>Ga0207655_1001662_pt1 | contig 19671 bp, 16 predicted proteins | sample KBSM44metaG_FD_184398 | JGI IMG/M metagenome (GOLD analysis project Ga0207655, IMG submission 184398) | Miscanthus rhizosphere microbial communities from Kellogg Biological Station, Michigan, USA - KBS M4-4 metaG (SPAdes) (version 2) | ecosystem: Host-associated > Plants > Roots > Rhizosphere >...
CACCGCCGTGGTGTTGGCGAACACGCGCAGGTGGCCGCGCAGCCCGCCGCCGTATTCGAGCAGGTCGGCGCGCAGCTGCTCGGTCTGGTGCAGCACGAGGCGCGCATGGTGCAGGAAGGCTTCGCCCGGCGGCAGCAGCCGCACGCCGCGGGCTTCTCGCTGCAACAGCTGAAGGCCCGCCTGTGTTTCCAGCGCCTTGATGCGCGCACTCGCGGCGGCCAGCGACAGGTGCTGGCGTTCGGCGGCCCGAGTGAGGTTGCCGAGTTCGGCCGTGGCCACGAACAGCCGCAGGTCGGTGAGATCGAAAAGCATGAGGCGATGTTATGCGCCGAGCCTTCGGAAATGCAGAAGGCTGGGTTCCGAAATCGCAGATTGCGCGCAGGAGGAGGGCGAACGACCATGCGGCCATGGAGACACCACACATGAGATTCCGCCTACGTGCGCTGCTGTCGCTGGCTGCGGCAGCGCTTCTGATCCCGACGGGCCCGGCGAGCGCCCAGCCGTATCCCTCGCGCCCCATCACATTGGTCGTGCCGCAGGCCGCCGGAGGCACCAACGACATCGTCGGGCGCCTCGTGGGCCAGAAGCTCGGCGAGGTGATGAACAGCGCCAGCGTGGTGGTCGACAACCGTCCCGGTGCGGGCGGCAACATCGGTACGCAGCTCGTCGCCAAGGGGCCGAAGGACGGCTACACGCTGCTCATGACCATCAGCAGCAGCCAGGCGATCAACCCGGCGCTGTACAGGAATCCGGGCTTCGACCCGGTAAAGGACTTCAAGCCCGTCGGCCTGATCGGCGCGGTGCCCAACGTGCTGCTGGTCAACCCCACGTTCCCGGCGAAGGACTTCGCGGAGTTCCTGAAGCTCGCACGGCAGAAGGGTGCCAACTACCAGTACGCCTCGGCCGGCAACGGCACGCTCAACCACCTGCTCGGCGAAATGCTCAACAGCATGGCCGGCATCTCGCTGCAGCACGTGCCGTACAAGGGCGTGGCGCCCGCGCTCAACGACGTGCTGGGCGGGCAACTGCCGATCGTGTTCGCGAGCCTGCCTTCTGCGCTCTCGCACATCAAGGCCGGCAAGCTGCGCGCGCTGGCCGTGAGCGGCGACAAGCGCTCGGCCGTGCTGCCCGACGTGCCGACCATCGCCGAGGCGGTGCCAGGCTACAACGGCACATTGTGGATCGGCCTGTTCGCACCCGCAGGCGTGCCGGCCGACGTGCTGGCGGCGCTGCAGGACGCCACGCGCAAGGCGCTCGCCTCGAAAGACCTGCGCGACAAGCTCGAACAGCAGGGCGTCGAGATCGCGGCGCCGACTTCTCCCGAGCAGTTCGCGGCGCTGTTGCAGGGCGATCTCGCAAAGTGGGCGCGCATCGTCAAGGCCTCCGGCGCTGCGGTCGACTGAAGGAAGCCCCATGAGCAACGACAACCGCACGGCGCCTTCCATGATCGACAGCGATGCGCTGGCCAGGCTGCAGGCCTGGCAGGGCCGCAGCGAAACGCTGGCCGACGACATCACCGCCGCACCCGTGCGCGCGCTCTCCGCGACGCTCGATCGCGACGATCCGCTGCCGCAGGCCGGTACGCGCCTGCCCGAGCTGTGGCACTGGCTCTACTTCCTGCCGCACCATCGCCAGTCCGAGATCGGCGACGACGGCCATGCGAAACGCGGCGGCTTCCTGCCGCCCGTGCCGCTGCCGCGCCGCATGTGGGCCGGCGGGCGGCTCAACTGGGAGGCGGGCAATCCGCTGCGGGTCGGCGACAAGGTGGAGCGCACCTCGACCATCGCCTCGGTCACGCACAAGGCGGGCCGCACCGGCGAACTGGTATTCGTGCTCGTGCGCCATGAGGTGCGCAACGAGCGCGGCCTCGCGCTGACCGAGGAGCACGACATCGTCTACCGCGCTGCCGCCGCGCCTGGCGAGAAGGCCCCGCCGCCCACGCCCGCGCCGAAAGACGCTGCCTTCAGCCGCGACATCGCGCCCGACGACGTGCTGCTGTTCCGCTACTCCGCGCTGACCTTCAACGGCCACCGCATCCACTACGACCGCCGCTACGTGACGCAGGTCGAGGGCTACCCGGGCCTGATCGTGCATGGCCCGCTGATCGCGACGCTGCTGGTCGACCTGCTTCGCCGCAACGTGCCGGGCGCGCTGCTCGCGCGCTTCGAATTTCGCGCCGTGCGCCCGACCTTCGACATCGCGCCGTTCCGCGTGCACGGCAAGCCGGGCGCCGATGGAAAGACATTCAGCCTCTGGGGCGAGGACGCCGACGGCTGGCTCACGATGCAGGCCACGGCCGTACTCGCCTGACAGGAGAAGGAACACATGACAAGACCCCTGGACGGCATCACCGTCATCTCGCTCGAACACGCGATTGCCGCACCGTTCTGCACCCGCCAGCTGGCCGACCTCGGCGCCCGGGTCATCAAGGTGGAGCGCCCCGAGGTAGGCGACTTCGCGCGGGCCTACGACGCCCGCGTGGCCGGCGAGGCCTCGCACTTCGTGTGGGTGAATCGCTCAAAGGAAAGCCTCACGCTCGACCTCAAGCAGCCCGCCGCGCTCGCGGTCCTGCAGGAGCTGCTGGCCGGCGCCGACGTGCTGGTGCAGAACCTTGCACCCGGGGCCTCGGCGCGCATGGGGCTCGGCGCCGAGGCGCTGCAGGCGAAGCATCCGCGGCTCATCGTCTGCGACATCTCGGGCTACGGCGAAGACGGCCCATACCGCGACAAGAAGGCCTACGACCTGCTGATCCAGAGCGAAGCCGGCTTCCTGTCGGTCACGGGCACGCCCAACGATCCGTGCAAGTCGGGCAACTCCATCGCCGACATCGCGGCGGGCATGTATGCGTACACCGGCATCCTCGCGGCGCTGCTGCAGCGCGGCAAGACCGGCAAGGGCTCGCACATCGACGTGTCGATGCTCGAATCGCTCGCCGAGTGGATGGGTTATCCGATGTACTACGCGTACGAAGGCGCGGCGCCGCCGCCACGCAGCGCCGCGTCGCACGCGACCATCTATCCCTATGGCCCGTTCCCCGCCGGCGATGGCGGCACGGTGATGCTGGGCCTGCAGAATGAACGCGAATGGCGCACCTTCTGCGAGAAGGTGCTGCTGCAGACCGGGCTCGCGGCCGATGCGCGCTTCGACAGCAATGCGCGGCGCAACGACAACCGCGAGGCTCTGCGCTCAATCATCGTCGAGACCTTCGGTGCGCTGAGCACCGCGCAGGTGCTGGAACGGCTCGACGCGGCGCAGATCGCCAACGCCCGCATGAACGACATGGCCGGGCTGTGGGCCCATCCGCAGTTGCAGGCACGCGAGCGCTGGCGGCAGGTGGGATCTCCGGCCGGAAACATCCCGGCCTTGCTGCCGGCCGGCCGGCAGAGCGCGTTCGACTACCGCATGGACCCGATCCCGGCGGTGGGCGAGCACTCCGACGCCATCCTGCGCAGCCTCGGCCGCAGCGAGGCGGACATCGCGGCGCTGCGCGAGGCGGGGGCGGTGTGAGCGTGCCATTGGCTCCGCTTGCTCTCGCGCGCGCCTTTCTCTTCGTGCCGGCCGACCGGCCCGAGCGCCATGCGCGGGCACTGGCGACCGGTGCGGGCGGCGTGATCGTCGATCTCGAAGACGCGGTGGCGCCCGAGCGCAAGCTGGCGGCGCGCGAGGCGCTCGCCGCCTCGTTCGCCAAGCTGCCCGAGATCGACCGGCAACGCCTGCTGGTGCGCATCAATGCCGCCGGCACGCCGTGGCATGAAGACGATTGCGCGCAGGTCGGCGCACTGGCGGCGCAAGGCTTGATTGCCGGCGTCGTGCTGCCCAAGGCGGAGCGCGCGGCTCATCTGTCCAGGATTGCGGAAGCCATCGGCCCGAAGGGCGTGCTGGTGCCGTTGATCGAGACGGCCGAAGGCCTGTCGGCGGCCGATGAGCTCGCGGCTGGCCCGCAGGTGCTGCGCCTGGCGTTCGGCAACCTGGATTTCCAGGCCGACCTCGGCCTGGCCTGCGATGCGGACGAAGCCGAACTCGTGCCGGTGCGCCTCGCGCTGCTGCTGGCCTCGCGCCGCGCCGGCCTGCCCGCGCCCATCGACGGCGTGACGCCCGACTGGCGCGATGCGCCAAGGCTTGCGGCCGACACCGCACGCGCCCGGCGCGGCGGCTTCGGCGCCAAGCTGTGCATCCACCCCGATCAGGTCGCGCCGGTGCACGCCGCGCTCGGCCCGAGCGCCGACGAAGTGGCATGGGCCCGTCGCGTGATCGATGCCGTGCGCGCAGCCGGCGGCGGAGTCGTCAGCCTGGACGGCCGCATGGTCGACGCGCCCGTGGTGCGCCTGGCCGAACGCCTGCTCGCGCTCGAACATCCGTAAATAAATAACCCCCAGAAGGAGACAGCGAAGTGACAGCAATGAAGACCTGGAAATCCAAGGCCCTGCTCGCGGCCGCGGCGAGCGCCTGCCTGCTCGCCTTTCAATCACCGGCGGCTGCACAGGCTGTGTGGCCCGACAAGCCCGTCACCCTGGTCGTGCCGTACTCGGCCGGCGGCCCGACGGACGTGGTGGCGCGCATGCTGGCCATTCCCATGGGCAAGTCGCTGGGCCAGACCGTGATCGTCGAGAACACGGTGGGCGCGGGCGGCACCATCGCGCCCACGCGGGTGGCCAAGGCGGCGCCCAACGGCTACACCATCCTGATCCATCACATGGGCATGGCCACCGCGCCCGCGCTCTACAAGAAGCTCAACTACGACCCGTTGAAAGATTTCGAATACATCGGCCAGGTGATGGACGTGCCGATGACGCTGCTGTCGCGCAAGGACTTCCCCGCCAACAACTACCAGGAGCTGCTGGCTTACGTGAAGGCCCACAAGGACAAGGTGACGCTGGCCAATGCGGGCGTGGGCGCGGTGTCGCAGCTGTGCGGCCTGCTGTTCATGAACCAGATCGGGGTGCAGCTGACCACCGTGCCCTACAAGGGCGCGGGCCCGGCGCTCAACGACCTCATGGGCGGGCAGGTCGACCTGCTGTGCGACCAGACCACGCAGACCGCGCCGGTCATCAAGGACGGCAATCGCGTGAAGGTGTTCGGCGTGACCACGCCCAGGCGGCTGTCGAGCATGCCGACCATTCCCACGCTCGACGAACAGGGGCTCAAGGGCTTTGAAGTGAAGGTGTGGCACGGCATCTACGCGCCCAAGGGCACGCCGCCCGCAGTGCTCGAGAAGCTCAACGTCGCCCTGCGCGCCGCGCTGCAGGACGACATGGTCAAGCACCGGCTGGCCGAACTCAGCTCGGAGATCGTGCCGCTCGACAAGCAGACGCCGGAAGGCCTGCGCACGCACCTCGCGTCGGAGATCGAGAAATGGGGCAAGGTGATCCGCGCAGCGGGCGTGCAGGCGGATTGAATCTCTCAGGCGGGCGGTGTCTGCGGCTGCGCCCGCAGCGTCTCGTCGAACAGCGCGAGCAGGTGGCGCGCGAACACCTCCATGTTCCTCGGACGGTCCGTGTCGCCGGTCTCGATAGTCCGGCTCACCGTGACCCCACCGACCACGGCGAGGCACACGTGCCCCGGCGCATCGCCATACGGACTGCCCGACGGGCCGGCCGCACCGCTTTCGGCGATGCCCCAAGTCGTGTGATGGGTGTCGCGCACCCGGCTTGCCACGAGCCGGGCGTAGGGCTCGGTTTCCCCGCGCATGCCGGCCATGTCTTCCGCGGTCAGGCCCAGCAGCGCGCGGCCGGCGCGCCGCGAATAGACGACCGCGCCGCCGCGGAAGTAGGCCGATGCACCGGGAATGGCGAGCAGGGCGGCAGACACGAGGCCGCCGGCCGAAGACTCGACGACCGACACCGTCTGGCCCCGCGCGCGCAGCGTTTCGCCGACGCGCGCGGCCAGGACGGACAGAAGTTCGGGCGGGGGAACGGCGCTCATGGCGTCTTGAAGGGCGTGCCCGGACGCGTCACGTAGGCCGGCGCGCGCTCGTGGCTCGCGGTACTGCCGTATACCGTATCCGCCGGGTAATACTCGGCCTGCAGCTGCACCCGGGCGGCGGCTTCATCGCCGGCGGTGTGGGCGATGAAGGCCAGCATCAGATCGGTACCGGCCGATACCCCCGCCGATGTCCAGACGTTGCCGTCCTGCACGAAGCGCTGCTCGATCACCTTCACGTCGCCCAGTGCGCGCAGGCGGTCCAGCGATCCCCAGTGCGTGGTAGCGGTCTTGCCCGAGAGCAGCCCGGCCGCGTGCAGCACGAAGGCGCCGGTGCATACCGACATCAGCGTTTGGCATCCCGGCGCCTGGTCGGCGAGGAAACGGGTCATTGCGGGATTGTCGACCTCGCGTCGCGTGCCCATGCCGCCGGGCACCAGCAGATGATCGAGCGGCGGGCAGTCAGCGAAGGACACGTGCGGGTTGATGGACAGCCCCTTGGCGCAGACCACCGGTTCGCGCTTTTCGGCCACGATCAGGCAATGCTCGGGACCGCCGGCCAGCTTGCTCCACATGGTGAGCATTTCCCAGGGGCCGACAAAGTCGAGTTCCTCGACCTCGGGGAAGACGATGATCCCGAAATTCATACTTTCGACTCCTTGGTATAAGGTTGGCGATGACGCTTGCGCGAGAGCGTACAGATGCGAGGATAGAGCCCGGGCACGAAGGTCGCTTCGTGACAGCTGGTTGCAAGCTCGGCTCAGTGTTTTCCTCAGAGGACCACGGCTTGAAACTCGCTAGAGTGAAGGCGGCCGTTCAGGCTTTTGCTATGTACATAAAGGAAATCTCATGAGCAAGAAAGTTGCATATGTCACCGGGGGCATGGGTGGCATCGGAACTGCCATCTGCCAGCGTCTGCACAAGGACGGGTTCACCGTGGTCGCCGGATGCGGCCCCACGCGCGACCACGCCAAGTGGCTGGCCGAACAGAAAGCCGAAGGCTTCGAGTTCCATGCGTCGGTCGGCAATGTCGGCGACTGGCAATCCACCGTCGAGGCCTTCTCCGCCGCCAAGGCCGCGCACGGCCCGATCGACGTGCTGGTCAACAACGCCGGCATCACGCGGGACCGCATGTTCCTGAAGATGACGCCCGAGGACTGGAGCGCGGTGATCGAGACCAACCTCAACAGCATGTTCAACGTCACCAAGCAGGTGGTGGGCGACATGGTCGAGAAGGGCTGGGGCCGCATCATCAACATCAGCTCGGTCAACGGCGCCAAGGGCCAGGCGGGCCAGACCAACTACTCGGCGGCCAAGGCCGGCATGCACGGCTTCACCATGGCGCTGGCGCAGGAGCTGGCCAGCAAGGGCGTGACGGTCAACACCGTGAGCCCGGGCTACATCGGCACCGACATGGTCAAGGCCATCCGACAGGAAGTGCTCGACAAGATCGTCGCCACCATCCCGGTCAAGCGCCTGGGCGAACCGAGCGAAATCGCCTCGATCATCGCGTGGCTCGCCACCGACGAGGGCGGCTACAGCACGGGGGCCGACTTCTCGGTCAACGGCGGCCTGCACATGCACTGAGCATGCGGACCTGTACCTGATCGACAAGACCCGCTTCGGCGGGTTTTTTCATTTCATCGATGCGGGTTCCACGGATAGAAAGCGGCCGATATGCGTCCTACAGTTTCCAAACCCTCCGGAAGGCAAGCCATGGAAAGCACAACAATCACACCCGCCAGAAAGCTCCCGATCTACCGTTCCCTCTACGTGCAGGTGATCACCGCGGTGATCATCGGCGTGCTGCTCGGCTACTTCTACCCGGCGACGGGCGAGGCGATGAAGCCGCTGGGCGACGGCTTCATCAAGCTGATCAAGATGATCATCGCGCCGATCATCTTCTGCACGGTGGTGGTGGGCATCGCCGGCATGGAGGACATGAAGAAGGTAGGCAAGACCGGCGGGCTGGCGCTGCTGTATTTCGAGATCGTGAGCAGCGTCGCGCTGGTGGTGGGCCTGGTGCTGGTGAACCTGCTCAAACCCGGCGCCGGCATGAACATCGACCCGGCCACGCTCGACACCAAGAGCATCGCGGCCTACACCGGCCCTGGCAAGATGACCGGCACGGTCGACTTCCTGCTCAACGTCATTCCGAGCACGGTGGTGGACGCCTTCGCCAAGGGCGAGATCCTGCAGGTGCTGCTGATCGCGGTGCTGTTCGGCTTCGCGCTGCACCGCTTCGGCGGCCGCGGCACGCTGGTGTTCGACGTGATCGAGAAAGGCTCGCACGTGCTCTTCGGCATCGTCAACTACATCATGAAGCTCGCGCCCATTGGCGCCTTCGGTGCGATGGCATTCACCATCGGCAAGTACGGCCTGGGCAGCCTGTTCTCGCTCGGCAAGCTGATGGGCACCTTCTACCTGACCTGCCTGCTGTTCATCTTCGTGGTGCTGGGGCTCATCGCGCGCTTCCACGGCTTCAGCATCTGGAAGTTCATCAAGTACATCAAGGAAGAGCTGCTGATCGTGCTGGGCACGTCGTCGAGCGAGTCGGTGCTGCCGCGCATGATGGAGAAGATGGAGAACCTGGGCGCCAACAAGACCTGCGTGGGCCTCGTCATTCCCACCGGCTACTCGTTCAATCTCGACGGCACGTCGATCTACCTGACCATGGCGGCCGTGTTCATCGCACAGGCCACCAACACGCCGATGACGCTCACGCAGGAGATCACCCTGCTGGCCGTGCTGCTGCTCACCTCGAAGGGCGCGGCCGGCGTCACGGGCAGCGGCTTCATCGTGCTGGCGGCCACGCTGTCGGCCGTGGGGCACGTGCCGGTGGCGGGCCTTGCGCTGATCCTGGGCATCGACCGCTTCATGTCGGAAGCCCGCGCGCTGACCAACCTGATCGGCAACGGCGTCGCCACCATCGTGGTGGCCAAGTGGACCCATGAGCTCGACGAGACACGGCTGCAGGCTGGACTCAACAACGAGAGCTGGGTCGAGGCGCAGGAACCCGAGGCGCTCGACGCGGCGCGCAGCAGCAAGATGGCTGGTTGAGGCTGAACTTTTTGCATATGTGATTCGGGGGTGCTCACGCCGACGGGGGACATTCGCGCAGGGGAGCACCCGGTGGCCTGTGCACGCCCCCCGAAGAAGAGTCCGAAAAAGAGCCCCTCAAAGAAGGCCGTGTGAAATAAAAGGCCAGACATCGTTCCTGCAGAATGCAGCGATGCCCCACAGCGTCTCCCTCATCAACACGATAGCCGCCGGCCTGGGGCTGGCGCTCGTGCTCGGGTTCCTGGCAGCCAGGCTGCGGCTGCCGGCGCTGGTCGGCTACCTGCTGGCCGGCGTGATCATCGGCCCGTTCACACCGGGCTTCGTGGCCGACGCAGGCATTGCCGCGCAGCTTGCCGAAATCGGCGTGATGCTGCTGATGTTCGGCGTCGGCCTTCATTTTTCCCTCGACGACCTGCTGGCCGTGCGCAAGATCGCGCTGCCCGGTGCGCTCGCGCAGATCGCCGTGGCCACGTTGCTCGGCGGCGGGCTCGCCCTGTGGTGGGGCTGGAGCCCCGGCGCGGCGCTGGTGTTCGGGCTGGCATTGTCGGTGGCCAGCACCGTCGTGCTGCTGCGCGCACTCGAAAGCCTGGGCATCCTCGATTCCTTCACCGGCCGCATCGCCGTCGGCTGGCTCGTGGTCGAAGACCTGGCCATGGTGCTGGTGCTCGTGCTGCTGCCGCCGCTGGCGGGCGCGCTGGGCGGCCAGAGCGCGCAGGCCGGGCCGGGCGATCCGCTGTGGCAGACGCTGGGCCTCACGCTGCTGCAGGTCGGCGGTTTCGTCGCGCTGATGCTGGTGGTCGGGCGGCGCGTGTTCCCGTGGATCCTCTGGCAGGTCGCGCGCACCGGCTCGCGCGAACTGTTCACGCTGTGCGTGGTGGCCGCCGCCGTGAGCATCGCCTTCGCCTCGGCGGCGCTGTTCGGCGTGTCCTTCGCGCTGGGTGCTTTCTTTGCCGGCATGGTGATGCGCGAGTCGCAGTTCGCCCATCGCGCGGCGCAGGAGTCGTTGCCGCTGCGCGATGCCTTCGCAGTGCTGTTCTTCGTGTCGGTCGGCATGCTGTTCGATCCCTCGGTGCTGATCGAGCGGCCGCTGCAGGTGTTGGCGGTGGTGCTCGTCATCGTGCTGGGCAAGTCGCTCGCGGCTTGCGCGCTGGTGCTGGTGTTTCGATACCCGCTGGGCACCGCGCTCACGGTGAGCGCCAGCCTCGCGCAGATCGGCGAGTTCTCGTTCATCCTGGCCGGGCTGGGCGTATCGCTGGGCCTGCTGCCGGTGGAAGGGCAGAGCCTGGTGCTGGCGGGCGCGCTGATCTCCATTGCCACCAACCCGCTGTGGTTCAGCCTGATCGTGCCGATGCAGAAGTGGCTGCACGCCCATTCCTCCTTCGCGCGCGGACTCGAATCGCGCGATGACCCGCTGGCCGAACTGCCCATGACCACCGAGGCGAAATACCTCTCGCGGCAGGTGGTGCTCGTGGGCTACGGCCGCGTGGGGCGCCGCATCGCGGCCGAACTCGACGCGCACGACATCCCGTATGTGGTGGCCGAGCAGAACCGCGAACTGGTCGAGAGGCTGCGCGAGGCCGGTACGCCGGCCGTGTGGGGCGACGCGGCCGATCCGGCCGTGCTGATCCAGGCGCACATCGCGCGTGCCCGCGTGCTGGTGGTGGCCACGCCCGACGCCATGAACGTGCGCCAGATGATGGAGACGGCCCGCACGCTCAACCCCACCATCCAGACCGTGATTCGCAGCCACAACGAGCAGGAGGCCCGGCTGCTCACGCAGGAGACTTCCGCCACCGTGTTCCTGGGCGAACAGGAACTGGCCCAGGCCATGGCGCGCGACGTGGTCCAGCGGGCCGTGTCGATGGCCGTGCCGGCTTGACGCCCGTGCCGTCAGAGGTCTTCGATGACCAGCGTGCGGTATCGCTGGGCGATGGAATAGGGCACCGTGCGCACCAGTTCCATCAGGCGTTCGGCCGTCGCGCTGTCGCGGGTCCTGACCAGCAGGCCGGTGTGGCCTTCGTTCGCCAGCTTGGTATAGGCGCGTACGGTCGCGGCATCGGTGCCGGCGGACGGCAACGGATCGTCGGAGCTCTTCACGGTCGGGGTGATCTCGGCCAGCACCGTTTGCGCGGGAAGCAGGTAGACCTCGTCCCCACTCATGCCTTTTTCGATCAGGCGGTGACCGATGCGGTTGGCATCTTCTGCGCTTGGAAACATCACCATCGAGTAGCCGGTCGGGTAAAAGGCGCCGCCGATGCTCGACCGCATGTTCGGTTCAAGAGTGAAATGCTTCATGATGCCTCCTGGCTCTTTTGAGGTTCTTCGAAGATCCCTGACTACAACATTAGGCCGCGCGCGGGTCGGGCTCTGTAGGAGAACCCCGAAAGCACTGTCAACCGCATGCGTTCCCCGCCCATTCAGGACAGACCATCCCGTCACGCCCATTTCCATGTCCTTATCAAGAAACGTCGCACTCACCGTCCATGAACTGGAAGCGGGCGAGTTCTATTGGGTGCTGATGGAGGCGGTCGACGACACGCCGGGCGAAACCTCCCACGTCTACATGCCGCTGGAGGCCGCCCAGGATCCCTACGCCACCTACTCGAATGCGCTGGTGGCGGGCGTGGCCGTGCTGCGGCGGCTGTTCGGGCCCGACGGGAAGCCCGCCTGAAGTTCTCGGCGCAATGCGGCTTGCCGCAGGCCGTTCCCTATAATCCCGCCCGCCCTGGTGTGTCAGTTCTTATGAACTGACTTGCGCCAGGCAACACGGTTCGAAGGTGCCCCGCACGCCATGTGATGGCCACGGGGTTAAACGGGAAGCAGGTGCGCCGCGTCGATCTTGACGCGTCAATTCCTGCGCTGCCCCCGCAACGGTCGGCGGATCTGGAAACCCTCACGCCCATGCCTGCTTCCACGCAGGCATGGGCAGCCACTGCGCATCGGCGTGGGAAGGCGAGGGTTTCGGCCGCGGTGTGCAATCCAACAGCACACCGCGGCGCTCCGCGAGCCCGGATACCGGCCTTCGCAACCGCCTTCGGACGCTGCGGGAGTGCGTGTCCGGGCCTGCCGCCTCGCGCTCGCGCGGACCGCCGCAGTCCCTTCGCCTCTTCCGTTGCTTCCTCTATCGGTCGGGAGCCTGCGGGGACGCAGGTCGCAGGAGAGATCAAATGGGTCAGCAAGCATCGCCGGCGCGCGATTGCATGGGTACGCCGCTGCGTTGGGCGCGCCTTTCGGGTTTCTCATTGGGCTTGGGGCTGGCCTTCGGGCCTTCCGCCGGCTTCGCGCAATCGCCGGATGAAGCGGCCGGCAGCGGCCATGGTTTGAGGCCGGTGCAGGTCGAGGCCGAGCGGCACACGCCGCTGGCCATCGACGAACCCTCGTACACCGGCAGCCGCCTCGGCCTCTCTCCGCTGGAAACGCCGGCCAGCATCGAGGTGCTGACGGGCGACACCATCCGCGCGCGCGGCGACGTCTCGGTGATCGACGCCGCTACCCGCGCCACCGGCATCACCGGCTCGCCCGGCCCCGGCAACGGCGGCACCGCCATGGCCGCGCGCGGCTTCTCGGGCCACGGCTCGGTGATGCAGCTGTTCGACGGCACGCGCCTGTATGCGGGCGCGGGCACCGTCACCTTTCCGTTCGACACCTGGTCGGTCGATCGCATCGAGGTGCTGCGCGGCGCGGCCTCGGTGATGTACGGCGAGGGCGCCATCGGCGGCGCGATCAACGTGGTGCCCAGGAAGCCCACGCGCGGCCCGATCCGCAACGAGGCGCTCGTTACGCTCGGCTCCGACGCCACCCGCCAGGTGGCCTTCGGCAGCGGCGGGGCGATCGACGACAGGCTCTCGTACCGCTTCGACATCAGCCACCGCGCCACCGACGGTTTCATGCAGCGCGGGGAGGCCGAGAGCCTCGCCGTGGGCGCGGCCGTGCGGCTCGACGTGTCGCCGCAGCTGCAGTTCACGCTGTCGCACGACGAAGGCAGCCAGTCGCCGCAGCGCTACTACGGCGTGCCGCTGATCGACGGCCGCCTGGGCAGCCAGACGCTGCGCCAGAACTACAACGTGGACGACGCCGAGATCAAGTACCGCGACAAGTGGACCCGGCTCGACGCGCAGTGGACGCCCAACGATGCCGTCACCGTGCGCAACCAGCTCTACCGGCTGGAGAGCAAGCGCCACTGGCGCAACAGCGAAACCTACACCTACAACGCCGCCACGCGGCGCGTGACGCGCGGCGACTACCTGGAGATCGGCCACGACCAGGAGCAGATCGGCAACCGCACCGACGCCACCTTCAGGCATGGTCTGTTCGGCCTGGCCAACCAGGTGCTGGTGGGCTTCGATGCGAACCGCATCGACTTCATGCACACCAACGACTCGCCCTATGGCGGCCGCTCGGTGGTCGACCCCTTCGTCTTCAACCCCGGCTACTACGCTTCGCCCGTGGCCTACACGCCGCGCTACAAGACCAGGACCAGCACCTACGCCTTCTTCGCCGAGGACAAGCTGGCCTTCAACCAGCAGTGGTCGGTGGTGGGCAGCCTGCGCTGGGATCACGCGAAGATCGCGCGCACCGACCTGTTGAACGCCGCCAACAGCTTCGGCAAGACCTTCGAGTACGCCACCGGCCGACTCGGCGTGGTCTATGCGCCCGATGTGTCGCAGTCTTTCTATGCACAGGTGGCGCGCGCGGCCGATCCGCTGGGCTCGCTGGTCACGACCTCGACTTCGCAGGCGGCCTTCGACCTCAGCACCGGCAGGCAGGTCGAGGTCGGCTACAAGCGCCAGCTGGCCGACAACCGCGGTGCCTGGACGGTGGCGGCCTATCGCATCGAGAAGAGCAAGCTGCTCTCGCGCGACGCGACCGACCCGACCATCACCCAGCAGATCGGCAAGCAGTCGTCCGAAGGCGTCGAGGCCACGCTCGACCTGGCATTGACATCCACGCTGAGGCTCGAAGCCAACGTCGCCAAGCTGCGTGCGCGCTACGACGACTTCAATGAGCTGGTCGGCCAGTCGCTGGTCTCGCGCACGGGCAACACGCCCACAGGCGTGCCCGAGGAGGCAGCCAACCTGTGGCTCAACTGGCGCTTCATGCCGCAGTGGGAAGCCGAGTTCGGCGTGCGCTACGTCGGCCCGCGCCAGGCCGACACGGCCAACTCGCGCAAGATCGGTTCCTACACGGTGGCCGACGCAGGCGTGAGCTGGCAGGCGAACCCGTCGCTCAAGCTCGCGCTGCGCGCCTACAACCTGGCGGACCGGCGCTATCCGGTGTCGTTCTCGAACGGCGGCAACCAGTGGCTGCTGGGGCGGCCGCGCTCGTTCGAGCTGTCGGCGCTGGTCAACTTCTGAGCAGTGCCCTCATGACCTCTGCATGGCGCCGCGCCTGGCCGCGAATTCGGCACTGGCTCTACTGGACGCATCGATGGCTGGGCATCGGCGGCTGCCTGCTGTTCGCCATGTGGTTCGTCTCGGGCGTGGTGATGATGTACGTGGGATATCCCAACCTCACGGACGAAGAGCGGCTGGCGGGGCTCGCGCCGCTGCGCTTCGGGCAGGCGGCGGTGTCGCCCGCTGCCGCGCTCGATCGACTACCCCAGCCGCCGCGGCGCATGGTGCTGGAGATGCAGGGCGGCGACAGCCCCGAACCGGTGTGGCGCATCGTCGATGCGCGCGGCGGCCGGCACACCGTCTCGGCGCGCGACGGCCATGTGCCCGGCCCGGTCGATGCCGCGCAGGCCCAGGCCATCGCGCGAGCTTTCTCGGGCCGTGCCGGTGCGCACTGGGCCGAGACGCTGGAGCGCGACCAGTGGACCGTGCCGCAAGGCCTGGACCCGCTGCGCCCGCTGCACCGCATCGAGGTCGGCGACGCGGCCGGCACCGAGCTGTATGTGTCCTCGCGCAACGGCGAGGTGGTGCGCGACACCACGCGCTCGGAACGCTTGTGGAACTGGCTTGGCTCCGTGCCGCACTGGATCTACTTCACGCCGCTGCGCGCCGATCCGCCGCTGTGGCACGACGTGGTGGTGTGGCTGTCGGGGGCGTGCATCGTCTCGGCCGTGACGGGCATCGTCATCGGCATCCTGCGGGTGCGCTTGCGGCGGCGATTCCGCAACGGCGCAGTCACGCCGTACACCGGCTGGATGGCGTGGCACCACATTGCGGGGTTGATCGGTGGCTTCTTCGTGCTGACGTGGATCGTCAGCGGCTGGCTGTCGATGAACCCCAATGGCTGGTTCCAGCGCGGACCGGTCGATGCGGCGGTGATGGCGCGCTACACGGGCGCCGGCACATCGCCGTTCCCATGGCCACCGGCTTCGCTGCAGACCGGCGAGGGCGCTGCCGCACCGCGCGAAGCCGTGCCGTTGTGGTTCGACGGCAAGCCGCTGCTGCAGCTGCGCAATGCGCAGGCCCACGTTCGCGTGATCGACGCTGCCACTGGCGCGATTGCGTCGATAAGCCGCGAAGACATCCTGCGCGCCGCCCCGCGCCTGCGGCCCGGATCGGCCGTCACGCAGGCCACGCTCCAGACCCGCGAGGACTTCCATTGGTACGGCCACCACCGCGAGCGCATCGTGCCCGTATGGCGGCTTCAGTTCGACGACTCCGCGCGCAGCTGGATCTACATCGATCCCGCGAGCGGGCAGGTCGTCGGCAGCAACGACAGCAATTCGCGCCTGCGCCGCTGGCTCTTCAACGCGGCGCACAGCCTCGACTTTCCCTGGCTCATCCAGTACCGGCCGGCCTGGGACATCGTGATGTGGCTGCTGTCGATCATCGGCGCCGTGGCCTCCGCCAGCGGCGTGGTGATCGGCTGGCGGCGGTTGCTGCGCAAGCCTCGCTCGTCGGCCGCGCCGGGAGCGCAGCCCGTGCTTCGGCGTTCATGACAGGGGCTTGCGCGAGCCGGCCCATCCACCAACAATCAACTTTCGCACTGCGGTGCATTTCAGGAGGTGCTCGATGCACATCGAACCAGGTCTCGTCGACGGATCCAAGATTTTCCTCAGCTATGCGACGGCGGCAGCCGCTCTTGCCTACACCGGCAAGGTCGCGTTCCAGATGCTCATGAAGGACGGGCCCGCCGCGCTGGTGCTGCGCTCCGCCATCGCGGTGGCGCTGGTGTTCTGCTTCTTCGAGGTGTTCCCGCACCATCCGGTGGGCGTGTCCGAGGTGCACCTGATCCTGGGCACCACGCTGCTGTTGGTGTTCGGGCTGGCGCCCGCGGCCATCGGGCTGGCGGGCGGGCTGCTCGTGCAGGGCCTGTTCTTCGAGCCGCAGGATCTGCCGCAGTACGGCATGAACGTCACCACGCTGCTGGTGCCGCTGTTCGCCACTTCCGCGCTGGCCCGCCGGATCATTCCCGAAAAGCTGGCCTACGTGGACATCGGCTACCAGCAGGCCTTCAAGCTCTCGGTGGCCTACCAGGGCGGCATCGTGGTCTGGGTCGGCTTCTGGGCGCTGTACGGACGCGGTACCGGGCTCGAGAACCTGGGCCAGATCGCCAGCTTCGGCGCGGCCTACATGACCGTCGTGCTTGTCGAGCCGCTGGTCGACCTGGGTGTACTGGCCGCCGCCAAGGGCTGGCGCCGTTTGCAAGGGACGGCCTTCGTCGAGCGCCGCTTGTACAGCAGCGTCTGACCCAAGCCCGGCGCCATTGCCTCGAGCACGCCTCGGGGGAGCGGCGCATCCCCTGGAAAAATCCGAAGCAGGCGCGCCGCTGGGCGCCTGGTTCTCCCTCACCCATCCCCTTGCCAGCGGCGCCTCGAACACATCCATGACACAAGCAAACAACGCCAAGATCCCCGTCACCATCGTCACGGGCTTCCTCGGCAGCGGCAAGACCACGCTGCTGCGCCACATCCTTGGCAACGCGGAAGGCCGCCGCATCGCGGTGATCGTCAACGAGTTCGGCGAGCTCGGCATCGACGGCGAGATTCTTCGCGGCTGCGGCATCGGCTGCGACGAGGAAGGCAACGAGCGTGCGGGCGCGCTCTACGAACTGGCCAACGGCTGCGTCTGCTGCACCGTGCAGGAAGAGTTCCTGCCCGTGATGCTGCAGCTGGCCGAGCGCCGCGGCGAGCTTGACGCGGTGCTCATCGAGACCTCCGGCCTCGCGCTGCCCAAGCCGCTGGTGCAGGCCTTCCAGTGGCCGGACATCGCCAACATCTTCACTGTGGATTCGGTGGTCACGGTGGTCGACGGCCCGGCCGCCGCCTCGGGCCAGTTCGCCGAGAACCCGCAGGCCGTGGACGAAGCGCGCCGCGCCGACCCCAACCTCGACCACGAATCGCCGCTGCATGAGCTGTTCGAAGACCAGCTTTCGGCCGCCGACCTCGTGGTGCTCAACAAGACCGACCTGATGGACGACGCCGCGCGGGCCAAGGTCGAGGCGCTGGTGCGCGAGGAGTTGCCGCCCGAAGTGAAGATCGTCGCCGCCACCGAGGGCAGGCTGCCGCTCGCGTTGCTGCTGGGCCAGGGCCGTGAGGCCGAAGCCACCATCCACCTGCGCGAGAGCCACCACGACCATGAGGAAGACCATGATCACGACGAGTTCGACTCGCTCGTGATCGAGCTGCCGCCCGTGGACCGCGACAGCCTGCTGGCTGTGCTGGGCCAACTGGTCGAGCAGCACACCATCTACCGCGTGAAGGGCTTCGTCGCCATTCCGGGCAAGCCGATGCGCCTGCTGGTGCAGGGCGTGGGCCGCCGCTTCGACCACCACTTCGATCGCCGCTGGCGCGATGGCGAGGCGCAGCGCACGCGCCTCGTGTTCATCGGCGAAGACCTTGACGAAGCGATGCTGCGCAAGGCGCTGGAAGAGGTGAGCGCAGTCGCCGCCTGACCACCTGAACCGATGCACTTGCTGAGCACCCAGCCCGGACGCTTCGTCGAGGACGACAGCGTCGTCACCCGCCTCGACCAGACGCCGGGCGACATCGTGGTGCTCAGCTCGGCCGACACCACGCTCGCGCTGCTCGCGGCCGCGCGCACTGCGCTGGCGGTCACCGACCCGGGCTACCCGTCGCTGCGGCTGGCCAACCTGATGCACCTGCGCCAGCCGGCCTCGCTAGACCTGTACACCGACGAGGTGCTGCAGCACGCGCGCGTGGTGGTGGTCGACCACCTGGGCGCGGAATCGGCCTGGGCCTACGGACTCCAGCAGCTCGAGAAGCTGGCCAAACGCAAAGGCCAGCAGCTCGCCATGTTCTCCGGCGACCTGCAGGAAGACGAAGACCTGCTCGCGCGCAGCACGGCGCCGCGCGCGGTGAGCCGCCAGCTGTGGCAGTACATGCGCAGCGGCGGAGCGGGCAATGCGATGCAGTTCCTGCGTGCGGTGGCTTTCCACGGGCTTGGCCACGGCGAAGCGCCGCTGCCGCCGCGCAGCCTGCCGCAGGTCGCGCTGCATGTGCCGCAGGGCATGGGCGCGGCGCATGCCGTCGCCGGCATCGACGACCTGCGCGCCGGCTGGCATGCGGGTGCGCCGGTGGTGGCGCTGGTGTTCTATCGCTCGCATCTGCTGTCGGGCAACACGGCGGCCTTCGATGCGCTCGCCGCGGCGCTGAGCGCCGAGGGGCTCAACCCGCTGCCGGTGGCGCTCGATTCGCTGAAAGACCCGCTGTGCCTGTCCACGCTGCGTGCGCTGTGTGTCGAGCATGACGTGCAGCTGGTGCTCAACACCACGGCCTTCGCGGCGCTGGGGCAGGGCGCGCAGGATGAATATGGCGAAGCCCTGGCCCTGGCCGGCGATGCGCCGGTGCTGCAGGTGATCGTGAGCGGCGGCAACCGCGAGGACTGGCTGGCCGACAGCCAGGGCCTGCGTCCGCGCGACATCGCCATGCAGATCGCGCTGCCCGAGATGGACGGCCGCATCGTCACGCGCGCCGTGAGCTTCAAGGGCCTGTCGCACCGCTGCGAACTCACGCAGACCGAGGTGGTCAGCTACCAGCCCGAGCCGGACCGCATCGCCTTCGTGGCCGAGCTGGCGCGCCGCTGGTGCCGGCTGCGCAGCCTGCGCGCCGACGAGAAGCGCATTGCGTTGATCCTTGCGAACTACCCGGGCAGCGAGGGCCGTATCGGCAGCGGTGTGGGGCTCGACACGCCGGCTTCGGTGATGGCGATCCTGCAGGCGATGGCGGCCGAGGGCTATGCGTTGGGCGAACCCGGCGCGATGCCCGCCGAGGGCGATGCGCTGATGCGCAAGCTGCAGGAAGGTATTGCGAACGATCCCGCGCAGTGGGCTGCGCGGCCGGCGTGGCAGAGCTACGGGCTGGCCGAGTACCGCATGCGGCTCGCGTCGCTGCCTGAAGGCATGGCCGACGCCATCGACGCACGCTGGGGCCCGCCAGAGCAGGACCCGATGCTGCGGCGCGATCGCTTCATGATCGCCGGCCTGCGGCTGGGCCGCGTGTTCGTCGGCATCCAGCCCGCGCGCGCGCTGGGTACCCTGGACATGGCCGACTACGCGAGCTACCACGACGCCGAACTGGTGCCGCCGCACAGCTACCTCGCGTTCTATTTCTGGCTGCGCGATGCCTTCGCCATCGACGCGGTCGTGCACGTCGGCAAGCACGGCAACCTCGAATGGCTGCCGGGCAAGAGCATCGCGCTGTCGCGGGCCTGCTGGCCCGACGCGATCCTCGGGCCGCTGCCCAACGTGTACCCCTTCATCGTCAACGACCCGGGCGAGGGC
>Ga0207655_1001667_pt1 | contig 19612 bp, 13 predicted proteins | sample KBSM44metaG_FD_184398 | JGI IMG/M metagenome (GOLD analysis project Ga0207655, IMG submission 184398) | Miscanthus rhizosphere microbial communities from Kellogg Biological Station, Michigan, USA - KBS M4-4 metaG (SPAdes) (version 2) | ecosystem: Host-associated > Plants > Roots > Rhizosphere >...
TTCTGGATCAGCAAACCTTAGATGCCTGGGTGGATAAGCTGAAAAACAGCGAGGTCTTTGCGTTCGATCTCGAAACCGATGGGCTGGATACGTTAACGGCTAATATCGTCGGCCTCAGTTTTGCGGTAGCGCCAGGTGAGGCGGCTTATCTGCCTGTGGCACATGATTACCTCGATGCGCCGCAGCAGCTCAACCGCGATGCCGTTCTTGCGCAACTCAAGCCGCTGCTCGAAGATCCTGACGCCAGTAAAGTGGGGCAAAATCTCAAATACGATCGTGGCGTGCTGAAAAACTACGATATTGAACTCGCCGGTATCAAATATGACACCATGCTGGAGTCATATATCCTGAACAGCGTAGTGGGCAAGCATGATATGGACAGCCTGTCTGCGCGGTGGCTGAATCATAAAACCATTACCTTTGAAGAGATCGCCGGTAAAGGGAAAAATCAGCTCACATTTAATCAAATCGCTTTAGAGCAGGCTGCACATTACGCAGCAGAAGATGCCGATGTCACTCTGCAACTGCATTTGAAAATGTGGCCTGAGCTTGAAAAAGAAGCCGGCCCTAAAAAGGTTTTTGAACAAATTGAAATGCCCCTGCTTAAGGTGATTTCACGTGTTGAGCGTAACGGCGTATTGATCGATCAAGCCATTCTGGCGCAGCACTCTAAAGAGCTGACATCGCGCCTGGCTGAGCTTGAGCTTAAAGCGCATGAGCTGGCGGGCGAGCCCTTTAATCTCTCATCGACCAAGCAGCTGCAGGTCGTCCTGTTTGAAAAGCAGGGCATTAAGCCGACGAAGAAAACACCCGGAGGCGCGCCTTCTACCAGTGAAGAAGTTCTGGCTGAGCTGGCACTGGACTATCCGCTGCCAAAGGTCATTCTGGAGCACCGTGGGTTGTCGAAACTGAAGTCAACTTACACTGATAAACTGCCGCTGATGATCAATCCTGTCAGCGGTCGCGTGCACACGTCCTATCATCAGGCGGTAACGGCTACCGGTCGCCTGTCTTCAACCGATCCTAACCTGCAAAACATCCCGGTCCGTAACGATGAAGGACGCCGCATTCGTCAGGCCTTTGTTGCGGGCAAGGGGAACCGTATCGTGGCGGCGGACTATTCACAGATTGAACTGCGTATCATGGCGCATCTGTCACAGGATAAAGGCCTGCTCGATGCCTTTTCCCAGGGAGAAGATATTCACCGTGCTACTGCGTCAGAGGTCTTTGGCGTGCCGCTGTCTAAGGTCACGGGCGAACAACGTCGTAGCGCCAAGGCCATCAACTTTGGTCTTATCTACGGCATGAGCGCGTTTGGATTATCTCGCCAGCTGAACATTGGCGCAGGCGAAGCGAAAAAGTATATGGATTTGTACTTCGAGCGCTATCCTGGCGTGCTGCGCTATATGGAAAACACGCGGCAGCTTGCAGCCAGTAACGGGTATGTTGAAACGCTGGATGGACGCCGTTTGTGGTTGCCCGACATCAAGTCCAGTAACGCCATTCGTCGTAAAGCTGCTGAACGTGCGGCGATTAATGCCCCCATGCAGGGAACGGCCGCGGATATCATCAAACGCGCCATGATTGCGGTCGATGACTGGTTACAAAAGCAAACCGATGATGCGGTCAGGATGATCATGCAAGTGCACGATGAACTGGTGTTTGAAATCAAAGCTGAAGCCGTCGATGAAGCCAGCAAGCAGATTCGCGCGCTGATGGAGGGCAGTATGGCGCTGGATGTCCCCTTACTGGTCGAAGTCGGCGTAGGCGACAACTGGGATCAGGCGCATTAAGACTCTGGCTGGTGGCGTTTATGCGCCACCGCTGGCGCATTATCACGTGATCAGGCATGAAGCCGGCACACCGTGGTACCGGCGCTGCAAAACGATGCAGTAACTTATTATGGCCTAAGCACTTTTTTTGTAATTTAACTACATGCCATCCTCATTTTTGTGACGAGCATGGTAAAAAAAGTGACTAAAAATGAAAGAGAGCAACAAAAAAACCTTTGTTGCTCACAAAAAATCAGGTAAAGTTCGAGGCGTAGGGTACAGAGGTAAGATGTTCTATCTTTCAGACCTTTTACTTCACGTAATCGGATTTGGCTGAATTTAGCCGCCCCAGTCATTCTGTGACTGGGGCGTTTTTTATTGGGCTGACGCTAAAAAACGGCAGCCTGTGAGGTTTGTCAGGCTTCAGTGCCCTGATCTTCAACAGCAGGTTCGAGTTCACTAAACCAGCTATTCAGCTTATGGCGCACTTTGTCGACGCCGATTTTTTTCAGCGATGAGAAAACCTCAACCTGCACATCACCCATAAACGCCATTGAGGCTTCTTTCACCATATTGAGCTGGGCTTTACGTGCGCCGGAAGCGAGCTTGTCAGCTTTAGTCAGCAGCAGGAGGACAGGGATCTCGCTCTCAACCGCCCACTGAATCATTTGCTGATCCAGATCTTTAAGCGGGTGGCGGATATCCATCAGTACCACCAGGCCTTTAAGCGCCTGCCTTTTTTGCAGATATTCGCCCAATGCCCGTTGCCATTTGAGTTTCATCTCTTCTGGCACTTCAGCATAGCCGTAACCCGGTAAGTCTACGAGGCGCTTGCCTTCTGCAACTTCAAACAGGTTAATCAGCTGCGTACGACCGGGTGTTTTACTGGTTCGCGCCAGGCCTTTTTGATTGGTGAGCGTATTTAAGGCGCTGGATTTACCCGCGTTTGAACGACCAGCAAACGCAACTTCAATGCCGGTATCAGAGGGCAAATGGCGGATGTCCGGTGCGCTAAGAATGAAGCGGGTGACATGGTAATTCAGTTCAGACAAGGGAATACTCCAGAAACGCATTAGGGCAATGGCGCTGATTATACGCGTTATGGCGCGAAAGTGCTCAATACCATTGGTGAGGCGCCTTTGTAAGATATTTGCCATAAATTTTGCCCGTTATGTCTCTTTTTAGTTAAATAATTAAAAAAATAAACCATTAAAATTCAGTGAATTATACTTAAGTACAGGTTTTTTCGCCTAAAGACTGACATGTGTTACTTGAGCCTTTTACCATATGGTCTACATTATTCAGCAGTGCAGGACGCACTCATCAGGATGATGCGCTCAGGAATGTTGGGATAACGAAGAGCGGCTGGAATGGAAATGGCTATGGATGGGAGCCGGAAAAGGAAAGGGATACGCTCAGGAGTTGAGCAGGCGCAGGATTAACCGGGACGTTGTGAGCCGAAACGGATTTGAAACATGATTCCTTCTGCTGAAGGTATGAAATAAGGCGACAGCTTGAGCTGTCGCCTTTTTTCTTTGTCTGGTTTCTGCTAGATTTCGCCGCAATTCTATACTGAATAAAAAACACCGGGACCGAACATCATGAAGCAACCTGCAAGCGCTGCGAAAGGTAAGCCTGTCGCCAAAGCTAAACGTAAATCGCGTGAAGATATCAATAATGAAGCGCGCGATCGTAAACGCGATAAAAAGCATCGTGGCCATGCGTCAGGCAGCCGTGCTAATCCGCAAACGCAGAGCAACAACGGCAAGCAAAGCGCCGCCGCGAAAGACCCGCGTATTGGCAGCAAGAAGCCAGTGGCATTGATCGCTGACGAAAAGGCCGCACCGGCAAAAGCGAAAAACGTTGCGGCCAAACCGGCGAGGGAGAAAAAAGTGTCTCTCACGCCTGAAGAGGAGCTGGCGCAGCTGGAGAACAGTGAGCGCCTGGATGCGCTGCTCGATCGTCTTGAAAAGGGTGAGACGTTGTCATCAGAAGATCAGGGCTGGCTTGACGTGACGCTGGATCGCATTGATGAACTGATGGAACAGCTTGGTATTGAAATGGACGAAGAGGAAGACCAGGAGGCGGAAGAGGATATGTATCGCCTGCTAAAAGGTAACTAAGCTGTATTGATCGGCATGCGCGCATGCGCATGCCATGCTTAACAGGTAAACGACAATGTTTTGGCCTGGATCAATTTTCGTGTTGTTGATGACATGTTATCTGCTGTGGTTATTGTTTAAACTACGGCGACTGTCGCGTCTGAAGCAGCGTTTACGTCGGGTTTCCGCCCGCTCACCTCTCTTTCCTTCTGGATCGCGACCTTTACGACGGCAACGTAAGCGGAAGGAGTGAGCATGTCAGCAATGCAGATCAAGTGGGACCAGGCGTTAATTGAAAAATATAACTCTGCCGGTCCGCGTTACACGTCTTATCCCACCGCCTTAGCGTTCAACGATAAGTTTACCGATAACGACTTCAGACACGCCATTGAACGTTATCCGCAACGTGCTTTATCGCTGTATATCCACATCCCGTTCTGTCATCGCCTGTGCTACTTCTGTGGCTGCAATAAGATTGTCACGCGTCAGCTGCATAAAGCCGACCGTTATCTGAATGCGCTTGAGCAGGAGATCACTGCCCGCGCACCGCTGTTTAAGGGTCGTCAGGTTAGCCAGCTGCACTGGGGCGGCGGAACGCCCACGTTCCTTAATAAACAGCAAATCAGCCGGCTGGTGGCGCTGTTGAAGCAGCACTTTACCTTTATCGACGACGCAGAGATGTCGATCGAGGTCGATCCACGTGAAATTGAACTGGATATGATCGATCACCTGCGCGCGTGTGGTTTCAATCGCCTGAGCATGGGCGTGCAGGATTTCAATAAAGCCGTGCAGGAGCGGGTGAATCGGGTACAGGATGAAGCGGTCATTTTTGCCTTGATGGCGCGGGCGCGCGAGCAGGGATTTCGTTCAACCAGCATCGATTTGATTTACGGGTTGCCGCTGCAAACGCCTGAAAGCTTCGCTTATACCTTGCAGCGCGTTATCGCATTGGATCCTGATCGCCTCAGCGTCTTTAACTATGCCCATCTCCCCGCGCTGTTCGCCGCACAGCGTAAAATTAAAGAAGATGAGCTGCCCTCCGCACAGCAGAAGCTGGATATCCTCCAGCAGACCATTACCACGCTGACCCAACAGGGCTATCAGTTTATTGGTATGGATCACTTTGCTAAACCGCAGGACGAGCTGGCAGTCGCGCAACGTGAAGGAAAACTGCACCGCAACTTTCAGGGTTATACGACACAGGGCGACAGTGACTTGCTGGGGCTTGGCGTATCTGCGATTAGCATGATCGGCGACAGCTATGCGCAAAACCAGAAAGGGCTTAACGACTGGTACAGTCAGGTTGAAAAACAGGGCCATGGCCTGTGGCGCGGATTACTGCTCAGTGAAGACGACTGTTTACGTCGCGACGTGATTAAAAGGCTGATCTGCAATTTCTCACTTGATTTCAGCACGGTCGAAGCGCAGTGGAATATTCAGTTTGAACGCTATTTTGCGGAAGACATGGCGCTGTTAGAACCGCTGATTAGTGATGGGCTGGTGGAGCAGCATGCAACGGACCTGAGAGTGACGGGAGCCGGACGCTTGCTGATTCGAAATATCTGTATGTGCTTTGATGCGTATCTACGTCACAAGGCGCGGCAGCAGCAGTTTTCACGCGTCATATAAAAAAGCCGGAGCAGCCTGCGCTGTTCCGGCAGTGGATTTCTTATTCCATCCCCAGTTCTTTGAGCTTACGCGTCAGGGTATTTCTCCCCCAACCCAGCAAACGTGCCGCTTCCTGTTTGTGGCCCTGAGTATGACGGAGCGCCGTGGTCAGCAACGTACGCTCCATCTCCGGCTGGGCTTCAGACAGTAGATTTTGATGACCGGAACGCAAGGCGCGGTCAGCCCACTGCGCCAGCAGGGTTGCCCAGTTATCCGGCAACGACTGAGTAGGGCTTTCCGGGGTACTGGATTCAAACAGCTCTGGCGGAAGATCCTGGATCAGCACTTCCTGTCCCGCAGCCATAACGGTTAACCACCGACAGGTATTCTCCAACTGGCGCACGTTACCCGACCAGTGCAGACGTGTCAGCGCGGTTTCGGTTTCCGCGTGCAGAATCTTGGCCTCAACCCCCAGTTCCCGTGCCGCAACCTGGAGGAAATAACGGGCCAGACGCGGGATATCCTCACGGCGCTCACGCAACGGCGGCAGATGCACGCGGATGACGTTCAGACGATGGAATAAATCCTCACGGAACTTGCCTTCCTGCACCCGCAGTTCAAGGTTCTGATGCGTTGCGGCAATAATACGGACGTCAACTTTTACCGGCGCATAGCCGCCGACGCGGTAAAATTGCCCGTCAGCCAGAACGCGCAGCAGTCGTGTCTGAACATCCAGCGGCATATCGCCGATTTCGTCTAAAAACAGCGTGCCGCCATCAGCCTGTTCAAAACGGCCCTGACGGATCTGATTGGCACCGGTAAACGCCCCTTTTTCATGACCAAACAGTTCTGACTCGATCAAATCCTTGGGAATCGCGGCCATATTCAGGGCAATAAACGGCGCTTTGCTGCGAGGGCTGTGGCGATGCAGCGCATGCGCAACCAGTTCTTTACCCGTACCGGATTCCCCGTTGATCAGGACGCTGATCGACGAGCGAGAGAGACGGCCAATAATACGAAACACATCCTGCATGGCGGGCGCTTCGCCGATAATATCGGTGGTCGGGCCGCTGACAGGCTGATTACGTGGCTGCTGCTGTTCCTGATAGTGGCTGATGGCGCGCTCGACCAGCGCAACAGCCTCATCAATATCAAACGGCTTGGGCAGATAATCAAAGGCCCCTTGCTGATAGGCACTGACCGCGGCATCCAGATCGGAGTGCGCCGTCATGATGATGACCGGGAGCATGGGATGGCGCTGTTTAATCTGTTTTAGCAGCGTCAGCCCGTCCATTCCGGGCATACGAATGTCTGACAATAAAACGTCCGGCGTTTTTGTCGCTAATGCGTTCAGCACGTCGTTCGCACTGTCAAAGGTCGCACAGCTCAAACCGGCTCCAGTGAGCGCGCGTTCAAGCACCCAGCGGATGGAGCTATCGTCATCGACGATCCAGACTATCCCTCGTTGCATAGAAACCTCACTGGCGAATAGGCAGGTAAACCGAAAATTCGGTATGACCTGGCCAACTGTTAAACTCAATTTTTCCTGAATGCTGATCAATCAGGCTACGGGCAATAGAAAGACCTAAACCGGTTCCGCCTTCACGTCCGCTTACCATCGGATAAAACAGCGTATCCTGAAGCTGAGCCGGAATGCCGGGACCGTCATCTTCGATATCAATACGGGCGACCAGGCGATACCGCGTACCGTGCAGCGTCAGCTGAAAGGCGGTACGGGTGCGAATGACTATCGTGCCACCGTCCTCGCCCAGCGCCTGCAGCGCATTACGCACCACATTCAGCAGTACCTGTTCGATCTGGTCGGGATCGTGGGGCAACTCCGGCAGGCTGGGATCGTAATCGCGGACCAGAGACACATTTTCTGGCAGCTCCATCGAGACTAGGTTGACCACCCGTTCGGCGACCTGATGAATACTCTGGGTAATGTGCATCCCGGGCTGTTGCGGCCCTAATAAGCGATCCACCAGATTCCGCAGGCGATCGGCCTGTTCAATAATGACTTTGGTATATTCATTCAGCGCGGGATCGGGCAGGGCGCGAGACAGCAGCTGGGCCGCACCGCGCAGTCCGCCTAACGGATTTTTAATCTCATGAGCCAGCCCACGCACCAGATCGCGTGCCGCAACCTGCTGAGCATGCTGGAGTTGTTCCTGGCTCAGGCGACGTTGATTATCCATGGGCGCCATTTCCAGCAAAATCAGGCCATCAGGCAAGCGCTGCGCTGTCAGCGACATAATATGTGCCCGACCATCGACCACCAGGGTAACTTCACTGTCCGTAAAGCCCTGGCCCGCCTCAAGACTCTCGCGCATTACCTCGACATTCAGCGAAAAGTAGCCGGTCAGTTCAGGTAACGGCGTGCCGAATAATTTACGCGAGCTTTGCGCCAGTAATTGCTGTGCCGCGGGGTTGGCGTAGTGAATAACCAAATCGTTATCCACCAACAAAATACTGTTGATTAAGGTATTGAGAATCTGCCCGGCATCGGGCAGTGAGGCAGTTGCCATACAGCGTTCCTCTGCACTGATTTAGTGCATTGTAATCTTTAAGCCGGAATTAAAGCGAATGAACGATGAATTCGCGGAGAAAAAAGCCCATCCGAAGATGGGCTAAAGTTTCCACGGCAACAAAAAAACGTTTCAGACTATCGGTGCCGCCTTTGCAAGATCTGTCTGCGGCACCCATTTGCTTATTCTGAAATTAAACGCTGTAGTACAGTTCGAACTCAACCGGGTGCGGCGTCATGCGCACACGATCGTTTTCGGATTTACGCAGTTCGATATAGGCATCGATCGCGTCATCAGTGAACACGCCGCCACGGGTCAGGAACTCGCGGTCTTCGTTCAGGGCAATCAGCGCTTCTTCCAGTGAACCTGCAACTTTTGGAATTTCAGCTTCTTCTTCCGGTGGCAGGTCATACAGGTTTTTGTCCATCGCATCGCCAGGATGGATCTTGTTGATGATGCCATCAAGACCCGCCATCAGCAGTGCGGTAAACGCCAGGTATGGGTTAGCCGCTGGATCCGGGAAGCGCGCTTCAATACGACGTGCTTTCGGGCTGGCAACAACCGGGATACGGATTGAGGCTGAACGGTTACGCGCTGAATAGGCCAGCATCACCGGCGCTTCATAACCCGGCACCAGACGCTTGTAGGAGTTGGTGGTTGGGTTCGCCAGGGCGTTAATAGCTTTAGCATGCTTGATGATGCCGCCAATGTAGAACAGCGCCATTTCAGACAGGCCGCCGTACTTATCGCCAGAGAACAGGTTCTGACCGCCTTTAGACAGCGACATATGGCAGTGCATACCGGAACCATTATCACCAAACATCGGTTTTGGCATAAAGGTCGCCGTTTTGCCGTAGGCATGAGCCACGTTGTGAACGACATATTTGTAGATCTGAATTTCGTCAGCTTTTTTGGTCATGGTATTGAAGCGGGTAGCCACTTCGTTCTGACCTGCTGTTGCAACTTCATGGTGATGGGCTTCAACAACCAGACCCATTTGCTCCATGGTCAGACACATGGCAGAACGGATGTCCTGTGATGAGTCAACCGGTGGAACCGGGAAGTAACCGCCTTTCAGGCCTGGACGGTGGCCTTTGTTGCCGCCTTCGTATTCTTTGCCGGTGTTCCAGGCTGCTTCGATATCGTCGATAGCAACATGAGAACCCGAAGTTGAAGAACCAAAACGAATATCGTCAAACAGGAAGAACTCTGGCTCTGGGCCAAACAGAACGGTATCCGCAATGCCTGAAGAACGCAGGTAATCTTCCGCGCGCTTGGCGATAGAACGTGGATCGCGGTCATAGCCCTGCATGGTGCCTGGCTCAAGAATGTCGCAACGAATGATCAGGGTAGAATCTTCAAAGAAAGGATCCATTACCGCCGTGGTTGCATCCGGCATCAGCACCATGTCTGATTCGTTAATGCCTTTCCAGCCGCCGATGGAAGAGCCATCGAACATCTTGCCTTCTTCGAAGAAGTCAGCGTTAACCTGGTGAGCCGGAATAGTAACGTGCTGTTCTTTACCTTTGGTATCGGTAAAACGCAGGTCAACAAACTTAACTTCATGCTCGTTCATCATCGAGAGAACGTGTTCAGCGGACATACTCAACTCTCCTGGAAATGGTCATTGTCTACATGGCGAGAACCGGGTTACGGAATAGACGACTGTTAACTGTCTTTCCTGAATCTGATCCTGACCAGCTCTGTAACCGTTGTCTTACATCGTTTTCATCTGGATAATACAAAGCGAATTCTGTGCCAACTTTATTTCTTTGCACAAAATCGCGCTGTCATGCACCTTTTTGTCATAAAGGTCATGCACCATGATAGTTGCATTGCACTGTTTGTGTGCGGTTGGGTTGAAAGTGAGCACTTTTTTGGTGCAAAACATCGACGCAGTGCAAATTTTGCACGCCTATTAGTGCGATTTTGCGACAATGCAATAAACTTTCAGTGAAAAGTGTGATCGTGTTCAGTCTCCCGCTTAATCCGTGTACAATACCGCGTTATTTCTAATGCCTGAGGCAAAAAAGCTGTGATCGAAAATTTGCGTAACATCGCCATCATCGCGCACGTTGACCATGGAAAGACCACCCTGGTTGATAAACTGCTGCAACAGTCCGGTACTTTCGATGCCCGTACTGAAGCCACCGAGCGCGTGATGGACTCCAATGATTTGGAGAAAGAGCGTGGGATTACCATCCTCGCAAAAAATACCGCCATTAAATGGAACGACTACCGTATCAACATCGTTGATACCCCAGGACACGCCGACTTCGGTGGTGAAGTTGAACGCGTAATGTCTATGGTGGATTCGGTACTGTTGGTTGTAGATGCGATGGATGGCCCTATGCCGCAAACCCGCTTCGTAACCAAAAAAGCGTTCGCGCATGGTTTGAAGCCGATTGTGGTTATCAACAAAGTTGACCGTCCTGGCGCGCGTCCTGATTGGGTTGTTGATCAGGTATTTGACCTGTTCGTTAACCTGGATGCGACTGACGAGCAGCTCGACTTCCCTATCATTTTCGCCTCGGCGCTGAATGGTATTGCCGGTCTTGAGCACACAGACATGGCTGACGATATGACCCCGCTGTATCAGGCTATTGTCGACCATGTATCGCCTCCACAGGTTGAAGCGGATGCCCCGCTGCAGATGCAAATCTCTCAGCTGGACTACAACAACTACCTGGGCGTTATCGGTATCGGCCGCATCAAGCGCGGTAAAGTGAAGCCTAACCAGCAAGTCACTATCATTGATAGCGAAGGTAAAACCCGTAACGGTAAAGTCGGTAAAGTGCTGACTCACCTGGGCCTGGAGCGTATTGACAGCGACCTGGCAGAAGCAGGCGATATCATTGCGATTACCGGTCTGGGCGAGCTGAACATTTCTGACACCATTTGTGATCCGCAGAACGTGCAGGCGCTGCCAGCACTGAGCGTGGATGAGCCAACGGTTACCATGTTCTTTAACGTCAACACCTCTCCGTTCTGCGGTAAAGAAGGTAAGTACGTGACGTCTCGTCAGATCCTTGAGCGTCTGAACAAAGAACTGGTTCACAACGTAGCACTGCGTGTTGAAGAAACCGAAGATGCTGACGCGTTCCGCGTATCGGGCCGTGGTGAGCTGCACCTGTCTGTTCTGATCGAGAACATGCGTCGTGAAGGTTTCGAACTGGCGGTATCCCGTCCGAAAGTTATCTTCCGCGAATTCGAAGGCCGTAAGCAAGAGCCCTTCGAGAACGTGACGCTGGATATCGAAGAAACGCATCAGGGTTCAGTCATGCAAGCCATGGGCGAGCGTAAAGGCGACCTGAAAAACATGGATCCAGATGGCAAGGGCCGCGTACGTCTTGACTACGTGATCCCAAGCCGTGGCCTGATCGGTTTCCGTAACGAATTTATGACCATGACCTCAGGTACCGGTCTGCTGTACTCCACCTTCAGTCACTACGATGATATTCGTGCGGGCGAAGTGGGCCAGCGTCAGAACGGCGTGCTGATCTCTAACGGTCAGGGTAAAGCGGTTGCGTTCGCCCTGTTCGGTCTGCAGGATCGCGGCAAGCTGTTCCTGGGTCACGGTGCAGAAGTTTATGAAGGCCAGATCATCGGTATTCACAGTCGTTCTAACGACCTGACTGTAAACTGCCTGACCGGTAAGAAGCTGACTAACATGCGTGCTTCCGGTACTGACGAAGCGACGACGCTGGTTCCACCTATCAAAATGACACTTGAGCAGGCTATCGAGTTCATTGATGATGACGAACTGGTCGAAGTGACCCCTCAGTCAGTGCGTATCCGTAAACGTCACCTGACTGAAAACGACCGTAAGCGTGCTTCACGCGGCGGTAAAGACGCATAACTGCGCTGTAGGAAGCCCCGTTTAAACGGGGCTTTTTTTTTCCTGCGCGATTGCTACCCAGAGTTAAATCTACCCTAAACCAGCCCGTAACTTCTTCTCTCCGCCCTTTCAACGTTGTGTCGTCGTGCCTTAATTTACTGTTTCTGTTTTTCTCATCCAGGCTGCCTGTTCAGGCTGCGCTTTTACCGCTAGAGTGAATGATCCAGGGAACCCGAGGAGGCACCATGCTGTATATCTTTGATTTGGGCAATGTGATTATCGATATCGACTTTAACCGCGTACTGGGCGTCTGGAGTGACCTCAGCCGCGTGCCGCTGGCCTCGCTTCAAAGCCACTTCCATATGGATGACGCATTTGAACAGCATGAGCGCGGCGAAATCAGTGATGAGGCCTTTGCAGAAGCCCTGTGTGAGAAGCTGGATATCGCGCTGAGCTATGAACAGTTCGCGGCAGGCTGGCAGGCGGTTTTTGTGGGTGTCCGGCCGGAGACGCTGGCCGTAATGCACCAGCTAAGACAGGCGGGACATCGGGTGGTGATTCTCTCCAACACCAACGCCCTGCACTGTACCTTCTGGCCAACGCAATATCCTGACGTACAGCAGGCGGCTGACAAGATCTACCTGTCACAGGAGCTGGGCATGCGTAAACCTGAAGCGAGAATCTATCAGCATGTGTTAGATGCTGAAGGGGTGAGCGCCGATCAGGCCGTGTTCTTCGATGACAATGCCGCGAATATTGAGGGCGCGCGGGCGCTGGGAATTAACAGCGTGCTGGTAACCGACAGCACAACCGTGCCGGACTGGTTTGCAGGTCAGCATTAAGCCATGAAGTTACGTCATTTTCGCCCCGGGCTTCATGCGTTCTGGTTGTGGCTTAAGCTGCTTTGGAAGCGCATTGATAATGATGCCATGACGACGCAGGCAGGCAACCTGGCCTTTGTCTCGTTACTGGCGCTGGTGCCGTTGATTGCCGTGGTCTTTGCGCTGTTTGCTGCGTTTCCTGTGTTCTCTGATATTAGCGTACAGCTTAAGAATTTTATTTTTACCAACTTCATGCCCGCTGCGGGTAACACGCTGCAACGTTACCTTGAGCAGTTTGTGGCAAACGTGCACCGGATGACGGCCGTGGGCGCGGTGGGGTTGATCGTAACGGCGCTGTTGCTCATGCATTCCGTGGATTCGGCGCTGAATGCGATCTGGCGCAGCGACAAAAAGCGGCCGCTGGTCTATTCCTTTGCGGTTTACTGGATGATATTAACGCTCGGGCCCTTGCTGGCGGGTGCCAGTTTAGCCATCAGCTCTTATCTGCTGTCGCTGAAATGGATCAACGTGACGGGCGTAACCAGCCTGGTCGATCAGATGCTGCGTTTCTTTCCGCTGCTCTTATCGTGGCTGTCGTTTTGGCTGTTATACAGTATTGTCCCGACACAGCGGGTTCCTTCGCGCGATGCGTTGACGGGGGCGCTGGTCGCCGGACTGTTGTTTGAGCTGGGGAAAAAGGGCTTTGCGCTCTATGTTACGATGTTCCCGTCTTACCAGCTGATTTATGGTGTGCTGGCGGTGATCCCCATTTTATTCCTGTGGGTTTACTGGACCTGGTGTATCGTACTTCTCGGTGCGGAAATTACCGTGACCTTAGATGACTACCGCCAGTTCAAACGGCAGGAAAGAGAAAAAGAACGAGAGGACGGATGATTGCTTTAATTCAACGCGTTCAGCGTGCCAGCGTCAGTATTGATAACGCTGTTGTGGGTGAAATCGGACAGGGATTGTTAATACTGTTGGGCGTTGAAAAAGGTGATGATGACAAGCGCGCCGAGCGGCTGGCGGAGCGCGTGCTGGGCTATCGTATTTTTAGTGACGACCAGGGCAAGATGAACCTGAACGTCAAACAGGCGGGCGGCAGTGTGCTGGTGGTGTCTCAGTTTACGCTGGCTGCCGATACGCAAAAGGGCATGCGCCCCTCATTTTCCGGCGGGGCTGAGCCACAAGAAGCAGAACGGCTGTATGACTATTTCAGCGCGTGTTGCCGTCGCCATGACGTGATGACCGCGAATGGCCGTTTCGCCGCGGATATGCAGGTCGCGCTGGTCAACGACGGGCCAGTGACATTCTGGTTACAGGTATGACGCCGCATACCGCGCGGTTAAACCTCCGCCATCCCGCATCAGACCGAGAGAAACATTTTATGTATCATCTTCGTGTGCCACAAACGGCGGAAGAGCTGGATGTCTATTATCAGTTCCGCTGGGAAATGTTACGAAAGCCGCTGCATCAACCCCAGGGTTCTGAACGTGATGCCTGGGATGCGTTAGCGCATCATCAAATGGTGGTGGATGAGCAGGGTAAACCCGTTGCGGTGGGGCGACTTTACATCAATGCGGATAATGAGGCGGCGATCCGTTTTTTAGCCGTACACCCAACCGTTCAGGGGAAAGGCCTGGGCACGCTGGTGGCGATGACGCTGGAGTCGGTCGCGCGTCAGGAAGGCGTCAAACGTGTGACGTGCAGTGCGCGTGAGGATGCGGTGGCGTTCTTTGCCAAGCTCGGATATGTCAATCAGGGCGAAATTACCGCTCCACAGACCACGCCGGTGCGCCACTTTCTCATGATTAAGCCGGTTGTTACGCTGGATGATATCTTACACCGCGCGGACTGGTGCGGGCAGCTACAGCAGGCCTGGTACGAGCACATCCCCCTGAGTGAAAAAATGGGCGTGCGGATTCTGCAATATACCGGGCAAAAATTTATTACCACCATGCCGGAAACAGGTAATCAAAACCCGCATCATACCTTGTTTGCCGGAAGCCTGTTTTCGCTGGCCACGCTTACCGGCTGGGGGCTGATCTGGCTGCTGCTGCGTGAGCGCCATCTCGGTGGCACCATTATTCTGGCCGATGCGCATATTCGCTATAGCCGTCCGATCACCGGCAGGCCGGGTGCTATTGCCGACCTTGGCTCACTGAGTGGCGATCTCGATCGCCTGGCACGGGGTCGCAAAGCCCGTGTTCAACTGGACGTGCAGCTATTCGGTGATGATGAGTGTGGTGCGGTATTTGAAGCGGTGTACATCGTGTTGCCTGTGGATCCGGACGGGCCGCTCGAAGAGGGCGGCTCAGGGGCGCGCATCAATTAAACGACAGGGCCGCGATTGCGGCCCTGTGTGTTTTACTTCATCTGACCTGCCTGCATGGTCTGCTGCAGTTGCTGGCTGTCTGTATTCACCGACAGCGTGGCGTTAACCGACGGTGCCAGCGGCTGATCGGCCTTTAGGGAGGCATTCAGGCGCAGCTGGAAATTGCTGTCGCCTTCCAGAGGAAGGGCGGGCCAGCCCCAGTTTTGTAAGACATTGACGGGTACGCCGCGACCAGTCAGGTTAAGGCTAACCGGGCGGTCGGTTTGCTGACCTACGGTTGCCGTGCCTTCCAGTAAACCCTTAGCGCTAAACGCGCTGAGTTCCGTCACCCTGATCTGCCGATCGTCAGCCTCCAGCGCAATGGACGGATGGCGTAAATCCGTGCGGTTAAAAGTAGACTCCGCTGCATTCAGGCTCAGTTTCCCTGACCAGATCCCCCATTGATGCTGACGGGCCAACTGCAGATTCTCACCATTGCCATCCAGTGAGGTAAGCTGGAAAGGAAACGCAGGATTGATGTCGATAATCAAATTGCGGTTTGAGGTGAAACGGGTCACGGTAATCCCATCCAGCCAGTCAGGAAGGGGATCCTGCCATAACGCCCGCCAGTTCTGTGGCAGCGTATATTCCAGGCCCGCGACGGCCAGGTTATTCAGTGTTAAGCGTCTGTCGTTACGTGACCAGTTACCGTCAGCCCGGATCACGCCGTTGGCCCAGCGTGAGCTGAACTGGGTCAGGGCAATCCCCTGTGGCGAGAAGTCCATATTGATAATGGGATCGTTGAGCTCGAATTTGCCATTGATAAAGTTGCCTGCGTTCATCGCCAGTGAGCCATCCTGACTCTGCCAGTCCCGGCCTTTCCAACTGATATTTTTCAATGTCAGATCGAGATCGGTTACCGCCCAGTCAGGGCCCTGCAGCCGGGCATCGGTAATATCGACGCGGTTCAGCGTAACCGAGGGCACCTCTTCAAACGGCTTCAGGAAACCGACAAGCGAGCTGGCGGTTTGCAAACGGATATCGTTCAGGCGGAGCTGATTGATCTTCCAGTTTCCCTGCGCATCGCGCTCTCCGTTACCGGTCATCGAGCCCCGGGCTAAATCCGCGCCGATGTTGCTAAACGTCATGCGGCCCTGGGACACGTTGCCCTGAATCAGCACGTTTTCACCTGCCACGCTGTTGAGCGTCATCTTGCCTGCACTCATCTGGAACTGTGCATCTTTACCCAGCACATCGTCGGGCAAGGGCTTCCACGGCAGAATGCCGCCATTCACCTGCAGTGCGGAAAGCGGTAAAACGGAAGCGGGACTGTCGATGCGCATGTTGTTCAGTTGCAGGCGATCGGCCTGCACGGGTAAGGCGCTATTCCTGGCCAGATTGGTCAGGTTAACCTCACCGTCACGGAGCTCTATGCTGGCAAAATGGAAGGGATCGCTGAACTGCATCAGGGCGATGCCAAGATCGACGCGTTTGGCGACCAGCACGGCTGGTTGTCCGTCATGGCCAAAACTGAAGTCATCCAGAATAATGTGTGTAGGTGATGAAAAGTTATGTTCGATTTTGCTCAGCGACAGATGCCATTCCGTTTTGTCGCTCACCCAACGGCTAAACCAGCCCGCGCCCCACTGTGTTTGCAGCAGTACATACAGCACCACTAACGCAAACAGTAGTAGTAACAATAAGGTAAGGAAAAACTTTCCTATAAATTTCATCGTATCCTTCCCGGGTTCAGTCCGCTGAAAGGTTGTTATGCCTGAATTATCGTTATAGCTCAACCGCCTGGATGTAAATCAGCATAAATAGCAGGCAGGCCGCAGCCTGCCTTAAAACGACTTTTCCGGTGGAAAGACGAGATTAAGCACAATCGCTGTGATGCCCCCTGCGGCAATGCCGGAAGACAGTAAGGTTTTCAACCAGTCCGGTGCAAACTGCAAAATCAGCGGTTGCTGTGACACGCCAAGTCCTGCGGCCAGTGAGAGGGCGATAATCATGATTGCACGCCGGTTGAGCGGCTCTCTGGAGACAATACGCACGCCGGATGCGGCGATGGTACCAAACATCACGATAGTTGCGCCGCCCAGAACCGGCTCAGGAATATGCTGCACCAGTCCACTCACCGCCGGAAACAGACCCAGCAGGATAAGCATCAGCGCCACAACAAAACCAACATAGCGGCTGGCAACGCCGGTCAGCTGGATAACGCCGTTATTCTGCCCAAAACAGGAGTTAGGAAAGGTATTAAACAGGCCAGAGATAAAGGAGTTCAGTCCGTTAGCGAGCACGCCGCCTTTCAGGCGCTTCATATAGATGGGGCCGCTCACAGGTTGTTCCGATACATCTGAAGTTGCGGTGATATCACCAATCGTTTCCAGTGAGGTCACCATAAACACCAGCATGAGCGGGATGAGCAGATTCCAGTCAAAACCCAGACCGTAATAAAGCGGAGTCGGCAACGCCACGATCGGCTGATCGGCCGGTGTGCTGATGGATGGCAGCATATTCATCGCCCAGGCCAGCAGGTAGCCCACCGCCATTGCAATCACCAGGGAGGCAACGCGGAGATAAGGATTTTTTTGACGGTTCAGAAGGATAATCACGACCAAAACGACGCCGGCCAGCAGCAGGTTTTTCGGTGCGCCGAAACTGTGATCGTTCATGGCGGCAAAGCCGCCGCCGACGGAGGTGAGGCCAACCTGAATAAGCGATAACCCAATGATCATTACGACAATACCGGACACCAGGGGCGTGATGATACGGCGAGCCAGGTGCAGCACCCGTGAGAGTACCATTTCCGTGCAGGATGCGACCATCAGCGTTCCAAACAGCGCCGCCATCATCGTGGGCACATCTGCGCCGCCGTTCTTCAGCGCCATCCCACCCATAATCAGCGGTGTGACAAAGTTAAAGCTGGTGCCCTGAATAGACAGCAAACCTGAGCCAACCGGCCCCCACGTTTTAATTTGCAGCACTGAGGCTACGCCAGAGGCAAACAGGGACATGCTGATGATGTGCTGTGTGTCCTGCGCCGGTAAACCCAATGCCTGGCAGATGAGCAGCGCGGGCGTAATCACCGCAACGAACATGGCCAGCAAATGCTGACCGGCTGCAAACAGGGTTTGCGCAAGCGGCGGGCGATCTTCCAGGCGGTAGATCAGTTCACTTTTACTGACGGATGAGGAGGCTGGCTGCTGATTGGTCGACATTGTAACGGTTCCCAAAAAAAGTGAGGCGATTGTAATCTGCAACGGCTCAAAAGCAAACGTTTGCTAACGGTGGCAAAAAAAGTGTCAGGCGTTGCTGTAGCGGCCGGTTTCCGGCAGCCAGCGCTCGATTAGGGCCTGTGCCTGTTCAGGATAGTGCTGGTGGATATGCCGTGCGACGCGTTGAACTTCAGGAATCATGGCCTGATCGCGCAGGAGATCGGCAACCTTAAACTCAGCATTACCGGTCTGGCGCGTTCCCAACAGTTCACCCGGCCCCCGAATCTCCAGATCGTGTTGGGCAATCACAAAGCCGTCGTTGCTGTCGCGTAGCACCTGCAAACGCTTCTGCGCCGTTTTGCTCAGCGGCGCTTTGTACAGCAGCACACAGTGAGAAGCAACCGCACCCCGTCCCACGCGTCCGCGTAGCTGGTGCAGCTGAGCCAGCCCAAGCCGTTCCGGGTTTTCAATAATCATCAGGCTGGCGTTTGGCACGTCCACGCCGACTTCAATTACGGTAGTAGCGATTAACAGCTGGATCTCGTTCGCTTTGAAAGCCTGCATGACTGCCAGCTTTTCCGCCGGTTTCATACGACCATGCACCAGTCCCACCCGCAAATCAGGCAGCGCCACGTTGAGTTCTTCCCATGTGGCTTCTGCCGCCTGGGCTTCCAGCAGGTCCGATTCTTCAATCAACGTACAGACCCAGTAAGCCTGACGGCCCTCGTGACAGGCCTTTTGTACGCGCTCAATAATCTCACTGCGACGGCTGTCCGGAATGGCAACGGTCGTGACCGGCGTCCTGCCTGGCGGCAATTCGTCAATGGTTGATGTATCCAGATCGGCATAGGCGGTCATGGCCAGCGTGCGCGGAATGGGAGTGGCGGTCATGATCAGCTGATGGGGATGAAAACCCTGCTCCTCCCCCTTTTCCCATAGCGCGAGCCGTTGATGAACACCAAACCGGTGTTGCTCATCGATAATCACCAGCGCCAGCCCGTTGAACTTCACCTGCTCCTGAAACAGTGCATGTGTGCCAACGACCATGGCGACACTACCGCTCGCGATGGCATCCTGCTGCGCCTGACGCGCTTTGCCTTTTTGTTTACCTGCCAGCCAGCCGACTTCCAGACCCAGTGGCGCGAGCCATTGACGAAAATTGATTGCATGCTGTTCGGCCAGCAACTCTGTCGGTGCCATCATCGCCACCTGTTTGCCGTGAGCAATAACGTTCAGGGCGGCGAGCGCCGCGACCAGCGTTTTACCCGATCCCACGTCGCCCTGGACGAGCCGCAACATGGGATAATCGTGCGCTAAGTCTTTTTCGATTTCCGCCACGACGCGTTTCTGAGCCGACGTGGGCGAAAAAGGCAGAGCGGCCAGTAACTGGTCACTCAATGTATGTCGG
>Ga0207655_1001668_pt1 | contig 19610 bp, 18 predicted proteins | sample KBSM44metaG_FD_184398 | JGI IMG/M metagenome (GOLD analysis project Ga0207655, IMG submission 184398) | Miscanthus rhizosphere microbial communities from Kellogg Biological Station, Michigan, USA - KBS M4-4 metaG (SPAdes) (version 2) | ecosystem: Host-associated > Plants > Roots > Rhizosphere >...
CAATTTCTGAAAAACACCGCACTACTCCTGCCAGCATCGCAATAGCCTGGCTGCTGTCTTCTGAGCAGGTGACGAGCGTCATAGCGGGTGTGCGCAATGTGCATCAGCTCAGAGATAACCTTAGCGCACTGTCTGTTAATCTTAGCGAGGAGGAAAAAGAAATGCTGGACAATGTCAGTCATCCGGGTACACGCTATCCCGGATGGATTCAGTCATATAACGCCGCGAGCCGCTATCCGGCAGGCTTTCCTGATACCGGGCCTAACTGGATATTAGGTGAATCCCCTGTTTAACGCGGGCTCAGAGCTATAAAAATAACTACGCTTTTAATAACTTTGCTGAGCCCGGGTTCCTGACGGGCTCTGCTGACTCAGGCAGTGAACCTCATGGTTAGTATCTACTGTTGCTGACAGCCAGAAGTTAACTTACTCATGGTGTTAGTTCCCTGCGCCGGCTGAGAACATCCGCACAGAGTAAATTTGTTATCGCTACTGGAATATTGTTAAGTACAGTCCAATATGAAAGCTTATTGACGTGGTAAGGCTGAATATTAATGTCGTTCATATACATCTATCTAGTGCATGACAATATGAACTAGCTTAAAATTTTTTAAAGACCCAAAGAAGGTGATAGATTGAGTTTATTGCTATCATTATTTGGTAGTAGATCATTCCGTTCATTAGTTCACAATATAATTCTGAAGAAAATCCATTACCCCTTTTGCCAGTTTGAGAAGCCGGTTATTCCTGATTATGACTGGATAATATTCGGGGTCAGGGTCAAATGAAGAAATTACTAATATCGGGGTGTACTAATTCAACAGGGAGCAGGTCAATTCTCTCAGCATCTGTACAAGTACAAGCGTTGCCATGCTACTGGCTGCTATGTTATATCCGTGACGAGGCACACATGTTTCATGCGAAATGAGCAGTGCTATTTGCGCCTTTCGGCGCTCAGGACGCAACTCGGTTACTTGACCACTCCAAGCTGCTCTGCCAGGTCGCGCGAAAGTTACTTTGTCGAAATAATGTTGAAGGCGGCAGACAATTAAGCTCCGAGAAAAAGCATCGACTTATGTTATGTTTTCGATCACGACCTATGACGAAAGGAATGCCAGGATGAAACAATTCGAAATTTCTCTGCCGGAGGATGTTTTAGTAAAACTGCAACGAAAAAATTGCTGACTTTGATTGGCGCACTCTGTCAGATGTCCACGCATGGGATCACGGAGTCGGCAAAGCCGACTTGGAGCGGCTGGTCAAATATTGGCGTGATCGTTACGACTGGCGAGCCACAGAATACAGGCTGAATGAACTGCCGCATTATTTGGCGGAGGTAGAAAATGAAACTGTCCATTTTGTCCACATCAAGGGAGATGGTTCTAAGCCGCCACTGATGCTGCTTCATGGCTGGCCTGGATCATTTATCGAATTTGAGCAGCTTCTCGCACCGCTGGCTGCGGATGGTCACGATGTCGTGGTTCCGTCGCTGCCAGGCTTTGCCTTTTCGAATCCCATCACAGGGATCATCGGTCCCAAGCGGGCCGCTACCATCATGCATTCCCTAATGGCTCAGTTGTTCGGTGACAAACGCTATATCGTCCAAGGTGGCGACTGGGGGGCACATATCGCAAGCTGGATGGCTTACAACAATCCCGACTACCTCTTAGGTTTTCACATAAATATGGCGTACATTTTCGCTGAAGACGCAACGCCCACAACCGATCAGGAAAAAGAGTGGCATTCGCAGCGCGAGGATAACCTTCGACACGAAGGCGCCTACAGTGAGGAGCAGGAAACGCGCCCCTATACCCTAGGTGTGGCTCTAACAGATAGTCCAGTGGGTGCAGCAGCTTGGATACTCGAAAAATTCGGCATGTGGTCGGACCTGCCCAAACGCGCAGATGGCAGTCCCGATCTTTGGACTCGCTACACCGAAGAGCAACTACTGACCAACATCATGTTCTATGTTGGCACGTCGGCAATGGCCACTGCAACATGGATTTATCGGGGAAAGCGGCTTGAAGGTTCAGACCATTTCCCAGCTGGCACACGGATCAATGTGCCGTTGGCAGTGGCGGCGTTTCCGGATCCTGTATTCATTCCTCCGCCGCGTTCGTTCTTGGCGAAGACTTACAACGTCGTGCGTTACACTAGCATGCCAGCAGGGGGACACTTCGCTGCACTTGAAGAGCCGCAGTCGATGTTGGCGGACCTACGCAGCTTTATCGCTACGGTTACGGCATCATGAAGATCGTCGAAACCGAGTCGCTGCACATCGCGTTTCTGGATGATGGCGCGCCCGACGGCTGGCCAGCCATCCTGTCACACGGGTTTCCCTACGACGTACACGCGTTCGACGATGTCGTACCAGCGCTCGTTGCCGCAGGCGCGCGCGTAATCCGGCCGTGGTGCCGTGGCTTCGGAGGAACGCGCTTCAAATCTTCTGGGCACGCAAAGAGTGGACAGCAAGCCGCACGTGCATTAGATATCATTCAGCTTGCCGGCGCGCTTGGACTGCACAGGCCAGTGCTAGCCGGTTTCGATTGGGGAGGCAATGCTTCTTGTGCTGCGGCAGCGCTCTGGCCCGATCGTGTAGGCGCGCTTGTCTCGTATGCCGGATATGACGTGATAGATATTCAGCAACAGCTTCAAGCCGCAGCGCCTTGTCTTGAACGCACGTGCTGGTATCAGCATCTTTTTCAGTCGGAGCGAGGACGTAGGTGCCTCGACGAAAATCGCCACGAGCTATGCCGACTGCTTTGGCGCGATTGGTCGCCGGACTGGGTCTTTGATGACGAACTCTACGAACGCTCTGCAGCGTCGTTCGACAATCCTGATTTCGTGGAGGTGGTCATTCACTGCTATCGATGGATGGTAAGCGCGGCTGCAGGAGATAAAGGCTTGGCCGATTTGGAAAGCAAGCTTGCCCAACGGCCACTCATTAAGCTTCCGGCCGTAACTCTCGATGGCACGCGCGATCCACTTAAACCGGGGGGGACAGCGGATCACGCGCGGCTATTTACCGGTAGGCATTCACATCGGAGTGTTAAATGTGGCCACAACTTACCTCAAGAGCAGCCTGCCGTATTCGCACAAGCGATCCTCGATGTAAAAAGCTGGCTTGCAATGCCAAATGCGTAATCTGGCTCATGGGCTTTCGCACTTGTGAAGACCCTGCAGCGTGCCTGCAAACGGCTGCTTTGGTTTGTGAGTTCAATGGGTCGACGCAACGCTATCCTTAAACAAGGGGGACGTTGCCATGAAACGAAGAACGCGCATTTACTACACGCCAGAACAGAAAACGATTATCTGGGACAGGTATAAGCAAGGTGATTCCCTGCATGATATCGCCAGAATGTTCGACACATATCACTCTTCTGTTATGCCCACTATTCACCAAACCGGTGGTTATCGCCCTCCTGTCAGAAATCGGCACCGGTTAGCTCTTTCACTTGATGAAAGAGAGTAAATATCCAAGGGGCTGGTAGCAAAAATTAGCATCAGGGGCATCGCTGACAAATTATCAAGAACCCCTTCAACGATTAGCCGCGAGATCAAGAGGCACAGAGGTGCAAAACAATATCGTGCAGTAAAAGCGGGTTCGGTTGCGTGGGAACGAGCTCTGAGGCCAAAACCTTACAAGCTAATTGGATGCCCCGCATGGTGTAAAATCATTGCAGAGAAGATGTATCAGGACTGGTCGCCGGAACAAATCTCCGGTTGGCTTAAACGCTGTTATCCGGATAACCAGGAAATGCAGGTGTCACACGAAACGATTTATAAAACGCTTTTTATACAAACCCGGGAGCTTTAAAAAAGAGCTGCTGCAGTGCCTAAGAAGCGGAAGAGTAGTACGTAAAACCAGAACGGCATCACTTAAAGGAAAGGGATTAGGTTCAATTCCGGATGCGATACTCATCAGCGTAAGGCCATCTGATGTTGCAGACAGAGCCATACCGGGTCACTGGGAAGGTGACCTGATAGAGGGCTCTCAAAACTCATATATTGTCACGATGTTAGAACGCCATTCCTGCTTTTTTATGCTTGCAAAAATCAGTGATAACAAGACAGCCCCAGACATATCCGCACTAATCAAACAAGCCCGGCAGTTGCCTGTTGAACTGTATAAGACATTGAATCGCCACTTGTTTAACAGACACCTCAGAGTCATTTAAGATGGCTTAAAGAGAGGTGCCCATGAGCGGTAAGCGTTATCCCGAAGAGTTTAAAATAGAAGCAGTCAAACAGGTTGTTGATCGTGGTTATTCTGTTGCCAGCGTTGCAACACGTCTCGATATCACCACCCACAGCCTTTACGCCTGGATAAAGAAGTACGGTCCGGATTCTTCCGCTAATAAAGAACAGTCAGTTGCTCAGGCCGAGATCCGCCGTCTCCAGAAAGAGCTGAAGCGGGTTACCGACGAACGGGACATATTAAAAAAAGCCGCGGCGTACTTCGCAAAGCTGTCCGACTGAGGTACGCCTTTATCCGTGACAACACCTGTTGCTGGCCTGTTCGCCTGCTCTGTCGGGTGCTGGATGTTCATCCCAGTGGTTTTTACGCCTGGCTTCAGCAGCCGCATTCACAACGCCATCAGGCAGACCTGAGACTGACAGGACAGATTAAACAGTTCTGGCTGGAATCGGGATGCGTCTATGGTTATCGCAAAATCTATCTGGATCTGCGGGACAGCGGTCAACAGTGCGGAGTGAACAGAGTCTGGCGACTGATGAAACGTGTCGGGATAAAGGCTCAGGTCGGATACCGGAGCCCGCGGGCACGTAAAGGCAAGGCCAGTATCGTGTCGCCCAACAGGCTCCAGCGACAGTTCAATCCGGATGCTCCGGATGAGCGTTGGGTAACGGACATAACCTACATCAGAACCCACGAAGGCTGGCTGTATCTTGCCGTGGTTGTTGATCTGTTCTCACGCAAAATTATCGGCTGATTCATGCAATCCCGGATGACAAAGGACATTGTCCTGAACGCACTGCTGATGGCCGTATGGCGGCGTAATCCCCAAAAAAAGGTGCTGGTTCATTCGGATCAGGGCAGTCAGTACACAAGCCATGAGTGGCAGTCGTTCCTGAAATCACACGGCCTGGAGGGCAGCGTGAGCCGTCACGGTAACTGCCATGATAATGCGGTTGCAGAAAGCTTTTTCCAGTTACTGAAACGCGAACGGATAAAGAAAAAGATCTACGGAGCGCGGGAAGAAGCCCGCAGCGATATTTTTGATTACATCGAAATGTTTTATAACAGTAAGCGTCGGCATGGTTCTAGAGATCAGATGTCACCGACAGAATATGAAAACCAGTATTATCAACGGCTCGGAAGTGTCTAGATTATCCGTGGCGATTCAGCGAGTAAGTTTTATGTATTTCTTAAAGTAGGGTTTTGTTTGAGTGTTACTCTTATTTTTAAGTGAAATTTATTTGTCTTTTATGTGAAAAGAATATAAATTGAAGTTAAGATTGTAATGCTGGCAGTGTTATAGATTACTTAACTATAGTTTGATAGTGACGAAACCTGTTAAAGTAAATACCATAAAATATGAAAAAATTAACTCTTACTGAGTTTGCAAAGAAAATAGGTGTAGGTGTTGCAACAGTTGATCGGGTGCTTAATGATCGGGGTGGAGTATCGCCGGCCATGGAGAATCTAATACTCCAGGCCGCCCTTGATGCGGGACTTAAGCGTATTCTGCCGGAAAAACATAGACCCTCCTGGCAGCTTGAGGTCCTGTTGAGCAGTAATAAATCTTTTTTTTTCGAACAGCTTGCTAAAGATTTTTCCATGCTGGCTGATAATTTAGGCTACCGCAGAATAACACTTCATAAAACTTTATTCTCTGAAGCTTCTCCGGAGAAAATGGCAAAACACATTGAAGCCAGCAGTAAAAAAATGGACGCTTTGATTATATTTGCACACGAGAGCCCACTTATTTATGAAATGCTGACCCTGTGTAAATCTCGCGGCGTCCCGGTAATAACTCTTGTGGCAGATTTACCAGGAGCTGATAGATTATGCCACGTAGGAATTGATCAATATAGAGCAGGCCGTACAGCAGGCTTTGTACTTGGTGGTATGCTACCATCACATGGGGACATGGTGATCATTAGCGGACGTACGCAATACGCAGTCCATCGTCAGCGTGTTGATGGCTTTCGTTCTGTAATGCAGAAGTTTTATCCTAAAATAAATGTGCTTGAACCTATTTACAGTCAGGATGAACGGGAACTAATAAGTGTTTTATTAAACCGAACCCTTGCATCTCATAAAAATATTGTCGGAATTTATAATACGGGCATGGGTAACACTCAGGTTAGCGATATTCTGAATGATTATAATCTTAGAGGTAAAGTAGTTTACGGCACTCATGAGCTTTACCATACAACACGGCAATTACTCGAACAACGAGTGCTGACATTGACCATAGATCAAAATACGTTGAGGCATGCTCAGCTGGCAATATCACTGGCGCTACATCATCTTGAAATGGGTGAGCAGCCTGATGAATATAAGTCAGGTAAGGTTGATTTTATGCTGTATACACCTGAAAATTATACGTGATATAAAGCAGGCTACTATTTATTCATGAATAATGACGCCTCATCAGCATTCACAATCTGCCGCCGTTCGGTAAACCCTCTATAACAACGAATCTCGCCCCGATGCGGGCTGTAACAGACACGATATATTGTAGTTTTCTCTCCTGCAGTCGATACTACATATAGTGGATACGGGGGAACCGGCGAGCCGACACCAAGGCAGAATGCGCCGGTTTCCCCGCTGCACCATTTGATAAAACTCCGGCTAAGGCGGGTTAACCCGAATGTGACCTACCGCCTACGGAGTTTTTCTTCTTACTTTCTTAAGACTTTATAATGGCGAGGTGAAGTTAGAAAATGTCATTTCTGACATTAAGCCTATCTCTGTTTTTCGCTCATAGCTTACATCACACTGACATTACGTTGTGACAAGCACTCAACTGTTATGATGAGTGCCGCTGCAGGCAGGTATGGCTGTGAACGCTATCATCCTGAACCGCGCTGAGTTAGCGCAAACGTCTTACAGTCCCTGCGACCTGGATACTGCTTCCCACTTCCGGTGATATACTGACCAGCAGTCGGGAGGGTACTCCCATATCTTCATCCTGGCTGATTTCGACCGATCCGCCGGGTGGCCAGCTGATGTCCTTCAGATATCCTGCCAGTGCCGCTGCTTCTCCGGTCACCGGATCTTCATAAATGCCATCAGCAGGAAAAGGATTGTGGACATGAAAAAAGCGCGAATTCTCCGTAAAAATCAGACTGAATGTTATATAACCTCCATGGCGTGTCAGTTCCTCGCCCTTTGCCAGGTCATACGTCATGGCGATAAGTATTTCACGATCCCGTAATGCGGGAATAAAGTGATCCCCCCCGCCATGCGCCACCGCGGGCGTAATTTTTGGATCGAGTATGTCATGACTGATGCCAAAAAGGCGGAGCGCATCCTGCAGTGCCGTAGATGTAACGTGCTTGCTACGGGTTGGCGGTGACGTAAAGGCGGCGGCCCACTCCCTCCCGGTTTAATACCCTTTAACCGTTATGACGAGAGTTGATTGTTCAGCCCGCTAAAGATGGCGGGTTTCTACGGGCAGAATCTCGTCGAGTCAGGTCTCTGGCTTTCCTGCACAGGCGAGTTGTCCCGGCAGAATGACCTGTTCCGGCTGACATATGCACTGGAGCTGGCGAAAGATATGTGCTGGGCTTACCGGCTGTTAAGCGACCGGGAGTGGTCAGGAAGGCATGCCGCTGTCGTGAACGCTGGCGTAAACGGAATTTATCTGTCCCGGAGCAGCCAGGATGCTGCATTTGACGATGACGGCCAGCAGGTCGCACCTGTAATGGCGCGACTGACAGAGCGCGTGCAGGGGCTGGAAACGCTTCTTATCCGCTGTGGATGGCAGATAGCTATTGATGGGCCTTCCGGGCTTTATTTGCTGACGGCAGAAAAATATGAACTAACGATGGGGCAGTAAGACCCAGGGCGGCTGTACCTGGCGCAGCAGCAGTGCGGCCGGAGAGGCCGGAGAGGCCGCTAAATAAGTCAGTGGTGGATCTCTGCGCCAGGTCGTCTTCAGTCAGTCCGGTCATTTTCATGACGGTATTACGGTCAAGACCGTTCTGCAGCATAGTACGGGCAACTTCCAGCTTGCCTTCATTCCGGCCTTCCTGCCTGCCTAGCTGGATACCCTTCTGGATGCCATTCTGTTCGAGCTGTTGTGCGATGGTCATAAGTGCGTCTCCGAGTTGCGGCACACGCTGTGCCAGTTCGCGTACAAAGCCTTCGGCGTCGGCTGCTTCGCCTGCGTGTACAATATAGTGTACCAGCGATATCACCTGTGATGAAGACAGATAGCCGGCCAGCAGAATGGGCGCCAGCCGGTCAGTCAGTTCTGCCAGGTCCCGCTGATGAATATGTTTCTGCAGCAGCGTCAGGGCGGCCATGCTGCGATGGCCGGCGATTTCATCATCAGGAATGACGGTAACGTCAATCAGCGGGAAAGCGCTGCTGTAGAGTTTGCCTGCCAGCGCCGGCTCATCAAACTCATTCAGCCACCGGGTGGAGTAAGGGTACGGGCTGCGTTTACCCGTATAGAACAGCACCAGTATCACCAGTCGCAACTTCTTATGGCCCGCCTCAAGGTGGCGCTGCATGGCAGCCACCGCATAACGCATCAGGCGAAAAGCCATGTGTTTATCGGGTGAAGACTGGTGCTCGATGAGCACGTGGACATAACCCTCACCGGCTGTGGTTTTCAGACTGTAGAGCACGTCGCTAAAGTATTGCCTCAGGTCATCCTCGACGAACGAGCCGGATTCCAGCTTTAGCGCCCTGAGGTCACAGATAGCACGCAGCTCTGCGGGCAAGTGGAGTTCCATGAAATCACGGGCGACATCCGGGTGGGTCAGAAACTGCCGGAACGTGGCATCGTGAGGAGTTGGTGTGCGGTTTTTCTTCTTCTTTATCAGTCCCGGCTCTGAAAAATAACCGCTGTATGTTACTACAGGCAGAAAACCGTCTGTATTGATGGCGAACAGATCTGCAATGCCTGCAGTTAGCCATAAAAGAGCAGAAAGAATTAGAGTAACGCAAAAAATATGCAAATCCCGAGGGACATGTTGGCTAAAAGTTGATAGGGATGAGGCGAAAAAATTTAAAAATGAGAGGTTTTTTTAACTTTTTATATGCTTGAAACCTGACCAGAGAATTAGTGATAGTCGGTGGTATCTAAGTTTGATACCACCGACTAATTGATCTTTGTTATAAATGCTTAAATACGATAGATAGACATAAAATCCCGTATACGTATTGCCGCTTCCACACATTCTGCAACCGATGCAACCAATGCCATTCGAACCCAACCTGAGCCCGGATTGATGCCGTCAATCTCGCGCGAGAGATAGGAGCCTGGAATAACCGTAACATGTGCATGGCCAAAGAGTTGACGGCAGAAATCTGTATCGTCACCAGGAACTTTTGCCCAAAGATAAAAACCTCCGTCAGGCTTGTTCACTTTAAGAACGGGGGTCAGAATTTCCAGAACCGCATCAAATTTTTCCCGATAAAGAGAACGGTTGTCGCGAACGTGTGCCTCATCCCGCCACGCAGTGGCGCTTGCGAGCTGGCTTTGCACCGGCATCGCGCAGCCGTGGTATGTGCGATAAAGCAAAAATGCTTTGAGAATTTCTGCATCGCCAGCCACAAATCCAGACCGAAGACCCGGAAGGTTCGAACGTTTTGAAAGACTGTGGAAAACAACACAGCGCTTAAAATCGCTACGGCCAAGTTCAGCACACGCAGTCATTAAGCCTGGAGGAGGCGCCTGCTCGTCAAAGTACAACTCGCTGTAGCATTCATCGGCTGCAATAATAAAATCGTATTTATCCGCAAGGCTAATGAGTGATTTCAGTGTTTCGATAGGGATAAGTGCACCGGTAGGGTTGCCGGGGGAACACAGGAAGACAATTTGACAACGTGTCCAGATATCCGCTGAAACTGCCTCAAAGTCAGGAATAAAACCATTACTCTCAAGGCATGGCAGGTAATGCGGAACAGCGCCCGCCAAGATGGCAGCACCTTCATATATCTGATAGAAAGGGTTTGGGCTTACCACCAAGCCATCGACATTCGGTTCAACAACGGCCTGGGTAAAAGCAAATAATGCTTCACGTGTCCCGTTTACCGGAAGAACGTGACGGCTCGCATCAAGCCATCCTGTCGGAACGTCAAACCTCTGTTCACACCAGCCTATGATTGCCTCGCGCAATGCAGGAATACCCAAGGTTGCGGGATACACCGACATCTTATCAATACTGGCGATAAGCATTTGTTTGACCAGGTCAGGGGCCGGATGTTTAGGCTCTCCTATCGACAATGATATTAGCGTGAGATTTTCATCAGGTTGAACCTCAGCCAGCAAGGCTCGAAGTTTTTCAAACGGGTAGGGATGAAGTTGTTTCAGCGCAGGGTTCATAATGGCCAACACTCCAGTATTTCTGAGTTGAGGGAATTTTTGTGACGCGAGCCACAAATCCTTCTTAGAGACCACTATTTATCATGATCGTTCTCATTCGCTGATTTGTCTGATCGCTTCAGAATTCGAAAAAGCCATCCTCTTTTGCCTTGAACGTGGACCATTGTGTATCTTACTAAGACCATAAACACCAGGTATATACACGATAGTGTGACCACACACGCACACCCTAAAATTTTATTTATATATATGTATTAAAAGGAAAAAATCCATATTTTATATCCTTCCTGCAGGCATGAAAGTATACTGCCCATCAAAAATTTAGGCATGTTTTTACGGCAGCTTAGTAATCAGGTACCTTAAAAAAACATAAGTTTTTTTACATTTTGTAAGGAAATAGTAGCTTAATGTTATAATAACTTATGTAGATTAAATCCTTGCTGAAGCCGGATGAAGGGAAGGATATCGAGCAGTGTAATCAGTGAAGCAGCACATGCTCAGACATAAGTTTGTTTAGGTGTAATGCAACAAAATTAATTGTTTTTTCATGAGGAACTCTCAGGTATAGGGAGTTATAGATTACATCCTAATTACCTTCCTAGAAGGAAAGTAAATGAAAATTAAACGGCTATTGGATTTAGGATAAAACTGACGGTTTATAATTTTGAGGTTGATATGTTAATGTAATACAAATTTAATAAACAATTAATTGAATGTTCTATATAAACATAATATTATATAAAACTATAAAAATTCCGCATTAAATATTAAGAATATTGTTAAATTTGATTTTTAGAGGAAAGTGGAGCGCTAGCCTCAATCCAATGATAAAATTATTTTTAAGTCGGCGTTATAAAGTTTTATTTTATTAATTTTTTGATTAATTCTCAGGAGTTGCGATATTAAAGGGTAGATGCCTTGCAATGCGGAGAAAATTAATTTCAGATTTATCATCAAGTAATTATTGAAAGTCGAACCTTTATAAATCTCGAATTTTTATTCTCTTTAGATAATAAATTTTATAGCCATGAGGTCATGCACTGTGAAAAAAAACATATCTCCAGATGCATATGTGATCAAAAACTCACGAACACCAATTGTCAGAACTCAATATGGCAAGGTAAATGGCTACGTACGCAATGGTGTATACATTTTTAAAGGAATTCCTTATGGTGATGATACATCCGGATCAGGGCGATTTATGCCACCGCAAAAACCGCAACCATGGAGGGGAGTGAGAAGTTGCTCAAGTTATGGTTTTAACTGTCCGCAGCCAGATAATTATGCATGGGATAATGATGAAGAAGCATGGTTGTTCGAGTGGAATATTGGCCCCCAAAATGAAGATTGCCTATGTTTAAATATCTGGACAACAGAGATCAGTTGCATCAATAAAAGACCAGTTATGGTTTGGCTTCATGGCGGAGCCTTTATGACTGGTTCTGCTTACGAACTAAAAGCTTATGATGGGGAGAATATATCAAGAAATGAGGATGTTGTGATGGTTTCACTTAACCATCGCCTCAATGCGTTCGGTTTTCTTGACCTTTCGAATTACGCAGAAAAATATGCATATTCTGCCAACGTAGGAATGATGGACATTGTTCTGGCACTTGAGTGGATAAAAGATAACATTGCTGAATTCGGTGGAGATCCAGACTGTATTACTATTTTTGGTCAATCCGGGGGCGGCGGGAAAATTTGTGCTCTTATGGGTATGCCTTCAGCGGAAGGGTTATTTCATCGCGCAATAATACAGAGTGGTTCGCTCGGTTACCATCTTACACCGGACCAATCATCCGCAGTTACAAATAAATTCCTTAAAGCACTGAACATAGATGGAAATTCAATTTCTAGATTACAAGGCTTAAGCTCGTTAGAAATAGTTAATGCTGCTTGCTATGCTGTAAAACCGTTAATTCAACCGCATCCACTAATTGATTTTCGCCATGCGAGCGAGTTAATGGGTTGGGCACCTGTGCTTGACGGCCATATACTTACAGCAAATGCTTTCAATCCTACACCCTCGCATTTAAAGAAAATACCAATTCTTGTTGGTAGTACGTTTAATGAGTTCACAACTGCGATTGGGCATCCTGAATATTGGGACTGGACTGATAAGGAGTTAATTACAGCAGTAAGTAATGCTCTAAAAAATGATAAAATAAAAGAAGCAGTAAATATGGTGAAAAAAATCTATCCTAACCTTAGACCATTTCAACAATGGTCAGTAATTGCTTCAAGTACAGTGAGAGGAGCAGCAATAGAACAGGCTAAAAGTAAAGCTTTGACTGGAGGTGCTGCTGCGTATATTTACTATTTTACTTGGCAGTCACCTTTGCTTGATGGGAGGCCGATGAGTTTTCATTGTAGTGAAATCCCTTTTGTTTTTAATAATATAAATATTTGTAATCATATGACAGGTGGTGGATGTGATGCTCAAAACCTTTCAAACAACATGAGCAAGGCATGGGTTAATTTTGCACGAAATGGAGATCCAAATCATAGCGGTATTCCTGAATGGCCGGCTTTCACACCTGAAAATAATGCGTCTATGGTGTTCGATACTGTATGTGAAGTCATTACACAAAAGGACAGGTTATTACAGCAGCTCATAGGGCGAAGATAAGGATAGTATCAACGTCAGAATTTATAAAACGATGACAACTATCAACCTCGCTTTGCAGATTATAGAATTATCGCAATTAAAACTTACGGAGATTGTAAATAATTATGAAAAATCCTTACGCATCATTAATTATTAACTCAATTGGACCGAGAATGGGAATAACAGTAGAACTTGAGCCCGAGTTTGGGTTTGCAGGTGAGTTGATTTTCCCGAATGAGAGATCTCACCTTTTCTATAATACTTCTCTTAATATTAATCTAGAGGGTTCAGCTAAAATAGCCAAGGATAAACATTATACGAAATATTTTTTGTCAAAAAAAGGGATTCATGTACCGGATGGGAAAACTTTTTTTTCTGACAATTTGTGCACCAGACTTCAGACAAATTATAGACGTGGCACCAGAGAAATAGTTGGCTATGCTCAGGAGTTAGGGTGGCCAGTATTTATTAAACCCAACAATTCAAGTGAAGGTAATCTGGTTTATCAGGTTAAAGAAAATAACGAACTATTGTCTGCTGCAAAGGAAATATTTGAAGTAACAGATGTCTTACTTGTTGAAAGTTCATGTCCTGGTAAGGATTACAGAGTTGTGGTTTTGGATAATGAGATTGTTGCTGTTTATAATAGGGAGCCTATGAATGTTTTAGGGGATGGAACTTCAAGTGTAAGTAAACTTCTCGACTCTTACATCGCTAGCCTTTTAGATTCCGGTCGGATAAATACAAACCTTTTAAAAAATGATAAAAGAATTGATTATATGCTTCTTCAAAACAATATGAACAGAGAATCGGTTCTTGAAAAAGGCGCCAAATTAACACTTTTTCCGAATGCAAATCTTTCTTCCGGTGGTACAGCTGTCGATGTAACTGATAAAATACATCCAGACTTCGTTAGTATAGCCTTCCATACATGTAAAATCCTCGGGCTACGTGTTGCTGGAATAGATATTATTTGTGAAGATATCACTTCTAAAGCTGATAAACAGACATGGAATGTTTTGGAGGTTAATGATTCGCCTTGCATGGATAATTTCTCTAAGCTGGGAGCTAAACAGCTTAACATGGTGATTAGTTTTTATTCAAAAATCCTTCGTATTTTAATGGAAGAAAATAAGTAGGATTCCTAATTTTTTCAAAATAATATTTACCATAATTTTTTTAACTTATGCCAATAAATAAAAAAGACTGAAGTAAATTTGCTATTTTTTATTTCAGTCATTTTATCTAATAATTATTTTCTTTAACTTACAATTTAATATTTTACTCGTTATTCATTTTCATGAAACTTGCGTATCTAGCTTATTGAAGCTATTCTAATTGATGCTATCCAGAACGGGATAAATTATCGTTTACTTCAATACTCATATTTCCGAAATATTTATTTTTAATTGCTGAATAGGTGCCGTCTTTCATGATGTTATCCAAGCCTTTATTAATTATTATTTGCGCTTTTCTGTCATTCTTGCGAATGCCATATGCAGAACCGACACTAAACAAGTCTGCATCAGTCACTTCCTGCCCTTTTACTTCGAAATCTTTACCTTCCGGAGTCTGCAAAAATCCAAACTTTAATGCAACCGACGGACACAGCGCTGCAGATACACGTTCGGCATACAAATCCTGGTAAACAGCTTCAGAATCTGGATAACTTTTAACAATCACTCCTGAAGGAAGCCAGTATTTATTAGCATATGCTTCTTGGATTGTGCCCTGTTGTACTGCAACTGATTTCCCTTTGAGACTATTAGCATTAGGCAATAGATTATATTCCTTTCTGCCAACCAAAACAGTAGGTATATGGAAAACGTAATTGCTGAAAGCTATGGCTGCTTCTCTTTTTTTCGTCACCCCCAAGGGTGAAATAACATCAATTTTACGAGAAAGAAGTGCTGGAATTTGGGTGTCGAAGGTGTTTACCACATATTGGCAGCTTAAATGAACAGATTTACATAGTGCATTCGTTACTTCAATTTCAAATCCCGTAGGGTGACCATTTTGATTCTTATATTGAAAAGGGGGGTAGGTTAAATCGACACCAATTCGCATTATCTGTTTTTCAGCGGATAATGCAGGATTTGAAATTACAAAAAAAAATATTAAAGCTAATATGTTGTTAAAATTCACTTATCACCTCTTTAATTTTAATAAGAAAGATTTAGTTCTGTTAAAATAATGACGAAAATTTTAATTTTATCGAGTAATTATAGCTTATGGCATGCATCATCGTGTCATTTGTAGAGTGAAAGTAATATTGCTTATATAATTGAATGCTTTGCCAAATAATATTTTCTTTATTTTTTACGTTTTTCTTATTTCATTCAGAGTTGATAATATATTTCTGATATCCGTCTTACTTGATTTTGGTACTGACATATTATTTTCAAGTCGTATTAATACTTCCGCAGAAAAATGGGATACATCTAAATAGTTTTTTATTTCCCTTAACAGTCTATTGTCCAGATGACTTATCTGAAGCCTTATGGGGTCAAGTTCCTGAACCAGTTGACGTTTATCAGGTGATGAAATCCAGTCAGCTAGATAACGGTATTGAGCGGCTTTTCCTGCTTTCATGAGAGAGTCTGCGAAAGTTACGACAGATTCAGGATCAATTCCGGTCTGTTCAGCATTTATCCTCATTTGCTTTAATATAGTCTGTTCACGAATAGGATCTTCAATAGGCAAAAGATACTCCATTTTATAGCTGGCGACAGTTTCCATCAACATTAAGCGCTCAACAAGCAGAGATGCCAGGAGTTCAAGTTTTTCTGAGGTACCTGAATTTAATAAATTCGACGCACATAATATAATGGGATAAGAAAAAAGCACTGAAGGATTGAGCATAATGGCCTCTTAATGGTGAGAAATTATCTTAATCTACACTGCATAAATAAATTTTTTCATAAAAAAATGTGTCTTAATGTGAAATACATGACAATGGTATTTCAATGCGACGTGTAAGCCTTAAGGTATTTATCTTGACATAGAAAAAACAAACAAATCAATCATCGTCACGGTTTTAACTGACACCTCAGGGTCATTTAAGATGGCTTAAAGAGAAGTGCCCATAAATGGTAAGCGTTATCCAGAAGAGTTTAAAATTGAAGCCGTCAAACAGGTTTTTGATCGTGGCCATTCTGTTTCCAGCGTTGCAACACATCTCGATATCACCACCCACAGCCTTTACGCATGGATAAAATAGTACGGTCCGCATTCTTCCACTAATAAAGAACAGTCAGATGCTCAGGCCGAGATCCTCCGTCTCCCCCATTGGCTTACTTCGCCCAAAAAGGGCATGTAAAAAAAATCGAATAAAAATCCGCACACATACGTTCACTCGTCATAAACCTGACTGAGAGACAGCAAACCATGATTCAAACAGAACCCAAAAAAAAACGACAGCGCTACGATGGAATGACACTGGTACTGCACTGGATTACCGCTGCCAGCGTCATCCTTTTGTTTGCCAGTGCGCACATCTGGGAATTGCTGGAGCGCGGGACTCCGCTCCGGAAGGGATTACAATCGGTTCATATTTCCTGCGGGATCATCCTGGCACTGGTGATGGTAATTCGGCCTGTCTGGCGGCTGATGAGCCAACGCTCACCTCAGTACGCGATGCCGGCAGCCGAAATTTCCCGCCCGGCAAAATTCTTTTCGCACTGCGTTCACGGTGCGCTGTATCTGCTGCTGTTCACACAAATTGTGCTGGGCTTTATGTTTCGCTGGGCGCAACAGGAACCCTTTCGCTTTTTTGGTCTTTTCGATCTGACCAGATTGGTGCATGTCGATCCCCTGCTCAAACATACCCTGGGTGAATTACACAACAATGTCGCATGGGCGCTGATTATTCTGGCCTCGCTCCATGCGCTGGCCGCCCTGATCCACCACTATTTTTTACGCGATAACGTGCTGTGCCGCATGCTGCCCGGTCGTACCTACCGTTAACTGGAGCACTACCATGAAAAACACTTCTTCACTGCTTCGTGCCACAGGCCGTAAGCTGCTGGTTCCGACCCTGCTGTTTGTTGTCCATGCTACCCCGGCACTGGCCGCGGGAGATGACAGCGCCAACAGTAAAATTCCAGACTGTCCGCGTGGACAGGTTTACGACAGTAAGACTAAACAGTGCGTTCCTGACAAGACTGCGCGCCTGAGTGACGAAGACAAGACGAACTATGCCTATCATCTGGCGAAGAAAGGCGATTATCAGGCCTCGCTTACCCTTCTGGACAGCCTGAAACATCCCAATACTGCTGAAGCCTGGAATTATCGGGGGTATGCCACCCGAAAACTCGGGCGTACCGACGAAGGTATCCGGTATTATCAACGCTCGCTGGCTCTTAATCCGCGCTATGCGAAGGTTCGCGAATATCTGGGCGAGGCGTGGCTGATTAAAGGGCGTCCCGATCTGGCAAAAGCGCAGTTGAAAACCATATCCAGCCTGTGCGGTACAGGATGCGAAGAGTATCGTGATTTGCAGGCCGCCATTGATGGCCATCCGGAATCCTGATACGTATCATGAGGACAGTCACATCACTACCAGCGAAGTTCGTCAGCAGCTTGCTGCCCATCTGACGCGCCTGTGGCGCTATGGGCTGGTACTGTCACGAAATCACGACGTTGCCGAAGAACTCGTTCAGTCTACTTGTGTTCGCGCGCTCGAAAAGAGCGTGCAGTTTACGCCGGGTACCCGGATAGATCGCTGGCTGTTCACGATTCTTCACTCCATCTGGATTTCCGATCTGCGCGCCCGTCGCGTACGGCTGGGACAGGGTTTTGTTGAAAGCGATGAACTGCTGGCCCCCGATACTCGGGAACATGACGATAAACGTCTGCATTTTCAGAAAGTCATGCAGCGCGTCAGCGCATTGCCAGAAGCCCAGCGCAACACATTATTTTTAGTGTATGTCGAAGGATTTACCTATCAGGAAGCTGCTGAGACGCTGGCCGTGCCCATCGGTACCATTATGAGCAGGCTGGCAACCGCGCGTTTGACGCTGGCAAAATCATTTGATACTCGAGCCGCTGCGAAGGATAAACGCTCATGAACATGCTGCATTTTTCGCCCCCCTACAGCGACGAAGCCTTAATCGCCTGGCAGGATGGCGAAATGACTCCCGAGGATGCACGCAGGCTCGAGTCGCTGATGGACAACGACCCGAAACTGGCTGAACGCGTAGATGAACTGATGAAAACCCAGCTCGACTTTGACGCTGCCTTTGCGCCCTTACTGGATAAGGCACCGGAAGCCAAAATGCAGCGCCAGCTCGACGCGCTGTTAGCCGCGCCAGAGCAGGTACCCGCCGCAGCCGTTGCCGCCACATCGGGCGTCAGTCGTCGTTCGCTGGTTGCGGCCTCGCTGAGTTTTCTGGTGATCGGATCGGGACTGGGCTACCTTGTTCGCCCGGCTAAAACCACGCTGAGCGTGAGCGAGAAAATTCGCGATCTCGAAGCGCAGTACATGTCACTGTACAGCGCAGAAACCCTGCTTGATACGGATAACTCCCCTGCGGCGCTGCAGCATGGCCTGGCGCGGACAGCGCAGGACATTGGTCTGCGCCTTCACGCACAGCAGCTTGCCTTACCAGATGCAGAATTAAAGATGGTGCGCATGCTGCGCTATGACAGCACTTCCATTGCACAGATTGCATGGTTCCATGCGGAATACGGCCCGATGGCGCTGTGCATTTCTCCGGACGAGCAGCCTGCCGCAACCGGACTTCAGCGCGAACAGCGGCATGATATGCGCCTTGTCTGGTGGCATCATGGCGGCTACCAGTTTGTCCTGATTGGTCGCAACCCGGACGTGGAATTGTCAGCCAGTGCTGACGTCTTGAAAAAATCTCTCAACGCTTAACGGCCAGCGGCCCTGCTGGCTGTAAAGACGTTTCACAGCACGTGGCTGGCCTTTGCATAGATATTAATATTGATGATCACCTTCTCATCGACTAGCTCGGCAAACCGATCCATATGGTAGGCCGAGCGGGAAATCGTTGTCATCGCATGCAGCGATATCCTGTCCTCGCTCTGCGCAGTGCGGTCGTGCTCTTCCATCGTGGCTTCCAGAATCACCGGCCGCTGAACGTCTTTTACCGATAATGAACCAAAAATCCTGAAATGACCGTTGCCCTGCGCCACGATCCGGCTGCTGGTAAAGACGATATTGGGATAACGGGAAGCATCAAAAAAAATGCTGCTTTTTAACTGGTACGTCAGCAGATTGATGCGATAAGCGTGGAGACCGGAATGCTGACCTTTACATGATTATCCACTTCATTCGTCGGATTCAGCGATACCTCGCCGGTCACACCCGATAGTGACCTGCTCCCAGGATTAGATACAAAGCTCAGTTAGTAATGTCGGATCCTTCACTCTCAGAATTACCCTTTCTCCAGCTCGCTGCAAATTCAGACGGCGTCTGATAATTCAGCGTGGAGTGCGGGCGACATTCGT
>Ga0207655_1001669_pt1 | contig 19609 bp, 22 predicted proteins | sample KBSM44metaG_FD_184398 | JGI IMG/M metagenome (GOLD analysis project Ga0207655, IMG submission 184398) | Miscanthus rhizosphere microbial communities from Kellogg Biological Station, Michigan, USA - KBS M4-4 metaG (SPAdes) (version 2) | ecosystem: Host-associated > Plants > Roots > Rhizosphere >...
TGAACGGTTCGCTGCCCGCCCCTAGGTGTACTGAGCCGGGACGTTGTTGACACGTAGGGCTTGAAAACGAGGAGGACCTCCGGGCTAAGTGGAGCTGTCTAGTTCACACACTTTGCGCTCGGAGGTCCTCGTGTCCCACGTTAATGCCCGGTTGACGGTTCATGGAAGACTCCTGATCGTTGACCGGGTGGCCGCCGGCCGGCCGGTCGCCCATATCGCTGCCGAGCTGGGCGTGTCCCGGCAGACCGCGTACCGGTGGGTCAGACGTTTCCGGGCCGAGGGCGCAGCCGGGCTTCGGGACCGTTCGAGCCGGCCGAGGTCATCACCGGCCCGGACGAGTTCCGACCGTGAGCAAGCCGTCCTGGACGCCCGGCGGTCGTTACGGTTCGGGCCGCTGAGGATCGCTGCGTTCACCGGCGTCCCGGCCCGGACGGTGTCCCGGATCCTGAACCGGCACGGGGTCCCGCGGCTGGCAGACTGCGATCCGCTGACCGGCGCCCCGATCCGCGCCGCCCGGACCACGGCGAAGCGGTACGAGCGGGCACGGCCCGGGGAACTGGTCCATCTGGACGTCAAGAAGCTCGGACGCATCCCGGACGGCGGCGGCTGGCGGGCCCATGGCCGCTCGGAGCAGGTCAAGGGACGCGGGATCGGTTACGACTACGTCCACGTCGCGATCGATGACCACACCCGCATCGGCTACGCCGAGGTCCTTCCCGACGAGAAGGGCGCCACCGCGGCCGGGTTCCTCACCCGCGCCGCGGGCTACTTCGCCGGCCACGGCATCCAACGGATCGAACGCGTCATCACCGACAACGCCTTCGCCTACCGCAACTCCACAATGTTCCGTCAGGCAGTCGCAGATCTTGGAGCAGTTCAGCGCTTCATCAAGCCCCACTGCCCCTGGACCAACGGCAAAGCCGAACGCTTCAACCGGACCCTGCAAACCGAATGGGCCTACCGGCAGGTCTTCACCAGCAGCACCCAACGCCAAACCGCACTTGCGCCCTGGCTCCAGCACTACAACACTGAACGAATCCACACCGGCATCGGAACCACACCCATCACCCGGGTGTCACCAACCTGATGGCTCAGTACACCTAGGGGGCGGTATCGGCGAGAAGATCAGCGATGAACTCGGCATATCTCAGCTCACCCTCGGCGTCCTCCACGGTGAGAACCGGGCGGCGACGACCATTATCGCCACGTGGATCCGCGACCAGGAGCTGGACGACGGGAGCTTGCCTCTGGGCATTCGTTTCAAGAGCAAGCATGGCGGGGGAGATTGTTGGGCGTACTGGCTGCGCCGCAGGGATGACGGACTGGACGGCGACGATATGTCCTCCGATTCGGGCGCTGCGATCCATGCCCACAATCCGGCGCTGCTGACCGTGGCGGAACGCTTGGCATCAGGATCTCGTGAGCGGGAAAATCGCCCACTCAGCCGCCGTGGCCGCCGTCAAACGTCTCTGCACCAAACGGCAACCACTGCAGCGTCGAAGCCCAATCGGTTTCGGTCGTCTCCCTGGCATCTCAAATACGATCGTATTTGAGATGCTGGAGATAGCGCCGAAATCGACTTCAGTGGGCCTCAGCGCTGTAGTAGCTGCCGTTTGATGCAGACAGCCGTTGACAAAATGCAGGACGGTGCACGATTTGCTGACCGCACTCCCGGCTCGAAGCGGTTTAGTCGTGAAGGGCGCCAGTGGTCATGCGGTAGGAGGAGATTCCTTCGAGTTGTCTGGGTTCAACCCAGACCTGGAAGCCTTGAGCGGCTTCGAAGAGTGTCCTGGTGGACTTTTCGTCGGATGCTATCCAGATCATGGAGGAGTCGGGCATCGCGTCGTCGACGATCCCTGTGCGGATGACGTCACCATGTTTCTGGATTTCGACCGGGGCGCCGATGAGGCGTGCCCATTCGTGATGGCGGTATCTGGTCATCTCTCGTTTTCCTCGGTCTTGGTGGGCGATGCGGAAGTGGACCTGATGCGGCGTGGCCGGGGGTGGCCTCTGGGCTTATGCCACAGAGGCCACCGGTGTTTCTGTCGATGACATCCCGGCCGGGAGTCGGGGAGGTGGTGATGGCGGCGGGTTAGACGATGAGCGCCGCTGGGGTTCTTAGTTGGTGCTTGCCATGGCCGGCGCTGCTGCATGTACGGCGGAGTTCCGTATTCTCACCCGGAGATCTTCCTCGAATTTGTCGATGTCTGCGAGCCTGGTGAGGATGCCCTGGGCGCGTTCGACGGGTATGACGGCGACCCCGTCATCGTCGGCTGTGATGAGGTCGCCGGGGTTGACGACGGTGCCGCCGCAGGCCACCGGCACGGAGACGGCTCCGGGCCCGTATTTGGCGGGTCCTGCCGGTGAGGCCCCGCGGGCCCAGACGGGCAGGCCAAGTTCCCTTATTGCCGCGCGGTCGCGGGTCAGTCCGTCGATGATGACACCGGCGATGCCTTTGGCGAGGCAGATTTCGGCCAGGAGATCGCCGAATACGGCCCGTGTTGTTCCTCCGAGGGCGTTGATGACCAGCACGTCACCGGGTTCGGCGTCGTCGAGGGCGCGGTGAATGGCCAGGTTGTCGCCCTCCCGGGTCAGCACGGTCAGTGCCGGACCCACACACCGGGCGTTGGCCCATTGTGATGCGATGCCGGTGTCCATGAGGTTGAGCCGGTCCATGGCGTCACCGACATTGGCTGTGGGGTACCTCTTCAGGCTTTTGATGAGCCCTGAGGGAGCGTTGGTTGGACGGGGGCTGACGGTGAGTGATTTGGTTGATGCGTCGATAAACATGGTGTCTCTCGCTAGCTCGATCGGTGCGAATTTGGGCCGCTGCGTCACGCAATGAAGCGGTTCTAGGGATTGGTTCGGGCCGGGCATGCGCGCCGGCTGGTGGGACGGCACGACGTTCTTCCCTCTGTTAGGCGTGGGCGGGGGCAGCGATGGTGTTCACTGCGTGTGCTGGCCGCTGGCCGGCGAGGGCCTGCCGGATGGCCTGCAGCGCGCCGCTTCCGGCGGCAAGAAAGGCCTCTTCGCTTTGGCCGGCGACATGCGGGGTCACGATCAGGTTCGGCACCCCTGCGATCTGGATCTTGGAGTGTGCGATGGGGTCCTTCATGTCCACGGACTCCCCTTCAAGGACATCGAGCCCGGCCCCGCCCAGATGGCCGTCCTGCAACGCCCGGGCCAGGGCTTGTTCATCAATGAGGCCGCCGCGGGAGGTGTTGATCAACACCGATCCTGGCTTCATTCGTGCCAGGGCCTCGGCATCAATGATTTGGGCGGTCTGTTCGGTCAGCGGCATGTGCAGGCTGAGAACGTCAGAGCCGGCGAGAACCTCATCGATAGTCGCCGGAGAGGCACCTGCGGCCTGGATGGCGGATTCTTCTACGAAGGGATCGTGGACCAGGACATGCATGCCGAATCCCTGCCCAATTCCGGCGACCATGCGGGCGATGTTGCCGAATCCGAGCAGTCCGAGGGTGCGGCCGTGCAGTTCGAAGCCGTTCATCTGGGGTTTGGCGGACGCCCATTGCCCGGAAGTGGTTTGGGCGGCCCCGTAGGGGACCTTCCTTGCCAGGGAGAGCAGGAGGGCGAAGACGTGCTCGGCGACGGCGCGGCTGTTGCTGCCCGGAGTGGTGGTCACCCAGATGCCTGCGTCGGTGGCCGCCTCGATATCGACGTTGTCCGTTCCTACTCCGTGGCGGGCGATGATGCGCAGCCGGGGGGAACTGTCGATCTTTTCCCGGTCGAAGAGTTCGGCGCGCAGCAGGACGGCGTCAATACCGTCGCGGACGTCTTGGTAGCGGACGGCGTCCGGGCCGTAGCCCAGATGGACCTGGCCCAGCGCGCTGAGTTCTGCCAGCACATCGGTGTGGATCTCGTCAGAGACGTAAAAGGTCGGCACGGTGTTCCTAGCGGTAGAGATGGGAGGCAGGGGTCAGGGTGTTCTTGCGTACCGTGCCGAGCAGCACGGCCAGGCCCAGGGCGCCGAAGGCGATGAGCATGTAGGCCGGGATCATGCTGTTGCCCGTGCTGTCGATCAGCCAGGTAGCCACGTACGGGGCGCCGGCACCGCCGAGCACGGCCCCGACACTGTGGCCAAAGGCGACGCCGGTGTGGCGGACCTCGACGGGGAAGAACTCCGGCATGGCCGCGTAGGTGCCGGCCTGGCAGAGGGCGTAGGGCACCATGCCGAGGAGCAGTCCGAAGATCGCCAGCGACACCGAGCCGGCATTCATGAGCATGAAGGAGGGGAACGTGAGCGCGATGTAGGCGATGTAGGAGGCCGTCAGCAGGCGTTTGCTGCCGATGCGGCTGCCGAGTTGGCCGGCGAGGGGGATAAGAAGCGCCGCGGCGGTGACGGCGATCAGGACTATGGTCGCTGCCTCGGCTTTGGAGAAGTGCAGGACGGTGCTGAAGTAGACGGCCACGTAGACGGTGCCGAGGTAGGTGCCGATGTTCTGCACAAGGGAGATGAAGAAGACCTTCGTCAGGCGCGAGCGGTGGTTCCGGAACAATTCAGCGACGGGGGTCCGGGTCGTCTGGCCCTTGCCCGCGCTCTGGGTAAATTCAGGACTGTCCTCGATCTTGAGCCGCATGATCAGGCAGAGGATGCCCAGCGGGATCGCGAGCAGGAACGGGATCCGCCATCCCCACGACTCCATCTCCGCCGCGGGCACGAACGTGGCCGCCAGGGCGGCCAGTCCCGCAGCGCCGGCCTTGCCGAGGACACCAACACTGGGAATGAAGGAGATATAGAGGTTGCGGCGCTCGACCGGGGCCCACTCGCGGATATAGGTGGCCGCGCCGCCGATCTCACCGCCTGCGGACATACCCTGCAGCATCCGCAGCAGGCCCAGCAGGATCGGTGCCCAGATACCGATCTGCGCGTACGTCGGCAGCAGCGCAGTGAACCCGGCAGCTGCGCTCATCAGGATGACCGAGCCGATGAGGCTGGCACGCCGGCCGTAGCGGTCCCCGATGCGTCCGAAGAAGATCGCGCCCAGCGGCCGGACCAGAAAGGCCGTGCCAAAGACCAGGAAGGTATTGAGCAGGCCCGCCACCGGATCGCCGCTGGGGAAGAACACCACGGCGAGCGTCGCGGCGACATAGCCGAAGACACTGAAGTCGTAGTACTCGATGAAGGTGCCGAACGCCGCGACAGCGGTGGCCTTCTTCGCTTTTTTCAGATGAACGGCGTCCGCTACCGGGGGAACGGACTGACTAACCTGGGGCATCTTTGCTCCTATAAAAAATGGGACAGTGTCCTAATATGTATTTCAAGTGTGATGTGCGCCATGGTGTGCTGTCAAGCGCCCATGGCGGGGACGAATGCGTCTGTCCCTCCACCGCTGCCGCCTTCGCTGACGGTAGCGTGGTGAAAGCAGATCCGGCCCCGAGGGGGACCCGGAGTATCAAGAGAGTGGTGGAACCGTGGTCAGCGAGAGTGGCGTAGCAGGGAACGAGCGCATTGTTGAGGTCCTGCACGCCTTGGTGACCCGCCCAGATGCGACCGGCGTACGTGAACTCGCACTGGCCTTGGGCGCGAGCCGCAGCACCGTTAACCGTGTCCTGCTCGGCCTGGAAGAACACGGGCTGGCGGCCGTCAGCGGCAACGGAAACTATCAGGTCGGACCGCGGCTGCGTGTCCTAGGTGCCGCACTGCACGCACGCCACCCGCTGCTGCGCAGCGCTGAAGCGATCATTGAACGCCTGGGCGAACAATCCGATGCGACTGTCCTTATCGCTGTTCACGACGCACCACGACCCAGCGCCGTTGTTGTCGCTTGCCGGCGGCGGCCCGGACCCATCAAGTATCTGCTCGAGCCCGGGACGGTCTTGCCCCTCCACGCCGGCGCAACCGGCCGCTCGATCCTGGGCCGACTGGGAATCGGCGCCCTGGGTGAACGGCAGCTGGAGGCGCACACTCCCGATACCGTCACCGAGCGCGCCGAACTGGAACGACTCCTCACCGAGGACCGCCGCGCCGGATACACGATCAGCGTCGGGCAGCAATTTCCCCTGGCCGCGGGTGCTGCAGCGTCATTTCAATGTCACGGACTGACCGGATCCGTCTCGATCACCCGTCCACGCTTTCTCACCGGCGACGAGGACCTTGCCCGCTTCGGCCCGATGGCGCGGCAAGCGGCCCGCGACATCGAAGCCGCATGTGCCGGAAATCAAGCATCGGGGAATCTGACACCCATCACGTACCCTCCCGGTTCCACTGCCGTGGAACGCCTTGCCCGTCTGGTCACCGCGCTGGTTGCCGAACCCGACGGGCTGCCCACCGGCTACGAGCTCGCGCGCGGAATTGGAGCCAACATAGCCACCACCAACCGCCTGGTCTCCACCGCCCTGACCACAGGACTGGCTCTGCAGCACCACGACACACTGCACCCCGGCCCCCGCCTGTTTCACTGGGCAGCCCATCTGGGTCCTTCGGTGGACACAGCTGTTGTCGCACATCCCATTCTCCGCGGACTTGCCAAGGAATCCGGTGAAACCATCGGACTCATCCAATTCCATGCCGACACCAGACAGGCCGTGATGACGACAGTGGTGGACGGCGTCCGGCCTCTGCACTACGGTCTTGCTTCAGGTGTGGCTATTCCCCTCTACGCCGGCGCAGGCGGGAAAGCCATTCTCGCCCACTGTCCCCCCGGTGATCTTGACGCGCTCACGCTCGAACCCCTCACCGAACGCACCCAAACAGACCGGCGAGCCCTCGAAAACGATCTCCAAACCATACGGGAGCGCGGATGGGCGACCGGCGAGGGTGAGCGCATTCCCGACGCCTTCGGCGTCAGTGCCCCCTACTTCGTCGACGGCACCATCGCTGGATCCATCACCGCCACCGTCACCAGACTCCGCCTGCCCGAACTCGACGTAGAGGCCCTCGCTCACATGGTCCAGCGTTCAGCCCAGCAGCTCACACGCACCCTTTCAGTCCCCTAAAACAGCGCCGGTCAGACGTCACGCCGGACCCCTCTGCTCGATGGCCGGCAGCCGACGCAGAACATCCTCGCCAGATGTTCGAGGTGTGCCGGGACCACGAAGTCCGGGTGACGCCACAGGAGCTCTCAGGCGACTTGCACTTCCGCACGACGACACAACAAATCTTCGGGAACCTCGTCAGGAGTGAAGCTCTGAAATGGCACTCGAAGTCCTCAGTCATGCATGCCACCGCCGGGCTGGCCGTACCGTCTTGAAAAGGATCCAATACTGAGACGCTCGGATTGCTTTTGAGGTGGCGTGAGGAATGGCGAGGAATTGGCGGTTCGACACGCCCTTCCACAGTCTCAGAATGCCGTCCAACAACAGATTGCCTCATAAAGGCAATTTGATCGGGATTAAGAGAATGGTGGGTCGGCCGTGGCCGTTATCGGGTACGCGAGGGTTTCCACCGCGGAACAGAACCTCGATCTGCAGCTCACTGCACTCCAGGCCGCCGGCGCAGCCCGGACCTTCGCCGATAACGGCGTCAGCGGTTCCACGGTGGAACGCCCTCAGCTGTCCAGAGCTCTGGACCGGCTGGAGGCCGGCGACGTACTCACCGTGTGGAAAATGGACCGCCTGGGCCGCAACACTAGGCACGTCCTGGACATCATCGAGAACATCCGGGAGAGGGGAGCAGGCTTCCGGGCCCTGACCGAAGGACTCGACACTACCGGGCCCATGGGCACCGCAATGCTGACGATCATGGCCGCGTTCGCGCAACTGGAGCGTGACACGATGATCGAACGCACAAGAGCCGGCCTCGCAGCGGCCGCGGCCAACAACCGCCACGGCGGAAGGCCCCGCAAAGTCGATGACGCGGCCGCTGCCCGGGTCAGACAACTCAAGGGCAAAGGGGTCAGTGCCTCCGACATCGGCAAGATGCTCGGAGTCTCCCGCGCCACGGTTTACCGGTACCTCCTCTAGGCCCAGCAGCTACAGCTTGAGGTCCAGTTGAATCTCGCGAAGAGTTTTGCGGTTTCGGGCATTAGCCCTGGTTCTCAGGGGGTGATTTTCATATTTGGGTTTTGAGGGCTTCTTCGTAGAACGCAAGACGGGTGGCCGCGCGTGCCATGTCGTGCTGGTCCTGGATGAACGAGTAGGCGATCCAGCAGCCGGCGAGAAGGATTATCAGGGCTATGCACAGAGATGAGGCGAAAGGTCCTACCCATGATGCTGTTGCCGGGCCGAGCAATGGGAGGGCAACCAGGATGACGCCAACGTATAGCGCGGTGTAGGCGCCCAGGCTGCCGCCGCTCAGGTGCGCTGCACGGGTGCGGAGAGTGCGCAAGTCTTCGAATTGTTTGTTCTCGTCCAGAGCGAGGAAGGCAGCGATGTCCTGGCGGGTTACTTCCGGAAAGCGGTGTGACCGCAGTCCGCGGCGGGTGAAAGAGTGCATGCTGGAGAGCATAGTTGCAGCCTCTGTCAGCCCCTGTGAGCCGTAGCGAAAGTCTTTGTTGTGACACCGATCGTGATGAAAGTTGTGGGCTGGGATGCGCCGGTTCAGCTTTGCTTGGCGGCCCAGTCGGCAACGCGCTGTGTGCTTTCCTCTTCGGAGAGGTCCTCGACCCGAGTCATGATGGACCAGCGCACACCGTAGGGGTCGCGGATGCTGGCGAATCGGTCTCCTGACACAAAGGTGGACAGCGGCTCCCGGATGGTAGCTCCTGCCCGCTCGGCGCGCGCGACGAGGGCGTCCGCATCCGCGCAGTAGAAGCCGACGGAGTAGCAATCATCCTCGCCGTTCGGCGCCGGGACGAGGTGGTAGTCCGGGTTGGGCTCACCGATTTGGAGCCGTCCCTGACCGAAGTCCAGCTCGGCGTGGACCACCATTCCGCCGATCTCGGTCGCATTGACGGTGCGGGCGCCGAAAACGTCCTGGTAGAACGTGATCGCCTCCTTCGCCGAGGGAATCGCAAGGAATGGCGTGAGGCTCGTGAAGCCGTGCGGGATGCCGGATGTTGTGTGCTTGCCGTCGGCGGCTGCGGTCAGTTCGGGGCTTGTAGTATCACTCATAGATCTCACGGTACGCACGCGTCCGCCCAGCGGCTTGGTGAATTGCGACAGCCTGGATAAGGAGTATCCGCCCATGGTGGTTTCGTTCAAGGGAATCCTCTACCCTGCCCGGCTTCCCACGTTTCACCGTGTGCCCGCGCCGGAGTCCGTGTCGGACCTGGTGCAGTGGTTTTGGATCCCCGAATGGGACATTGAGCCGGGGCACACGTCACGCCAGCATCTGATCGCATTCCCTGCATCCAACCTTGTTGTCCAGAAGGATCGTGTTGAGTTCGCAGGCCCGACAACACGTGGATCACATCGCGACCTCACAGGCCGGGGCTGGGCGGTGGGGGCTCTCCTGCGTCCCGCGCTGGTTCCGCGTTTCACGCACGATCCAGGGAGCCTGCGGGATTCCCAGCTGCCACTGCCGCTTGCGGATCTGCATGCCTCAGTGTCGGAGCCCATGGGCGGACCCGATCCACAGGAGCGTCGGCAACACGCTGTGGAGGCTTTCGCTGGTTGGCTGGTAGCGCAGCGTCCGGAGGTGTCAGAGGAGGGCATTCTTGCCAACGCGATGATGGACATTATCGGAACGTGCAGCGACGTGCTCCGCATTGAGGACGTTGCGGCGCGTCTGTTTGTGTCGCCGAGAACCCTTCAACGGGTGGCGGGGAAGTACATCGGCCTGAGCCCGTCCGCGCTCATTCGACGGCGCCGCCTGCAGGAGGCCGCTGATCGGTCACGGACCGACCAGGCTGCAGACCTCGCGGGGATAGCTGCCGAATTCGGCTACACCGACCATGCCCATATGACGAACGACTTCCAAAAGACCCTGGGATTCACGCCAAGCACGTACCGGCGGTCAGTCCTCCAGGATCGTGCCGGGAATCAGGGCGGGGATTAGGTCCACGCGCGCTGCTGCCCTTAGGCGAGAAGTTTCCACTAGACGTTCCCTCTGAGCCGACTCGTTCTCTTAACCCGATTCGGTGTCTCGAAACCTTTGTGCCTCAAAACCCCAGGGATACGAGACGGAGGGATTAGGCCAGGCCCTCGCGCCGTGCTCTGGGCGCCATTTAGCGATCACAAAACGACGCCAAATAGCGCCGAAAGTCACGGTTTCGCCGAGTCCGGGCCGTTCCTTGTTTCTGCCGGTCAGTCCGTGGTCGACGTAGATCCGCTCAACGGGGACGCCAAGGGCGGCTAGGCCGTGGCGCTGCGCGGTCAGATCCTGGTCATTGGTGGACGCCCGGCCGTAGCCGAGGATGTGCGCAGTTGTGGGTGCAACTGCAGCTGTTGAGTCACCTAAGCGGGACAGTTTTGCGGGCGGGGTATACGCGAATCCTGGATCCCAGCATCTGTATGGGATTTTCACGGCGGGGGAGCGGGTCGAGGGTGTCGCGGTGGGGGACCGGCTTACGGGCATGTGCTGGTGTCGCACCCGGTGCCCATCCACGCCCAGCTGAAAGTGGTCTTGACAGGCTAACTACTTAGATAGAAGATCTAGTCATGAATGTTCCTGCCTCTGATCCGCAACCCACAGGAAGCGCGGACTGGCCAAGTGATTGGCTCCGGGCCACGCTTGGCTTCCTTGCGCTCCGTGCACTATCCGCCGGGCCCTCTTATGGATACGCGATCATCAGCGAACTAGAGCACCATGGGTTCGGCACCATAAAGGGCGGGACCCTGTACCCACTCCTCACCCGATACGAGACTGCCGGCCTGGTAACCACGGAATGGCGGGCCGGCGACGGCGGTCCCGGCCGCAAGTATTTCGCGCTGACAGATCAGGGCCGCGCCGAACTCACCCGCCTGAGCGCTGACTGGCTCCGCTTCGCCGTCACCAGCACCCATTACCTCGACCCCGAGCGGCTCACGAAGGAGATCCCCGCATGACGCAGCAGACCAACGATAAGAAATGGTTCGACCAGCTCGTCATGGAGCTACGTCTACGCCAGGTGCACGGGAGCGCCATCGGAGACACCATCGCAAGCACAAGGGAGCTCCTCGGCGACACCGGCCAACGGGCCGAGGAAGCGTTCGGGCCAGCCCGAGACTACGCTGCCGCGCTTGAACTCCCGTCCGAGCCGAAGCACGACTGGGTGCGAAAAGCACTCTGGCCGTCACTGCTCGGACTCCTGGCCTTCCTGCTCTTCAATCAGGCAATGGTGTCCTGGACACGGTCGGAACCGCTGCTGGTTTCACCGGCGCAGCTAGCCCTCCTCGCTACACCAGTCGTTTTCCTGGCCTTCCTGCCGCTCTACCTCGACGCCTTCATACGGCGCATCTGGGTCTGTATCGGAATCACCGCTATTTGCGTCCTGTCAGGTCTCCTCTCAGCCTTCGCGACCCCTTCGAGCCGGGCCGAAGCATGGCTGGCGATCGACCCGCTGCCCTGGCTCATAGGCAGCGCTCTCGTGATGGTGGCACTTTCAACCATGAACACCATCCGGTCAGCCCACTCCGAGGACGACAACGACATCACCGATCCGCTCTCCGGGACGACGGACATCACCGGAAGAGGCGCGCGGGCAATCGTTCAGATAACTAACTGGTTGTTCCCAATACTCGCCATCGCCATGCTCGGCCTAGCGCTGTCATTCCGCTAGATCAGCGGGATGCCTGCAAGCATCCTGTCGCGGTGGGGGATCGGCTTACGTGCAGCAAAGGCCACAAATAGCGCTGTGAAAACGCGGCCATTTAGCGCTGCGACTCACAGGCCAAAGCAGAGCGAAGGGGAGGAATGCCGTTCCAGCAGGGCAGGCTCAGAGCGGGAGCCAGCAGTGACTGCTCAAACTCGCCAGTCCTGGTACCGCACGGGAAAGGTGCGTCCTAGGGCTGGTAGTACTCCTCTGTCGGAGTAAAGCCCACACGGTCCACTTTCCGGTGGTAGTGAACCCCGGTGAGTCCGCCCAGCACGGCGCCTATCAGGGCTATGGCGGCCACCGCGATGGCCGCAATGACGCCATCTAGACTCAGCGGCCCCTCGACCAGTGGTAGGCGAAGGAAACTGTTGATCGTGGTCAGGACATTGAATTGTCCCATGAACGCCAGCAGGGCCCCCGCACCGGATCCGATGACGCCCCACAGCCAGACCATGAGCCCCTGGCCGACGCCGTTGAAACGCGCCATCCGTCCTGCCACGTAGCCACCCGAAAAATAGGCGAGGAACTGGAGCGACAGAAGTATGAACATACCGGTCATGTCATCTGACGATTTCTGGCCGGCTCGGGCGAGCGGGTCCGTGACGGGCAAAATACCGGCCCTGCCGGCCGCCGCAACCAGAGCAACTAGCAAAACAGCCATTGCGGTCGAGACCAGCCAGCCGAAGAAGGCCGAGCCGATCTTGATGCCGCCGAACCGCTCCTCTTCTCGGGCGACCACGGTTTCACGGACAGCGGTGGCCGGGTCTTCCGGCAACATGCCGTCGACCGGGCGGCCTGTTTCATCGAAGTACCCGTCGTTCTCCCCATCGGGGAAAACACGGTCCGTCTCTTCGTAGAGGGCGTCAGCACTGTGGTCAGAAGCGCGACTTTCCGTTTGATCCAGGGGTTCAGGAGTGCCGTCCCAGTCTGCGTCGAGCCGTCGCGCATCATCAGGACCGCTTGCGCTGCCCATCACGCATCCTCCCTTAAGTGATCTGCCGGGCCCACTTCTACTAGGCTCACTCCCCGGGTGAACCGTGCCGGACGCTATTAAAACTACGCGCACTCAGCCCGGTTCACGAGGGGCTTTTGGGCCCGACCTAGTGTCTGGTGGTCGAGCCGAGTCGGTGTGAAGGCCGCGGACCGGGCGTTTAGGCCGAAACACGCAAGACGGACTAAGCCGGTCTCGGGCCCCCTGCTTCCCCTCCCGCCAGTTGGTTATTGCGGCCGCGCGGCCTGAGGCTCCGCTGCTTCGAGTTCATATGTGTGCAGACGAAACGGCGTCAACCGGGGGTGAAGAAGGCACCGGGCCATGGGTCTAGCACTACGGCTGGACAGCATGGATCAGCGGGGGTGTCCTATTAAAAGGTGCGGTGGAGTTTTGCAGGACATCGACGTGGCGGGGGGAACTCTCCCGAAGCGACGTCAGAATCGATTTTCTTCCGCCCGGTGAGCAGACTGAGCACGGATCACCCGTTCCTCGCAGGGCGCGTCGAGGCAGGGTCCTTGGCCATCCGCGTCAGCGTCGAATTGGCCATCCAGTTCGGTGAGCTGGCACGGGGGCTGCAGCAGGAAGGGCTGGGTGCCGTAGATGAATTCCTTCGCCGTGGCTGACGGCTTTCCTGAACGCGTTGTTGCGCAGAATGATCTGTTTTCCGTGTCTGTCGTACCGGTTCGTCGTAGGCCGTGAGGCCGGGTGCAGCACCCAGATGTGCCCGGCGGGCGGGAGGTAGATCCGTAGGCCTCCGGCTCCGTTCCTGGACCCGAAGCCCACGAACAAGCCCTGCCCGGGGCCCCATGGATCAATCGGGAAATCGGAGGAGCGGGCGCCGTGGTTTCTCCCGGCATGGACCCGTGAGGGCGTCCCACCTGACAGTGTGTCGTGTCAGTTGCGGGGCGGACCCTGCGCTTGTCGGGGATCTTGGAAGGTGTTCACGAACCGGGAGAGTTGTTCGAGAAGGTTTTCCCATCCGTCGAAGTCTGGCGAGACGGCGGCGCTTTCAGCCTCGAGGGCTGCTTTGAGTGCCGCTTCCCCGGCGTCAGTTATCTCTACCTGGAATTGCCGCCGGTCATGGGGGTTTCGTGTCCTCGTGATCAGGCCTCCCGCCTCCAGACGGGCCAGCACGCGGCCCAGGGTCTGGCTTTGAACCTGGACCTTCGCGGCGAGCTGTTCTTGGTTCATGGGGTGGGGTGATACGGCTTGGAGGGCGATGACTGCGGCCCGGGTCAGGCCCAGCGGGGCAAGTGCCTCATCGAGGCGGCGCTGAACCAGGCGCGCCGCCGTAGAGAGGAGCAGGTAGCCGTCCCGGGCGTTGACCTGGGGGTCGAGGGGCATCGATTACGGCCTTCCGTGAGCGGGACGAGGATCAACCAGAAGGGGCAGGCCAGGGGTCCGGCGTTAGCCGTACCCCTGGCCCGCCCACGACCGCTATCGGCGCGTGCCGTCGTCGCCGTCGGTTTCGATCCGTTCCTTGCGGATGTCCTCATCGACGGTTACTTCGTCGGTCACGGTTTCCGTATTGAGACGGACCCGTTCGACCGGGACGGTTTCCTTCTCAACAACGGGGCGTTCCTCGTGGAGGACGATCTCGTGTTCTTCCTCGCTGATGTCCGGGCCGGACAGCGCCGACCCGCGGTTGGCGTCCGTGATGGGCTCACGTTCGAGGCGGACCTCTTCACGCTCCACGGGAACGGTCTGGGTGACATTTTCAGTGGTGACGTACTTGCGCAGCCGCACCCGTCCGGCAGCCTGCCGTTCGGTGCCGACGTTCAGGCGTTCCTCCGAACGGGTCATGGCATCGTCGGTGGTGGGTCCCGAGGTGTCGCGCCCCACGGCGCCCCCGCCGGTGTCCGCGTAGTCTGCGTCGCGGTAGTCCCCGTCCCGACCGGCTGCCGCATCGGTGTACGTCCGGTTCCCGTCGCCGATGCCGTAGTGGGCATAGAGCCGGTCCTCTTCGGCGCGTTCAAGGTGCCCGTCGGTGTCCACCCGGGGCGCATCCTTGACCTGGTCCTTGGTGTACGGGACGACGAGGTCGCCGCCTTCGGTACGGGCTCCTTCCAGCGGGACGAAGGATTCGGACGTGCCAAACAATCCGGTCTTGGCCGTGACCCACGTGGGCTGGCCGTTGTCGTCGTCCGCGTAAACCTGGCCGATGGACCCGATCTTGTCCCCGTCAGTGGACAGGACGCTTCCGTTGCGCCGAAGCAGGTCATCGATATGTTCCTTGGCGAGCATGAATGTCTCCTTGGATCTGTGATGCGGTTTGGGACTGCAGCACCTTCGGGTGGAACGCTGCAGGACCCCACCATAAGCATGCTTAGTAACCGTTTGGCAAGCCTACTTACTATTTTTTCTTGTTCCGACCGGCACCTCTTGCGCAACAAACGGAAAGTATGCTTACTATCTAATTGGTAGCCGTGCTTACTAATTCATCTGGCCTAATTCATCCGGTGCCGCGCGTTCCACATTCGCCGGCGGGCCCTTCCTGAAAGAGAGCAACGATGACAGAGAATCAATGGACCCAGGCCACTCCAGAGCCGCCCACGGGCGAGTATGCGCATACCGTGGCAGCGCCCTCCGGTGGAGTGGAAAGCTCTCCCTCCACGAAAGAAGCAGCAAAGGATGAAGCCGCCGCAGTGGCGGGACACGCTGCAGGGAGAGCGAAGAACGTGGCCGAAACCGCCCAGGCCGAGGCTGCCAATGTCGCGGCAGAGGCGAAGACAAACGCCAAGGATCTCCTTTACCAGGCAAAGGCAGACCTGACGGATCAGGCAGGCGCGCAGCAACAGAAAGCCGCCAAGGGAATCCGCACCCTCTCTTCGCAGCTGCACACCATGGCAGACGCATCCGAGGAGCCCGGCGTCGCGGCTGACCTCATCCGTCAGGCCGCCGAACGGTCGCAGTCCGTGGCTTCCTGGCTTGAAAACCGGGATCCCGGATCCCTGCTGGAGGAAGTGAAGTTGTTCGCACGGCAGCGGCCGGGGACATTCCTCCTGGTCGCAGCCGGCGCCGGATTGCTCGCCGGCCGGCTGGGACGAAGCCTGCAAGCCGGAGCCCCGGACAGGCAGCAGGCTGCGTCGAAACCCGCTCGTCTCTCGACCCCGGCAACGCCCCCCGCCCACCAGGAAACCGTCATCGCCGCCGGCTCCGGTGACCGCTTCTTCGACGAACCGGCCCTCCCCGGCACAGCGGGTCCCGTTTCGGCCCACACCCTGCCGCCGGGTACAGCAGCCGACGGATCCATTCGGGACAACGTTCCCTTTCCGAACCGGGAGGGTGGTCAGCTGTGAGCAGCCAGATGCCGGAGCCACCTCCCACAGCCGCACAGGCGAAGGCGGAATCCGCCTCCCTCGGCGATCTCCTGGGTGATGTCACACGGGACATGTCCACGCTGATGCGGCAGGAAGTCGAGCTGGCCAAGGTCGAGCTCAAGCAGTCGGCCGAGCGGGCCGGTAAGGGTGCGGGGATGCTGGCGGGCGCCGCCGTCGCTGGACATTTCGTGCTCCTGTTCCTGTCCCTGGCGCTCTGGTGGGCTCTGGGCTACGTCATGGGGCCTGCCTGGTCCGCCGTGGTTCTCGCCGTGATCTGGGGCGCCGTTGCCGCGATCCTGTCCTCGACCGGACGCAAGGAACTCAAGGCGGTCAAGGGGATGCCCCAGACCACTGAGACGTTGCAGGAAATCCCGCCCACGCTCAAACCCAACACCTAGATTCAGCGAGGAAACACGATGAGTGAAAACCCGGATGTCATCCGAGCAGATATCGAAGCAACCCGTGCCCGGCTGGGTACCAACGTCGATGCCGTAGCGGACAAGGTCACACCGTCGCACATCGTCCAGCGGCAAACTGACAAAGTCAAAGAGAACGTCAAGGACGCCGTCTTTGGAGTCAAGGAGAAAGTCATGGGCGCAGCGGACCACACTGCCGGCAACGTGCACTCGGCCACGGCCAGTACCGGTACGCACGTCGGCGACGCCCCTGCGCAGGTCAAGGCCAGGACGCAGGGCAACCCGCTGGCGGCAGGTCTGATCGCGTTCGGCGCCGGGCTGCTGGTCTCTGCCCTGATCCCGGCCAGCCAGAAGGAGCGCGAGGCCGCGGATGCTCTTAAGACGGCCGCGGAGCCGCTCACCACGGAACTGACCGAGGCGGCGAAGCACGTGGCCGAAGGGCTGAAGGAACCGGCCCAGGAGGCCGTGGCGAACGTCAAAGCCACCGCCGTCGACGCCACCGATCATGTCAAGGCCGAAGGCCAGGGTGCCGTGGCGGACGTCAAGGACCGGGCCACCGAGGCCAAGGACAACGTGCAGCAGGCCTAAGGGCTCTGATCAGGATCCGGCCGGCTGCCCCCGCTGATGCGCTGGGCGGCCGGCCTCTGCACTTAACTTCACGAAGGAAAATTTCCATGGCCAAGAACCTTTCCAATGCAGAAGATGGCACCGCCACCGACGCCGAGACAGGGGAGAGCAGCACGGCCAAAGCCCACACGGCGCCCGCCCCCGACGATCCCCGCAAGCCCGACAGCCCCGCCGATGTCACCAAACACTCGTGGCGGTACATCGCCAAGAAGACCCTGCGGGAGTTCACCAAGGACCAGTGCCCCGACCTCGCCGCGGCCCTGACCTACTACGCGGTACTCTCGTTTTTTCCTGCCCTGTTGGCCTTCGTGTCCCTGCTTGGCATCTTCGGGCAAGCCGAGAAGACCACTGCAACGCTGCTCGAGATCGTTCAGCGCTTCGCCCCTGCCGAGTCGGTGAACGCCGTCCGGGCGCCCCTCGAGCAGCTCACCAGTTCCTCCTCGGCCGGATTTACGCTGCTCATTGGCATTCTCGTCGCGCTCTGGTCCGCCTCGGGCTACGTGGGCGCGTTTGGCCGGGCAATGAACCGGATCTACGAAGTTGACGAAGGCAGGCCCTTCATCAAACTCCGGAGCACCATGCTCGGTGTCACCGTCGTCACCGTGCTGATTGTCGCCCTCCTCGCCCTCATGCTGGTCCTGACCGGCCCCGTGGCAGAATCCGTCGGGAACGCGGTCGGCCTCGGCGGGGCCTTCGTGACCGTCTGGGACATTGCGAAATGGCCCGTGGTGCTGCTCCTGGTTATCGTCGTGATCGCCATCCTTTACTACGCCACGCCTAACGTGAAGCAGCCCAAGTTCCGCTGGATGAGCATCGGGTCCCTGATGGCCTTAGTGATCTTCCTGCTCGCCTCCGTGGCCTTCGGGTTCTACGTAGGCAACTTCAGCAGTTACAACCAGACCTACGGCACTATCGGCGGCGTGATCATCTCGCTGCTGTGGCTCTGGATACTGAACATGTCCCTGTTGTTCGGTGCCGAGTTCGACGCCGAAACGGAACGCGGCCGCCAGCTCCAGTCCGGCATCGAAGCCGAAAAGACCATCCAGCTGCCGCCCCGCGACACCAAACAAAGCGACAAGATTCAAGCCCGCGAAGAAGAGGATATCCGCCGCGGCCGCGAACTCCGCGAACAGCACGCCGACGCCGCCGGGAGGGAACAGCAGAACCACGACGACCGGAGCGCTCCACACCGAGGCTCGAGCAGAATGGACCGCACCTGACACGGAAAGTTGCCCCGACCAGAGCGAATGGATTGGCTCCCCCTTACGGACAACATCAGCCGCAGGGTTACAGCCGGCGGCGGCACAAAATGCCCGGGTATTAGGGGTCCTCGCCCCCGGTCCTAAGCTGACGCGCTGGGCCATCGGAGCGCACAAGGGCTGCTTACTTGGACTCACGAAGCCAGCACGCGTCCTAGGTACAGACTCGGGCGGCGCGCGGATACAATCAGTCCGCGTAGCTTGCGCGCGCCGGACGTCTGCAAAGTCACAGCAGGCGTGGCGGTGAGTAGGTCAGCAGCCGAATCCTCGCTGGAGCCTGGGGGATACCTTTTGTGGGCCTCTCCGGGAGACAAACGTCCTACTTCGCTGCATGTGCGGACCCAATTCAGCACCTTCATTGAGAGCCCGTGCTGCCGTTGAGCGAAGTCGATCGCTATCTGCAGGGCATCGCTCCGCGCGTTTCTCGGTGGGCCGCTCAGGCCGGCTCCATCTTTAAGGAAGGTGGAGCCGGTCTCTGGGGTGCGCTTCGTCATTCTGAGGTTGAATGACGTTGTGGCGTGCCCCTGACTGGGCTGCTGTGCCACAACGCAACAGTAGGTTCTGAAGCTGCGGTTTTTCTTGCCGTGTGGGAGCCCCGGGTCGGGGGAGCGGCGATGCTTGGAGATTCGGTGCCACGGGCGGTTACAGGGCGTTGAAGACGTCCGGGCCGAAGCTGTTCAGCCCCGGCGCGCCTGCGTAGCCGAGCCTGGGTACTGAAAAGATGTCCTCGATGCTGGCAAGCAGGCTGTAGTGGTTGTACATCCTGTCCGACGTCGTTCCGCCCTTGGTGAACGGCGAGATTACCAGCGCCCCGACCCGGCCGCCGGCCGTGCCCCCGGGGACCCCCGACGGAGCGGATATTTTGGCTTCGGTTTCGTCGAAGGTGATCACCAGCATCCCGTCCTGTTTGTAGGCGGGGGAGTCGAGGATGGCCGGAACCTGCTGCTGCAGCCAGCCGTCGGCGCTTTCGAGACCGCCCGGGTTCCCGTCGACGCAGGGGCTGTCGTGCCCGTCATTGCACAGGTTGGGTGTGATGAAGGAAAGGTTCGGTGTCGCGTCCGTGGACTTCAGGTCATCGGCGAAGTGGGTGTAATCCACCACGTTTTTCTGGCAGTCCGGGGACGATGTTATTTCCTCAAAATACACGAACGGGTTGTGGCGCGTTGCGTATTGGTCGCCCTCCTTCGCCTTGTGGTGATCGTCCTTAGAGCCGGGCTCGGGATGCTGGCAGGGAGTGCCCATGTCCTCCATGTAGCCTTTCCAGGTCTTGCCAGCGGAACTGAGCTGGCCTGCAAGGGTGGGAACCGAGGCCGGGTACACACAGCCGGTACCCTGCACCTGGCTCAGCTTGGACGTTCCG
>Ga0207655_1001670_pt1 | contig 19607 bp, 17 predicted proteins | sample KBSM44metaG_FD_184398 | JGI IMG/M metagenome (GOLD analysis project Ga0207655, IMG submission 184398) | Miscanthus rhizosphere microbial communities from Kellogg Biological Station, Michigan, USA - KBS M4-4 metaG (SPAdes) (version 2) | ecosystem: Host-associated > Plants > Roots > Rhizosphere >...
GTCATGCCGGAATGGTTTGAAGGCATGCTGTAGTCATTAAAATCAAACCCGCGCGATGAATTGCGCCGCTACAGATGACTCAACGTTTACACGGTCCGTAGCGGCGCCATTTATGGCGCAATTGAGGCACACCTTTCAATCAATGTCTGGTCTCATCATCACAAATCCTTTCACGATTTTTCAGCGGTTTAGCGCAGGGGTTTCTTATTGGAACTTCGGCATTTTTACTGGCAAAAATGGCGATTTTTGATGGTGTGACAGAGAGTTAGTGTCAGTTTTTCAGATTAAGATTATACTTGCTCGACCGGCCGATCCTGCATAATCGACCTCACGCATTCACTTCATGAAATGGAATAAATATGACCAAGCTTAAAGCAGTAATCCCCGTTGCAGGTCTCGGTATGCATATGCTTCCTGCGACCAAAGCCATTCCGAAAGAGATGCTGCCAATCGTCGACAAACCAATGATTCAATACATTGTTGACGAATGCGTCGCGGCGGGCATCAAGGAGATTGTGCTGGTCACCCATGCTTCCAAAAATGCAGTGGAAAACCACTTCGATACCACTTACGAGCTGGAAGCGCTGCTTGAAGCACGCGTTAAACGTCAGTTGTTGAGCGAAGTGCAGTCAATCTGCCCGCCGGGCGTAACCATCATGAACGTGCGTCAGGCTAACCCGCTGGGTCTGGGCCACTCCGTTCTGTGCGCACGTCCGATGATTGGCGACAACCCGTTTGTGGTGGTACTGCCAGACGTGCTGCTGGATGACTCTACCGCTGACCACCTGCGTTATAACCTCGCATCAATGGTTGCGCGCTTCGAAGACACCGGCCACAGCCAGGTGCTGGCAAAACACATGCCGGGTGAAGATCTGACCGAATACGGCGTGCTGACCACCGAAGAGCCCATTGATAACCCAGGCGATATCAGCACCATCACCAGCTTTGTCGAGAAGCCAGAAGCGGGTTCAACCGATTCTGACCTGACTGCGGTTGGCCGTTATGTGCTTTCTGCTGATATCTGGGAAGAGCTGGAGCGTACTGAGCCAGGCGCATGGGGCCGTATTCAGCTGACCGATGCCATCGCATCTCTGAGCAAGAAGCAGCCTGTTGATGTGCAACTGCTGACCGGTACCAGCTACGACTGCGGTCGTAAACTCGGCTACATGCAGGCATTCGTTTCTTACGGTCTGCGTAACAACGCACAGGGTCGCGATTTCCGCGAATCTATCCAGAAAATCCTGGCGAAATAAGCTTTCTCATTCTCTACCGCGCCCATCGCGCGGTTTAAAGGAGTACACATGGCTATTTTGGTAACGGGCGGAGCGGGTTACATCGGCTCCCATACGGTGCTGGCGCTGTTAGAGCGTGGCGACGACGTTGTGGTCCTGGATAACCTTTGCAATGCGTCCCGCGAAGCGATCAATCGTGTAGAAAAGCTCTCGGGCAAAAAAGCGGTCTTCGTCGAAGGCGATATCCGCGATCGCGCTTGCCTGCGTGACCTGTTTGCCTCCAACGATATCAGCGCCGTGATTCACTTCGCCGCACTGAAAGCCGTTGGTGAATCCACGCGCATGCCGCTGGAATACTACGAAAACAACGTCGCTGGCACCGTGGTGCTACTGGAAGAGATGCGCGCCGCTGGCGTGTGGAACTTCATCTTCAGCTCGTCCGCGACTGTTTATGGCGCGGATGCACCGGTTCCTTATGTAGAAACCACGCCAATCGGCGGCACAACCAGTCCGTACGGCACCTCTAAGCTGATGATCGAATTCGTGATGCGCGACTTCGCTAAAGCGGATCCGAACTTCAAAGCCATTGCACTGCGCTACTTCAACCCGGTTGGCGCGCATGAATCTGGCGAAATCGGTGAAGACCCAACCGGTATCCCAAACAACCTGCTGCCGTATATTGCGCAGGTGGCTATTGGCCGTTTGGAAAAGCTGGGCGTGTTTGGTGACGATTACGACACGCCAGATGGCACCGCTCAGCGCGACTACATTCACGTTGTCGACCTGGCAGAAGGGCACCTGAAGGCGCTGGACCACTTAGCGAAAGTTGAAGGCTATAAAGCTTACAACCTTGGCGGCGGTGTTGGTTTCTCCGTGCTAGAGATGATCAAGGCGTTCGAGAAAGCTTCTGGCAAGCCGATTCCGTTCGAGTTTAAGCCACGCCGTGACGGCGATTTGCCTGCGTTCTGGGCCGATGCCACACTGGCGAACAACGAACTGGACTGGCGCGTGACGCGCGGGATCGATGCCATGATGCGTGATACGTGGAACTGGCAGAGTAAGAATCCTAATGGATTTGAGTAGCACGACTGCGGGCCTTAGTGCCCGCATTTTTTTTAAACCTCGTCTGAAAAACCTCGTCTAAGCTTTCATCAAAATCTGATTGAGTTGAATTATTGACTCAGCAAACATCATCTCCGACCCAAAGCGGTCAATACTTAAACTAACACCCCCGGAAAATCTGTAATTTGTTCGTCATTGAACTTTACGAGTGGTAGAATTCTTAGCTGCTTACCGTTAAACCATATTTATTGGTTTCGGTAATAAAGAATAGAGTTAACAGCAAGATAGCAGCATAAAAGCCGGCGTGCTTTTAATTAAATTTTGCCTTAAACATCAGCTATGTGGGAGCTGCAACCCAAGGGCGGTAGCGTGGCTGAACGACACAGCATATTAATTCAATTTGTTATAAGCCTCACTGAGCGAGTCAGGAAAAACGGGACGTTATGAAAATCTTAATTACAGGTGGTGCAGGATTTATCGGTTCGGCAGTTGTTCGTCATATTATCAACCATACCAATGATGAAGTGATTAACGTCGATAAACTGACCTACGCTGGCAACCTAGAATCACTGAAAGCAGAAAGCCAAAATGCGCGTTATAACTTTAGAAAAGTTGATATTTGCGATGGTGTGGCCTTGCTGAATGTATTCAACGAATTTCAGCCTGATGCGGTAATGCATCTGGCGGCAGAAAGCCATGTTGACCGTTCTATTACTGGACCATCAGAATTCGTTCAGACTAACGTTGTCGGAACTTATGCGTTACTGGAAGCAAGCCGCCAATATTGGTCTGCATTGACCGCTGATAAAAAACAGGCTTTTCGTTTTCACCATATCTCCACGGATGAAGTGTATGGCGACTTACCTCATCCTGATGAAGTCTCAGGTGAGCTTCCATTGTTCACGGAAGAAACCCCGTACGCACCAAGCAGCCCATACTCTTCTACCAAAGCCGCAAGTGACCATCTGGTTCGCGCATGGGGCCGCACCTACGGCCTGCCGATCGTTGTGACCAACTGTTCCAACAATTACGGCCCTTATCATTTCCCGGAAAAACTCATCCCGCTGATCATTAGCAATGCGCTGGAAGGAAAGCCGCTGCCAATATATGGCAAAGGTGACCAAATCCGCGATTGGCTGTATGTAGAAGATCATGCGCGTGCGCTTTATACCGTAGTGACGCAGGCGAAAACTGGCACCACTTATAATATTGGCGGCCATAACGAGAAGCAAAATCTCGAAGTGGTGCACAAGGTATGTGAACTGCTGGATGAGCTGCGTCCGAAAGAGACTTCATATGCTCAGCAAATTACCTATGTTGCAGACCGTCCGGGCCACGATCGTCGCTATGCGATTGATGCTTCAAAGATTGAACGCGACCTCGGATGGACACCGCAGGAAAGCTTCGAAACCGGCTTACGTAAAACCGTGCAGTGGTATCTCGATAACCAGCAGTGGGTTGAGCATGTGAAAAGCGGGGCGTATCAGAACTGGATTGAGCAAAACTACGAGAAGCGTAGCTAATGAAAATTTTGCTATTAGGTAAAAATGGTCAGGTTGGTTGGGAGCTGCAGCGTGCTTTGGCCCCCTTGGGTGAGATCATTGCTTTAGATCGTCATTCAGCAGATCACTGTGGCGATTTAACCAATCCTGCCGGCATCGAAAAAACGGTACGGGATATTAAGCCTGACGTGATTGTGAATGCTGCAGCTTATACGGCTGTCGATAAAGCGGAGAGTGACCTGCTCAATGCCGAGTTGATCAATGCAACCAGCGTAAAAGCATTGGCCTGCGCTGCGCGTGATGTTGGGGCATTACTGGTTCATTACTCAACGGATTATGTGTTTGATGGCAGCGGCGAGCGTCCCTGGAACGAGGACGATGCGACTTCACCACTGAACGCCTACGGCAAGACTAAACTTCAGGGTGAAGAATCCATCATCGCCAATGCACCACACTATTTAATTTTGCGCACCAGTTGGGTTTATGCCGCTAAAGGCAATAACTTTGCAAAGACGATGATTCGTTTGGCGCAAGAACGAGAAACCCTATCTGTCATCAACGATCAATTTGGTGCACCAACCGGCGCAGAATTGATTGCGGACAGTACCGCGCATGCAATCAAAGCAACTCTGGCAAATCCAGAAAAATCGGGCATTTATAATCTTATCGCTTCAGGCGTAACAACCTGGCACGCCTATGCCGAGTTCGTGATTAATTATGTCCGTGAAAAAGGTCTTGAGCTGAAAGTAAAAGCGGTGAATACCGTTGAAACTGCAGCTTTCCCTACGCCAGCAAAACGCCCATCTAATTCAAGGCTCAATACCAGCAAGTTCACCACCGCTTTTGAATTAACGCTTCCGGAATGGAAGGTTGGTGTAAAGCGTATGCTGGATGAACTCTACAATTAAGTACTATTGAGTCAGATTACTAAATTAAAGGATAACGTTGTGAATAGTAAAAAAGGAATCATCCTTGCTGGCGGTTCAGGAACACGCCTTTATCCAGTGACGATGGCCGTCAGTAAGCAGCTATTGCCAATCTACGATAAGCCAATGATTTACTATCCGCTCAGCACTCTGATGTTAGCGGGCATTCGTGACATTTTAATTATCAGTACGCCGCAGGATACGCCGCGTTTTGAAAGCTTGCTTGGTGACGGTTCCCAATGGGGCTTGAACATACAGTACAAAGTGCAGGAAAGTCCAGATGGTCTAGCTCAGGCCTTTATACTAGGTGAAGAGTTCATCGGTGATGACAACTGCGCATTGATTCTGGGCGATAACATTTTTTATGGCCACGATCTACACAAGCAGCTCGAAGAAGCCTCAAATCAAAAACACGGTGCAACTGTGTTTGCTTATCACGTTCACGATCCTGAGCGTTATGGTGTGGTTGAGTTTGATGAAACAGGTAAGGCAGTTTCATTGGTAGAAAAGCCGACTGAACCTAAAAGTAGCTATGCGGTTACTGGTCTTTATTTCTATGATAACAGCGTTGTTGAATTGGCTAAAAATCTTAAGCCTTCACCACGTGGTGAGTTAGAGATCACGGATATTAATAACTTGTATCTTGAAAAGGGCGAACTGTCGGTGTCCATTATGGGGCGCGGTCATGCCTGGTTAGATACGGGTACTCACCAGAGCCTGATTGAAGCGAATAACTTTATACAAACCATTGAAACCCGTCAGGGCCTTAAAGTCGCATGCCCGGAAGAGATTGCTTTCCGCATGGGCTTTATTGATGCTGAAAAATTGAAAGAGCTGGCACAGCCGTTGCTCAAAAATGATTACGGCAAATACCTGATGGCGCTCTACAACGGAAAGCTCTAATGAAGATTATTGATACTGATATTCCTGATGTGAAAATCATTGAGCCAGCCGTTTTTGGTGATGAAAGAGGTTTCTTTATGGAAACCTGGCAACAGAAGAAATTTGAAGAGCTGGTTTGTCCACGTACCTTTGTACAGGATAACCATTCAAAATCTTCAAAAGGTATTTTGCGTGGCCTACATTATCAAACCACAAATACACAAGGTAAGCTGGTCAGGGTTGTATCGGGTGAAGTGTATGATGTTGCAGTTGATATGAGAAAATCCTCGCCCACCTTTGGAAAATGGGTAGGTGTATATCTTTCAGCTGAAAATAAGCGTCAGCTGTGGGTTCCAGAAGGCTTTGCTCATGGTTTTTATGTGACATCTGAAAGTGCTGAGTTTGTTTACAAATGTACTGATTATTATAATCCTAAAAATGAACATTCATTACTTTGGAACGATTCAGATCTCAATATCACCTGGCCAATTGATGCAAATGAACTCCCCGCGCTTTCTGCTAAAGATAAAGACGGAACTCCATTTGCACAAGCAGTGACATTTGATTGATTCCCGAAACTAAGGATGAGGACTAACTCATCCTTTTTTTATATAGCTGATGATGATGAGCGATAAAGGAAAAGTAAGTATCCTGATGGGTACTTATAATGGCGAGAAATACTTAGAAAAGCAGCTTCGTTCCATTGCTTCTCAAACTTATACTAATTGGACTCTGATTATTTCTGATGATGGTTCAACGGATAATACATGTACAATCATTACCCGTTTTGCCGAAGAATTTTCTGAAGGTAGAGTTATTTTGTTTCAGGGGCCTGGGAAAGGATTTGCTGCCAATTTCTACAGCCTGCTTAATAGAAAAGATATTGATTCACCGTTTTATGCTTTTTGCGATCAGGATGATATTTGGTGTGACAATAAGCTGGAAGAAGCTATTGATCAGTTAACAATAAAAGAATTCTCCCCTAATTCATATTGTTTGTATGGTTCTCGTACAAAGCTGATTGATGCTGATGAAGCTGATATCGGTTTTTCACCGTGTTTCCTAAAAGAATTTACTTTTAGTAATGCACTTTTGCAAAGCTATGCGGGCGGCAACACGATGGTTTTTAGTCGTGGACTAAAAGCAGTTTTTGAGACATTCCCTGCCAACCTTCCGATAGTTTCTCATGACTGGATTATGTACATCATCTGCAGTGCAATGAATGGAACAGTAATCTATGATCGTGAACCAAAAATTCTTTACCGCCAGCATGGGCAAAATTTAGTGGGCAGCAACACGGGGGTTTTGTCTAAGCTCACAAGGTTTAATCGTTTGTTTGCAGGCGAATTTAAATGCTGGAGCGAGAAAAATTGTATGGTGCTCGAGTGTTTGAAAGACAAAATGCCGCCAGAGAACAGGCGTGATTATGAAAGATTTAGTGCTTTAAATGGAAGTCTTTTGAAACGAATTACTAACTTTATTAAGGGTGGATTTTATAGACAAAGCTTCATTGAAACATGCGCTTTCTTTATCATGAATCTCTTTAGGAAATTAGTTTAACCATCGACGGTGTTAATATGAAAAGAATTGTTTTTATGATTATCAGGTTTTTCCTGAAAATTGTAATTTACCTATATTATGGCGTGCTATCAATTCGCGATGATATTAAAACAAAAAAATATACTAATGTTAAAGTCAAGAATGACTTCACGGGTGGCAAGGTTATGCTGCTTGCACTCTATGAGAAGTCATCACTTAGAAATGATACGTTAGAGCTGTTAAAAGAAGCGAAGCGCAATAATGTATTTGTTATTGCCGTTAATACCTTAAGGTTGGAAGAACAAAATTACCCCTCTGAGTTAACCGATGTCTATATAGAGCGTGATAATTATGGGCGTGATTTCGGCAGCTATAAAGCAGGGATGAAATATTTCTTCGAAAAAGGCTTCGATGAAAAATGTGAGCGACTGCTAATTATCAACGACAGTGTGTTTTTCTCAAAGAATGGCTTGCCTGAATTTGTTAAAAATTTATTTGACACTAACGTTGAAGTAATCGGTGCTACAGAAAATAGTCAGCACTCTCATCACCTTGGCTCATTCTGTATTTCAGTAGCAGGCAAAATAACTAAGAATGAAAAGTTCAAAAGTTTTTGGTTAAACTATAAGTCATCGAACGTTAGACCTTTAGTTATAAAAAGAGGTGAGTTCGGTTTAAGTAAGCTTCTTAAGTCACTGGTTAGTTCTGAGCAAAATTTCAAGTCTCTTTTCAATGTCTCGTTCATGGAGAAAAAGCTTAGCACTGATGAAGTTTTCTATGAGAATTACTATTACTACCGTCGTGAAGGTGTCAGTGCCTGGACAAATAAATCGATAACCGGTTTGATAGCAAATGATGAAGTCTTATCATCTTATTATAATAAATACATTCTCTCTAATAAGAGAGCTGAAAAGTTGGCATTTGCTAGTGACAATGTTGTGGAATACAACTCTGTTGATAAAGAATATTCAACATTAAGTTCAAGCAAAGTTGACTATTTAGAAGCAGTGAATTTCTTCAGAAATTACTCGCATAAAGAAGCATTGCTGAATAGCCAGTTCAAACAGAGATTAATATCTTTGTATCTGGATGAATTTACGATGGGGTCGCAAATCCACGTCAACTGCCTCGCATTACATAATTGTGGTTTACCTATAATTAAGCTTGATCTGATGTTCCGCTGCGTTTGTAGCATGAATGATATTATCAAGTTGAGAGATCAGCTTGAGGAATCACAAAGGGAAGAGTTTATGACACTGATCTTGGCTCGTCTGTGCGGAGATAAGTTCCTTGTCGGATTAAATCGTCTGGCATATCAATTTGGAATTTTGTAATGTCGAATAAGCAAAAATCAGTAGGGTGGGATGACTTCACCTCCGCGTTAAGAAACTTTCACGTTGTAAAAGTGATGGGTGGCCAGGACATCAAGATGCGATACAAGCGGTCTAAGATGGGGCCGTTTTGGATCACAATCAGTATGGCAGTTATGATCACGACCATGGGATTGGTTTTTGGTAATCTCTTTAAAACCAACGTCAAAGAGTTTTTGCCCTACCTAACTCTTGGTTTGATAACATGGAGCTTTATCCAAAGCTCCATCTCTGAAGGTTGTGATGCACTGATATCTTCAGAAGGAATTATCAAGCAGTTACCCGTTCCATTACATGTTCACGTAATGCGTGTAATTTGGAAAAATTTCATAATCTTTCTGCACAATATCGTTATATTCCCTCTGGTCCTGATTGCAGTGCAGAAAAGCGTAGACTGGACCGTTTTCCTGGTTATACCAGGTTTTATCCTGCTTATTTTAAATTTAACCTGGGCGTTAATGATTCTTTCGATGATTTGTGCGCGCTTCCGTGATATGACACAAATCGTGTTAAGTATTATGCAGGTTATCTTCTATCTAACTCCAGTAATTTGGATGCCGAAACTTCTTTCACATAGTGCTGCCGCAGCATTACTCACGTTTAACCCTCTCTACCATTTAATTGATTTGGTAAGAGGTCCATTATTAGGTGAGATCCCAATGATGAGCAGTTACATCATTGCTGGCGTTATGGCAATAGTCGGTTTGGCTCTATCTATTGTGATGACGAGCAAATATAAATACCGCGTTCCTTATTGGGTGTAATGTAATGGCTATTATTAAATTTGAAAATGTGGGTATTGATTTCCCAATATTCAACGCCCAGGCGAGATCGATTAAAAAGAACTTTATCAATTTTGCTACTGGTGGAAAAGTTGGTCAGCACGATGGTAAAGTTGTGGTTTCAGCCCTTAATAATCTTAATTTTGAAATCAAAGATGGCGAGCGAGTCGGGCTAATTGGCCATAATGGTGCGGGTAAAACAACGCTGCTCAGGATGTTTAGTAAGGTCTATCATCCTACCAGTGGCAGCGCTACGATTGAAGGTGACATTGGTTCTTTAATTTCTATTTCATTAGGGATCAATCAGGAGTTTACGGGCAGAGAAAATATCTATATTCGCGGCGCCTTATTAGGTCTGCGGAAAAAAGAAATCGATGCGCGAATTGAAGAGATCATTGAATTCACCGATCTGGGTGACTTTATTGACATGCCAGTTCGTACTTACTCCTCCGGTATGCAGATGCGTCTGGGTTTCAGCGTCAGTACAATTTTTACTCCTGAAATTCTTCTTATGGATGAATGGTTATCTGTAGGCGATGAAGGCTTTAAAGAAAAAGCCGAAACACGATTAACTAATATTATCAATGCAACGAAGATATTGATTCTTGCAAGCCATAGTAACGAATTGTTAAGAAAAACCTGTACAAGAATTCTTTGGCTCGAGCATGGCACAGTAAAAATGGACGGTACGCCAGAGGAAGTACTGCCGCTATATTTCAAGTCGAATATCAAAAAAGGCGATTTGTTAACCAATACATAATCATCCACATTTTTTGTGTGTTTTATCATCGCACCATTCACTACCTTTATTGGTGAGAGATGAGTTAACATATTTGCCACTTCAATCACAAACTTGTGTTTGTGACGGTAACTTCAGACAGGAGTAGATAATGTCCAAGCAACAAATCGGTGTTGTCGGTATGGCAGTGATGGGCCGTAACTTGGCTCTTAACATTGAGAGCCGCGGCTACACAGTCTCTATTTTCAACCGTTCACGCGAAAAGACGGATGAAGTCATCGCTGAGAACCATGGCAAGAAACTGGCACCTTTTTATACTGTTGAAGAGTTCGTTGAATCGCTGGAAAAACCACGCCGTATCCTTTTGATGGTACAGGCTGGTGAAGCTACAGATAAAACGATTGCTTCTTTGACGCCGCATTTGGACAAGGGCGACATCCTGATTGATGGTGGTAACACCTTCTATAAAGATACTGTGCGCCGTAACAAAGAACTCTCTGACCAGGGCTTCAATTTCATTGGTACCGGTGTTTCCGGTGGTGAAGAGGGCGCACTGAAAGGTCCTTCCATCATGCCCGGCGGCCAGAAAGAAGCGTATGAATTGGTTGCACCAATTTTAGATAAGATTGCTGCTCGTGCGGAAGATGGCGAAGCTTGCGTTGCTTACATCGGTCCTAACGGTGCTGGTCACTATGTAAAAATGGTGCATAACGGCATCGAATACGGTGATATGCAGCTTATTGCTGAAGCTTATGCGCTGTTGAAAGGCGCGTTAGGCCTCGACAATGAAGAGCTGGCAAAAACCTTTACAGACTGGAACAACGGTGAGTTAAGCAGCTACTTGATCGACATCACCAAAGATATCTTCACTAAGAAAGATGAAGAAGGTAAATATCTGGTTGATGTGATTCTGGATGAAGCCGCTAACAAAGGCACCGGTAAGTGGACTAGCCAGAGCTCACTGGATCTCGGCGAGCCGCTCTCACTCATTACTGAGTCAGTATTTGCTCGCTATCTTTCTTCTCTGAAGACCCAACGTGTTGCAGCTTCTAAAGTACTGAGCGGTCCCCAGGCTAAAGCATTTACTGGTGATAAAGCTGAGTTCATCGAGAAAGTTCGTCGCGCTCTGTATCTGGGCAAGATCGTTTCCTATGCTCAAGGCTTCTCTCAATTGCGCGCTGCGTCTGAAGAGAATAACTGGGATCTGCAATACGGTGAAATCGCTAAGATTTTCCGTGCTGGGTGCATTATTCGTGCGCAATTCTTGCAGAAAATTACTGATGCATACGCACAGGACGCTAACATTGCTAACCTGCTGCTGGATCCTTATTTCAAGAACATTGCAGATGAATATCAGCAGGCGCTGCGTGATGTAGTGTCTTATGCTATTCAGAACGGTATCCCGACACCGACCTTCTCTGCTGCTATTGCTTACTACGATAGCTATCGTTCAGAAGTTCTGCCGGCAAATCTGATTCAGGCTCAGCGTGATTATTTCGGTGCGCATACTTATAAGCGCATTGACAAAGATGGCGTTTTCCATACCGATTGGTTGGACTAATTAATTTTCTTTTTGAAGAGCCTCTTTAGAGGCTCTTTTTTTAAGTTAAATAAAGAAATTAATACCAATTTGAGCACGTACATATCGATAACAGGATAAGTAATTCTTTTCAATTACAAATATGGTCATAAAAAAATTTAGGCTTTAATTTTTTGTTTTAAATTAGATTACACCTTTTGGGCTTTATCTTTAGTAAAAAAGTTTGATTATTTTTCTAAAGATATGAATTATAACAACTTATTGGTTAAGTAGTTATAAGTTATTATTAAGGATATATGATGAATTCGGAAAGAATATTATTTGTTGGTAAAACTGAACAAATAGATAGGCCATACAATGATCCATCTACTCGATATCGATGTTTCAATATAGCACACGCATTAAAAAATAGAGGACATGATACTGCTGTAGTATCACTGAACTATTTTGTTAATAACATTTCAATCGCTGATAATTACAATCATATTGTTTTCCACCGCCCTTTTTTGAATGAAGAGGTCTTCATTCGTTTCCTGCATGAAAATCAAGACAAAAAGAATTTAATTGCAGATTATGATGACCTCATATTTGACGTAAATAATATATTGAATCTACCAGAAATAAAAACCAGAGATCCTTATATAAGAGGAACGGCAAGTTATATAGCAAGAAACGCTGCAGCATGCCGATTTTTTAAGAAATTTAGTGTTTCAACTTCTGCACTAGCAGATAAGCTACAAGATTTATTCCCCGATATTTATGTTAAAATAATTTCAAATTCTCTTTCTTCTGAATATATAGATCTTTCAAGAAAAATCGTATCCTCTCAAAAAGAGAAAAAATATAAGATTGGCTATTTCCCAGGTACTGCAAGTCATAATAATGATTTCAATGAGATTGCTCCTTTTATTGAAAAGTTCTTAAACAAAAATAAAAAAGATAAGTTATTTATCTTAGGGCCGCTAAAAATACCAAGTTCATTAAATCGATTTAGTCATAGAATCGATCATATATCAGAATTAGTACCATTTAATCACCTCCCTTATATTAAAGCTAATGTTGAGACTATTATTGCTCCATTAGGTATAAATGAATTCAACATGTGCAAAAGTGGTCTGAAATTCTTTGAAGCGATGCCTTTAGGTTGTAGAGTAATAGCTACAGTTATTCCAGATATCGATCGCTTTGATTCAATTTATTTAGATAAATGCTATCACATAAATGATTGGTCACAATTGCTTAATGATAAAGAATTAAATCAAACTGTTTATAACATGGAATTAGAAAAAATGCTGTTGCAAGTTGGGGCAGATAATGTTGCACAAATTTGGGAAGAGAGTTTTCTGGTATGAAAAAAGTCCTTTTCTATGTTGAACCGCATCCAATCAGAAACTATTTCAATGAGTTTACAACTCCCGCTACGATATTTTATGATATTGCTTGTCATCCTAAATTCAAAGGCATAGATTGGAGAATATTCTCGAATTCTTTTGTTTTGAAAGAAATGGTTGATACCATTATTAATAATGTAGAACAAAATAATGCATCGTATTATGACCTGACAGAAGGAATTGATAAAAATGATTTTCTTGAAAAAATAAGACTAAGACAAATTTTTCCTGACTCTAACGATGAAAATATAATAAGATCTTTCTTACATGAATGGAATGAAGATGAAATTTTATTGAGGAATGAATTGGTATTAGGACAGGGAGATTTATCATTCTATTATGAAAAACTGTTAACGGAAATATATAAGGATTATAATTTTACTGAAATTGTTTTGTGGTCTGAAAATGGGGCTGTCAGAAATTTTGCTAGTAAAATGGGTATTAATGTAATACATATGGAATTAGGTCCTACACGATTGCCTTTTCAGGAGACAATGTTAATAGACCCACTTGGTACAAATGCAAATGCCTCTATTTGCAGATCATTACGTCCGAAGTTTTGCGATCTAGTACACAGTGCGCTCTGGATGTCTGACTTTTCGACTAGAAACAATATTTCTGTACAGGAGATGATTTTAAATCCAGGCATTATTATCGAAGCGGAGAATAGGCATGGAGTTTTATCTATTACTACTGACTATATTTCGCCATTATCTTTTGAGTCACAACCTAATAAAGCTGGAGTGACTTTTATTGAAAAATATGTAATTATATCATTACAGTTAACAGATGATTTAAATACTATTAATCACTCGGAATTTGTTTCTCCTAAAGATTTTTTAAAAAAGCTAGTGCCGAATTTATTATTATTAGGGTTCAATGTTTTAATTAAAAGGCATCCTGGCTCTGTCTTAAGGATATATAATTTCATAAAAGAAATAGAAGCTATTGAATATGCTAAGTCCATCTCAGATAAAGTTTTCATTCTTCCTTTTGAAATGACTCAAAAAGAATTCATTTTAACATCCAAAAATGCTACTGCAGTATTATCTATCAATAGTTCCGTAAGTTTCGAATCTTGGATAATCGGTGTTCCAGGATTAATATATGGTAATGCAGTTTTTGATATTGATGCGAAATTATTAAAATTAAGTAAAGACTTTTTAAATGGTGGGGATCTAATTAATGACACAGCACTTAAAAATTCCATTAAAGAAAATGTTGAGTTTAGTTTAAATCACTATTTCATTCCAAGGAATAGACATGTTATGTCTGCATGTTTGGCTGAAATAATAAATAACTTTGATTTCAAAGGGCAATCTAATTTCCCTGAATGGATAGCTCAGCGTATAAATTTTTTCTCTCTACTACTTGAAGATAAGCTTTCAGTTATTACTAATAAAATAAGTAAAACAACAAATATTGACTTACATTATGCAATGTTGATAGCTAGGGCTAATAAAAATTTTTACAAAATAAATATTGATGAATTTTGCATAAATAATGGTGAGCTAATATTAAGAGGTTGGGCAATATCTGAGATAACAGAAGCAACAATTGTTTTTGTTGAATATAAAGGTAATGTATTCATAAGTAACATGACTGAAAGACCAGATGTAAAGCAGCATTACCCCTATGCTTCTGAAAAATCCGGGTTCAATTTGAGAGAAGTATTAGAAGTCAATGATAAGGGGCCTGATAAGATCAAACTATATGTTTATGGGAAAGATTTTAAATGTCGCTACATGGAGGTGAAAAGATTTTAATCATTAACAGACAGTTTGATGAATGCTACCTGCTGTTCTGTAATAACACCTAATTTATTAAGTGGTTAAAATGTCTAAATATATAATAGCCGGACCATCTCATGTGGTAAGAATGCAGCACGCATTTATCTGCAATCAACCTTCTTTATTTCCTGACATCCCAATTTTTATCGGGATGGGTGGAGCTCCCACTTGGAGCAAAGATATTTCAGGTAGAATAGACAAGTCTTTATCAGATAATCAGCCTATATATTATATCAGTGGTGATTTCCGTTTTGGAAACACTATTATTGCAGATGGAATCGATATTGAGTGTGCAACTAAAGAATATATAAATGTAAATGGAAATTATTTATCTGATCTAAACGACTTAAAAATGTATGGTTTTTATTTAAGAGGAATGGACTCATTAGTTGCCAAATTTAGGACTTTAAAAATAATCCCCTGGACTCTTTTAATGAGAAGAGCACAAAATATATCGAATGGAAGACATATTAATGAGCTTGGTGATTATGCTCATCCAATTTATGATGAAAAAAATTTAATAGAAAAATATAGTTCATATTCTTATACTAAGTGTCTAAGCATATCACCAAAAGTGCTTAGTCAATTTTACATTGACAATGACCTACACCCTTCAACATTAGGGTATATGTTTCTATCTAGATGCATTGGGAATGATGATCCATATCAATCTATTCATTATGTTGTTAAGCATTTAAATAAATGCATTAAAAAATTTCTTTTAGATTTGGACATACATAAGAAAATAAATATAGTCGGCTGCAGTACAGCTTTTTCTACTTTTAAAAAAGTACTTCCATTCGAGTATGGTCTTGATAATTTAATAACTATTAATAAAGAATTAAGTAATAATGATATTTCAATTAATTTGCTTTCATTAGAAGAAACCAGTAAAGCAAACTTTAAAATAAGCCAGTCAGGGGAAATAAACATTCCGTGGGATTATTTAGGTTTCATGGAAATATCGAAAAGGCATCCTGATTTAAAGAGACTAAAACCTGAAGCGGAATATTTTAATTATTTTTCTTTTTCTGAATTTTATAGTGCTTTTAAGGTAAATGATTTTTTTGACATTGGCGAAAAGTTAACTCCGACGCTGAAAGGGACCTTGTTTATTCTATCAATGGCTTCGAAATTGTCTGAAAATAAAAAGGTAGAAATAATCAATGAAGCAATAAATGATATTTTTCACTTGAAAGAAGAGAGTGAAAGTATGTTTATCAAAATTAAGTCTTTCTTTAAGGGTAGGCATTAATTTATTTTCTTGATTTGCTTTATCCAGTATGTAAATTTTCTACATGTTATTTTAAAAGATAGTAATAAGATGTTTTAGTATGCTAAAAATTTAATTTTTACTGTGTGTCGATGATTTTTCATTTAATAATTGCGAGGACATTCATGAATAGTTTATTTGATTTATATGGAAAACACGCTGGGAAATCATCTGATAAATGGAAAAGCTATCTATTTGTTTATGACAATTTGCTTAAAGATGTAAGAAATAAGGTTGAAAATCTATTAGAAATAGGTGTTCAGAACGGTGGCTCGCTCGAAATTTGGAGTGAATACTTTACGTCAGTAAAGAATCTTATTGGTTGTGATATTAACCCAAATTGTGCAGAACTCAGTTATGAAAATACAGGAGTAAAAATAATAATTGGGGATGCTTCCAAATTTGAGGTAAAAGAAAAAATAACCCATATTTGTTCTGAATATGACATTGTTATTGATGATGGTTCACATCAATCATCTGATATTATTAAATCATTCTTACTCTATTTTCCGTTAGTAAAGGAAGAAGGTTACTACATTATCGAGGATCTTCATGCGAGTTATTGGCAGGAGTTTGAAGGCGGTCTATATTTTCCGTATTCGTCAATGTCATTCTTGAAAAAATTAGCTGATATCGTTAACAAACAACATTGGGGAGTACCACTCAGAGAAGAAGATTTTTTATCATCATTTTTCGAATATCACGGCTGTAATGATACAGCTGATATTGATTATACTACTCTGCATTCTGTAACCTTTGTTAATTCAATTTGCATTATTAAGAAAAGCGCAGCTAATAATAACAATCTTGGAACGCGTCAAATTACTGGAAGTGAACTATCTGTCTACTCTAGACATAAAAATGCGAATGGTAGTGATTTAAAAGTCACACCTCAGAATACTAACCCGTGGAGCCGATTGAAAAAATTTCCTGAAATGGAGTGGGAAAATCTTAAAGGTGTTATTAAATCGCATGAAATACGTGAAATGCAGTTGCTTAATGAATTAGAGACTTCAGCAAACAATTTAAATCAGAAAGTTGATGAGTTATCAGATGAGATAATGAAAAAGCAGAACATTATCGAAAAACTACAATTTGAAAATGAATATATATTAAGCTCAAATAGCTGGAAAGTAACTAAACCATTTAGGATGATAATATCTATATTTAAGAGGCACTGATAAACACGAAAAATAACCAAATTTATTTATGCAGACCCACTAACTTCGTGGGTCATTTTTAACAAATTTTTAGTTTTACAAATTACCCCACCAGCAACTCCCCCCGTCTCCCCGCATTCTCCCCAGCCAGCCGCACCACCAACATCCCAGCCGTCACAAACTTAGTCAAATTCCTCGCATACAGCACGCCACCAAACTCTGCCACCAGCGGCATCACCTGGTCAGTAATCGGATCAATAATCTCCGCTACCACTTCCCCAGCTTTAATCCACTCTCCCAGGTTACGTCGATAAAACACCAACCCAGATTGCGCCGCATGGATATACTCACATTCCGCCAGTTTAGTCGCTGGATTGATCAGGGCAGGGGATTCTCCCACTTCGCCCGCAATATAGCCGCTCTCAATCAGCGCATGGATAATCGCGTCAGCATCCTTCTCAGCCATCTCAGGCGATACATCTGCCACACCGCGCAGTTCCAAGGTTACCGGCAGCAATCCGCGCGGCATAGGATATTCATCACCAAAACGTTCCGCCAGGGTCAACCAAGGCTCACAGCAGGCTTCATCAAAGGGTTCGCCGCCAGAAATTTGTGCCAGCAGCTGTACTTCGCTGCCCAGCCAGCGCGCCAGCGGTTCAATGTCGGGCCACGCGTGTGGCGTGGTATAGAGGTGCGGTAGCGCGTCCCAGTCGCAGTGCAGGTCAATCATCAAGTCAGCCTGACTTGCCATGCGCATCAGGGTAAAGCGCTGAGAATCTAGTTCAGTGCGCGCAATACGGTCACGGTAATGACGATCAATGGCTTCCCGAATCAGCCGTTTATTTTCATATTCACTTTGCGTCAGCGAACCGTCCAGTTCTTCAACCAGCGCATCGCCTAATGCAGGGAAGCGCCGATTAAAATCCTGACCAGACAAAGTATGAAAGCGCCCCAAATGACTACCGTGCCAGTGTTGTCCCATCGCCAGTGGATTAGCGACCGGCACCAGTGTGATTTTGGCTTTAAGCTGACCAGCGGATTCCAGCTCCAGCAGCTTCTGTTTCAAGTACCACGCCACCGCCATGCCCGGCAACTCATCGCCGTGCAGTGCCGCCTGAATATAAACGCGTTGCTGCGAATCTGTGCCGAAGTGAAAGCTGACAATTTCACGTTGTGTACCCAGCGAGGCGCTGAGTAGAGGATGATGTTGTTGTTGCATAACGCTTCTAGTGTCCTTGACCACGGCACGTTTCAATTGCGCCTGTTTAATTGTATGACTGGAATTATAGTGCCGAGTGGAAAAGGGCGGCACAAAAGCCGCCCAAAAGATTACTGTTGAATGGAGATATCGGTGGCGAAGTACTGCTTCTGAATTTTATCGAAAGTGCCGTTGTTCTTCAGCTCGGCAAATGCATTATCCAGCGCGGTTTTCAGTTCGGTATCGCCTTTACGTAAACCAATTGCGGTACCCGGACCGATAATCGGATCCTGCACAATAGGTCCCGCCAGTTCGAAATCTTTGCCCTGCGGATGTTTCAGGAAGCCATTCGCAGCCTGAGCGGCATCGGTAAACACCACGTCAAGTCGACCAGAGATCAGGTCGCTCTCCACCTGCGCTTGATCGCCATAAGGCACAACCTGCACGCCATGCGGCTGCCATTTGGCGAGCGCATAGCGCTCCTGCACGGTGCCTTGTTCCACGCCGACGGTTTTGCCTTTCAGCGATTCAGCGGTAGGCAGCAGGCCAGAACCTTTACGCGCAATCAGCTGCGTATGGGTGTCGTACAGCGGCACGGTAAAATCAATCTGTTTCAAGCGTTCTTCGGTGATGCCCATATCAGACAAGATGGCATCGAACTTACGCGCTTTTAGCGCCGGGATCATGCCGTCGAACTGGCTTTCCACCCATACGCATTTTGCTTGCATCTGTGCGCACAGCGCGTTACCGAGATCGATATCAAAACCAACCAATTTGCCTTGTGGCGTTTTGGATTCGAATGGAGGGTAGGTGGGATCAACCGCGAAACGGACCTGATCAATTTTTGCCTGCGCGCCAAATGCGCACCCTACCAGCACAGCCAGCGCCAATGTTTGACGCAGGCGGGCAGATAAACGAGAACTTGCCATAATATCGGTCTTCTTTTGTTGTGATGTTGAGTCACGAAGAGTACCGCTCACCATCAGGCAAGGCAATTAGAGGATTATTTTCATCACGTTACCATTATGCAGCGCCTGGTAATCGGCAATATTCAGCACCACCGATTGCTCCAGCAAACCGGCGTTAAAGGCGATTTCGTCATAGCGCTCGAACAACAGCGGATCGACCACCAGCTGTAAATCCGGATGAAAACTGAAAGGCGGAATGGCACCGAATACGCAGCCGGTTAACGCATCGACTTCCGCAGGTGAAGCCAGCGAA
>Ga0207655_1001671_pt1 | contig 19602 bp, 17 predicted proteins | sample KBSM44metaG_FD_184398 | JGI IMG/M metagenome (GOLD analysis project Ga0207655, IMG submission 184398) | Miscanthus rhizosphere microbial communities from Kellogg Biological Station, Michigan, USA - KBS M4-4 metaG (SPAdes) (version 2) | ecosystem: Host-associated > Plants > Roots > Rhizosphere >...
CCTTGACCAAAGTCTCGAAGTACTTGCCGCCGTCACTGCTAACCTTCGAGTACACGCCTAAACCAGCAAGCCAGATCTTACGGGAATATTTTTCAACTTCCCCGACCCACGAGCTGCCTTCTTTCTGAGTAGTCTTTTTAACAGCCATCCCGATGTCTCCTTAGTGTTTACGCGCGACACGTTCTAGCAATGTCGTCAGCTCTTCGAGCTTAGCAGAGAGTGTCTCCACGTCATGTTTAGACGCAATGCCGATCCGATTCAAGGCACTTGCAACGCGTATGTCAAAAGCTTTTTCAACTTTATCCAGTTGAACTTCAACCAGGCCTTTGACGCTTGAGACATTACTCTTTACTTGGTCAATCTGACTGTTGGCGGCATCAAGTTGTTCAACCACAACTTTTTTACCTTTACTTTCAACATGTTGACCCTTCTTGACCAGCTCTTTGAAGTACTCGCTGCCTTCGCTGCCGACCTTGGCATAGGCGCCAAGACCCGCCAACCAGATCTTGCGGGCATAGCGTTTAACGTCACTCAGGGCGGTGGACTGAACGTCGATTTTTTTCTTCAAAATAACTTTGGCCATGACACACCTCACGCAAAAAAGGGTTGAGGAACGGCCCGCAGGAGTTGAGGGCTTGGGCACAAAGTAGGCAGAAAAATTAGAATCGGCACCCTAAGAAGACCCGGATCAGGCCAGTGCCTTATCCAGGGCTTTCTCGATTTCGGACTTGATAGTGCCACTCATGGCCGACATCAACAGGCCCAGTTCCACATCAATACGCAGGGAGTCCTCGGCCACCGACACGGTGCCTTTAACGCCTGAACGCTTGAGGTTCAAGGTATCGCCAGACCATGTGGACTCCAGGCCATATTGTTCCTTGAGTTTGCCTGCCAACTTGTCGGCTTTTGCCCGCGCGCCTTCTTTACCCAGGGTATGTGCACGCTCAACGGTAATACGGGCCATTGCAATGACTCCTCTTTTATAACGGTATGGATACCTGCCATGCGGCAAAAGGTCTCGGTCGCCGCCTATCTTACCCCGATGGTTGTAGTGAGCGGGCTTGCCCCGCGCCGAACGCAAGGCCACCGCAGTGTTTCAGAAAGACCTGGGGCCCTGGTTTGGGGCCACTTCGAAGCCTGGCGCGGGGCAAGCCCGCTCACGACATTGAGCCTTGCCAAGACAAAGCAGGTCGTGGGGATTATCATGTCCCGCATTCTCTTTTGGTGACAGCGATATGACTGACCAGCGCAAAGGCAGCGATGCCGAACCCACCACTCACTTCGGCTTCAAGAACGTTCCGGAAAGCCAGAAAGCGGAAAAAGTCGCTGAGGTGTTCCACTCCGTCGCGGCCAAGTACGACCTGATGAACGACGTGCTGTCGGGCGGCATGCACCGCCTGTGGAAGCGCTTCACTATCGAGCTGTCGGGTGTGCGCGCCGGCAACCGCGTGCTGGACATCGCCGGCGGCACGGGCGACCTGGCCGCCAAGTTTTCCAAGCTGGTGGGCCCTACCGGTCAGGTCGTGCTGGCAGACATCAACGGCTCGATGCTCAAGGTCGGTCGCGACCGCCTGCTGGATAAAGGCGTGGCCGGCAATATCGAGTTCGTCCAGGCCGACGCTGAGAAGCTGCCGTTCCCGGACAACCATTTCGATTGCGTGACCATTGCCTTCGGCCTGCGCAACGTGACCCACAAGGAAGACGCGATCCGCTCGATGCTGCGCGTGCTCAAGCCGGGCGGCCGCCTGTTAGTGCTGGAGTTCTCCAAGCCGACCAACGCGCTGATGTCCAAGGTCTACGACACCTACTCCTTCGCCTTCATGCCGCTGATGGGCAAGCTGATCACCAATGACGCCGAGAGCTACCGCTACCTGGCCGAATCGATCCGCATGCACCCCGACCAGGAAACCCTGAAGTCGATGATGGTAGAAGCCGGCTTCGACCGCGTGACCTACCACAACATGACCTCGGGCATCGTTGCCCTGCACCGCGGCATCAAGCCCTGATGCTGTTCGCAGGCCTTCTCGCCAGCGTCGAGCACGGTATCAACCGTGTGCTGCGCCTGGACAGCACCGCCCTGGCGCGGCTCGCGCACTTGAACGGCAAGATCATTGCCGTCGACTGCACGAGCCCCGCCTTGCAGCTGTTTATCCTGCCCAGCGATGAAGGCCTGCTGCTCGCCAGCGACTGGGCTGCCGACGCCGACTGCACCCTGCGTGCGCCAGCATCGAGCCTGCTGCACCTGGCCCTGAGCCGCAACAAGACTGCCATCCTGCACAGCGCCGAGGTGGAGCTCGAAGGTGACAGTTCGGTGCTGATGGACCTGGCCGCCGTGCTGCAAGACCTGGAACTGGACTGGGAATACGAACTGTCGCGCTGGATCGGCCCCGTGGCCACCCAGTTGATCAGCGGGCACCTGCGCAGCCGCACGCGCTGGTACCAACAAGGGTTCGCCAGCCTCAACCAGAACCTCGCCGAATACCTGAGCGAAGAATCGCGCACCCTGGTCGGAGAACGGGAAGCGCAAGCGCGCTTTCGTGAACTCGACAAGGCCAAAATCGACCTGGAACGCCTTGAGGCCCGCTTCGAGCGCCTGAGCCGTTCCCTTGATCCAAGCGATAACGCATGAAGCTGCTCGCCGTCCGCCGTCTGTTTCGTATCCAGCGCGTCGTAATCCGCTACCGCCTCGATGACCTGCTGTTCGCCCTGCCCCTGCCGTGGTTCCTGCTGGCGGTGCGCTATGTGCTGCCGTGGCGCTGGTTCCCGCGCAAGCCGCTGGAGCTGAGCCGGGGCGCACGCCTGCGCCTGGCGCTGCAGGACCTGGGGCCGATCTTCATCAAGTTCGGGCAGATCCTCTCGACCCGCCGCGACCTGCTGCCCGAAGACATCGCCGACGAGCTGATGCTGCTGCAGGACCGCGTGCCGCCGTTCGATTCCCAGCAGTCGATGAAATTGATCGAAGAGCAATTGGGCAAGAAGATCAGCGACGTCTTCAGCCGCTTCGATGTCGACCCATTGGCTTCCGCCTCCGTGGCGCAGGTCCACGCCGCCCAGCTGAAAACCGGCGAAGAGGTAGTGGTGAAGGTGATTCGCCCGGGCCTCAAGCCGATCATCGGCCAGGACCTGGCATGGTTGTTCATCCTCGCCCGCGCCGCTGAGCGCTTCAGCGCCGATGCCCGCCTGCTGCACCCGGTGGACGTGGTCGCCGACTACGAAAAAACCATCTACGACGAACTCGACCTGCTGCGCGAAGCCGCCAACGCGAGCCAGCTCAAGCGCAACTTCGACGGTTCGCCGCTGCTGTACGTGCCCCAAGTGTATTGGGACTGGTGCCGCCCCAAGGTGCTGGTGATGGAGCGCATCTACGGCGTGCAAGTCACCGACCTCGCCACCCTGGCCGACCAACGCACCGACATGAAGATGCTTGCCGAGCGCGGCGTGGAGATCTTCTTCACCCAGGTGTTCCGCGACAGTTTCTTCCACGCCGACATGCACCCGGGCAACATCTTCGTCAGCACCGTAAACCCGTGGAGCCCGCAGTACATTGCAATCGACTGCGGCATCGTCGGCAGCCTGACCCCGGAAGACCAGGATTACCTGGCCCGCAACCTGTTCGCCTTCTTCAAGCGCGACTACCGTCGCGTGGCGCAGTTGCACATCGATTCGGGCTGGGTGCCGGCCGAAACCAAGCTCAACGAATTCGAAGCGGCGATCCGCACCGTGTGCGAGCCGATCTTTGAAAAACCGTTAAAAGATATTTCTTTCGGCCAGGTGTTGATGCGCCTGTTCCAGACCGCACGCCGCTTCAACATGGAAGTGCAGCCGCAGTTGGTATTGCTGCAGAAAACCTTGCTGAACATCGAAGGCCTGGGCCGCCAGCTGTACCCGGACCTCGACCTGTGGAACACCGCCCAGCCGTTCCTCGAACGCTGGATGCGCGAGCGGGTCAGCCCGAAAACCCTGATCGGCAACCTGCACAGCCAGTTCGAACAGCTGCCGCACCTGGCCAACATGACCCGCGACCTGCTGGAGCGCATGTCCCAGCCCCACGCCAAGGACCCCGCGCCGCCGTGGCACCGTCGCAAGGACGACTGGTTCCTGCGCCTGCTGGGCGCCGCGCACCTGGTGGGTGGCGCAGTACTCGCCCTCGGCGGGCCGCTGAACGAATTGGGCCACTGGCCGGCCGGCATCATGGTCGCCGTGGGTGTTTATCTGATCGTGCGTCGATAGCCAATCCGGTTATACACTGTCGCAAATTGCCGGAGCCGAACATGAAAGACTGGCTGGACGAGATCAAGTGGGACAGTGACGGCCTGGTGCCGGCCATTGCCCAGGACTACAAGACCGGGCGCGTGCTGATGATGGCCTGGATGAACCGCGAGGCCCTGAGCCTTACCGCCGCTGAGCAGCGCGCCATCTACTGGTCACGCTCGCGTGGCAAACTGTGGCGCAAGGGCGAAGAGTCCGGGCACGTGCAGACCCTGCACGAGATGCGCCTGGACTGCGACGCCGACGTGGTGATCCTGATGGTCGAGCAGATCGGCGACATCGCTTGCCACACTGGCCGTCACAGCTGCTTCTATCGCGTGTTCGAAAACGGCGAATGGAAGACCGTCGAGCCGGTGCTCAAAGACCCGCACGCCATCTACTCGGCAGGACACTGAACATGAGCGATACCCTGAACCGCGTGGCCCAGGTGCTGGAGGACCGCAAAGGCGCGGACGCCGACAGCTCCTATGTCGCCAGCCTGTATCACAAGGGCTTGAACAAGATCCTGGAAAAGCTCGGCGAAGAATCCGTCGAGACCATCATCGCCGCCAAGGACGCGCAAATCAGCGGCGACTGCAGCGATGTGATCTACGAAACCGCTGATTTGTGGTTCCACAGCCTGGTCATGCTCGCCCAACTGGGGCAGCATCCGCAGGCAGTGCTGGATGAACTGGACCGTCGCTTCGGCTTGTCCGGGCATGCCGAAAAGGCCTCGCGCCCGTCCGCCTGAATAACTTTCACAGAGGAATTGCACCATGGGCATTTTTGACTGGAAACACTGGATCGTCATTCTGGTGGTGGTGGTACTGGTGTTCGGCACCAAGAAACTCAAGAACCTGGGCACTGACGTGGGCGAATCGATCAAGGGCTTCCGTAAAGCCATGAACGACGACGAGAAGCCTGCCGACCCGGCCGCCAACCCGGTTCCACCGGCGCAACCTGTGCACCCGCAGGCCACCCAGCCGATCACCGAGCGTCGTACTTTCGACGTGCAGGCTGAGAAAGTCGAAGAGCCGACCCGCAAAGACTCGTGAGCACTGACTAATGTTTGGTATCAGCTTCTCTGAACTGCTCCTCGTCGGCCTTGTTGCCCTGCTGGTGCTGGGGCCGGAACGCCTGCCCGGCGCCGCGCGCACGGCCGGCCTGTGGATCGGGCGCCTGAAACGCAGTTTCAACGCCATCAAACAGGAAGTTGAACGGGAAATCGGCGCCGACGAGATTCGTCGCCAACTGCACAACGAGCACATCCTTTCGTTGGAGCAGGAAGCGCGCAAGATTCTCTCCCCGGTGCAGGAGCCTGCCAAACCGGCCGAACCTGTGGCCGAGCAAAGCATCGCGCCGCCGCCCGTGGCCCAGGTGCCACCCGTGGTGGAACCCGCCCCGGCACCGGCTGCCCACAGCCCCACTGAGCCTGCGCCGGCGCCCGTCGCGGCGCCCGCCCCCCATGACCCTACATTGCCGCCGCGAGCCCCATGAGCGCTGATAAACCGGAAAACGACCAGCACATGCCGCTGGTCTCGCACCTCACCGAGCTGCGTACCCGCCTGCTGCGCTGTGTAGCGGCGATCTTCATCATCTTTGCCGGGCTGTTCGCCTTTACCCAGCAGATCTACACCTTCGTCTCCACGCCGTTACGCCAGTACCTGCCGGCTGGCGCGACGATGATCGCCACCGACGTGTCCTCGCCGTTCCTCACGCCGTTGAAGCTGACCATGATGGTGTCGCTGTTCCTGGCGATCCCGGTGATCCTGCACCAGATCTGGGGCTTTATCGCGCCGGGCCTGTACAAGCATGAGAAGCGCATCGCGGTGCCGCTGCTGGTGTCGAGCATCCTGCTGTTCTACACCGGCATGGCGTTCGCCTACTTCCTGGTGTTCCCGTTGATCTTCAAGTTCTTCGCCGCGGCCACCCCGGCCGGCGTGGAAATGATGACCGACATCACCAGCTACCTCGACTTCGTGATGACGCTGTTCTTCGCCTTTGGCGTGGCCTTCGAAATCCCCGTGGCCGTGGTGCTGCTGGTGTGGATCGGCGTGGTCGACGTCAAGTACCTGAAGAAGATCCGCCCGTACGTGATCATCGGCTGCTTCGTGGTCGGCATGATCCTCACGCCACCGGACATCTTCTCGCAGACGTTGCTGGCCGTGCCGATGTGGATGCTGTTCGAGATCGGCATCCTGTTCGGCAGCCTGATCAGCAAGCGTGGCGACCACCCGGATGACCAGCCTGCCGACGACGACCAGCCGCCAGCGACCCAGCCGTGAACCTGCTGTTACTGGAAGAGGCCGACTTCATTGCGGCCGACCGTGTGGTGCTGCGTGACCGGCGCCTGGTGCACATGCAGGAAGTCCACCGTGCGGCCGTCGGCGACAGCCTGCGCGTCGGCCGCATTGGCGGGTTGATGGGCAATGCCCAGTTGCTGCGCCTGGACGCCGGCGAAGCCGAACTGCAAGTGAGCTTCGACCAACCGCCGCCCGCCAAACTGCCCTTGACCCTGCTGCTGGCCCTGCCGCGCCCGAAGATGCTGCGTCGGGTGCTGCAGACCGTGGCCGCCATGGGCGTGCCGAAAGTGGTGCTGGTCAACAGCTATCGCGTCGAGAAGAGCTTCTGGCAGACCCCGTTCCTGGAGCCCGAGGCGATCCGTGAGCAACTGATCCTCGGCCTGGAACAGGCGCGCGACACGGTGCTGCCCGAGATCATCATCGAAAAGCGCTTCAAGCCGTTCGTCGAAGACCGCCTGCCGGCCATGGCCGAAGGCACCCTGGGGCTGATCGGCCACCCGGGCGACTACCCGGCGTGCCCGCGTGGGCTGGACGAGCCGGTCACCCTGGCCATCGGCCCGGAAGGCGGATGGATCCCCTACGAAGTCGACCTGCTGGCCAAGGCCGGCCTGCAACCGGTGCAGCTTGGCGCACGCATCCTGCGCGTCGAAACCGCCGTCACCGCCCTGCTCGCCCGCCTCTTCTAACCACCCATCGAACCCTGTGGGAGCCAGCTTGTGTGGGAGCTGGCTTGCCTGCGATAGCGGTGTATCAGCCAGCCGACCTGTGACTGATGCACCGCTATCGCGGGCAAGCCCGCTCCCACAGTGAATCTCTGTCGCTACAGAATCTTCCTACGCAGCCGATAACCTTTGAATAAGTCCAAGCCTTGTTCCAAAGGAGATTGCAGCATGTATCGTCTGTTAGCCGAAAAACTGGGGAATGTGAGCGTCAATCGAAAGCTGGCCATTGGCTTTGGCTTGGTGTTGATCCTGACGCTGTTGATCACCTTCACCGGTTGGACCGGCCTGGGCGATGTGACCAGTCGCGGCGATAAACTGGGCTTTATCTCCAGCCTCAACGGCCTGACCAAGGACCTGCGCCTGGCGCGCCTGGACTTCGAGACCCGTCGCGGCGAGCAAGGCACAGGCGCCGTCAACGACCTGATAGCCAAGCTGGACAGCGGCCTGAAAACCGCCGAAACCCTGATCGAGCAACCCGACGACAAGGCTCTGGTTGAACAGCAACTGGACGCCCTCAACCAATACAAAAAAGCCTTCGGCGCCATGGTGCAGGCCGGCCTCAAGCGTGAAGGCGCACGCAGCAAGCTCGGTGACACCGCCGACAACGCCGTGGCCAAGATCAACGAGATTGAAAAAGCCCTGTTGCAAGGCGACAGCGTCACCCAGTTCAATAGCGTGGTCGACCTGAGCAAGTTGATCCAGCAATCGCGCTTCCAGGTCCGCGGCTACACCTACAGCGGCAAGACCGACGCTGAACAGCCCGCGCTCGACGCCATCGACAACGCCCTGAAGAAAATCACTGAGCTGCAAGGCCAATTGCCCGAGCCGTACCAGGCCAACCTGCAAGAGGCCGGTGTGTCGTTGCAGGCCTACCGTGCCGCCGTCAGCCAATACCGTGATTCTCAAACAGCCAGCGCAGCCGCCTTGGTCGTCATGACCGCCCAGGGCGATATCCTGTTGGGCAACAGCGACAAACTCACCGTCTCCCAAACCGTGGTGCGTGATACCGATGCTGCGCAGGCCAAGAACCTGTTGCTGCTGGCGACCGCCCTGGCGCTGATCTTCGGCATGGTCGCCGCCTGGGCCATCACCCGTCAGATCGTCATCCCGCTGAACCAGACCCTCAAGGTCGCCGAGCAGGTCGCCTCCGGCGACCTGAGTCACAACCTCGACTCGCTGCGCCAGGACGAACTGGGCCAGTTGCAACGCGCCATGCAAAGCATGACCGTAGGCCTGCGCGAATTGATCGGCGGCATCAGCGACGGCGTCACCCAGATCGCCAGCGCCGCCGAGCAACTGTCGGCCGTGACGGAGCAGACCAGCGCCGGGGTCAACAGCCAGAAGGTCGAGACCGACCAGGTGGCCACCGCCATGAACGAAATGGCCGCCACCGTGCAAGAAGTGGCGCGTAACGCCGAGGAGGCCTCCGAAGCCGCCGTGGCCGCCGATCAGCAGGCCCGTGAAGGCGACAAGGTAGTCGGCGAAGCCATCGCCCAGATCGAACGCCTGGCCACCGAGGTGGGCCATTCCACCGAGGCCATGGGCCACCTGCAGCGTGAAAGCGACAAGATCGGCAGCGTGCTCGACGTGATCAAGTCAGTAGCCCAGCAAACCAACCTGCTGGCCCTCAACGCAGCGATTGAAGCCGCCCGTGCCGGTGAGGCGGGGCGAGGCTTCGCCGTGGTGGCCGACGAGGTGCGCAGCCTCGCACAACGCACCCAGAAGTCCACCGAAGAGATCGAGGAGCTGATCGTCGGCCTGCAAAGCGGCACCCAGCAGGTGGCAACGATCATGGACAACAGCCGCGGCCTCACCGACAGCAGCGTCGAACTGACCCGCCGTGCCGGCGATGCGCTGGGCAATATCACCCGTACGGTCTCGACCATCCAGGCGATGAACTCGCAGATCGCCACCGCCGCCGAGCAACAAAGCGCCGTGGCCGAAGAGATCAACCGCAGCGTGTTGAATGTGCGCGACGTGTCTGAGCAAACCTCGTCAGCCAGCGAGGAGACCGCAGCGTCGAGCGCCGAGCTCGCGCGCCTGGGCATCTACCTGCAAACCCTGGTCGGGCGCTTCCGCGTCTGACCCGCTGTACGCGGCGACCGCTCCCGGCCGCCGCGTGCCAGCAACTTGTGAAATCTCCTACGCGCTTATCATCCCGCCATGCCCCCGCCCGCCCTCGAATCGAATTAGCGTCAGCACTGAACGCTTTGTCTGATTCGGAGGCTCCCCATGTTTCGTCGGCTGACCCGCCTGCTGGGCAATGCCAGTGTCACGCTCAAACTGATCCTGGGCTTTGGCCAGGTGCTGATCCTCAGCCTTATCATCGCGATCACCGGTTGGCAGGCGCTGAGCGCTGCGCTTGACCGCTCAGGCAACCTAACCGTGCTGGGCAAGCTGACCGCCGTTGCGCAGGCCATGCGGGCCGATCGCATCGTGTATCGCACCCTCACCGATACGGCCAGCCTGGACAAAATGCACCGCCAGATCGAAACGATCGACCAGCAACTGGCCTATCTCTCCAGCCGACTCAAAGACCCGGACGACCTGTCACGCGCGCAACAAGCCATTGAGCTGGTCAATGCATTCAAAACCGCGCTGACACAACTGCCGCCCTTGATCGAACATCGAGAGAACACCCGCAGCCCGGTGCAAAAAACTGCGCTCCAGGCCAGCGACACGTTGGCCCAACTGGCCAGCGAATTGCCCGACCAGCACGATCAGACCGCCTTGGACGCCATCGAGAACCTGCGCCAGGCCATCGCCCAGGCCGAGCAACGCGCCCAACGCCCGGCCTGGTCCGCCGAATCGTTGCAAGCTTACGCACACAGCATCAGCCAGACCCTCGACGCCCTGGAAACGGCGCTGGCTGCAGTGACTGCGCTTCCTGTGGACGCCACGGTGCTCAAGGTGGACCTGGCGGCGTACCGCGCGCAACTCACCGCGCTCAAGGACGCCCAGCTCAGCACCGAAGCCGTGCAAAATCGCTTCGAGCAGCAGCTCAACAAACTGCTTGAGCAGAGCGAGCAATTGAGCCAGGACCAAGTGCTCAAGGGCGACAATGACGCACGCCAGACACACACGCTGCTGGTGTGCATCACCCTCGCGGCCTTGGTGCTGGGCAGCCTTGCTGCGTGGTGGATCGCCCGGCAAATCGTGGTGCCGCTGCGTAAAACCCTGGCCGCTGCCAACCGCATCGCCGACGGCGACCTGAGCCATACCCTTCAAGACGAGCGCCGTGATGAGCTCGGCCAACTGCAACAGAGCATCGCCCAGATGACCCAGAACCTGCGCAGCCTGATCAGTGGTATCGGCGACAGCGCCCGGCAAGTCGCGAGTGCTGCCACACAGTTGTCGACGGCGGCCGAGCAGACGCGTGCCGGGATCAACAACCAGCGCGACGAAACCGATCAGGTCGCCACGGCAATGAACCAGATGCTCGCCACCGCCCAGGAAGTCGCTCGGCATGCCGAACACGCCTCGACGGCGGCCACTGAGGCCGACAGGCAAGCTGGCACCGGCGACAAGGTGGTAACCCTGGCCATTGAGCAAATCGGTCAATTGGCCAGCGAAATGGCACGCTCCGGCCGCGCGATGCTGGCACTGCAACAAGAAAGCCAGAAGATCGGCAGCGTGCTGGACGTGATCAAGTCCGTGTCCCAGCAGACCAACCTGCTGGCCCTGAATGCCGCCATTGAAGCGGCGCGGGCCGGGCCGGCGGGCGAAGGGTTTGCGGTGGTGGCCGACGAGGTGCGCAGCCTGGCGCAGCGTACCCAGGAATCAGCCGAAGAGATCGAAGGGTTGATCCTGAGGCTGCACACGGGCACCCAGCAAGTCGCCGACATGATAGACAACAGCCGAAGCCTGACCGACTGCAGCGTGGGCCTGACCCGCGACGCGGGAGACGCCCTGGCCGCCATCGCCCGCACGGTGTCGGTCATCCAGGAAATGAACCCGCAGATCGCCGCTGCCGCCGAAGAGCAAAGCCTGGTGGCCGAGGACATCAATCGCAGCGTATTGAAGGTCAAGCAGGTGTCGGAACAGACAGCTGCAGCCAGCGACGAAACAGCCGCAGCCAGTACCCAGCTGACACAACTGAGCCTGAACCTGCAGACACTGGTCGGCAAGTTCAGGCTCTGAAGATCACAACACCTGGCGCAAAAATGCCTGGGCGCGAGGGTCTTTCGGCGCGTCGAAGAACTCGGCCGGGGCGGCGTCTTCGAGCAGCTTGCCATGGTCGAAGAACAGCACCCGGTCGGCCACTTCGCGGGCAAAGCCCATTTCATGGGTGACGCAGACCATGGTCATGCCTTCCAGGGCCAGGGTCTTCATCACGTCCAGGACTTCACCGACCATTTCTGGGTCCAGCGCCGAGGTGGGTTCGTCAAACAGCATCACCTTGGGGTCCATCGCCAGGGCCCGAGCAATGGCCACCCGTTGCTGCTGACCGCCAGAGAGGCGCGACGGAAACTCGTTGGCCTTCTGTGCGATGCCGACCTTTTCCAACAGGGCCAGGGCCTTGGCTTCGCGTTCTTTCTTGCTGCGCTTGCGCACGACCTTCTGGGCCAGGCACAGGTTTTCCAGCACAGTCATGTGGGGGAACAGGTTGAAATGCTGGAACACCATGCCGACTTCGCGGCGGTAGGCATTCACATCGGTCTTTGGGTCGGCCAGTTGCAGGCCGTCGATGCTCACCGAGCCCGAGTCGAATTCCTCCAGGCCATTGAGGCAGCGCAGGAACGTGGACTTACCGGAACCCGACGGGCCGATCACCACCAGCACTTCGCCCTTGGCCACTTGGGTGCTCACATTGTCCACCGCGCGCACCACCTGCCCACGGGTGTCGAAGACTTTTACCAGATCGCGGACTTCAATCACTTTGCGCGAGCCTCCGCTCAAGCCGGCTGGCCATTTTCGACAGCGGCAGGTTGATCAGCAGGTACAGGCCTGCCACACAGAACAGGATTTCAAACGGCGAAAACGAGGTGGTGATCACTTCGCGGCCGCTCTTGAGCAGTTCGGTAATCGCGATCACCGAGACCAGCGAGGTGTCCTTCACCAGGCTGATAAATTGCCCGGCCAGGGGCGGCAACACGCGTTTGAAGGCTTGCGGCAACACCACATGGCGCATCGACTGGCTGGCACTCAGGCCCAGGGAACGAGCAGCTTCGTTCTGGCCACGGGTGATGGACTGCACGCCGGCCCGCACGATTTCCGCCACATAGGCACCGGTGAACAGCGACAGCGCCGCGATGCCGGCAAACTCCCGGGACAGGTTGAGCACCGTGCCGATAAAGAAATAGAAAATGAAGATCTGCACCAGCAGCGGCGTACCCCGCACCAGTTCGACGTAGATCGTCGACAGATCGCGCAAGGTGGGGTTGCTGGACAAGCGGCACAGCCCGGTCGCCAAGCCGATCACCAGGCCCAGGATGCCGGACACCACCGACAACCACAGCGTGGTCCACAAACCCCACATCAACGGCCCCAGCGCCCACTGCCGGGTCACGCCGATCACGTCGCCTTCGGCCACGTCATCGCCGCGTGCCACTTGCAGGCTGTTGTCGGCAACGGTGAGCTTTTGCTCGGCGCCCGCGTCGTTGCGCAGGGTGACTTCAGCCACATCGCCTTTGCGCACCAGCTCAACCACTGTGGAGATGTCGGCCGCGCGTTGGGACGTTTCAGCCTGATAGGCGAAGTACTGCGGTACGCGGTTCCAGCGCCACTCGTAGGACATCAGCGACGTGGCGTAGTACAAGGCGCCAGCCAGGCCGACCAGCACAACCACGGTCAGCAGGTGCCAGGGCCATTGGGCTTTTTTCTGTTTCATTACTCAACATCCAAAAAAGTCTAAGGCAAGCGCCTTTGTGTAGTGAGCGGGCTTGCCCCGCGCTGGGTGGCGAAGCCGCCCTAAGACCAGACGCCGCGGTATTTCAGAAAGACCGAGGTGTATGGATTTGGGGCGGCTTCGCCACCCAGCGCGGGGCAAGCCCGCTCACTACAAACCAGCCTTATTCCATGTCCTTGAGCCACTCGGAGCTCTTGAACCACTTGTCATGGATGCGATCGTAGGTGCCGTCGTTGCGGATCTGGTGCAGGAAGTTGTTGATGAAGTTGATGCTGTCGTAATCGCCTTTTTTCAGGCCGAACGCCAGGGGTTCGAAGGTGAAGGGTTCTTCGAGGAACACCAGCTTGCCGTTACCGACCTTTTTCTCGGCAACCACGTTGTAAGGCGCGTCATACACAAAGGCATCAGCCTTGCCGTTGACCACGTCCAGTACGCCTTCCTGTTCGTTGTCGTAGCCGTGGTACTTGGCCTTGGAGATCAGCTTCTTGGCAACCATCTCGCCGGTGGTGCCCAGCTTGGAGGTCAGGCGGTATTTCTCGTCGTTCAGGTCTTTGTAGGACTTGATAGTGCCTTCCAGGTCCTTGCGGATCAGCAGGGTCTGGCCCACCACGATGAAGGGTTCGCTGAAGTTCAGGCGCAGGTTGCGTTCCTGGGTCAGGGTCATGCCGCTGCCGATCATGTCGAACTTGCCGGTCAGGAAGGCCGGGATGATGCCGTCGTAACCGGTAGACACCAGCTCCAGCTTGACGCCCATGGACTTGGCCATGGCCTTGAGGATGTCGACTTCGAAGCCGATGATTTCACCGCGTTTGTCTGTCATTTCGAACGGCATGTAGGTCGGGTCCATACCGACTTTCAGCGTGCCGCGCTTGACTGCATCATCGATGGCGCCGGCCTGGGCCGCAGTGGCGGCAACCAATGCGGTGACGCCAAGCATCAGCATCGAAAGATACTTTTTCATCATCAAGTCCCCTGAACGATTCTTGTAAGGTCGGCGCATAAAAAGGGCTGCACCATTTCGGGGTGCGATCCTAACCCACTCGCCTCCCGTCACAAAGGTTTCACGGGTATTTGTTATCCGCGTATGTCGGAAAAGCCCCACAACGGTGCGGCGCAACGCAGATGTAGACGTGTTGCCGAACCGATCCCGCAAGCAATTGATGTGTAAGCAGTTATGACTTCAGTCGATTTCCGTCATCCAGTCGGTCTCCCTGAACCACTTGTCGTGCAACCGATCGTAGGTCCCATCCTGGGCCACTTGGTTGAGGAAATGGTTGATCCAGTTGACGCTGTCGTAATCGCCTTTTTTCAAGCCAAAAGCCAGCGGCTCGAAGGTGAAGGGCTGTTCAAGGGACAGCAGCGCGCTGTTTTCCGGCCTGGCCAGCGCGATCAGGTTGTAGGGGGCGTCGTGGATAAAAGCATCGGCCTTGCCCTCCACCACCTGCCTGACGCCGTCTTCCGGGTTCGCGAAACGGGTCACTTGTGCGGCCCCCAGGAATCGTCGCGCCGCCAACTCCCCCGTGGTGCCTTCGCTGACAGCGATGCGATAACCGGCTTCATCAAGGTCTTCTACGCTACCGACCCGACCGGCAACGCTGGGGTGCAGCAGTACGGTCTGGCCCACCACGATGAAGGAGTCGCTGAAGTTAAGCTTCAGGTTGCGCTCTTGGGTGACAGTCATGCCGCTGCCGATCAGGTCGAACTTCTTCGCCGCCAAGCCCGGCAGCAGGTCGCCATAAGGCACGGCCACCAATTCAAGCTCAACACCCAGCGCCTGGCTCATGGCCTGGAGCAGATCGATCTCAAAGCCCACGATCTGCCCGTGTTTATCGATCATTTCGAAAGGCATGTAGGTGGGTGTGGTACCGACTTTCAGCACACCGCGCCGAACGGCGTCATCGATGGCCCCCGCCTGCGCAAGGCCCACCTGGATCAACGCGATAGCGCCGATCAACCATGCCGAACAATACCTGTTGATCATGAATCCCCCCGTAGCCGAATCAAATTTCGGGGGCGATCCTAACCCAGCCACGGGCACGACAATACGCCCTGATCCGGGGACTTTTGTTTCGAAATAACAAGGAGTTAGCGCCAACAGGAAGCGGCAGGAAACGCTGTAGGACCCGCGCTCAAAGCGCCCCCGAGAGGAACCCCGGGGGCGTCTGAATCAGGCCGTCTGGGCCTGCGGTGACTGCGGTTGCAGGGGCAGCAACGGCGCGTGCGGATCAGCCTTGATCGACTGACGCCATGCGCCGAGCCACTCGGCATGCCCTTCGCTCCACACCTGCTCGTGCAGGCGGCCCAAGGCGACCGGGTCGCTGAGCAAGGCCAGGCGTTCACCGTTGTTGAGGCCGGCCGGGCCGACTTTCAACGCGTGACGAACGCGCTCCAGGCGCAGGTACTCGATCGGCTCCGCCTCGCGGTGACGCGAAGTCGCCAAAGCACAGGCCAAGGCGTTCTGCTGCGGGTCGACCACTGAACGAATAAAGCCGTCGTTGAGCGCATGCCAACGGTTTTCGTGGGTGTACTTCTCGGTCGACAGCAGGGCTTGCGGCGGGTTGTATTCCTCAGGGATCAGGAACAGGCTCTCGTCGCGGGACTTGAGGCCCAGCTTGACCCGGCTGGAAATCACCGACACCGGAATCGACAGCATCAGCGAGCCGACAATCGGGATCAGCCACCACAGGAAGCTCGGGTTCAACCACACCACCAGCAGCGCCCAGAGGAAGCCCAGCACGGTCTGTGGGCCGTGACGCTTGACCGCCTCGCCCCACGGAGTGGAGTCATCGTCACGCTGCGGCGAATTCCAGGTCGCGGCCCAGCCGAGGAACGCGGCGAGCACGAAACGGGTGTGGAAGATCATCCGCACCGGTGCCAGCAGCATGGAGAACAGCATCTCCAGCAGCATCGACAAAGTGACTTTGAACTTGCCGCCGAACTCTTTGGCGCCCTTGGCCCAGATCAGGATGATGCTCAACAACTTGGGCAGGAACAGCAGCACGATAGTGGTGGAGAACAGCGCCACCGCCTTGTCCGGGTGCCATTGCGGCCACAGTGGGTACAACTGGCGCGGGGCCATGAAGTACTGCGGCTCCATCAGGGTGTTCACCGCCAGCAGCGCGGTGGACAACACCAGGAAGAAGAACCACAACGGCGCCGACAGGTAGGACATCACGCCAGTCAGGAACACCGCGCGGTGCACCGGGTGCATGCCCTTGACCAGGAACAGGCGGAAGTTCATCAGGTTACCGTGGCACCAGCGACGGTCACGCTTGAGTTCGTCCAGCAGGTTCGGCGGCAGTTCTTCATAGCTGCCCGGCAGGTCGTAGGCAATCCACACGCCCCAGCCGGCACGGCGCATCAGCGCGGCTTCAACGAAGTCGTGGGAAAGGATCGCACCGGCAAACGCACCTTTGCCCGGCAACGGCGCCAAGGCGCAGTGCTCGATGAACGGCTTCATGCGGATGATTGCGTTGTGACCCCAGTAGTGGGATTCACCCAGTTGCCAGAAGTGCAGGCCGGCAGTGAACAGCGGGCCATACACACGGGTGGCGAACTGCTGCATGCGCGCATACAGGGTGTCCATACCCGACGCACGGGGCGCGGTCTGGATAATCCCGGCATCCGGCGTGGCTTCCATCAGGCGCACCAGGCTGGTGAGGCATTCGCCGCTCATGACGCTGTCGGCGTCGAGCACCACCATGTACTTGTATTCACCGCCCCAACGACGGCAGAAGTCGTCGAGGTTGCCGCTCTTGCGTTTCACACGACGGCGACGGCGGCGATAGAAGATCTTGCCGAAACCACCGGCTTCGCGGCATACGTCGAGCCAGGCTTGCTGTTCGGCGATGCAGATGTCGGCGTCGTTACTGTCGCTGAGCACGAAGAAGTCGAAACGGTCCAGGTCGCCTGTGGCGGCCACCGATTCGAAGGTTGCACGCAAACCGGCGAATACCCGGGGTACGTCTTCGTTACAGATCGGCATCACCAGCGCGGTACGGGCGTCTTTCGGAATCGGCTCGTCACCGGCACTTTTACCGGAGATCCGGTATTTATCGTGACCGGTCAGCAGTTCCAGGAAGCCCATCAGCGCAGTCCAGAAACCGGCCGACACCCAGCAGAACAGGATCCCGAACATGATCAGGATGCTGGTTTGCAGGGCGTAAGGCAGCACCTGGGTGGCGGTTTGCAGCAGGGTCTGGTTGCGGATCTCGTCGAAGTCGACCAGCGACCAGCCCTGGTACGGCATGATGCCCTTCATATACCAGCCGGCCACAATGGTCTGGCCGAGCATCAGGATCAGCAGGATGTAACGGCGGATCGACCCCACGGTGCGCCAGCGCGCAGCCGGCAGCACACGCTCGTCTTTCGGCGGTTTGGGCGGGTTGGTGCGACCGGTCAGTCGGCGCCAGCCGCGCACCAGGATATTGGTGCGCCATGGCTCGGGCACCACCTTGGTCCGACGGATCGGCGGCGTGGCCTTCAGGCACACCCGGCCACTGGCATCGAGCGCCAGCATTTCAGCGTCTTGCAGCTCTTCGGCGGTGCTGAGGGTCAGGCGCGTGCCCACCGACGCTTGCGCAGCGTCGGTCGGTGCGTCGAAAGTCTTGGACGACAGGCGTTCATGCAGCTCGCTGAAGGACGTGCAGCCCGCCAGTTCGGCGCGCTGCTCGGCGGTCATCGGGAGGTGCGCCAGGTACTCGGACAGAGTCTCTGGCGTGGCTTGAGAATTACTCATCGGCAGGCAACTGATAGCTCCAGGTCTCGGTCAGGACTTGTTCGGTCTTTTCCGGCTCCGGTGTGGCTGGGGCAGCTTCTGGCTGCTTGGCTTCCTTGTCTTTTGCATCTTTGGCGTCTTTCTTGGCCTGTTTCTCGTGTTGCTTGGCCAGGACCTTGTCGGCCTTGAGCACTTGGGTCGAGACCTTCTCAGGCTCCGGCTTCACGATATCCTGGACCAGGGCCGCACGCATCTCGGTCGGTTTGCCGGCGTCCTTGATCTTCATGCGCAGGGTCAGGCGCCAGCCTTTGGTGTGCTCGTTGTAGCGCACGCTGTTTTCAACGACTTCGGCGTTATCACCCACGCTGACCTGGCTGCGCACCGGGGCGTCCGATGGCAAGGCCTTGAGGGACGGGCCCTCGAAGTCCACCAGGTAGGCCACGCTGCCGTCAGGCTGGCGGATCAGGTTGGATTGCTTCACGTCACCGGTGGAACGCAGGGTCTGCTTGACCCAGGCGCTGTCGGCCGGGTGCAGGGCTTTTTCGTCCATGGTCCAGTGCAGGCGGTAGCTGACATCCAGCGGCTCGCCGACTTTCGGCAGCTCGGCCGGGCTCCAGAACGCAACGATGTTGTCGTTGGTTTCATCGGCGGTCGGGATCTCTACCAGGTCGACGGAACCCTTGCCCCAGTCGCCTTCAGGCTCGATCCAGGCGCTCGGGCGCTTGTCGTAGTTGTCGTCGAGGTCTTCGTAGTGGCTGAAGTCGCGACCCCGTTGCAACAGGCCGAAACCACGCGGGTTTTCCACGCTGAAATTGCTGACCGACAGGTGTTTAGGGTTGTTCAGGGGGCGCCAGATCCACTCGCCGTTGCCGGCATGGATCGACAGGCCGCTGGAGTCATGCAGCTCGCGACGGTAGTTGAGGACCTTGGACGGCTGGTTCGCGCCGAACAGGTACATGCTGGTCAACGGGGCAACGCCCAGCTTGCTGACCTTGTCGCGCAGGAACATCTGGGATTTGACGTCGACGATGGTGTCGCTGCCCGGACGCAGGGTCAGGCGGTAGGCGCCCGTGGCCCGTGGCGAATCCAGCAGGGCGAAGATCACCAGCTGCTTCTCACCCGGTTTCGGACGCTCGATCCAGAATTCGGTGAAACGCGGGAATTCTTCGCCGGACGGCAATGCCGTGTCGATCGCCATGCCCCGTGCGGACAGGCCATAGGACTGGCCCTTGCCCACGACGCGGAAGTAGCTGGCGCCGAGCATGGTCATGATTTCGTCTTGCTTGTCGGCCTTGTTGATCGGGTACAGCACACGAAAGCCGGCGTAACCCAGCTGCTCGGTGGCTTTAGGATCGAACTTCACGTCGCCGAAATCGAAGCGAGTCGGGTCGTACTTGATTTCCTGGACGCTGTCGGCGGTGACTTCGTTGATCTTCACCGGCGTGTCGAAGTGCATGCCCTGGTGATAGAAGGACAGCTTGAACGGCGTGTTCTGATCGGCCCACTCGGCTTTTTCGTTGCGGAAACGAATCTTCTGGTAGTCAGCGAATTTCATTTCGCGGAATTCGTTCGGCAGATTGCTGCGCGGAGCTTCGTATTTCTGCCCGGCCAGCTCTTTTGCCTTGGCCGCCACATCATCCAGACTGAATGCCCACAGTTGACCCGCGCCGAACAGGCAAAACAGGGCGGAGCCCGTCACCAGTGCGTTTCGTAACCGTTTGGCAGACAATTTTGGTGCATTACAGGGACTAACAATCACGAGCA
>Ga0207655_1001672_pt1 | contig 19562 bp, 19 predicted proteins | sample KBSM44metaG_FD_184398 | JGI IMG/M metagenome (GOLD analysis project Ga0207655, IMG submission 184398) | Miscanthus rhizosphere microbial communities from Kellogg Biological Station, Michigan, USA - KBS M4-4 metaG (SPAdes) (version 2) | ecosystem: Host-associated > Plants > Roots > Rhizosphere >...
CTGGGTGTCAGATGCTCCCTGACTCGCGCGGGGTTGGAGAGGTAGAAGCCCTGGCGCGCCATGACTGCACCGGGCCAGCCTGAGAGCCACCAGTTCAGATAGGCATATGCGGCATCCTTGACACTGCCCTCGGCGCATCTGGAGAGGGATAGCCCGCCAAACCATGCGCGATAGCCTTCCTTGGGTACGGCCAGACGGTATTCGATGCCTGCGCGGTGCAGTTGCATCAGTGTCGGCGACCAGAGACTCTGGATGTGGACGTCCGGGCCGAGCATGAGCTCTCCCGCTTCCCGGTCATCGGACCAGAACGCGGCGAAATGGCCGCTGCGCCGGCGTGCGATCAGCACTCGGGCCAGTGCGTCGATCTCATCGAGCCTCAGATTCCCGACGTTATCGAATGCCGCGAGGCCAGCGGCCTGCACGGCAAGCGCGGCGTCCAGTGCGCCAATGGCGGCGTCGCTCTGGAGGGCGATGTGTCCGGCCCACGCAGGCTCCAGCAACCAGGCCCAGCTCTCGGCTTTGCCCTTCAAGCCTGAGGGCAGGTATTCCGGGCGATAGGCAAAACTGTCGGCGTTGTGGGTCAAGGGCAACATGCTGATGCGTTCGGTGGGTGTGCTGCCCAGGCTGTTGTCGTGCTGAACGTACAGCCTGTCACACGGCAGGCTGCCGGTGGCGAGCCTGTCCCCGGGATTCAGGCGACCGAGCTTGGGCAGGTCATTGATCTCATCCCACAGGGCGATGCGGGTGGTGTCTATGGGCTGGATGGCCCGTGCCGGCCAGACGAAATCGACGTTGTGGAACCACTGATCGTAGAGGTCGTAGCTCTGGGGGTGCATGACGGCGATGCGCTGCGCGGTCTGCATGTCATGGATCTGGTACTCCAGGCTGATGCCCAGGTCCTCTTCGGCACGCTGACGAATGCATTCGAGCAAGGTAACCGAGGTGCCCAGTACCCTGAGCTTGATCTGAGAGGTCATGCAGCGATTCCAGTATTGCCAATGAATGCGTTGAAGGAGCGGCGAAGCAGGTTCGTGTCCAGGTCCCGGACAATGAACACCAGCCGGGAGCAGCGTTCGTGGCTGGCAGGCCAGGCGCTCAGGTGAAGTGGCGCATGAAGCGTGTGTTGCACCCCATGGATGACGATGGGATGGGGTGAGTCGATCACATCGAGAATGCCTTTGACCCTGAGTATCCGATCGCCGTGGCATCTTAGCAGCATCGATAACCACACCCCAAAATCGACCCAGTCCAGCGGCGCGTCAAAGGTCAGGCAGCAGACCTCTGCGTTGCCGTGGCGTTGCTGGTTGACCGGGGCAAAAAGCTGCCAGCCTTGCACTTCGTCTGCTGCCGAGGCGCCTCGCGCACCTTCCCCCAGTAGCATCTGATCGCCTTCGTGGATCTCATGGGTGAACGCCTGGGAGGCGGTCGGATTGAGTGCGCGCAGCCTTGACTGCAATGCCTCGATGGCGGGAGCGTCCACCCGATCGGCCTTGCTCAGGAGCAGGCGGTCGGCTGCGGTGACCTGGACCAGCCATTCGGGGTGAAGGCGTTGCTGCATCGACGCATGCTCGGCGTCCACCACCGTGATCAGCAGGGCGATGTGAAAGCGGCCGCGCAACTGAGGGTCGCGCAGCAGGGTTGAGAGAATAGGGGCCGGATTGGCCAGCCCGGTGGTCTCCAGCACCACCCGCTTGAACGCAGGCACTTCACCTCGTTCACGGCGGGCGTGAAGGTCGAGCAATGCCTGTTTGAGATCGCCTTGCACCGAACAACAGACGCAACCTCCCGGCAGCAAGACGGTGCCGGGCGCGACTTCCTCGACCAACAGATGGTCGATGCCGATGTCGCCAAACTCATTGATCAGAAGCGCGGTATCACCGAACGACTGGCCCGCCAGCAGACGGTTGAGCAGCGTGGTTTTGCCGCTGCCCAGAAATCCTGTGATGACACTGACCGGCAGGCTCATGCGGGGCGCTCCAATGCTGTGAGGATCGTTTCGGCGAACGGATCGAGAGGACGCCCGATCAACAGCTCGGCCTGTTGCCACAGTTCTTCCAGACCGTTCGCCAGCGCCTGACGCCCCGTCGCTCCCTGCAGAAGATACGAGGCGCCCTGGACGTCGGATACCGTCAGCCTGAAGGGCTTGAGTATCCGGTTGATTGCCTGAATCCTGCGCAGACGTTCTCGCCTGCGGGGCAGGGTTGCCATCAGAGGATCACTCCAGTGACTCTCTTCGCCGATCAAACCGCACAAGCCGCACATCGTGGTTCTCCTCAGGGCATGACGTCGCCGGAGTTGGGGCCCAGCGTCTGACCGACGAACAGGTTGCCGCCCGGTTCGCTTGCCAGCAGCACCGCGATGGGGGCGACCTCATGGGCTTTGCCGAAGCGGCCCAGGGGCAGTTCCTTGGCCTTGGCCTCTTTCCAGGCCTGGCTGATGCCATCGACCAGCGGGGTTTCGATAGGGCCGGGCGCGATTGCGTTGACCAGCACATTCTGTTTGCCCACTTCCAGCGCCAGCGACTTGGTGAACCCGATGACGCCGGCTTTGGCTGCTGCGTAATGGCACAACTCGGCGCCGCCTTTGATGCCCAGTTGCGAAGCCACGTTGATGATGCGCCCCCACTGCTGCGAGAGCATGTGGGGCAGGGCGCGCTGGCTGGCGATGAACACGCTGGTCAGGTCGATGCGCAGCATGTCGTCCCACATGGCCTGGGTCAGGTCGACACAGGGGGCCTGGGTCAGCATGCCGGCATTGTTGACCAGAATGTCGATGCCATCGTATCGGGCAACGCAGGCATCGACACCGGCACGGGCACCGTCGACCGTACCGACATCCGCCACGCATTCCTCAACGTCGACATCGAGGGCTCGGCATTGCTGCGCGGTGTTGGCGAGCCGCTGGGCATCGCGGTCGCACAGGACCAGGCGTGCGCCTGCTTCGGCATAGGCCAGGGCAATGGCGGCGCCGATGCCGCTGGCCGCGCCGGTGATCACGGCGCGACGATTGTGTAAGGCTTTCATGAGCGGTTCCTATTCAGGCCAGCGGACGGTCAGGCCGCCGTCGATGATGATGCTTTGGCCGGTGATGTAGGTGGATTCGTCACTGGTCAGAAAGCGCACCAGGTCGGCCACTTCCCGCGCCTTGCCAACCCGGCCAAGGGGAATGGCGCGGGCGGCCTGTGCCAGTCCTTCAGGCCCCAGGGAGTTCTTGGCATCCAGTGACTGCGGCGTTTCGATCAGCCCCGGGATCACGGCGTTGCAGCGAATGCCGCGTCCGGCCAGCTCCACGGCCAGTGAGCGGCACAGGCCCGGCACGCCGGCTTTGGCGGCGGCGTAATGCGCGTGATCCTGCCAGCCATAGACACCGCCGGCGATGGAGGAAATGGCAACCAGCGAGCCGCCTTGCATGTGCCGCACCGCGGATCTGAAGGTGCGCATCACGCCGGTCAGATCCACGTCGAGCATTTCGTTCCAGCGCTCATCGGTCATTTCCAGCAGCGGGGCCCGGCGCAGCAAGCCTGCGTTGGCCACGGCGCAGTCGATGCGCCCGAAGTGTTCGATGGCTGCGGCCGCCAGCGCATCCAGTGAGGCGCTGTCGGTCACATCGGCAGCCAGCATCAGGCATTGTCCGCCGGCCGCTTCGACCAGGTGGCGGGTGTGCTCCGGGTCATGGGCGTCGCCCGCGAAGTAACCGCCGACCACGCGTATCCCGCGCTCGGCGTAGGCCACGGCCAAAGCCTGACCGATGCCGCTCGCCGCGCCGGTAATCAATGCGACAGGTGAATGAGTTGTCATCAAGGTCTCTCCGATCATTTGACGCTGGAGGGTTCGACGTGGCGCGCAGCCAACATCACCACACCAGACAGGAAGCAAGGCAGTGCACCGAACCACAGGGCAGCGCTGTGCCATTGGCCACCGGTGGACAGCACGCTGGTGATGCCCAGGCCTGCGAGGATGGCACCGACCGGCCCCATCGCATGCACGATGGCGCCGCCCGTTGCACGGATGCTGGTAGGGAAGCTTTCGCCCATGAAGAACAGCATGGCCGAGTAAGGGCCTGTCAGGAAAAACAGCCCCAGGCTGTAGAGCGTGACCACGATCACCAGATCACTGGGCGCCTGAATCATCGCGAAGAACGCCAGGCCGCCCAGCATCCAGCCCATCGCGACCGTGTTGCGTCGGCCAATCCGGTCGCCCAGCCAGCCGTGGAACAGGTAGCCGATAAAGCCGACGAGGTTGGACAGCACCAGGATCCACAACGAATTCTCGAACGACAGGCCGTGGACACTCACGATCACCGAAGTACCCAGCACGCTGAATACCTGGATCGCCGACCAGTTGAGCAGGATCGCCAGGCTCAGGATCACCGTTGGCCGAAGGGCCGCGCCGCGGAAGGCTGCCGCGACACCGGCTTTGGCGTGGTCGTCGTAGTCAACGCCATACTCGCGGGCCAGGCCGCGGGCCTGTGCATCCTGACCGGCTTTGCGCAACTGCACGATGCGCTGGTGCACCTGGAATTGCGGGCTCTCCTTCAGTTTGCGAGCCAGTATCGCGATGATGAACGCAGGCACGGCGGCAAAGATGAAGCAGCCCTGCCAACCGATGCTCGGCAGCAACAACGCCGTCAGGCCCGCAGCGATGAGCGCGCCCACCGGCCAGCCGCTTTGCACCAGGCTGTAGACGAAACCGCGACGCTTGATCAGTTTCGGATCGGTCGAAGCGGCGTAGATCTCCGTCAGGTATGTGGCGTTCACACCTTCCTCGGCATACCCAAGGCCTGCCACCGATCGCACGCCGATCAGCGCGCCTTTGCCCATGCCGGCGCACAGTGCGGTGAGCGCCGAGCACAACGCTGCGCCGCCGATGGTGAACATGATGCCGCCACGGCGACCGATACGGTCCACTACAGGCCCGATGGCAAAGGCGATCACCGCGCCTCCCGCCGCCACCCAGGTGGCGATTTCAGCCTGTTCGGCTTCGTTCCAGCTGAAGTGCCCGCCCATGACCGGCAGCAGCGTGCCGAACAGGATGGAATCGTAAACGGCAAAGACCCAGGCAAAAAATGCGATCCAGGTCGCGTAGGTCACGTCTTTGGTCGCCAGTTGCACGGGCTTCCAGTCAGCAGAATCCATCGATTGTGTCGGCGTTGTGATGTGCGTGGTCATAGGGGCAATCTCGCAGGAGGCGTCAGGTCAGCGCTGACGGGGATTACGTTTGAGGAAGTCGTCGGCAATTTCGTCCATGGTCACGAAGCGCACACCGTCGTGGGCTTTCATGTGGTCGATGAGCCGCTCCAGCATCATCAGCACTTGCGGGCGGCCGGAGACGTCGGGGTGAATGGTGATTGGGAACACCGCGTAGTCCATTTCGCGATAGACCCAGTCGAACTGGTCGCGCCACATTTGCTCGATGTCGCGCGGGTTCACGAACCCGTGGCTGTTCGGTGCCTTCTTGATGAACATCATTGGCGGCAGGTCGTCGAGGTACCAGTTGGCCGGAATCTCCACCAGATCGGTTTCCTGCCCGCGCACCAGGGGTTTCATCCAGGTGTCCGGGTGGGCGCTGTAGTCGATCTTGGTCCAGCTGTCCTTCACGCGTACGTAGTAAGGGGTGAAGTCGTTGTGCATCAGGCTGTGGTCGTACTTGATGCCTTTTTTCAGCAGCAGCTCGTTGGTCACATTGCTGAATTCCCACCAGGGCGCGACGTAGCCGGTCGGACGTTTGCCGGCCAGTTGGGTGATCAGTTCGATGGACTTGTCCAGCACGATCTCTTCCTGTTCAGGTGTCATCGCGATGGGGTTTTCGTGGCTGTAGCCGTGGATGCCGATCTCGTGTCCGGCATCGGCCACGGCTTTCATCTGCTCTGGGAAGGTTTCCACCGAGTGCCCGGGAATGAACCAGGTGGTGCGCAGGCCGTAGCGCTCGAACAGCTTGAGCAGACGCGGCGCGCCGACTTCGCCGGCGAACAGGCCACGGGAGATATCGTCCGGCGAATCTTCGCCGCCGTACGAGCCCAGCCAGCCAGCAACGGCGTCCACGTCGACACCAATGGAAACCAGAATTTCTTTAGCCATGGATCAGTCCTCCAATACCCCGGGCGATACAGGTTCAAGGGCGAAAGCCGGGCCTTTCGTCCTCAGGCAGAAAAGGGTCAGGCCGCGCGTACCAGCAGCTCGATGGCCAACGCGGCGCGCAACAGGTACTCGTCCTGGCCGCTGGGCGCCGAAACCAGAAGGCTGGTGGGCAAGCCTGTGGCGTCTGCACCGTTGGGCAGGGCGACCCCCGGCATGTCGAGCAGGCTGCCTGGCATGGTCAGGCGCAGCGTGGCGAGATTGGTCTTGGCAAACAGGTCGTCATCGAGCAGCAGCGCAGCCATGAGGGGCGCTACGTGGGCCACCGTCGGCGTGATCAACAGCGCGCCATCAAGCTCGGCGGCGAGTTCGGCACGCAGCCGCTCCGATGCCTGGTAGAGGCGAATCTGCTTGAAGGCAGGGAAGTCCCGGGCGGCCTCCAGCCGACGTCGGACACGCGGGTCGAGCTGCTCGGCGTCGGGGCTGTCCAGCAATGCCTGGTGCAAGCAAAACGCTTCGGCGCTACCCGGCCAGCCCACCGTTTCAATGAGCTCCATGGCTTTGGCGAAAGCGACTACCGGGCGATCTTCGATGACGGCGCCGGCCCGCTCCAGTCGTAGCAAGGAGTCTGCGAGATTGGTTCGCACAGCAGGTTCCAGCTGCAGGTTTGCAAGCAGTTGCGAGTCGACTCTGAGCCGTATCCCTCGCAGCGGCAGGGGCGAACGCAATGAGCCAGCAGAACTGCCAACCAGCAGGTTGTCGATGCAGATCACGTCTCGCACACTTTTGGCCAGTGGCCCCAGTGAGTCGAGCGATCGTGCCAGTGGATACACGCCATCGGATGGATAGCGAAGCCGGCTGCTTCGATAGCCGACCAGGCCATTGAAGGCTGCAGGCACGCGAATCGAGCCTGCGGTATCAGTCCCCATGGCGATGGGGACGATGTCTGCTGCGACAGCGATTGCAGAACCCGACGAAGATCCGCCCGGCGCCCGTTCGTTCCCGGGTTCGGCCCCCTGTAGCGGGGTGCCGAAATGCGGGTTCAGACCGAGCCCCGAATAGGCGAATTCGCTGAGGTTGGTCTTGCCCACATTGACCATGCCGGCCCGACTCAGGATGGCGACCAGCACGGCATCTTCACTGGCGGCAGCCGCATGTTTGCGCACCTTGGCGCCGGCGGTGGTGATGCAGCCGGACATGTCGAACAGGTCCTTCCAGGCGACGGGCACCCCGTCCAGCGGTGACAGCGGTTCACCGGCCTGCCAGCGAGCCCTTGAAGCCAGAGCTTCCCGCCGGGAGCGGTCGCGGCTCATGGAAATGAAGGTCGCGGGAGATTTGTCAGCCCGTTCAAACGTCGACTCGACGATTTCCACCGGATCTGCCTTCCCCGTCGCATACAGCTGTGCCAACGCCAGAGCATCTGAGTACATGGTTGTTGCCTGCAATAATGTACATTTACGAAATAGGTACATTTATTGATAGGCACAGTTCATGCCATGTCACTCATTGATATGGGTGTTTTGCTTGGGAATGCTCAGCCATGCGGCTCAAGGCGGGCGGAAGGTTGAGAAGTGGCGCGAGTCGGTATAAATGTATGTGTAACGAAAAGATCCATTCGTGGGCAGTTTGGTAACCTCGTGCACCATTTGGGGTCTTCGCGGGGTGACATTTGATGTGTGATACGGAGCTGCGCCGTTGTGAGAGAATTTGCGCCTTGTCTGTCCAGGATTTCACCCATGCTCGAAACCAGCTCTGAAGATCGTGGCGCTTCGCGATACGAGATGATTCGTAACGCCCTGCGCGAGGCGATACTTGGAGGGCTTGCGACGCCAGGCCTGGTCATCGTGGAAGCACCGCTGGCACAACTGTTCGGCACCAGCCGGGTACCTGTTCGGCAGGCATTGACGCTGCTCTTCGAAGAAGGACTGATCCGCCGCTTCGAGGGCAGGGGATACCTCATCGATCCTGGTAACCAGGGCGTCGCGCCTCAGCGTCTGACCGTGACCAGGGCGCTGCTCGGGCTGGAGCCATCGCTCGAACTGATCGACAACCGAGCGTTGAGCGAGCGCATCCACGATGAGTTGGCCAGCTGCGTCACCCGCTTCATGGTCTTTGGGCACTATCGCCTGGACGAGCAGCGAGCCGCTGACCAGTTGGGAGTGGGGCGCGCTGTGATTCGTGAAGCGCTGATGCGCTTGAAGGATCGTGGCCTGGTTGAAAAAGAGCCCTACGCCCAATGGCTCGCAGGCCCGCTCACGGCCCAGGCGGTCACCGAGGATTACGAGCTGCGCGCCTTGCTGGAGCCGGATGCGCTCAAGCAAGGGGCAGGGCAGCTTGATCGCGCTGAGCTGCAGGTGATGCTGGAGAGAATCGTCGCTGCCCAGCAGGCTGGCCCGTCGGTCAGCCGCTCCCAGATCGAAGCGATCGAGCAAGACTTGCATGTCACCTGCCTTGCGAATCTGAGAAATGGCCGCATGGCTTCCGTCATTCGACAAAGCCAGATTCCGATGAGTATCGGCAGGATCCTCCACGAAGCGCTCAACACCAGCACTGACGAGGCCATGTTGATCGAGCACAGGCTGGTCTTCGAGTCGTTGCTCTACGGCACGGGCGAGTCGGCGGCGATCAATCTCAGGGAACACCTGCTGCGCGCCTGCGAGAGAACGCTGCAACGCTTGAAGGTGCTTTCCGTTTTGCCTGAGCCTCCATTGCCCAGCTATCTCGAGCGGCTGGCATGAAGGAGTCGAGTGCGGGAAGCTGGCCTGATTTGCTGCCGTCTTCCCGCGATGGCGGGTTAGTATTCGTACGCTATTGACGGGGCGATGACGCTGCTTGCTCCGTCCCCTGCTTCAGCAATGTCGACAGCAGGGCTAAGCAATTGGTAGTAACGGGTGTGGAACTCGAACTCGCTGATCCTGCCTCCTATCTGCGCTTGTAATGCCATGCTCAGATGCCAGTCCCGCACATTTCGCAAGCTTTCCAATTGCCGCTTTGACCTCATATTCATGTTGTTTCGGCCTTCCTGTCCGAATGATCTGATTGCACGATCAATTCTTCGGGAGGGTGCCGATGGCAGCAATATACAAACGAAGGAATCCACAGCAGGTGGGTTGTCGATTGAAGGGAAATGCCGGTTAAAGCTGCAAAAGCCGATGAACAGCAGGCGGACTCGATGTCCGCCAGCGTGCATCGCTTGGCCAGGTAGTGATACTTACCGCCGCGCCACCGCGATCAATGCGGTAGATGGAATCGGCAGCACAGGATCGTCGCCCGCCATGGCCCTGACCTCGGCAACCACTGCCGCCTTCTCTGTGTCGGTCAGACTGGTCCAGTCGGGCGACATGCCAAACAGCGTGTCAGGGTTGTCGAGCGACGTGACCTCCAGCTGATAGGCATGCGTCACACTCTCGATGACCGGCTCGCGAAACCCGGCGGCGATCAGTTCGCGGGCGAAATCCAGTGGGTCGCTCAAGGCTTTCACCGCTTCGGGCATCGCCATGCCCTGGCGATCCGGGAAAAGCTTTCGCCGCACATTGCCCAACAGCAGAAACGTCGCCGCACCCCTCTCTTGCCACGTCGCGACAACGCCATGGCCCCCGATGGCCGTGACGCGATTCATCTCGGCCAGCCCCTTGCGCCAGTCAGGAAACATGATCACACCGAAGATCGAGAACGTCGCGTCGAAGCTTGCGTCTGGCAGATCGAGCGCCTGGCCGTCCATGACTTGGGCCTGCACATTGGCAAGCCCTGCGCTTTTCACACAGGCCACCATGCCGGCGGAAAAGTCCGTCGCCAGCACCTGTGCGCCGGTTCGTGCCGCAGCCAACGCAAGGGCACCGGTGCCGGTGGCCACATCGAGCACGCGGCTGTGCGGCGTCAGGGGGACTCGTGCGAGCGCTGCTTCTGCAAAATGCGCGGTGAAGGGATGCGCGGTTTTCTGATAATGCTTTGCTGCGACGTCCCAGTGATCGGGATTCTCAAATTCGTGCATGGCCCTGGCCTCGATATTCATGTAACTTTAGAAGTATCATGAGTGCATGCTTTCTGCCAAGCAGCAAAATGTTAAGGAGCAAATGGTGCGCAACGACAGTCGTCTTTCGCGAATGCTACATATCCTGGTGCACATGGCGCGGCACGGTGGGCCAGTCACCTCCGAACGCATAGCCGCGATGCTGGGAACCAACCCGGTGGTCGTTCGCAGAACCATGTCGGGCCTTAGGGATTCAGGCTACGTTCGCTCGGAGAAGGGGCACGGTGGCGGCTGGGTCATCACCTGCGATCTTGAGCAGGTCACGCTACTGGACATCTACAACGCCGTGGGGCAGCCCACACTGTTCGCCATCGGCAACGAGCGCGCCAACCCCGACTGCATGATCGAGCAGGTCGTCAACCTGGCGGTGGAAGAGGCCTTGCGGGAAGCGGAGTCGGTGCTGGTGGAGCGGTTTCGCGCCGTCAGCCTGGCCGAACTCAATCGTCTGTTCGATGCGCGTCGTACTGCTGGCCACCGGGAGTGAGGCGAACCCTGAGTGATTGCCGCGCAAGCTGAGGTGCAGGATCGTACAAGAGCGACGAGCCCGGGTTCGGTAGGCTGAGGACTCCAACCAGAGAGGATCTGCCATGTCTGTATCACACCCGCAACGCACTGCCGCGCCCGTGAACCTCGCGCAAAAAGCCTCGATGATCGACCAGCAGTGGAGCCCGAGGGTCGTCGCGGAAATGAACGACTATCAGTTCAAGGTCGTGCGAATCGAAGGTGAGTTCATCTGGCATTCGCACCCGGAGACTGACGAAGCGTTCCTGGTGCTCGAAGGCGTCCTGCGCATCGATTTACCAGAGGGCTGCGCGTATGTGCGGCCCGGTGAGCTGTATGTCGTGCCACGTGGCGTGGAGCACAGGACAGCGGCTGAGGGGGAGGCGAAGGTGATGATGATTGAGCCGCGGGGCGTGCTCAATACTGGTCAGGAAGGGGGTGAGCGGACTGCGTTGAATGATGTCTGGGTTTGAGTTGGAGCGGGGATGGTGGGGGGGTGCGGTGCCAGTTTTCCAGTGAAGAGTCATCTGCGAGTACCGGCAGGTTCAAATATAGGCACCCCCTATGCAACGTACTGGAAACACCCTGTTCATTCCCCTGTGTGACTGGCGCAACAATGCTCCGCGAAGCTCGGCTTCCGAAGCTCCGGGCATCGTGAACCTTCCAGCTGGCGGCCCTGGCCGCTGGTTCTTCCGCCCGACAGGAACCCCACCCCATGAAGCTTTGCTGGATTCATCCCACCGGTCGCAATGGCGCCCTTGAACCTTTGTGGAACACCATCCAGGAAACAGTCTGCGGCGCACTGGCGCAAGGCACGGAGCTTGATTTTCGCTTCCTTGAAAACAGCGGCGGTTTTACCCGTTCGTTGTATGCCGAGCATCTGAACTCGGTACTGATGGTTGAGGCGGCTATCAAGGCCCAATCCGATGGTTATGACGGGGTATTTCTCGGTTGCTGGAACGATCCTCTGTGGGAAGCGAGGGAAATGCTCGATATCCCGGTGGCATCGGTCGGCGAGCAGTCGATGCTGGCGGCGCTGGCGATGGGACAGCGGTACGCGGTAATCACCGTGTCTCAGAAAACCGCCGCCGCCATCGAGCGGGACATCATCGGCTATGGTCTGACCGAGCGTTGCATCCCCCGGCCAGTGCGCTCGATCCAGCCATTTTCGGATGCCCAACTGCTACTGGAGGCTACGCATTCGCCGGCCGAGCGCTTCATTCCAAGACTGGAAGCGGTCGCGCATCAATGCATCGCCGAGGGGGCGGACGTCATTCTGGTGGGCTGTGCCTATTACGGGCCGCTGTTGCGCCGTGCCGGTTATGGGCACATTCGGGGAACGCAAGTTCCCGTGGTTGATTCGTCAACGGTGGCGCTTAAATACCTTGAGGCCATGGTGGGTATCGCCCGGTGCACCGGGTTGATCAAGAGCGGTGCAAACCTGTTTGCCGGCATTGCACCGTCGTCCATTGCTCAGGCGCGCAAGGCGTTGGGTTTGTTGCCTGATCATTGAAAATGCAATGATCACAGCCTCGCGCCGCAGCCCGAGGCTGTGATCATGGGTCAGACGCTGGCGCTCAGGGTTTTGATGTCATGCAGCAAAATCTGCTCGTTGTCCGAGTAGTCCACGGGGCAATCGATCACGTGAACGCCGGGAGTTTGCAGGCACCAGGTGACCAGTGGAGCGAAACCCGCCGCGCTTTCTACCCGGTGGCCGTGGGCCCCGTAGCTCTGGGCGTAGCGCACGAAATCCGGGTTGCCATAGTCCAGACCAAAGTCATCGAAGCCCATCTGTTGCTGCTTCCAGCGGATCATGCCGTAGGCGTCATCGCGCATGATGATGACGACCAGATTCATGTTGAGACGTACGGCGGTCTCGACTTCCTGGCTGTTCATCATGAACCCGCCGTCGCCGCACACTGCCACGATTGGCGTGTCGGGGTAGACCAGACGTGCTGCCATGGCTGAAGGCAGCCCCGCACCCATGGTCGCCAGGGCATTGTCCAGTAGCACCGTATTCGGCATATAAGCCTTGTAGTTGCGGGCGAACCAGATCTTGTAGATGCCGTTGTCCAGGGCGACGATGCCATCGGATGGCAGTACTGCGCGCAGGTCCGCCACGAGACGTTGCGGATACACCGGAAAGCGTGCGTCGTCACTGCCTTCTGCGACATGGGCCTCGTTAGCTTCGCGGATCGTCAGCAGATGCTGGAAATCCCAGGTGGGCTGAACCTCGATGCTTTCCTTGATTTGCCAGACGGCGTTGGCGATATCTCCCACCACTTCGATCTGCGGGAAGTAGACCGGGTCGACCTCGGCGGAACGAAAGCCGATGTGCACCACTTCGGTCCCGCCACGGACCATGAAGAAGGGTGGTTTCTCGATCACGTCGTGGCCGATGTTGACGATCAGGTCGGCAGACTCCAGCGCACGGTGCACGAAATCACCCGCCGACAGCGCCGCATTGCCGAGAAAGCGCGGGTGACGCTCGTCCACTACGCCTTTGCCCATCTGGGTCGTGATGAACGGAATTCCGGTTTTTTCGATCAGTTGACGCAAGACCCGCGCGGTCATTTTGCGGTTGGCGCCGGCACCGATGACCAGCACCGGGCTGCGCGCAGCCTGGAGCTTGGCGACGGCGGCCCTGATGGCTTTGTGTTCGGCTACGGGGCGACGGCTCAGGCTCGGGGCGATGGGCGTGCTCTCGGTGTACTCGGCTGCAATGTCCTCGGGTAATTCAAGGTGCACCGAGCCCGGCTTCTCTTCCTCGGCCAGCCGGATAGCCTCGCGGATGCGCGACGGGATGTTATCCGCGGACGCCAACTGATGGGTGTATTTGGTGAGCGGTGCCATCATGGCGCAGACGTCGAGAATCTGGAAACGGCCCTGCTTGGATTTCTTGATCGGTTTCTGGCCGGTAATCATCATCATCGGCATCCCACCCAGATACGCATAGGCACTGGCAGTGACCAGATTGGTCGCGCCGGGGCCTAGTGTGGACAGGCACACACCGGCCTTGCCGGTCAGGCGGCCATAAGTGGCTGCCATGAAGCCGGCAGGTTGCTCATGACGGGTCAGTACCAGCTTGATGGATGAGCGCGATAGTGAGTCCAGCAGGTCCAGGTTTTCTTCACCGGGAATACCGAATACGTATTCCACGCCTTCGTTCTCCAGACACTTCACAACTAACTCGGCAGCTTTGAGCATGGTGGGATCAGCCTTTTTGCGGGTCAAAAAAAGGCCGCGACAGGGTCGCGGCCTCTGTGGTGAATCGCGAACGTTCAGTCAGCGACGATGGCGTAGGTTTCGATTTCGACTTTCTGCCATGGCCGCAGCATCGAATCCACCTGGATCAGGCTGCTGGCCGGGCGAATCCCGTCGAACACTTCGCTGTGGGCCTTGGCCACCAGCGTGGCATCGTTGATATCGCGCAGATAGACCACGGTGCGTACCACGTCCTCAACGCTCATCCGGGCTTCGGACAGGACGTTTTTGACTGTGGCCAGAATGGCCTGCGCCTGCTCATAGGCATTGCTGTGTTCGTAGTCGGGAGATGCGCAAGTGCCGGAAATGTGCAGATGGTTGCCCACCCGTACTGCACGGGAATAACCGAACACCGATTCATACTGGCCGCCCGAAGATATGTTTTGCCGCGTTGCTGTTTTGCTGGTCATGTCGTGTCTCATTTTGGGAGGGGTTTGCCGGTGGAATCCTTGACGAACAGGATCGCTATCAAACCGACCACGGCACCCACGATCAGGTACCAGGCCGGGATCATCTGATTGCCGGTGGTGGAGATCAGCCAGGTGTTGATGAGCGGGGCGGTGCCGCCGAAGAGCGACACGGCAAGGTTGTAGCTGATGGCCAGGGCGCTGTAGCGCACGCGAGCACCGAACAGAGAGGTCAGGGTCGCCGGCATCGCACCTTCGAAAAATAGCTGGGACAGTGTCAGCGTCAGCAAGGCTGCGAACAGGAACCCGACCTTGCCGGTATGCAGCAGCATGAAGCAGGGGAATGCCATCACGATCAGCAGTACACAGCCGCAGATAATCATGCGGTTACGTCCAAAACGATCAGACAGATGGCCGGAAACCGGAATCAGCACGAGCATGAACAGAGTGGCTGCCAGACCCAGGGCAAGGCTGAAGCTGTTGCTGTAGCCGAGCACGTTTTCCAGGTAACCGGGGATATAGCCAAGCACGATGTAGTAGGTGACGTTGAACACGGTTACCAGCCCCATGCACTTGAGCATCTGCGGCCACTCGCTGACCATCAGGCTGAAGAGACTGGTTTTCTCGCCAGAGGTCGACTTTTGCAACGCCTCATTCTTCTGGATTTCCTTGAACACCGGGGTTTCTTCCAGACCCAGTCGCAGATACAGCGCGATCAGGCCCAGCAAGCCCCCGATGGCAAACGGTACACGCCAGCCCCATTCGCTCATCACTTGTTCACCCAGTGCGAGGGTAAACAGGCTGACGACGGCTCCGCCGATCAGGAAACCCGAGATGTTGCCGAACTCCAGCCAACTGGTGAAAAAGCCGCGGCGCTTGTCCGGGCTGTGCTCAGCGATGAAGGTGCAGGAACCGCCGTATTCGCCACCGGTAGAAAGACCCTGTAGCAGCCTCATGAGTACCAGGAGAATGGGCGCGAATATTCCGATGCTGGCATATCCGGGAATCAAGGCAATGGCGAACGTCGCGATGGCCATCAGCGAAATACTGAGGGACAGCGCGGTACGACGCCCGTATTTGTCGCCGATCGGGCCGAAGATCAGGCTGCCCAGTGGCCGGATCAGGAAGCCTGCGGCGAACGTGGCGTAGATCGCCATCAATTGAGTGGCGTGATTATCAGAGTGGAAGAACGTTTTGCCGATGATGCCTGCCAATGAGGAGTACAGCGCAAAGTCGAACCATTCGACCATGTTGCCGAGTGTTACCCCGATGACGGCTTTTGACAGGCGTTTACGTGATTGTTCGACTGGCGCATCGTCGGAAAACTCGGGAATGGCGCTAGCGTGTATTTGGCCCATGATATTGCCCTCTGGAATAATTGTAGTGAGGCAGCAGTCAATAGGAGGAGCAGGCCCACGTCTGGCGCGTGATGCCTGCGCTCAGGTCAGCGCATGAATACACCTCCGGCGATGCATAGCGATTCGCCAGTGATATAGGAAGGTTTGGCACTCAGTTGCCAGACCCACTCTGCGATTTCTTCAACGCGCGCCGCGCGTTTCAAGGGGATGGACTCGATGGCGGCTTGGATGCGCCCGCCGGCTCGGGTTCCTTCGGTGTCAACCCAGCCAGGTGCGAGAGCGTTCACCACGATGTTGTGGTCGGCCAGTTCGATGGCAAGCGAGCGTGTCATCGCCACGACTGCGGCTTTGGAGGCGCTGTACAGCAACTGATTCTTCGAGACGGTGAAGGCATCGACCGAGGCGAAAAACACGATGGCGCCACCGCCGGCCGCTTTCAGGTGACGGCTGCCGATGCGGGCGATATTCAATGAGCCTAGTACGTTGATGTCGAAAATCTTTCGGTACAACGACTCGCTGTAGCTGTCCAGGGACGAAGTGGGGAAGATCCCCGCCGCGTTGACCACCGCCCGCAGCGGCGCCTTGCCATCGAGGGCTGCGGCGATGGCGCTGGTCAGCGTTTCTTCGCGGGTAATGTCTCCGACGACGGGCGAGAACAGAGCGCTTGGGGCTTGCAGACTCGGCGTCACATCGACGGCGACGACGTGCCAGCCTTCATTCTGGAAACGCTGTGCAACGGCCTGGCCCATGCCCGAGGAGGTGCCGGTCACGATGACGCTAGAGTGAGGTGCATTGTTCATGATTGTCGTCCGATCAGGCGATTTCAGGGAGGGAGTGGGGCAGCAGGGCCAGTTCCATGACATCCAGTTGGCGCTGGGTGTCCTGGTAGTTGCTCAGCCATTCGCGTTTGACGATATCGATGCGCGACTCGGCCGGTTGCAGCTTGGCGAATTTGGCTGCCAGGCCTTTCATGCCGGCAGCGCGCAGCTTGAGGAAACGCATGACCAGTTTGGTCTGTTCGCAATACACCGGCCATTGGGGGCCACGGGGAGCGCCCAAGCCGATATAGAACAGGCCTTCCAGATTGTTGGGCAAGGTCATCGCCGCAGTGCGTAGCGGGACGCCCTCGCGCCATTGCAGCAAGCGTTCGTCGAGGAACGGCAGGCGCGTGTTGAACCCTGTTGCCCAGACGATGGTGTCGTAGTCGCCCTGGCTGCCATCCGTGAAGGTCACAGTTTTCCCTTCGATGTGCTCGATGCCCGGGGCGACCTTGATGCGGCCGTGCTGGATCCAGTACAGCAACAGGGTGTTGACTACCGGTGGCTGGGCGTCGAGGTCGTAGGTTTCCGGTTCCGGCATGCCTGGGTAATTCTTGTGCGTGCCGACGGTGGCCATGATGAGCATGTTCATGACCATGTTCTGTTGCTCGGGCGGCAGTTGCCCGAGGAAGGGCAGTTCACCACGGGGTACGCCGAAAATGGTCTTGGGCTGGAACAGCTGGCCGCGACGGATGACGATGGTGGTGTCCAGACGGGCCTGTGCGGCATCCACTGCAAGGTCACAGCCTGAGTTGCCGAAGCCGACCACCAGGACCTTGCCTTTGACCTGCTGGACGTTGCGGTATTGGCCGGAATGAATGGATGTCCCGGTGAAGCCTCTGGCCACTTCCGGAATCTTACAGTCCCACAGGTGACCGTTGGCGACCAGTACCCCTGCGTAGCGCTTGCTGGTGCCGTCGGCGAGCGTCACCTGCCAGCCGCCTTCGCCGGTTTCACCCAGCGGAACGAGGCTGCGCACTTCAGTGTTGAAGGTGATTTTCTCACGCAGGCCGAAGGTGTCGGCGTAATCGTTCATGTACGCCTTGACCTGGTCGCGGCTCGGATACACCGGGTAATGCGCCGGCATCGGAAAACCGTCGAAGCAGGAGCTGCTCTTTGGCGTAATCAGGTGCAAGGCGTCGTAGTCGGTATTCCAGTGGCCGCCGATATTGCCGGACTTCTCGAAACAGTCCACGTGGAAACCAGCGTCGGTCATGGTCTTCAGTGCTGCCAGGCCTGCTGCCCCGGCGCCAATGATGCAATAGTGATTGGACATTATGACTCCCCATTCCTCGAACCTTGGAAGCGCCGTTGTCGGCGTCCGTGGCTGGAGTATCCGTCCGGGAAATGGACGGATGAATGGGCTAACCCATGTGTGTCCTATAGGTAACGCCTATGGCTAGAGGGATTCCAGATGGGCGTAGAGATTCTGGATGCGGCTCAAGTGGCTGCGCATCAGATTTATCAGCACACGGGTGGGGGGCGAAATAGGGGTGTCGTGCCGATGGATGAAGCCGAATACTTCGAAGATTGGCGGGGTAATGGGCACCCAGCCGAGGCGGTCGTTGAAGCCTAACTGGTGCAGGATGGGACGGGTCGCAATGACATCGCCAAGCCCGCGTGCCGCAAGTTCGAACCCGGTGATCTGATGTTCAACCTCGATGATCGGGTCCAGCACTTCGCCGCCCTTGGCAGCAAGTTGTGCCAACAATCGGCGGATCGGGTCGCCAGTGCTCCAGCGTGCCTCGGTCAGGATAAGCGGCGCAACGGCCAGGTCACTGATGCTCTTGGGACCCTGGAGCCGTTCAGGATCGGCGCTGATGTAGCCTACCTGGGCCGACCACACCGGTTCGCTGACTGCCAGGTTCTGTTGCTTGATGGGCAGCATGACCAGGCCCGCCTCAAGTTCGCCCTGGCTGACCAGTTCAGCGATCTCTGAAGAGTTGTAGCCCACGATCTTGATGCGCATGTCCGGGTGCTGCATTCGGAACTGTTCGATCAGGTCGGTCAGAAAATAATGGTGTGCCGTGCCGAAGGTGCCAAAACTCGCCACGCCGCCGGATAACTCCCGCACCGCTTGCACCGCTTCATAGCCCTGGCGCGCCGCCGTCACCATACCTTGTGCAAAAGGCTGCAAGCGCCGCCCGGCTTCGGTGAGGACCAGGCGGCGGTTAGTGCGGATGAACACATGGGTGCCGAGGTGTTCTTCCAGTCGCAGGATCTGCTCGGAAAGCGAGGGCTGGGAAATGTGCAGACTCTCGGCTGCCCTGGAAAACGTACCGTGCTCGATGGCGGCTAGAAAGTAGTGGAGTTGTTGCAGTGTCATAGAGCAGATCCGTCATCGATTATGAAATCAACATGACACAGTTTCGTGGTATCGCGAAGCGGGTCTGATCCGTGATGCAGGATATTCGCCTGAGAGGTTCAAATTTCGTTTTGTTGCTCCTGCGCAACACTTGGGCAAGGTACTGATCGGGTTTGACCGGCGCTGACAGCACCTCGGGCTTCGGCGCGCATCACCAGCCAGATCCCCACGGCGGAGACTGCCATCCCTGCCGCCATCTGCCACGACAGCGGCTCGCCGAACATCGCCCAGGCCCAGACCAGGGTGATCGGCGGGCTTAGGTAGAGCACGCTGGCGACGCGGGTCGCGCTGGACCGGCGCAGGCACACCCAGTACAGCCCGTACCCTCCGAGGGTCGACAGGGCCACGGTCCACAGCACGCTCAGCGCGAAGCCCGCGGTGGGGATGGGGGCCAGGCTGCCTTGGCTGCCTTCGATGGCTGCGAATGCAAAGCTTGAGACAAAACACTGGACCCAGAGATTGGGCAGTAGACCCATCGGCTGCGAACGGACGCGCTTTTGCCAGAGTGTCGCCACCGCCAGCGAGAACATGCCCGCCACCGGCAAGCCGTAGGCCCACAGCGGAGCATCGCCCAGCACCAGCGCATCATGCGTGACCCATAGCACCCCGAGCAGGCCGACGATCAGGCCCAGCCAGACTTGCCGGCCCAGGCGCTCACCCAACGCCAGCGCGGCCAGCACCGCCATGCCCAGCGGCAGCAAGTCTGCACACAATGCTGCAAGCCCGGCAGGCACTCCGAGTTCGAT
>Ga0207655_1001679_pt1 | contig 19502 bp, 17 predicted proteins | sample KBSM44metaG_FD_184398 | JGI IMG/M metagenome (GOLD analysis project Ga0207655, IMG submission 184398) | Miscanthus rhizosphere microbial communities from Kellogg Biological Station, Michigan, USA - KBS M4-4 metaG (SPAdes) (version 2) | ecosystem: Host-associated > Plants > Roots > Rhizosphere >...
GCTTCACTTCTTGATTCTCCTGGAACAATGGCTAGCGTCACTATTACCATTGTGAATTGTCCGTAATGGTTTTGTTTTTAAGGACTAAGCAGTTTCTGATAAGATGAGCACTGATTTACAGTGCTCTTTTTTATCATTGGGATGTTCTTTTTAAATGAAATTTCGTAACACCCTACTAAAATAATGCTTTTATTAATCACTAATGATCTTTATATTTCTTCAGCTTGTCATCACAGGTAATTTTTATAAGTAGTTAACTTCTCAATGTAGTTTGTGTATATAATTCCATTCAAAGATACATAATACCCACGTAACTATTTAAAAACACTTCGTTTTTATATCAAAGTTCAAAAAGGAGCTACATAACATGGATAAAAAAGATTTATTAAGTCAACAACTTGATCATGTATCATCTGATGCGCTGAATACTCCTAGTAAAGCCCAAGAGCAAATGCAAGAAACATCTCAGAAGGCACATAATTCAAACAAAAAGGGCAATACTCAATCTTTACATGTTGAAGATTTACCAAATTAAGACGTATATAGAATAACGAACAAATACTAAATTTTAAGGGGAAAAATTCTTAAGAACGAGTGAACTTAATTTTTTCCCTTTTCCTATTTACATAACACTTTAATAGGAAATACGTACACATTTTTGACACATTCCCTATTACAATCTCCTGAAAATTCGTGATAATATTAATTTGTCGAATACGCCAAATTTCGACATCGCACGACAATACTATCTCCCTTAGTGAATCCCTGTCCCCCAGGGATTTCTCCTTTTATTCATTACTTTTCGCTTCACTAAATTTTCATCCTTAACACAATTCAATCACTCCAATGAATAGACACGCCACAATCCTATTTTGATAAAAACTATAAAACAAACATACGTCGTAATAATACAAGTAGAATTTTACTACTTCAAATTTACTTCTTCTCTTTTTATAAACATGAAAAATGAGCTCCATTTACATAGAGCTCATTCCTACATTTATAATTTACTAGACTGTAGACCCTGAATATGTGGAACTACTTCTGGATTTACAAGTGATGATAAATCTCCTAATTCTTTTCCTAAGTAAGCCGCTTTGATGACGCGTCGCATTACTTTAGAATTACGTGTTTTTGGCAAATCCGCTACAACGTGGATATCCTTTGGACATAATGCTTTTCCGATATGAGAATTTACTAAACTCATTAATTCTTTCTTTAATTCTGCTGTAAATATTACACCATCTCGTAATACTACAAAGCAATGACAAACCTCACCTTTTACATCGTCAGGTACACCAATGGAAGCTGCTTCTATTACATTAATATGTTTCACAAGAATAGACTCATATTCAGCAGGCCCAATACGTTTACCAGCAATATTTAGCGTATCATCTGAACGCCCTGTAATGATATATTGTTCACCATCATAAATAACCCAGTCACCATGAACCCATTTATTTTCAAATCGTGACCAATATGTGTTCACATAACGCTCATCGTCTTCCCAGAAACTTTTCGTCATTCCAACCCAAGGTTTCTCTAAACATAATTCTCCAACTTCATCACGGATTGGTTTACCTTGATCATCAAGTACAACCGCAGCCATACCTGGTAACGATGCGTTAAAACTAATTGGTGCGATTGGCTTAATCAGAACATTACCGAAAATCCCACCAGAAATTTCAGTTCCGCCTGAATAGTTACAGATTGGCACTTTTCCTTTTCCAACTGTTTCAAACAGCCACATCCATGGATCAGGATTCCAAGGCTCTCCTGTTGATGCGAATACTTCTAAACTCTTTAAAGAATGTTTATTCACATACTCATCACCTTTTGCCATTAATGCACGGATTAACGTTGGCGAAATACCGAGATGAGTAATTTCATATTTATCAACCGTCTCCCATAAGCGATCTGCTTCTGGAAAGTCTGGAACACCTTCGTACATAACCATCGTTGCACCATTTATGAGTGAACCGAATAATAAAAATGGCCCCATCATCCAGCCCATATCAGTTACCCATAATACACGATCACCTTGTTTAATATTCATTCCAAATCCTGCATCAAAAGCTGCTTTCAAAGGAAATCCTGCATGCGTGTGTACCGTTCCTTTCGGCTTACCAGTCGTTCCTGATGTATATATGAGCATTAAAGGATCATCACTATGCATTTCTTCGGCATGTATGAATGGTTTTTCTTTTTCTAGCGTACTCCATGAAAAGTCATAATGATGCGGTGTAAAATTATTTCCTGCATGACGAACAATTACCACCTTTTCAACAGTCGGGCAATGTTCACAAGCTTTATCTACTTCATCCTTTAAAGAAACAATTTTCCCGCGGCGTGAAAATCCATCTGCGGTAATAATCATTTTTGAACCAGCTGCTTGTACGCGTGTCATAACTGCATCCGAAGCAAATCCCGAAAATATTGGTGAAATAATTGCTCCGATTTTCATTACAGCTAGCATCGCAACAACTGTTTCCGGAATCATCGGCATATAAATTGTTACACGATCGCCCTTCTCAATACCCGCTTGTTTCAAACCATTGGCCACACGGCTTACCCAATTGTCAAGCTCTTCATATGTAAATGATTTTGAAGTTCCATTTTCCCCTTCGTACTGAAGTGCTGGCTGTTTTCTTGTCACTTCATCCGCAATCCAGCGGGATAAAGCTGATTCTACAACGTTACATGTTCCATCATTATACCACTGTGCAAATGGCGTACCATTTTCTAAATCTAACACTTCTGTATAAGGTTTCATCCATTGATAGCCAACTGCTTTTTCTGCCTCTCCCCAAAACCAAGCTGTTTCCTCAATAGATTTATTATAAAAAGTTTCATAGTCTTCATATCCCAATGATTTCATCCAACCATATAAACGTGTTTTTTCCTTATACTCTTCTGTTGGAAACCAAACTGCTTGTTTCAATGTTTTCCCCTCCTTGACTTTTTGAGCAAGAAAGCCCTAAATAGGGCTTTTAAACTGGATATACAGGATGTTTACGATCCGTGAATACTTGATATTTACTCATATACATTTCGAAACGCCCTTTTAACTCTTCACGTAAATTGTTTGGATGAACAATACCATCAATCACCATCTCTGATGCTAAATGATAAATATCAATATCTTTCTTATACTCTTCACGTTTTTCAGCTATGAAGCTTGCACGCTCTTCTTCTGGTAAAGCCGCAATTTTATTTGCATATACAGCATTGACCGCTGCTTCTGGACCCATTACAGCAATAGAAGCTGTCGGTAATGCTAAGCAGCAATCTGGTTCAAATGCCGGACCTGCCATTGCATATAAACCAGCTCCATATGCTTTTCGAACAATGATAGAAATTTTCGGTACAGTTGCTTCACTCATTGCAGAAATCATTTTTGCACCGTGACGAATAATACCAGCGCGCTCTACTTTTGTACCAATCATAAATCCTGGTACATCTGCAAGGAATAATAATGGAATATGGTATGCATCGCATAAATTAATAAACTTCGCTGCTTTATCAGCTGAATCGTGGAATAAAACGCCACCTTTCATACGCGGCTGATTTGCAATAATACCTATTGGCTTACCATCAATGCGTGCTAAACCTGTAATGAGTTCTTGAGCAAATAATTTTTTCACTTCAAAGAATGAGCCGTCATCTATAATTCTGTTAATCAGATCTTTCATATTGAAAGGAGCATTTTGATTTTCTGGAATGATTTGTTCTAACGTTTTATCGAACTGTTTCGGTTCTTGAGGTGTCATCAATGGAGTCTTTTCTAAGTAGTTGCTTGGAAAATATGAAATGTATTGTCTAGCCTGTGTAATTGCATCTTCTTCTGTCTTACATAAAACGTCTCCGCATCCTGATACTGAGCAATGCATACGAGCCCCGCCCATTTCTTCTAAAGTTACCTTCTCACCGATAACCATTTCAGCCATACGTGGAGATCCTAAATACATAGATGCATTACCTTCCACCATCATAACAACGTCACAAAAAGCTGGAATATATGCACCACCAGCAGCAGAAGGACCAAATAATAAACAAATTTGTGGAACTTTACCTGATAATTTCACTTGGTTATAAAAGATTCTTCCCGCACCGCGGCGCCCTGGGAACATTTCTACTTGATCTGTAATACGCGCTCCAGCAGAGTCAACTAAATAAAATAATGGAACACGTAACTTTTCAGCCGTTTCTTGAATACGTAAAATCTTTTCAACTGTACGAGCTCCCCATGATCCGGCTTTCACAGTTGAATCATTTGCCATTACGCACGCAGTACGCCCATGTATTTTACCAGTTGCAGTTACAACACCATCAGCCGGTAACCCTGTTTGCTCACAATTTGCAAATAATGCATCTTCTACATATTCGCCATTATCAAATAGAAGAGCTAAACGATCTCGAACAAATAGTTTTCCTTTTGCTTTGTTTTGTTCATGATATTTCGGTGCTCCACCTTGTTTAATCGTTTCAACTCGTTCTTCAAAATTATTTGATTGTTGTTTTTGTTCTAACACATTTACTCCCCCTTATACATCGGTTTGCGTTTTTCCTTAAATGCCTGTAATCCTTCTAATCTATCTTCCGTATGGATTACACCCTCGTACGCCTGTTTTTCCATTTGTAATCCGGTATGTAAATCTACTTGAACACCATTAGAAATTGCTTCTTTTGCTAATCGAACTGCAATAGGACCATTACTAGCAATTTGATTTGCAATTTCAATCGCTTTCTCTTCTAGTAAATCAGCTGGTACGACGAATTCTACTAAACCATATTCTTTCGCTTCTTGCGCCGAAATACGTCTTCCTGTATAAATTAATTCTTTCGCTCTACCAACACCAATTAATCTCGGTAAACGCTGCGTACCACCTGCTCCAGGTATAATTGCAAGGGTAGTTTCAGTCAGACCAAGGCTTGCATTTTCAGAAGCGATTCTAAAGTCACAGGCTAAACTCAATTCCGTACCACCACCAAGAGCAATTCCATTAATAGCTGCAATAACTGGTTGTGGTAATTGTTCCACCATTTCCATAGTAGTACGAATCATACCAACCGCATGGCGAACTTGCTCTTCATTCATACCAGCTCGTTCTTTTAAATCTGCGCCAGCACAAAACGCTTTTTCACCAGCCCCTGTTAAAATAACTACACGTGTATTTGACTCTTCACTTATTTCCGTTAATATTGTTTGCAATTCTTCTAATAACGCTAAAGATAAAGAATTTGCTTGTCTTTCACGATATAACGAAATCTTTACAACATGCGGTGTTACATAGTCAACTGAAATATTTTGTAATTGTAGCATCTTCTCACCTACTTATCGTTTTATGTTGAAGCGCTCTATACACATGACTCGGTAATTGGATATTTAACTTACTTTGAATAAATTGACTAGCTCTCCATAACTTTTCTTCGTCTATATTTGTTTGGACACCTAACTTATGGAGCATATGCACTAAATCATCAGTTGCAACATTTCCTGATGCTCCCGGTGCATATGGACATCCCCCGAGTCCACCACAAGAACTATCAAACGTTGTAATACCGTGTTCTAAAGACTTCACTACATTTGCAAGTGCCATCCCATACGTATTATGAAAATGCATTGCAAACTGCGAAGCATCATATTTCTTTAATAGATGTTCTAATACTTGTTCTACTTGTAATGGATTCGCTACACCAATCGTGTCACCGAGAGAAACTTCATAAATGCCGTATGAAAATAGTTGATTACATATTTCATCAACTGCTGCGGCACTTATATCTCCCTCATACGGACATCCAAATACAGTAGAAACATAACCTCTAACCTTTTTCCCTTCGAATATTGCCTGTTTTGTTATATCTTCAATAACAGTTAATGCTTCTTTAATTGATTTATTAATATTACTTTTATTATGAGATTCACTCGCTGATAAAAAAACATTCACCTCATCTACATTTTGCAAAAAAGCTCGTTCCAAACCATTTTGATTTGGAACAAGCGCAGCATATGTAACATTGGGATCCCTTTTTAGCTCAGAAAAGACATCATTTGCATCCGCTAAGGCAGGAACCCATTTTGGGTGAACGAATGAGGAAACTTCAACGTACGACAATCCGGCTTCTGTAAGTAGTTGAATCCATTTTACTTTATCTTTTGTGCCAACAATCTTTTTTTCATTCTGTAAGCCATCACGTGGCCCTACTTCTTTAATGACAGCAAAATTAGGTAGTTTCAATTCGCTTCCCCCTATATCTCCCTATTCAATTTCTAGTAATACATCTCCTTCATTTACAAAATCGCCTTCTTGCACATTAATTTTCATAACTGTGCCAGCTTCTTCTGAAATGATTGGAATTTCCATTTTCATAGATTCCAAAATGACGACATCCTGCTCTTCCTCTACTGTATCTCCTACTCCTACAACTATCTTCCAAACATTTCCTGCCATCGATGCATATACTTTCGTCATCATTTTTTCCCCCTTAATATTCATAAATCTTATTTTTTAACAAGCTGTTTCGTTACGAAACCCGTTGTATAAATACCACTTTTGAACACATCGTCTCCGAGCACTTGCAGTAGCATCGGTGTATTTGTTTTAATACCTTCAATTTTCAACTCCTCTAGAGCATTTTCTAATTTTGAAATTGCCTCTTCACGAGTTTCACCATGAGCAATGACTTTTGCAATCATTGGATCATAAAACGGTGTAATTGTTACATGATTCTCTAAAAAGTGATCCATACGTATATTTGATGGTAATGTTAAATCTGTAATTTTCCCAGGTGACGGGAAGAATGTTTTCGGGTCTTCTGCATAAATACGTGCTTCAATGGCATGACCACTACGTTTTACATCATCCTGAGTAAATGATAGTTTCTCTCCACTTGCGATAAGAAGTTGTTGTTCTACAAGATCTAACCCCGTAATTTCTTCTGTAACGGGATGCTCTACTTGTAATCTCGTATTCATTTCTAAGAAATAGAAATTTTTCTGATCATCTACAAGAAACTCAACTGTACCTGCATTTGTATACCCAAGAGCTTTAGCAGCTTGTACAGCCACTTCTCCCATTGCTTTTCGTGTACCTTCATCTAAAAAAGGTGAAGGTGCTTCTTCGATTACTTTTTGATTTCGGCGCTGTACGGAACATTCACGTTCCCATAAGTACACTGTGTTACCATGTGTATCTGCTAAAAGCTGAATTTCAATATGATGCGCGTCTGCAATATAACGCTCTAAATACATTTCTCCATTACCGAAGAAATTTTGTGCCCTTGTTTTGTTACTTTCAAATGCTTTGGTGAGCGTTTGCTCAGTTTCCATCAACTGCATTCCAATGCCTCCGCCGCCCGCGGATGCCTTAAGCATTAATGGATAACCAATTTGTTTTGCAATTTCAATTGCCTCTTCAGCAGTTTCAATATTTGTAGTAATACCTGGAACTACTGGTACATCTGCTGCTTGCATTGCTATACGTGACTCAATTTTACTTCCCATCTTCGTAATGATTTCTTCTGAAGGACCAATAAATACGATTCCTTCTTCTTTACAGCGAATCGGAAAAGATGGATTCTCTGATAATAATCCGTACCCCGGATGGATTGCTTCAACATTTGTCTTCTTAGCTATTTCAATAATTTTTTCAAGGTTTAAATAGCTTTCTTGAACTCGTGGACCACCTACTAGATAAGCTTCATTTGCCATTTTTACATGAAGGGCATTTTCATCAGCCTCAGAATAAATAGCGACGGTACGAATTCCAAGTTTTTGACAAGTTTTCATAATGCGAACTGCGATTTCCCCGCGATTGGCAATTAATATTTTTTGAAACATAGTGATTCCTCCTTTTTATCTACATCCTAAATGTCTAGCAATTACGAGACGTTGAATTTCAGAAGTTCCTTCACCAATTTCTAACAGTTTTGCATCACGAATATGTCTTTCAACTTCATATTCACGCATATAGCCATAACCGCCATGAATTTGTACTGCATGATTCGCAATACGACTAGCTGCTTCAGATGCAAATAGTTTTGCCATAGCCGCTTCTTTACCGAAAGGTTTATCGTTATCTTTTAACCAAGCTGCTTTATGTACTAAATTACGTGCTAACTCTACTTCAGTCGCCATATCCGCTAATTTAAATTGAATCGCTTGGAAATTAGAAATTGTTTTTCCAAATTGTTGACGTTCTTTCGCATATTGCAATGCACGTTCAAATGCAGATTGTGCAATACCTACTGCTAATGCTGCAATTGAAATACGTCCTCCATCAAGTGTATATAAGAATTGTTTAAATCCTTTATTAACATCACCAAGAATATTTTCTTTCGGTACACGCACACCATCAAGTACGATTTCACAAGTATTAGAAGCGCGAACACCCATCTTATCGTAAGGACTTGAGATCGTTAATCCTTCACTTGTAGTCGGTACGATAAATGCAGAAATACGTTTTCTACCATTCTCTTCAACACCGTTGATAGCGGTTACAATAATTGTATTTGCATACTCTGCGTTTGTAATCCAGCACTTTTCACCACTGATTACATACTCATCACCATCTAATACCGCTTTCGTTTGTGTGCCTCCTGCATCTGATCCAGCGTTTGGCTCCGTTAATCCGAAAGCGCCTAACGTTTTACCTGATGCCATTGGAACTAAATATTTTTGTTTTTGTTCTTCTGTACCGAAATAATAAATTGGAGAAGCACCTAATGAAATTGTTGCAGCGTAGCTTAATCCTGTACCACCACAAGCACGACCAATTTCTTCAACTGCTAGCGCGTACGATACTGTATCGCCACCTGAACCTCCATACTCTTCTGGGAATGGGATGCCTAATAATCCTAGTTCGCCCATTTTTTGAAATGTTTCATATGGAAACTCTGCAGTTTTGTCATAATACACAGCTTTCGGTGCGATTTCCTTTTCAGCAAAGTCACGTACCATTTCTTTAATCATTTGTTTTTCGCGAGTTAGAGTAAATTCCATTCCGCTACACACCCCTTATCGAATATTGAGTTTCGACAGCGTGCGAGTTTCTACTACAAACATTACTTCTTAAAAGACAAGAATATTAGTTAGACAATTGCTACAATTCTGTCATAACTTAATTTTAAAACAGATTCTGTGCTAATGCACAAAAAAATTCCTACATTGTTCTACAACAACATAGGAAGTTTTATGTCGAATTATGTAATTTATTGTTTAATAATCTCTACCTTTTCCCGAATCAGAAATTTCTACTAACGCTTCAGGATATGGCTCAAAATATGTTTGTCCTAATAAATACTTTTCATCAAACCGAATGGCCCATGATTTTAAAATTGCAAGCAAACTACTAAGTGGTATTTTCTTTTCTGCATACTTTTGTATTAGTTCTAAAAAATAATCTTTTTCTTGTTTTTTTAATTTCGTTTTAAAATATCCGAAAATATGTTCACATACATTTACATTCGATGTATAGCGGGGCGCGCGCAAAAATAATTCATATAAAGTCTTCTCATAATTATCAAATACAATTTCAATCGTTTCATTTTTTTGATTTGCAATAATACGCCCTAATTCTTTTTGTTTTACCTGATTATATGCCATAAATAAATATTTATTGTCCGACTGAAACGATACAAGGTCTTTCATATTTTTATTATGTTTAATCATTTTGTAATATGCGATTGTAAATAACCTTGTAAAGAAATGTTCTCTAATAATAAAATTCGACAATCTACCTTCTTCTTCAATTGGAAGGTGCGAAAAATTTTTTAATACTGCTCCGCCAAATAAGCCTGGTCCCTTTCCTTTTGCTGGCGCTTTTTCAAAACCAGAATAAATTTTCACATCACGCGTACCACAACTTGGCGAGCGATTCTTTAAAATAAATCCATCCACATCGGATATCGTTTGTAAAAATCCATTTGAAAATTGCTCCATTTTTTCAGTAACGTCTTCTCTTGTCGACGGTTGCACAAGTGTATTCACACCATTTTCTTCTACGATTCGTATCGTTTCACGAGGAATTCCCAATCCAATCTCGACTTCTGGACAAACAGGTATAAATGTAACAAATGGCTGCAAATTTCGTATTGTTACATCCGGAATCATTTCTCCATTATAACGACAAGCATCAAATTCTAAACATTTACTTACGACGATTGTAGGTTTTGCAAATTGTCGCATTTCATTACCTCCGTGGCGTTAGTCCGTACAAAATAAATTGAATCGTATTTTCAATTTCCAATTCATCATCCCAATTCTCTTCAGGTAATAATAAAAACCGAGTTAATAGAAATCCTAAAACAGCTGATAATGTAAGCCGTAACACGGAAGGTGGTGGCATCTCAATAATTCCCCCTTCTTCTTGAAACTTTACAATTAACTTTTTAAAATGTGAAAGCAGTTCTGTTTCTACTAATTGTTGTATTTCACTTTTTAGCTCTGGCTGAAACGGCACTTCTTGAATTAATATTTTAATCATTGGAAAGTGCTTTTTGGCAAATTCAAATCGATTATGAATGACTACCCTTAAAAGCCCTTCATACGATTCATAATCAGTTTTAAATATCTCTTTCGCAAAAGCTTGTACGAAAAATGGTGCAGCAAACTTTGTTAAAGTTGGCATTACGACCGCTAACAATAAATCTTTTTTCGTCTTATAGTAGCGGAAAATCGTTCCTTCCGCTACACCAGCACGCTTTGCAATTTCACTTGTTGAAGTTGAAGCATATCCTTTTTCTCCAAACATATCAACAGCTGCTTCTAAAATACGCATTTGACGTTCATTTCGATTATCAGTATTAGTTGCAGCAATCAATTCCTCAAGCCAATCCTTCTTCATGTACAAAGCTCCTTTTTGTCATTATTATATTTTGCGATGTTTCTTTAAAGCAAATACATTTCCTACTGCAAATAATAGTGAAAAAAGTAGTAATACAGTAAGATCCAATGCAATTTCTGTAAATCCTTGATTTCGAATCATCACTTGCCTCATTGCATCAGCGCCGTATGTGAGTGGAAATAATTTCCCTAACATTTGTAGCCACTTATTCATAGATTCAATTGGAAACAAGCCAGAAAAGAAGATTTGTGGCACAATAACTAGCGGTATAAACTGGATCATTTGAAATTCATTATTTGCGTATGCTGATAAAAACGTCCCTAATGTTAGTGCCGTTAAAGAGAGCATACATGTAATAAGTAGCGTTAGCCATATAGAACCTGCTACATATAAATCTAAAACATAGACTGAAAAACTTACAATTATAACAGATTGTATGAATGCAAAAATTCCAAAACCAATTATATATCCAACAACTATTTCCCATCGTCTAACTGGTGTGGACAATAATCGCTCTAATGTACCACTTAAACGTTCTCTTACGAAAGAAACTCCTGACAAAATGAATACAAAGAAAAATGTAAAGAATCCAATTAACACGGGACCGAGCCCATCAAACATCGTAAAGTCTTTAGAGCCATGTAAATAATTCACTTCAGGTTTCATAATCGATACATCATTCTTCTCTGTGCTCTTTTGCAATACTTGGAGTACAGCACGGTTTTTCGACGAATCACTGCCTTCTAACAAAAGATTTATTTTTCCATTCTCTAAATGAATTACTGCATCGATCTTTTGTTTTTCCAACTCAGAAATCGCTTTCTTTTTGCTATATTCATAAATTGAGGCTTCTTGATTTTTCATCACTTTTACTATAGAAGCGGGCACATCAACTACAGCAATATGTGGTTTATAATCTTTTTGTGTAAATACTAAAGACAATAGCCAAAGTAATAACATTGGTGCCCCAAACATCATGGCTAACGAACGTTTATCTCGAAAAAATTGACGAATAATACGAATGATTACACCATTAACTCTCACGATTCAACCCCCTCTTCTAACAAAAAGACATCTTCAATTCGTCCAGATGATACACGTTTTTTCAATTCCTCTGGCGTTCCAACCGCAACTAAGTTCCCTTCTCTAATCAACCCTAGACGCTCACAAAACTCTGCTTCATCCATAATGTGCGTCGTTACAATAATAGTTGTGCCTTTCTTTTTAAGTTCATAAAATTTTCCCCAGATTGTTTTTCTAAGAAGCGGATCTATCCCCACTGTTGGCTCATCTAAAATTAATATTTCAGGTTCATGAAGAAGTGCTATTGCTAATGATAGACGCTTTTTCATCCCACCTGAAAAATGCTGTACTTGCTTTTTCATATGTTGTGATAATTGTACCAGGTCAAAAACCTCTTTGATTCTTTCCTTTTTATGCTTTCCCTTTAATCCATACATCGTTGCAATAAAATCTGCATTTTCATATGCTGATAGTTCTTCGTATAATGCATCAGCTTGAGCCATATAGCCAATTCTTTTCATCTCATTTAAATTTGGCATGTTAATGTTGTATACAAATACATCACCTTTAGATGCCTGATTAATACCTGCAATCAATTTAATAAGCGTCGTTTTCCCTGATCCTGAAGGCCCAACTAAACCAAATATCTCTGCTTTTTCAATTTGTAATGAAAGATCGTGTAAAACTTCTTTTTTCCCAAAACTTTTCGATACATTCTGTAAAACAATTGAAGGTTTTTGCATGTATTATCCCTCTTTTCTATAAAATGAGTGAGTACTCACTTTTATTTTACTCTTGCGTAATTATATGTCAAACTTCATTGATTAGTATTTATTTTCAATCAACAATATTAAACAATGAAACAGAATCGACATTAGAATATAATTTCTTAAAGTCGACTCTGTTTCATTTAAACTATGCATTTTACTTTATGTTTCTAAATTCATATACTTCCTAATTCTAGCAAGGTCTAAAGAATATTCGATAACTAATTGCTGTAACGGTAAAATAACTGTATCGGGATATAAATGTGCATATTGTAATGTTTCTGCATATTTTTCTAATCTTTTTTCTAAATATTTTATAATTTGCTCAGGATGGCTCACTAATAAACATTGACAATAATAATGTATTTGTTCCTCAATCGCCGTATACTCTTCAATTTCATATTCTTTATGCATGTGTACACCCCTTTAAGTTTTTTACATAAATTCCTTATCACACTTTTCACTCGACTAATTTTTAAGTTTTTTGATTATTTACACTATAACAAACTCTTCAGGTCAAATTTTGTTACTTTATGTAACGTAGAAAATTTTTAACAAAATTGTAATGTTAACTCCTGCAAAATACATAAAGCCCCTTTACTCATTCTGTACATAAAAAGTCGCCCAATTTAATTTAACTGGGCGACTACAATTTCTGGCCTATTCAAAATTCTTTGCGGAATGATACTATTGCCTAATCCTCTACTAACCACCATTGATGTATTTTGTTCTTCATATAAACCTGCTGTATATTTAGGTAAAACACCTTGTTTTGAGCAACTAATCCGCTGATAAATGGTAACCTAACTTGCCCACCATGAGCATGCCCTGAGAAAACTAAATCTATTCGCTCCTCTGCATACTCCTCAATAAATTCTGGCCTATGGGATAATAATACATTATATCTATTTGGTTGCGTTTCAATTTTCGCTTTTACAATTGCATCTTTTACAATACTTCCTTCATTAATATCTCTGTTATTAAATTCCGGATCATCAATACCTAACAAGTTTATTTCTTGTCCGCCTTTTTGTATTATTACATGTTCATTTCTCAAAACAGTAACATGGTTTTTCTTTAATTCTTTTTCTAAACTGTTATATTTTCCTGACCATTTTTCATGGTTTCCTGTTACAAAATATACCGGATACTCCTTTACAAGTTCTCGTATTACTTGCATACTAATTTCTTCATCGTACGATTTACTGTCTATTAAATCACCAGTAATAGCAATAATATCTGGATTTATGCTTTTTACTTTTTGAATTAAAATGTCTTGATTATCACCAAATTTTTTATTATGTAAATCTGAAATTTGTAGAATTTTATACCCTTTAAAAGCGGAGGGAATTTTACTAGAGGTTATTTTAACCTCAGTTATACTTATTAAATTGTTCTGTAAATATAAAAAGATGCAAATACCTACTATTGTACCGATAAGTAATATGATTCTTTTAGTCTTCTTGTTCATTTTTCCTCCTAAAATCTTAATCAGAACTACAATTCTAATAAACATTCCGTGCCCTTTGAATTCAAAAAACTGAAACTTTCCAATTAATTTGAAGTATTTTTCATAGTGTTATACGTCTCTAATAAACACTTACTGCTGTTTCCAATCTCCTTCGTATTAACTTACTATAAAGTGGAGCTTTAATATCCTAGGCGTCCTGCATGAGTGTATGATATCATGCTCATTCTCTAGTGAATTTATAGCGAATCCCTGGAAGCTCTTCATCATATTATCATTTATCTTATTTAGTTAATAACGATATAATGATAATTCCTAAAGTTTTTTATAAAAAAATTGTGTATTTTTCTCGAAGTATATATGACATTTGCTTGCAAATATATTATTACCACTACGATTTTAATTTGTTTAAAGCGTATATAGAGAGAATTAAAACATTAAATTCCCTTATGAAAAGTTATTATTATATTATTTATTAGAAAATTGAAAAAATGTGTGTAGATAGATATCATTGTAAATGAATATATAATTAACTTTAATTTTCTGACATAGTTTCACATAATTCTTAAACTATTTTTTGCGTGCATTATGAAATAATATATTGCACCGTGTCAGTCTTTAAAAGATTATATATCATAACTTTAAGAGAGGAAGGAAAACTATGAAGATGAAAAGAAAAATCATGATGACAACAGCACTTGCGGCTACATTAGCTACAGGTGCACTACCAACTACATCGGTGTTTGCTGCTGAAAAAGAGGCTCCTATCCAACAAAAAGAGGCACAAGTGAGTATTCAACCATTTGCACAAAATAATTTGGAAACAGCCGTTAATGCTGCCTTAAATGGCCCAGAAGTCAAAAAAATAAAAGTATTTGAGCATGAATTTAATGTAAAAGAAATAGAAGTAGTAAATCTAGGTGCTGGAAAAAAATATGTTAAGGGACAAATTTCTCATCATTTAAGTTTTCGTCCAGATGATCAATTTTATTATGAGTTTACAGTGCAAGATGGAAAGGTAATAGATAAGCCTGTATTTAATATTGATAGAGGTGGTTGGACACCATTTGCTGCTCCACTTTTATCAATTCTTGCTGCCTATAATGGGATTCCAGTTAACCCAAATGATTTAAATGCACTTGGTCAGCAGCTTGGAAAAGTTATAGATGGAAGCTGGGAACATGCAGCCCAATCTATCGCAACTGTAGTTAGTTTAAGTTTTAATGAGTAGAACTTTTTAATTTTTATTAGCCTTGCAGAGGCCCATTTTTCGTAGGTAACCTTGTTATAAGAGATTCTGAAACAGCTATAAATAGATTTTTACCACTCAGTCACATTATCTTGATTTGTTAACCACCTTATCATTCATTATATGTCACAGAATAGAAGTCTTTTTTAAGGCTTCTGTTTTGTTTGTATACAATACGATAAAAGGTTGTTTTTTCGAGTCTATACTTCGATTCTTTAAGAATCCGTTTGGTTATTAAGTACAATTCATAACAACAAATTATTAAAGTCTCAAATAAGTTACTCCCCCTATTTTTAATTATTTTCAAACACAAAATTTCATTACTTTAAAATGAAAACAATAAATATAGTACAAAATCATCTTAATCTATTGTTTAAAGGTCAGGAGAGATAAAATGAACAAAATAAAAATAATAAATTTCTTTAAAATTAGCATCCTCACATGTTTTACACTAGCAAGTTTAAGTACACCATCTCCTATTTTAGCTGATAGTCATCCAGGTTATTCCTATGAATCCAATATAGGATATCAAAATCCATCGTGGATGTCGAAAGTAGAAGATTCAACAAAACTAAGTAAAATATCTATTCCAGGGACTCACGGTACAATGGCTTTACATGGAGCAAGTTTTCTTGATGAAAATTTGACAAGAAATCAAACTATGAGTCTACCTCAACAATTAAATTCTGGAATTCGATATGTAGATATGCGTGTTAAACGTGTAAAAGATTCTTTTGCAATGTACCATGGGATTGTAAATCAAAAAGCAATGTTTGAAGATGTATTAAAAGAGGCAATTCAATTTTTAAAAGATTATCCGACAGAAACAATTTTAATGCGCTTAAAAGAAGAAACTACTCCTGAAAGTGGATCACTATCATTTGAGGAGATATTTTTAAAATATAAAAACGTTAATGCTTCATATTTTTGGGATCCTAATTCCGTACAAACTTCTGATAGAAACAACCCTACTTTAGGAGATATCCGGGGTAAAATTGTAATCTTACAAAACTTTACATCCTCTCAATTGTACGGTATTGATTACGAAGGTTTGAATATACAAGATAAATTTGAAATTGGAAGTGGTCCAGACGAAATATATGGAAAATGGAATGCGGTAAAAAGCCATCTACAAAATGCAAATACTAACTTTAATAACGGAAAAATATATCTCAACCATTTTAGTGGTACAGGTGGTGCAGCCGCATTTTTAAATAATGTATATCCTTGGTTTGTTGCAAGCGGAAAAGAGAATAGAAATACTGATAGTAGTCCTAAGTTAATTCAAATGAATTTCACTCATGAGTGGAGTGATTTCCCTCGCGATAGAAGTGGGCAAATATATTATGGTGGAATGAATACACTTGGGACCGAACTCTTGCATCAAGGTGAAATAAAACATGTTGGTATCATCGCAGCTGATTTTCCTGGACCAGGTTTAATTGATAGTATCATTAAATTAAATGGTATACATTCAAATGAAAAAGAACTATTAATTTCGCAAATTTCATCCGAATCTAGTCCTTTATCCGGACAACAAAATCGATCCAGTCAAAACTTTAGAATTGATAATTTACCTGTAGGTACTAAGGAATTAAAATGGATTATTGAGCCTTCAGAAAAAGATCATCCTTCTACTATTTCTTTCAATGTAATGATTGATGTTTCCCTAGGTACAGATTCTACTCGTTGGAAAAATATTTCACATGGATCTAGGACTGAAGCTTACACAAATACTAAATATTATATTGCAAGTCCAATTGGTGCCACTAACAAATTTACAGTGAAAATATACGCTATTACAAATTAGAAAATAAAGAATCCCAACTGAATTCCTTTTTGATGGAATACCATTGGGATTCTTTTTTGATTTCATTTCGTAAACATTAAGTGATTAAATTTATTCACATATCATTTAAACCATTAGATAATCCATACTTAAAACGACCCTTACTTTTCAAAAAGAAGTGCAAAAATGTTAACTACCTTTTCCCGCTTATCATTTATTCATAACTGGCTTCCAAAGCGATAGGGCAAAAATCCAATTTGAGTCGCCATTTCCTTGATGATCTTGAACCGCTTCATATACTTTTCCCTCATATACTACTCTATCACCTTTAGTATATGCTTTTCTTGCATCCCATTTTTCATATGTGGAATCCTCTGACTTTGTAGTTACATTCAAAACATCACTTCTACTAGATTCATTTCCAGCTAAATCAACCGCCGTCACTACATATTTGTACGATGTATTAGCCTTCAAATTTTTATCCATAAAGGATGTATTATCCGCTGTCCCAATTTTATTCATAACCCCAGCGCTTTCTCTATATACAATATAATGGTCAACACCTACATTATCTTCAGATGGACTCCACATCAAATCAACAGTTGTCGCTGTTGTACCCATACTATGTAATCCTTTCGGTTGAGTCGGAGCCTCTATATCTGGAGTTTCATTTGTTGTCTTAACTTTTAGTTTTTCACTTTCTTTTGATATGTTTCCAGCAGTGTCTAATGCCTTTATTGTATAGGTATATTCCGTATCTGCTTTTAGTTTTTTATCAATAAAAGTTGTACCTGGTACCGTATCAATTACTTCTCCATTGCGTAACACTTGATATTCTTTTACACCTATATTATCAGTAGAGGCCTTCCATGTTATTTCAACACTATTGGCAGCAACTTTAGACGCATTTAATCCAGTTGGTTGACTTGGAGCTACTGTATCAGGAGTTTCATTATTTACTAAATTTACATCAATTACATTATAAAACGCATTTGACGTATCTGCTACATCCCATACAGCTAAAATAACATGATAACCATTACGATCAGTTGGTACATTAATTGTATGTGTTAAATTATTTGATGCGGCCGAGCCGTCATGTTTCACAGTTCCAATTGGTTCTAATTCAGCACGTGTTAATGGTTTATTAGGATCCCATCCCTTTTTTGTAATGTAATAATGCCATTTGCTTGTAGAATGTGCCGCTGTATATTTCCATGTAAATGTATTTGCTCCACCCTTAATTGTGTTTTTGAACCAGCGACTTGATGTTTGTTGGTCAAGAGTTCCTCCAAACAATCCTCCTGCCGAAGCAATTTTTCCATCAATCGGTCCACCATCTGGGAATCCTTTAGGTGCTTCTAGACTTTGAGGTTCGTACATTACATTTCCACAATTTAAGTTTAATGCCCCATAATTCTGACTACATAAAGCAGCACGACTACTTGGCTTTTCAACAAACCCATGTGCATACGCACTTTGAGGAACCATTGTAATTGCCGTCACCCCTGCAGCCAGAACAAAAGCACCAATTCCTTTTTTACTTTTTCTTAATCTTTCTAATTTAGATATTAATTTCAAATTCATTATTGTCCCCCCAATATATTGTTTACGCTAATATAATAGCAATATAGGGATAAACGAACAAATCGCTAATTAATATATTAATATCTCTCATAAATTGGTACATTTATTAATATTTTTAATCTCTTATAAAAATAAAGTAAATACAATAACTCTATTTTGTAACATTATGTATTAAAAGAAGAATAAAAACTTCGTTTAATTTCACAAAAAATTCAAATATTATTTTAGAGAATTATCTCATGTAGGAAAAATTTAACTTTTTATGTTACCAAAAAGTAAAAAAAGTCTGGAAGACACCGATTATATCAGTTTCTTCCAGACTTCACACTTCTGTTATACAACATACAAATACGACATTTCCAATGTTAAGTTGACACATAGTTTCTGAACCTTAAAAAACACCATAAATAATATGGTTTGATTTATATGGTTAATGCGCATAGATCGTTTAATCTTAGACATATCCCCCTACTAATTCAAACTAAACCTTAACTATCCATAAAATAACTTAAAATATTCATCTTAACATAATTTCTTGTAATACATTTATAGACATTTCCTATCAAATACCACTAATTTATTATATTATTTTTATCTAATAAGGTACAGAAACAAAGGGTAAACTTCAGTGTGCTTGAAATATAAAAATAAACGTTTAAAGGGTACTTTAGTACTGAGTTTTTATTAAATGTTCCTGTACCTAATATTTAAATTAACGTATGTCAAAATATTTTACAATACAAGTGTTAAACGTTACATCTTTCTATATAAAATG
>Ga0207655_1001680_pt1 | contig 19494 bp, 17 predicted proteins | sample KBSM44metaG_FD_184398 | JGI IMG/M metagenome (GOLD analysis project Ga0207655, IMG submission 184398) | Miscanthus rhizosphere microbial communities from Kellogg Biological Station, Michigan, USA - KBS M4-4 metaG (SPAdes) (version 2) | ecosystem: Host-associated > Plants > Roots > Rhizosphere >...
TTAATGGAAAAATTGGCAGTATCTAAAGCAAGAGATACGCGAGTAAAAAATATAGACGCAGTTTATACCGCAACGCGTTATGGTAATGTGATGTGTTCACGTGGCTCCATTATTCCATTATTTATTAAACAAATTAAAGAAGGTCTGCCTTTAACTATTACTAATCCCAATATGACACGTTTTATGATGTCACTACAGGACTCGGTAGAATTGGTTATGTTTGCTTTCAGTCAGGGTAATCCAGGTGATATTTTGGTGCAAAAATCACCAGGTGCAACAATTGAAGTTTTAGCTCAAGCACTTAAAGAACTCTTTAATGCAGACAATGAGATTAAAATTATTGGAGAGCGTCATGGAGAGAAGCTGTTTGAAACGCTTTGTTCTAAAGAAGAAATGGCGAAAGCTGATGATTTAGGAGACTTTTACCGAATTCCTGCTGATTTTAGAGATCTAAACTATAGTAAATACGTGCAAGAAAATGCCCCAGCTTTACTTGATGACGAATATAATTCACATAATACGCATAGATTGAATGTAGAAGAGCTAAAAGAATTATTGCTCACTTTGGATTATGTTCAAGAAGAATTGAAGTCACATCAAGGATAATAAAATGTTGCCGCTTATAAAAACTAGTTTACCTGACAGAGATCTTTTAATCCCCCGCTTAGAGCAAGTTTTGTATAGTGGGTATATCGCTCAAGGTGAAATTGTTGAGAATTTTGAAAGAAAATTCGAAGAATATATTGGAAGTGGAAATACGCTGTCATTAAACTCAGGAACTGCAGCATTACATATCGCATTGATATTGGCTGGGGTTAAGCAAGGCGATGAAGTAATTAGTACAGCATTGACTGCTGAACCGACCAATGTCGCAATTAAAATGGTTGGGGCAAAAGTTCGTTGGGCTGATGTCGATTATGATACTGGCAATATATCACCCGACTCGATTGAAAAAGCAATCAATGCAAAAACGAAAGCAATCATTGTTGTAGACTATGCGGGTATTCCTGTTGATGTAAAGAGAATTCAGGAGATCTCTGAAAAATATAGAATTCCTGTGATTGAAGATGCAGCACATGCAATAGGTGCTAAATTTGATGGCAAAAAAACAGGCAATCATTTTCCATTTACCGTATTTTCTTTTCAAGCAATAAAACACCTAACTACCATAGATGGCGGGGCATTGCAGATTCAAGATAAAGCCCTTTACGAGCGCGGTAAAATTATAAGATGGTTTGGATTAGATAAAAAGAAAACTAGATTAGATAATAATATAACTGAGCAGGGCTATAAGTATCATATGAACAATGTGAATGCTTGCGTAGGACTTCTACAGTTGGAAGGAATCGATAAAATTGTTGATAGGTATATCGAGAATGGTAAATACCTTGATCGAAATCTAACAGGTGTACAAGGTGTAGAGTTAATTAAGTACTATGGTAACTCAGAGCCATCTTATTGGTTGTACACATTAAAGGTTGAGAATAGGGCTGGCTTTATCAAAATGATGGAGGCAAATGGAATAGCTGCTTCTGAACTTCATAAACGCAATGATTTACATGAATACTTAAATGATAATCCTGTGGAACTACCAAATTTAGATCAGTTCTATGAAAAGATGGTACATATTCCATGTGGGTGGTGGGTCACTAAAGATGACTGCGATAAGATGATTGAATTGATTCGGAAAGGTTGGTAATGATTCCTATTTTTAAACCGTATATGCCAAATGATATTTTGCCTGAACTAGAGAATATTCTATATTCAGGTCAATTAGCATATGGAAAATATGGGAAACTATTTGAATTAGAATTAGCAAAATTTATAGGGAACCCATACCTAATTTCTGTAAACTCTTATAATCAAGCTATGTTATTAGCCTTGTCGATATTAGATTTAAAGCCAGGGGACGAGGTAATCGTCTCTCCTGTAAGTTGTTTGGCATCGAATCAACCATTTGTGATTAAGGGGCTCAAAGTTATTTGGGCCGATGTCGATCCAAATACTGGTTCTCTCTGTGTTGAGGATGTCAAGAAAAGAATCACTACAAAAACAAAAGCAATATTTCATAATCATTTTTGTGGTTATTTAGGTGATATAGCAGCAATCAATCAAATAGCTAAAGAATATGATCTTTGGGTTGTTGATGATTGTATCGAAGCATTTGGCTCAGAGTATAATACTCAAAAAGCAGGAAATTTAGGTGCTGATTTAAGTGTATTTTCTTTCCAGACAGTTCGATTACCAAATACTGTAGATGGCGCTGCAATAAGTTTCTCTTCTAAAGAGTTATATGAGAAAGCAATTCTCATGCGTGACTATGGTATAGATAGGAAAAACTTTAGAACCTCAACGGGTGAAATTAACCCAAATTGTGACATCAGGTTAGAGGGCTATGGTGCAACTCTTAGTGAAATTAATTCATATATTGGTTTGAAGCAAATGTATAATTTGCCTAATTTGTTAGAGAAGCAGAGAAAAAATGCGATTGATTGGAATAATAAAATTCAAGAAACTCCATCTATAAAACCTCTAGAATTAATATCTGATACTCAGCCAAATTATTGGGTTTTTGGTGTTTTATGTGAGGATAAAGCACAAGCACTACAAAATTTCCGTAATCAAAACTGGTATGCAACTGGTGTTCATATCAATAATAATATTTACTCTGTTTTCAATAATCTTGAAAGTTTGAACGGAGTTAATGAATTTATGAATAAATTTCTAGCTTTACCATGTGGTTGGTGGGTTAATTATAGTGAATGAGAATATTAAATGAATCAAGTTGATGTAACAGCTAAAATACATCCTAATGTTAAGTTGGGTGTATATAATAGAATTGGTAAAAATGTTGTAATTGAAATATTAGGAGATGATCCAAATCTTAGTGTAACAATCGGTGATAATAACATTATTAACGATAATACACGTATTTTTATCCATGGTAAATTTAGTATGGGGGATTGGAATGTATTGCATAATGACATGCTAATTATGGCCGAACAACATTTATACATAGGTCATAACTGTTGGTTTGGTCAGAATACTATACTTGATGGCGCTGGTGGCTTAGTAATAGGGAATGGTGTAAGGGTTGGAATGTATTCGCAAATTTGGACTCATGTAGCGAGTGGAGAACAAATCGAAGGTTGTATATTGTATTCAAAAAGAGAAACTATAATTGAGGATGATGTCTGGTTAGTGGGCAGTTGTATTGTTGGATCTGGTCTTAAATTAGGTTGGAGAAGCGTTGCTTTAATTAATTCAGTGCTTACAAAAGATACTTTGCCAGATAGAGCCTATGCTGGCAGTCCTGCAAAGCTTATGGAAAAAGCTCAGTTTTATGTGGAAAAGTCACTGGATGAGAAATTTGAATTATTAAGTGGTTGGTTAAATGATTTTGTCATGATTAATAATGATTTAACTTTAGAGAAAATAAATTCACAATATTTGTTGTTGGAGAATGGTATAACAAAAGAAAAAGTGATATTTTTAAAAGAAATACTTAAAGATAATAAAAAAGTAGAAAGTATTTTTTATCTAGAAGATAAAACATTTGTTAAAACAAACTCGTTGTTAGAGAGACAAGTATATAAATATTTGTATAACAATAAAGCTCGTTTTTTGCCTCGACAGTAAAAGGTAGTTTAATTTTAATTAAGAAAAAACTTATTTAATATTGGAGTTAAGTAATTAAAATGTTCCAGATTAAGTTAATAAAACATCAAGATGCAACTGGTAAAGATATTAAAGAAATTATTGATTTAAAATCTAAGCAATGGAGTTTTAGTTTAGATGAGCAAATGCAGTGGATAAAAAATAATATTAAAAATTCTGACTTCCATATCCTGTTACTTTTAGATAAAAAAAGTGTAGCTTATCTAAACTTAATAGATATTGAGTTAATTGTAAATGGCACGACTAGAAAAGGTTTTGGAATAGGTAATGTCTGTGCAATAGAAAAAGGTAAAGGATATGGTTTTGAGTTGATGAAGGAAGTAAATAAAATTATTACTAATTTGAACAAAATTGGCTTTTTATTTTGTAAAGAACCGTTGTTGAAATTTTATAGTTCTTTGGGGTGGGTAAAATTAGCATCACAGCACTATAAAATCAAAGGTGATAATTTAAACGTTATGATTTTTAATATGAAATGCGATAATAGTTTTTTAATTGAATATGATGGTATTATTTTTTGATTAAAAAATGTTTTTTATATTTATTTTAACTAATCAAAATATTAGATTAGAATCTTTTAATTTTGCATTTAGGAGATTTTGCAGTATGGTTAAAAGGTTTTCATTAAGTGAATAAAGTAACTAAAAATATTATTGCAAACTATCTAGGTAAATTATGGAGTTTTGTATCCATATTTATTTTCGTACGTTTATACATTGACTTACTTGGTATTGAGTCCTACGCAATAATTAATTTTTATACAGTAATACTTGGATTGTTAGTATTCGCTGATGCTGGCTTAACAGCAACTTTAACAAGAGAATTAGCAAGAGATATCAGTATTGAATCAAAAGCCAACTTAGTTTATACCTTTGAAAGGATCTATATTGGCATATGCTTGTTACTTACAATTTTAGTCATAATTTTTGCGCCCTATATTGCTAATCATTTTTTAAAATCACAAATTTATCCTGTAGAGACAGTGGCTTATTTTTTACGTTTAATAGGTTTTGGTGTGACTTTACAACTTTTCTCAACATTGTATGAGGGGGGGTTAAATGGTTTGCAACATCAGGTTTTAACAAATAAAGTTAAAATTATTTGGAGTGCTTGTAGGGCAGGTTTGGTATTAGTGCCTCTATACTTTCTGCCTAAATTAGAAATATATTTTTGGTGGCAGATTTTTTGCAATGTAATTCTATTACTGATTTTTAGAAAGAAAATACATATCTTATTACCAAATTCAAATCCATTTTTTTCAAAAGAACTATTAAAGTCTATTTCTAAATATGCAGTAGGAATGATGGGAATAGCTTTAATTTCGGGTATCAACATTCAAATCGATAAACTTGTAATTAGTAAATATTTATCAATGGAACTTTTTGGTTATTACTCAATTGCAAGTTTGTTAGCCCAACTTCCAATAATGATTGTAACACCAATTATCATTGCAGTATTTCCTATTTTAGCATTGTTCGTATCTCAAGATGATCAAAACTCTATAGTAAAGAGCTTTCATAAATATTCGTTTTTAATAACTGTAATTGCAGCACCAATTGTATTTTGTATAGCATTGTATTCGATACCATTGGTAACTTTATGGACTGGTAAAGCTGGCATCGCGCAAAGTGTGGATTATGTAGTAAAGATATTAATCATTGGTGGTTTATTTCTATGTTTGCAATTAACCCCATTTTACCTCGCTTTAGCAAATGGTTCAACTAAGATAAATTTGTATACTGGAATTGTTGGACTCATTGTTATTATCCCGTTTATGATCTATTCAATAAGTCATTATGGTATGATTGGCGCTGCCATTCCTTGGGTGATTGTAAACATTGGAGGTTTTCTCTTTGTTGGATTCTATAGTGTTAATAAATTTTTGAAAGGACAAGTATCATATTGGTTGATTTGGGATATTTTTGTCCCAATAACAATAAGTGTGATGATAGGTCTTTTTATTGAGACAATATTGAGCAATATCAATGGTGAGTATATGTTTATTGGTAAATCTTTACTTATTGGTGTTTTAAGTGTTGTATTTAATATTATAATTCAAAATATGAAAAACCCAGATTATTCAATAATTGATATTAGATCATTTTACGAATTGGTTAAAGGAAAAATCCTTAAATGAAGCCTTTGATAAGTGTAGCAATTGCAACAAAGAATCGTGAAAAATATTGCATAGAAGCGATAAAGTCTATTCTTAGATATAAAAATCCTGAGATTGAAATAGCAATTTCTGATAATAGTGCAACAGATGAAGTAAAAAAATTTGTTGAAGAACTAGATAGTATCGCTCTTAAATACACTTACCATGGTGAAGATAATATTTCTTCGATAGAAAATTTCAATCGTGCAATGGAGTTAACCACTGGTCACTATGTGATGTTGATAGGGGATGATGATTCAATACTTCCCAAAGCCATTGAAATTGCACAATGGGCTAAAGAGAATGATATAGATTCAATTTGTTCAAAGGAAGCTTTAACTTATTACTGGCCTCATGCTTTAGACCAATATCCAAATGGATTGATGATAAGCCCTTCATCAACTGGCAAGATTACTAAGATTGATTTCCGAAAGCATCTCAATGAACTTTTGGAAAATGGTTTACAATTATATTTATTATATCCTTTACCTAAGACTTATCATGGATTAGTTAAACGTAGTCTAATGGAAGAGATCAAGCAGAAAGTTGGCCATTATTATGGTGGGCTAAGCCCAGATTTATATTCATCAATAGCAGTATCATGTGTTGCAAAGAATCATTATATTATTGATGAACCACTTTCGATAGCAGGCGTCTGCGCTAAAAGTACTACTGCGGATAATTTTAAAGGGCTTCACTCAGGTAGCCTAGAAGGTATTCCTCATTTAAAGAATCGACCCAATTATAAATTCAGTGACAAAATACCTCTATATTATTCAGTAAATACAATCTGGGCAGAGTCTGGTTTAAAAGCTTTAGAGGAATTAAATGAACAGGAATTAATTAAAAAATTTAATATGCATAGATTAATGGCTCAAGCTTGGATACATAATCGTAAATTTATTGCCCCTATTATAAAAGAAAAGCATCACGAGCTAGTTAATAGACATAATATTGGAGGTCTAAAAAATATATTATCTTTTTCTTTGGCAATTTTAGAGATATTGAAAGCAAGATTTAAACGTATTGTTTTTAAAAAATTTAAGAAAAAAAAATCCATTAAAGTTATAGGGTTGCTTAATATATCTGATGTAATTGAATTTTATAGGAAGGAAAAAAAATAATGATTTATTATCTCTTTCCATATTTTTATACTTTGTTTTTTTCACTGCTTTTGTATTATGGAAATATAAAAGCAGTAAAGATATGGCATCTTTTTTTATTATTATTACCAGCTATATTGATTTTTTTTCTTAGAGGCAATGTTGGGACGGATACATATTATTATTTAGGATTGTTTGATGATTATATGTATTATGGTGAAAGTGATGCGAAATATGAACCTGGATTTGAAATTTTAGGAAAAGCTTTAATCTATTTAGGTCTTTCTCCTCGTTTCGCATTAGCTTCAATAGGTCTTATAACAACTTTAGTTTTGTGTAAAGCCTATTCTGCATCTAAACGGCAGATGTTGTTATTAACATTATTAGTTTTTCCATTATTCTTTTTCGACTTTACGATGAATGGTATTCGATATGGATTGAGTTTTAGCTTGGCAACTTTAGCAATTGACTCACTTCAGAGAGGGAAATATAGAGCTGCTACAATATGGGGGGTGATTGCATTTAGTATTCAATATTCCGCAATTTTAGTTATGCTTCCCTTTGTTGGGGTTCTGGTAAAAAAGAAATATATTTTCCTTTTTATTTCTTTATTAAGTATAGCATTTTTAGCAAGTCCGGATCTATTTAGTCTGATTACAGATAGAATATCTGGAAAAACAGATGCATATAGTAATGTTTTTTCTCCAAGTATCTTTTCTGGGGTGGCTCCTTTAGCAATAGTATTAATGATATATATTAGCTTTTTACATTTTAATAAAGGACTATATTCAAAGTTGATTCATATAATTCTTCTTTTGGAAGTATTGTCTTTTATTTTGGCAAAATTTACGTATGCAGGTTTAAGATTTCAGGGGGTATTTATGTATTGTATGATCTTATATATCAAATACAACTTAGATGGAATAGAATTGCAGTATATTAGAAAATATGTCTATATCCTTATAATATTAAGTATAATAGGAATATTATTGTTTGTAAAAAATATATCAGGTTTTGTTGATGGTGATATGTCTCCATTTCTACCTTATAAATTTTTCTGGGAAGAGTATAGGCCTTATACATTATGAAAATTTCAGTAGTTATACCAATGTACAACTCAACAAATACGATCGTTAAGGCCTTGGATTCTATTAAGAATCAATCTTATAAGTGTGACTATCAAATAATAGTAGTAAACGACGGCTCAAAAGATGATTCATACGCTGTGGTTAATGACTATCTTTTGCAAAATCCTGAGTTAAATATTCAACTGGTTAATCAGGTTAATGGAGGGGTTTCGAAGGCAAGGAATATAGGCTTAAAATTATCTGATGGGGATTTCGTTGCATTTCTTGACAGTGATGATGAATGGCTTACTGATAAAATTGAAAAGCAGCTTTTAATTTTTGAAAAAAATCCTGATGTTGACGTTTTGGCTACGAATCGAAATAATGAATATTTCGAGAGTTTTTTTGGCCAAAAATTTTCGAAACTTACAGATATTAGCTCACGATTATTATTGTTAAAAAACTTTCTTTCTCCTCCTACTGTTATGATGAGAAAAAATGTTATTGCAGATGTTGGCTATTTTGATGAAGAACAAAAATATGCTGAAGAAGGTAATTATTGGATACGAGTATGTGATCAGAAAAAATGTTGCTTATTAAATGAAAGTTTAGTCGTTACAGGTGGAGGAAAACCAAGTTTTGGTCATTCAGGTCTTTCAGCTAATTTGTGGGAAATGGAGAAAGGTGAGTTAAAGAATATTATTTTGGCTTTCAGAATGAAAATAATTAATATTTTTGAGTTTTCTTTTTTATGCATATATTCTCTTTTAAAATACATTAGAAGAGTATTAATAGTTGGTATGAGAAAATGAAACAATATAGTCTGTTACAAACACTTTATCTTGTTTATTGTAAAATTAGAACAAAGCTAACCTTTTCGAACGCTAGAATTATCCGCTTTCCTATAGATATTCGTGGTAAAAAATTTATCAAAATTGGTGGAAATTTTACGACGGGCATAGGTTGTAGAATAGAAGCCTATCCAGAAAGAGATAATAAAATATTGTTTATTGGGGAGAATTTCCAAATGAACGACTATGTACATATTACTGCAATGAACAGTGTAGTTATTGGTGATAATGTATTATTAGCCAGCAAAATTTATATATCTGATTGTACTCATGGAAGTTATATCGGTGATGAAAATGATAGCGACCCATTACTAAACCCTATAGATCGTCCGTTGTCAGTAAAACCTGTAAAAATTGAAGACAATGTATGGTTAGGTGAATTTGTTTCAGTTTTGCCTGGAGTAACAATTGGAAAGGGAACAATAGTAGGTGCAAACTCTGTCGTATCTAAAAGTTTACCTTCATATGTAATAGCTGTTGGTTCACCAGCAAGACCGATTAAATTTTATAATTTTGAAAGTAAAAGATGGGAAAAATATGTCAATTAGAAATGTATTAATTACTGGCGGAGCTGGCTTTATTGGGTCAAATTTGGCTCTAAAGCTTGCTTCAAAAGGTTATTCAGTAACAGTGCTAGATAACTTATCTCCACAAATTCATGGTGATAACCCGACTCAGACATCGCCACTTTATTTAAGTATCAAAGATAAAGTTAAATTTATTCAAGGTACAGTTACTTCTAAAGACGACTGGGAAAAGGCACTACAAGGGCAAGATGCAATAATACATTATGCAGCTGAGACTGGTACAGGACAGTCTATGTATGAGGTTGAAAAGTATGTAGACGTAAATATTAATGGTACAGCATTGATGCTTAATCTACTTGTAAATGGTGATTATGGTGTTAAAAAAGTAGTAGTTGCATCTTCGCGATCAATTTATGGCGAAGGTAAATATATTAGTAAGGAGTTAGGCCCTGTATACCCTACTCAAAGAACTGCTGACTTTATGGATCAAGGTGATTTTGAGGTTAAATACACGGGTTCTTCAGATCTTACTTTAGTTGCAACTGATGAAGACTCGAAGATTCATCCGTCTTCTGTTTATGGGATTACTAAACAAAATCAAGAGCAAATGGTTCTTACAGTTTGTCCAACTATAGGTATTGCTGGCGTCGCATTTAGATATCAGAATGTTTATGGACCAGGCCAATCACTTAAAAATCCTTATACAGGAATTTTGTCCATTTTTTCTACTCAGATTAAAAATGGCAATAGTATTAACATTTTTGAAGATGGGAAAGAAAGCCGTGATTTTGTGTACATTAACGATGTAGTTGATGCTACTATTCTTGGTCTTGAAAAAGAAGAAGCGAATAACCAAGTTTTTAATGTCGGAACAGGTGTAGCAACAAATGTACTTACAGTTGCTAATGAATTAGTTAAAAATTATGGTATTAATGTTTCTATCAAAGTTTCAGGTAACTACCGTTTAGGCGATATTCGTCATAATTATGCGGATTTGACTAAAATTAATAAGCTTCTTGGTTTTCAACCTAAAGTTTCGTTTGAAGATGGATTGAAAAAATTCGCTGATTGGGTAAATACTCAAGAAATCCAAGAAGATAACTACCAAAGATCTATTGATGAAATGAAAGCGAAAGGATTGTATAAATAAATGAAGAACTTAGGGCACCTAAAAGGGAAAAAAATCTTATTTTTTTGTGTACAGTCGTTTAATATGGAAAAAGATATTATTAAACAATTGGAGAAGCACGGTGCTCTAGTTACCTATTTTGATGAAAGACCCGCAAATAATAATTTCACCAAGGGAATGATTCGAGTCAATAGAAATTTTTTACAAAGAAGAATTAATAAATACTATCAAAATATTTTGAAATCGATTGGTAATGAAGAATTTGACTTTTTATTTGTTAATCGTGGAGAGGTTGTTCCTAAAATTTTTTTAGAAAAATTCATAAAATTACAACCTAAGTGTCAGCGTATATTTTATACTTGGGATAGTTTTGGAAATCATAGTCACGGTTTATCAATTCTAGAATATTTTCATAAAAAATTTACTTTTGATAGAAAGGATGCTGAAAAATATCAGATAGGATTTAGACCTTTATATTTTACAGATCGGTACCGTGGAATTTATGAAAGTAAAACAAGTAAAACCATTGATTTATTGTTTTTAGGCACTGCACACTCTGATCGCTATATTATTAGTAATCAAATTGCAGGATGGTGTAAGGAAAATAAACTTACTACTTTTAATTATTACTATATGCAAGGAAGATTAGTATATTATTATAAAAAATATTTTGATGAAAGTTTTAAATTGTTTGATTTTAAAAAGTTAAGTTTTAAAAGTCTAACATCAGAAGAAATTATTCAATATTATGATAAATGTAATGTAGTTCTTGATATTAGTCATCCTGGTCAATCTGGTCTAACAATGCGTACTTTTGAAACGATTGGGGCTAGGAAAAAATTAATTACAACAAATATAGAAATTAAAAATTATCCTTTTTATAATCCTCAAAATATTTTTGTATTTGATCGTAATGAGATTAAATTAGAAGCAGATTTTTTCTTCAATGAATATGCACCACTTAATAATGAATTGTATGAAAAGTGCTCAATTGATGGTTGGATAGAGGATATCTTCTTTGGTGATGAACTTAATTCATGGAATATTAATTAGTTAGATATGTTTTTAAGTTGTGATTTAACTTATTAATAACGCTATTCTGTATCAATATTCATAATTCATAGCTAATGATTTTAGCTTACCTAGATCTTATTCCTAAATGTATAACATTGAAGATAGCAGGGGGAAATGTGTTATTTTATTTATATTGCAATAAATTAATGCTGATTTTATGGTAAATTAGGTTGTGCAGATAATTAGTTTGATCTTGAATTTTCAATAAAAAATATTGTAAATTATGGGTTTAGAAGAGATAAATGAAAAGACTTGTTGATATCATTATTGCGTCAATAGCACTTTTATTACTGTCGCCAATTTTTCTAATTGTGGCATATAAAGTACGTAAGAACTTAGGCTCTCCTATTTTTTTCTATCAAGAGCGACCTGGTAAAGATTGTAAACAGTTTAGAATGATTAAATTTCGTTCTATGAAAAATGCTTTTGATAAAGATGGTCAGCCCTTACCAGATGATCAACGGATTACGCCATTTGGAAAGAAACTTCGTTCAACAAGTTTAGATGAAATGCCGCAGCTAATTAATGTTCTTATAGGTGATATGAGTATCGTTGGGCCACGGCCACAGCTTTCTGAATTTGTGGAACATTATACTTCCCATCAATTGCGTCGCCATAATGTTAAACCGGGTATGACTGGTCTGGCACAGGTGAGCGGACGTAATAATTTATCTTGGGAAGAAAAGTTTGATTTAGATGTACAGTATGTTGAAAAACAATCAACGCTTCTCGATTTTAAAATTATGTTTAAAACAGTTGAGGTTATGTTTAAAAAAGAAGGCATAGATTCACCAGACCAAGCAGTTGGTGCAAGTCGTTTTTCAGGTTCGGAAACGACTGATACCAAATCTACCAATCGTTAATAATGTTGTTAAAGTAAATCATGATCAAAAAAGCCATTCTTCCTGTTGCTGGATTAGGAACACGCTTCTTACCAGCAAGCAAATCTATTCCTAAAGAAATGGTGACTATTGTAGATCGACCTGCAATTGAGTATGTTGTTAAAGAAGCTATGGCTGCTGGAATTGAGCAAATTATTTTAGTGACGCATTCTTCTAAAGCATCCATAGAAAACTATTTTGATCGTAATTTTGAGCTTGAAACAACCTTAGAAAATAAGAAAAAATTTGATCTACTCAAAGAAATTACTGAAATTTTACCAAAACATGTCAGTGTGGTTAGTGTCCGTCAACCTCAACCATTGGGTTTAGGGCATGCTGTTTTATGTGCGAAATCTGTGATTGGAAATGATGACTTTGCTGTGTTATTACCAGATGTTTTAGTCAAAGAAAAAAGTACAGAAAATGATTTAGCGCGAATGATTCATCGTTTTAATACATCTAAAGCATCGCAAATTATGGTAGAGGCTGTACCTGATGATCTTGTGGATCAATATGGTATTGTAGATGTAACATCTTTACCTGTTGAGGGTGAAAGTATCGTGATGAAAGGGATTGTCGAAAAGCCTGCAGTTGGTAGTGCACCTTCAAATTTATCAGTGGTAGGTCGTTATGTACTGCCTGCTAAGATTATGCAGTTATTAGAACAAACGCCTAAAGGTGCAGGCAATGAAATCCAATTGACGGATGCCATTGCTGCTTTACAAAAATTAGAAAATGTCGAAGCGTATCGTATGAAAGGTCAGACTTTCGACTGTGGTAGTAAAATTGGTTATTTAAAAGCAGTATTACACTATGCTGTAGAACATCCTAAGTTGGGTGAAGATTTTAAAAAGCTTATTAAAGAATTGAATTTATAATAATTGGATCTGATATGAATATTTGTGTATTTGGCACAACACTCCAAGCTGGCGTACTCGCTGGCTTGTTTGCTGAATATGGGCACCACGTGTATTGGTGTCCCCGAGTAGGCGCTGATCATCAATCCTCAGTACACTACCAAGATGAAGATTTAAATCAACTCATTCAAAAACAGATTAAGAACAATTCAATTCAATTGGTCGGGTTAAAACAACTTCAATTACAAAGTGAAGTTTTTTTATTTAGTTTTAATCCTTCTGAATTTGATCAAGCCAAGCGCTTGGCTGAAGAATTAAAACGTTTTCCTATTATTCATCCAAGACTGATGATCAATGGTTCTACATTTGGTTTACAAGGTACTGAAGAACTGAAACAAATTTTAGTAGCTGATCATTGGGCGTATTTGCCAGACACCATTCAAGAAGGTAATGCGATTCAAAGTTTTATCGACCTAAAGCAGGTAATTGTTGGTGTAGATCAATCTGCGACCCAACAGATTATCAAAGAATTATTAAGACCTTTTTTTCAGTTAAAACATCAATATTTGTTTATGCCATTTTTAGATGCTGAATTTACCAAACTGAGTATTTCAGGCATGTTGGCTACACGCATCAGTTATATGAATGATATGGCGCAAGTCGCTGAAAAATTAAATATTGATATTCATAATGTTAAACAGGGATTGGCATCTGATAGTCGAATTGGTGCATCATATTTATCTGCAGGTGTTGGTTTTGGTGGGGAAAATTTCTCCCATGATATTTTAACCTTAACAGGCACAGTGGCGGGTTCAGGGATTAAAAGCCAATTGCTGGATCAGGTTTGGAATATCAATGAACAACAAAAAGAAATTTTATTTAGAAAACTGTGGAATTACTATCAAGGGCAGTTAACAGGTAAAGTTGTGGCGATTTGGGGTGCTTCTTTTAAAGAAAATACCTCGAGTATTGAGAATTCACCGATTCATGCCATGCTTGCAGCACTTTGGGCACAAGGCGCAATTGTACAGTTGCATGATCCTCAGGCTTTAGCGCGGGTAGCAAATTTCTATGGCGAACGTGCTGATTTGATTTTATGTCATGATCAATACCAAGCAGTAGAAAATGCACATGCATTGTGTTTATTGACGGCTTGGAAGCAATATTGGAGTCCTGATTATTCACAACTTTTACAGAAAATGGCCCATCCTTTGATTCTTGATGGTCGTAATATGTTAGATCCAGATTTCGTCAAAGCACAAGGTTTTGCTTATCAGGGTGTAGGGCGAGTATGACAAATTCTATATTAGACAATGATCAAAGAGAGCAGCATTTAGTAAGATTGCAAAATCTTTCTGTGGAACAACAGCAATTGCGTTTGACCGATTTATTTGAGCAAGATCCGCAGCGGTTTGATAAGTTCTCAGTACATTTTAATCAACTGAGTTTTGATTATAGTAAACATCGTATTGACCAAAATGCATGCGATGCTCTGTTTAAATTTGCAGATTCAAAACAATTAACGCAATGGATCAAACGTTTATTTACCGAAGAATCGATCAATTATACGGAAGACAGAGCAGCAATGCATTGGGCATTGCGTTTACCGAAGCATGATCAAGATTACCCTGAACTGGCTGAATTGGTACATCAACAATTAGATCGAATGTATCAGCTTGTTGACAAAGTCCATGCGGGGCAATGTCGTGGTTCGACAGGTGAAGTGATTCAAGATGTGGTGAATATTGGGGTGGGTGGTTCTGATTTAGGACCATTGATGGTGAGTCATGCTTTATCAGACTATAAAGTCAGTACTGCGAAACCATTAAAAGTACATTTCGTTTCAACTATGGATGGTAGTCAGCTTTCTGATTTACTACATCAATTACGCCCTGAAACCACCTTATTTATTATTTCGTCCAAGTCTTTTGGAACCATTGATACTTTATCTAATGCTCAAACAGTTCGTCAGTGGTTAGAAAAAGATTTGGGTACGCAAAACAGTGTGATCCAACATCATTTTATTGGGGTTTCAACCAAGCCTGAGAAAATGACAGAATGGGGAATCGCACCAGAAAATCAGTTCTTACTTTGGGATTGGGTCGGTGGTCGTTATTCGTTGTGGTCATGTATTGGTTTACCGATTGCATTGCAGATTGGTGTTGATGGGTTTAAACAATTGCTCGCAGGCGCTTATGCGATTGATCAGCATTTCCAAAAAGCCTCATTTGAGCAAAATATTCCCGTATTGATGGGGTTACTTGGAGTCTGGAATAATAATTTTTTAAATATTCAGACCCATGCAGTATTGCCTTATGATGGTCGTCTAAAATATTTTGCTTCTTATTTACAGCAACTTGAGATGGAATCGAATGGAAAGTCGATTCAAAGAAATAATCAAAAAGTTGATTTAAACACCTGTCCAATCGTCTGGGGCGAAGTGGGGCCAAATGCGCAACATGCTTTTTATCAGCTCTTGCATCAAGGAACCCATGCAGTCAGTTGTGATTTTATTGCGCCAGTACAGCGTTATAATTCGAATCAATTTACCTATGCTGAAAGTGCAGAATCCTTAATTGAGCAGCATCATTTGGCTTTATCAAATTGCTTGGCGCAGTCGCGATTATTGGCTTTTGGTAACACAGCATTAAATGCCAATGAATTATCAGGCTTACCTGTATATAAACAGTATGAAGGCAATCAACCAAGTTCAACGCTATTGTTGCAAGAACTAAGCCCTTATAGTTTAGGAATGCTGATTGCATTGTATGAACATAAAGTGTTTGTGCAATCGGTCATTTGGAATATTAATCCATTTGATCAATGGGGCGTTGAAAAAGGCAAAGAAATTGCCAACCAATTACTCCCTATTCTCAATGGTAAAGAAAAAGACGTGTCTCAACTGGATGCTTCAACACAAGGTTTAATTAAGATCTTGCTGAGCAAAGAGTAGAAATACTGGAAAGATTTATGGCAAATATTTTAGTAACAGGTGGTGCGGGTTATATTGGATCGCATACCTGTGTGGAGTTACTTGAGGCTGGGCATAAGGTTATTGTTCTAGACAATCTATCAAATAGCTCAGAAGAATCATTAAAACGTGTCCAAGAATTGACTGGAAAAACACTAAAATTTGTTCAAGGTGACATTCGTTATCAAAATGATTTAGATCAAGTTTTTTCAAACAATAAAATCGATGCTGTGATTCATTTTGCAGGTTTAAAAGCAGTGGAGGAAAGCCAACAAATTCCACTGACTTACTTTGATCATAATATTGCAGGATCAGTTCAGTTGGCACAAGCGATGCAAAGAGCGGGTGTTTTTAATTTAGTTTTTAGTTCATCTGCAACAGTTTACGGAGAAAGCAATTCTTCCCCTTATCAGGAGGATATGCAACTAGGTCTACCGAATAATAATTATGGTCATACAAAGCTAATCGTTGAGCAATTATTGGAAAAACTATCAATTGCGGATAAGCACTGGTCGATTGCACTATTGCGTTATTTTAATCCTGTTGGTGCGCATAAGAGCGGTCGTATTGGCGAAGATCCATTAGGTATTCCAAATAATCTTATGCCTTATTTGACTCAAGTCGCTGTAGGTCGTAGAGAAAAGCTTTCTATTTTTGGAAATGATTACCCAACTCAAGATGGAACATGTGAAAGAGATTTTATTCATGTTGTCGATTTAGCAAAAGCACATGTTTTAGCTGTTGAAAATAGAATAAAAAGCCAAGGGTGTCGTGCTTGGAATATTGGGACTGGTCTGCCTATTTCAGTACTACAAATTAAGAGTACTTTTGAAAAAATAAATAATATCAGTATAAATTCAGAATTTGTAAGCCGACGAGCTGGTGATTTGCCGAGTTTTTATGCTAATGCATTGCGAGCTAATATAGAATTAGGTTGGACGCCAAAATATACTTTGGAAGATATGTTGGCAGACAGTTGGAATTGGCAAAAACAAAATCCAACAGGCTATCAAGCATAAATTTAACAGTAAAAAATAGGCGCATTAAGCGCCTATTTATATTATTCAATATTTGGTTTTATGTAGTTATTTACCACATAAATTGATCCTTTTTTACTCAAATGACCATAATCAACTTGAAGTAGATCAGAACCTATCTTAGTTTCACAATAATATTTCGAACTCTTTAAGTCACACATTTGGTTGATAAGGGATATGTATTTGATTTGATGATCATTCAAATTGTTAACTATAATTTTTGCTTTAGCATCATGTTCTATAATATCCATATCCAGACCAGTATCATTAATTTTTGACACTATGGAATCAAAATGGGAATCTTTTACAATAACTTTAGGTAAAGATGGTCGCCATTGAGGTACAGCGCCAACAATCAATATTTTTTTTACGCCTAAGGATTCTAGCTTCTTTGTAATCGATTTCCAATCAGATAGATCATGACTATCAGCCTGAGCAATAATAACAAATGAGGGCTTTAATCGCTTTATTTCCTCTAAAGCTAATATATTGACTTTATCACACGCCTGTTTAAGCGCTCCTTTAAGTGTTTCAGTTGGAGTTAAAGATGCTTTACAACCTGAGGAGCCAATCTGATAAAAACTATAATCATTCAATGTTGTCCTAAGCCCAAGTGATAATGCTTGAGAGTGAGAGTCTCCCCATAAAAGGATTGACTTGGTTGATAGTGGTTGATTGATACAGGACTTATCAATACCATTAAATCCATATTTTGTTAAATTGGAATAAGCATCACACTGTAACCAATAAGCATCATCAAGGTTTTTATGTTCATTAATGTATTTTTCAATCAAAAGAGCTTGAGGAGTATTTGCTGCACCTCTTATGCTTGAGTTACCTCCATTTGTTTTAAAAATAATTAAACCCAAACCAATAATTGATATACAAGACATTGAAATAATTAAGTTTGACTTGAATAGAGATGTTCCTTTTAATTGATTTCCAATAAATTTTTCAACGTATGTTGCTGATAAATAACCCAAAGCAATTGAAATAATAATACCTACTAATAGATAAATAATATTATTTTGTTGGTTTTTATGGAATAACCAAAAAACAATTGGCCAATGCCATAAGTAAATTGAATAAGAGGCATTACCAAAGAATTGTGCAATTTTATTGTTTGTAAAAATAGATTTTTGGTTTTGTGTATAAAGAATGAGAGCTGTCCCAATCGTTGGTACTAAAGTATAGATACTTGACCATGGGGTTTTTGCATTGAATAAGTATAGGGATGCTATTATTAAAGAAAATCCTATGATTTCTAATAAATATGATGTTGCATTTTTTAGATTAGGTTTAGGTAAAAAGTATAAAAAACCACCTAAAACCATTTCCCAAGCGCGAGTTGGTAAAAGGAAAAAAGAAGCAGATGGTCGATATGTTGAAATAACATGTGCTAAAGCTAGCGAGCAAATGAATAGAAGAATAAGAGAGTAAATGGTTTTATGTTTTAATAATTTATATGCAATGATTAAATATATTGGCAAAAATAAGTAAAATTGCCATTCAACAGATAGAGACCATGTATGTAATAAAATTTTTTCATGTGAATCAACATCAAAATAACCAGACTCTTTCCAATAAATGATATTAGAAACAAATAAAAGACTACCGATTACATGTTTACTTAATGATCTATAATCTGAAGGAATGAGTTCAAACCATCCTAATACCAGTAGAAATATGCACAATACAGCTAAAGCAGGAATGATACGAACAGCTCGATTCGTATAAAATTGAAGAATAGAGAAGTTATTTTCTTGTAGACTGTCCATGATGATTTTTGTCATCAAAAAACCAGATATAACAAAAAAAACATCGACTCCAATAAATCCACCTGTAAAACCGAATATCCCAAAATGGAAAAGAACTACAAACAAAACTGCGTATGCTCTTAATCCATTAATATCGTATCTAAATTTGTTCATAATTTTTCACTAAAATGAGGAAACTGGGTCGTATATAGTTGAAGTAATATAAATTCTATGGCTCATTCTTTTTATTTTACATCATGCCGCCATACTCTGAAAGAATCGGGGTATGGCTTATAGCGATATTAACCCTGAATCAACTGAGTTAACTCATCTACATAATCTTGCATTGGTTTAGGATTTTTATCTGTACGGCTTTCAATATTTAAGCGTAATAATGGCTCGGTATT
>Ga0207655_1001681_pt1 | contig 19490 bp, 9 predicted proteins | sample KBSM44metaG_FD_184398 | JGI IMG/M metagenome (GOLD analysis project Ga0207655, IMG submission 184398) | Miscanthus rhizosphere microbial communities from Kellogg Biological Station, Michigan, USA - KBS M4-4 metaG (SPAdes) (version 2) | ecosystem: Host-associated > Plants > Roots > Rhizosphere >...
CAGCGGCTGTAAAGGTAGCCAAGGGTAAAAAAAGGTTCAGCGTCTGGTTATAGTTTTGATTCTTGCTGACAGCGTAGCTGGAGCACAGTGGGGGATGGGCCAAAAGGGGATCGATGTGGCCAATTTGATTGACCGCCGGGATGCGGAAACAACAATGCCCGGCACTTGGCCGGGCATTGTCGGGTAGCGGATCAGCTCAGTCGGTGTAACCCAACCTGGCCACCCTGCTCTGCTCAGTCTGGCCGCGTGTCGCCAGGCAGTAATACAACGGAACGGTGACCACCAGGCCGACCAGCCAGGACAAGTCCGCGCCCTCGACCAGATTGGCGTAAGGCCCGACATACAACGAGGTATTGGCAAACGGCAACTGCACGAGGATGCCTATGAAATAGGCAATGATCGCGTGCAGGTTGAACCGTCCGTAAACCCCGCCATCGGCGCGGAAGATCGAGGTGATGTCGTAGCAGCCACGCTTGATCAGGTAGAAGTCGATCAGGTTGATTGATGCCCACGGCACCAGCACCAGCAACAACGCCAGAATCAAACCGATGAACTCGGAAATGAAATCCGCCGAAGCTCCGAGTGCGACCACGCAGCAACCGGCCAGCACTCCGCTCGACAACACGACGCGCACCTTGATGCTCGGCGTCCATTGGCTGGCAAAGGTCTGGATCGAGGTGATGATCGACAGCACCGCGCCATACAGATTCAGCGCGTTGTGGCTGATGATGTTGAGCAGAAACAGCACCATCAGAATTGGCCCGAGCCAACCCGTCGACTGCTTGACCGCGACCATCGCTTCAGTACCTTCCGGGGTCGCCAGCACGGCCACCGCACCAAAGCTGAATGACAGAATCGTGCCCAGCGTCGCGCCCAGATAGGTCGCCCAAAACGGTTTGGCAATGCCAATGTCCGCCGGCAGGTAACGCGAATAGTCGGACACATACGGCGAAAAGCTGATCTGCCAGATGATCCCCAGCGATACCGTCGCCAGCCAGCCGGATAAGTTGAAGCTGCCGCGAGTGAGAAAGTCCGCCGGCAAGTCATGGGCAAAGATATAGATGAACCCGGCCAGCAACGCGCTGCCCATCACCCAAGTGCCGATGCGGTTCAGCGTGTGGATGAAGTTGTAGCCGATCACGCCAATCGCCGTGGCCGCCAGTGCGCCGATCAGAATGCTCAGCGGCGCCGGCACCGACGGCGCAATGCCGACGATGGATTTACCGGCGAGCACGATGTTGGAAATAAAGAAACCGATGTAGATGATCGCCGCGAAAAACACGATCAACAGCGCACCGTAGCGACCGAACTGGCCGCGACTCTGGACCATCTGCGGAATGCCCATGCGCGGGCCTTGCGCCGACGCCAGCGCGATCACCACGCCGCCGATCAGGTGCCCCAGCGCAATCGCCAGCAGCCCCCAGAGCAAATCGAGATGGAACACCTGGACCACCATGGCGCCGGTGACGATGGGCAGGGGCGCAATGTTGGTGCTGAACCAAAGGGTGAATAGGTCGCGGGCCTTCCCGTGGCGTTCCGCGAGTGGGACGTAGTCGACCGTATGGTTCTCGATCAACGGATCTTGCCGGGACATCTGGGACATATGCATGAACTCGAGTTTGTCTGTTCTTATCGTTGTATGAAGCCAAACCGGGAGGACTCTGTGGTCGCCCCTCAGATGCAGACCATATTATGGTATTCCAAGCAATTCACAAGACTGATCCGTAGTTTACGGCGTTATCTGATACGCCATCCTCGCTGAAACCGCGGCCTGCAGACCAGCCGCAAGCCCCGTAAATGCTGAGTTTCCGACGAACGCGGCACGTTTATCGGTTCAGCTCAAAAGCTCTTGCAAAGATTGAATACTGGTATACCATCAGACCAACAAACACATAAAAACAGCAGCACCACACCCGAGGACCGACCAATGATCGATGCCGCCATCTACAAACAAGTCATGGGCTCGTTCCCGTCCGGCGTAACCGTCATCACCACCCTGGACGATGACGGTCAGATCGTCGGCCTGACCGCCAGTGCGTTCAGCTCGCTGTCGATGGACCCGGCGCTGGTGCTGTTCTGCCCCAACTACAGCTCCGATTCCTACCCGGTGCTGATCAAGAACAAGCGCTTTGCCATCCACGTTCTGTCCGGCGGCCAGCAAAGCGAAGCCTACGCCTTCGCCCGCAAAGGCAAGGACAAGGCGCAGGGCATCGAGTGGACCTTGAGCGAACTGGGTAACCCGATCCTCGCCAACGCGACAGCTATCATCGAGTGTGAGCTGTGGCGCGAATACGAAGGCGGCGACCACGCCATCATGGTCGGCGCAGTGAAGAACCTGATCGTCCCCGAGCAAATTACCGGGCCGCTGGTTTACTGCCACGGCAAGATGGGCGCCCTGCCCGTCCTGGCCTGATCGTCAGCCCCGCACAATTCAACTGTAGGAGTGAGCCTGCTCGCGATAGCGATTTATCCGATGTCGATGTTTTTTCTGACACACCGCCATCGCGAGCAGGCTCACTCCTACAAGTTTTGTAGCCTCAACAACAAAAGATCCGAGGAAGCGTCATGAAATTTTCCCTGTTCATCCACATGGAACGCTGGGACGAAAGCGTCAGCCACCGCCAACTGTTCGAAGACCTCACCGAACTGACCCTGATGGCCGAGGCCGGCGGTTTCAGCACCGTGTGGATTGGCGAACACCACGCCATGGAATACACCATCTCGCCAAGCCCGATGCCACTGCTCGCCTACCTCGCCGCCAAAACCACCACCATTCACCTCGGCGCCGGCACCATCATCGCGCCGTTCTGGCACCCGTTGCGCGTTGCTGGCGAATGCGCGTTGCTCGACGTGATCAGCAACGGTCGCATGGAAGTCGGCCTGGCCCGTGGCGCCTATCAGGTTGAATTCGATCGCATGGCCGGCGGCATGCCCGCCTCCAGCGGCGGCCAGGCCTTGCGCGAAATGGTCCCGGTGGTCCGCGCCCTGTGGCAAGGCGACTACGCCCACGACGGCGACATCTGGAAATTCCCCACCTCCACCAGCGTGCCAAAACCGATCCAGAAGCCGAACCCGCCGATGTGGATCGCCGCCCGCGACCCGGATTCACACAACTTCGCGGTGGCCAATGGCTGCAACGTGATGGTCACGCCGCTGATGAAGGGCGACGAAGAAGTCCTCGACCTGAAGAACAAGTTCCAGACTGCGCTGGATAACAACCCGGATGTGCCGCGTCCGCAACTGATGGTGCTGCGTCACACCCACGTACACACCGCTGATAACCCGGATGGCTGGAAAGTCGGCGCCAAAGCGATCTCACGTTTCTACCGCACCTTCGATGCCTGGTTCGGCAACAAGCAAACCCCGGTCAATGGTTTCCTCGCGCCAAGCCCGGAAGAGAAATTTGCCGGGCGTCCGGAGTTTGAGCTGGAGAGCCTGCACAAAACCGCAATGATCGGTACGCCGGAAGAGATCATTCCGCGGATCAAGTACTACCAGGAACTGGGGGTGGATGAGTTCAGCTTCTGGTGTGACAACAGCTTGCCGCATGAGGAGAAAAAGAAGTCGCTGGAGCTGTTTATCAAGCATGTGGTGCCGGCGTTTCGGTAAACACTTTGCCGGCTCGGCCCGGTAAATGAAAACGCCCCGATAGAGTTCGGGGCGTTTTAGTTTTTCGTGGGCTCATCGTCCCAGAAATTTCCGGCGGGTGCGTATTGTCCATTTCGGAAAACAGCGCACCAACCAAAGCTTCGGTAGAACATTTCAAGATCAATGATCTGGTAAAGGCCTTCGCTAATTTTGCTTAAGGTAATCAGACTATTGGCATAGTGGGTGTATTGACCACCCGCCCCGGCGACCGCCCGGCGCTCCAGCTCCTCACGATTCCAGCCCGATACGATCCCGGATGATTCAGGGACCGTATCCGAGAAGAAAATTTCGAATTGCGTTGAAACCTTGCATAGGCAGGGAATCCGTTGCTGCCTGAGCAAGTCATCGGAGATGAGGTTGTCAGGGAAATGAATGTTCAATTTCAAATGGCTCAGGCTCCGATGAGGCTACGTTGAACACGCGGAGCATGGATCACTTGACATGCCCCCTTTCGTTTTCCCTGATAGAAGAGAAAAACAAACACTCACCCCTCCACATAGCCTTTTACTTTATAAAAATTCTTGTAGATCCAACGTACTGACAGAAGTACTGATAGAGGCAGCCCGAACCACTTGAATACCACGTTGAAATCCGGTTCAAAAAACAGATACAGGACCGCCATAAGCAAAAAAACCACAACCAGCGATAATAGAAGAAACGCGGACCAAACAAATCCGATCACGCTAAAGAAAATAATCCCCCTTAGAATAAAATTTTTATTTCGCACCGCTCGCTTCCTTATAAAAGTCAAACACTTTTCCGCCCACTCCACCTATGTACACACCCAGTGCCGAGCCATAAGGCAGACCGATACCTGTGAGCGGTATAAATTTATTATTATCGAACTGCCTCACCGTCACACCGAATAAAGATGTCGACTTCAGGCCATCTGACGCTACGACTTTCAACGGAACCTTTACAAACCCTGCTCCTGCAGAGAACACTAAGTCAGCTCCACTGTACACGGCAGGCCCGTATCCTCCCGGAATTTGATAAAACGCATCCTTGACCGGGTTATAACTAGACGGTTCATCACCCCAGAAATGATTGTATAAACCAGAGCCACCTTCAAAAGTGTTACCCGCACCAAAAACCGCCATCGGACCACCAAAAACGCAGCCTGCTGCTGTGGCGCAAAGCGTTGCTCCCGACGCTGTGGATCCAAGGCCCAAACCTGTTTTCAGAACATCCGTTGCAACGGGAAGACCATCTCGAGTCGTGAAATCTGATAGCGAATCAAAGTAGGTATAATCAAACAGTCCTTTATCACGCTGTGCATCCGCCCACGTCAGCTCATTACTAAGCCCTACCATGTCGGCTTCCGTCAGGTAATTTGCACGGTACTCCGGACTCCCCCGCTCATACTGTGCCCAGCACTTGATCATGTAGCACGTCGCTTTATCCAGATTTTCCTTCTTGAAGTCGCCTTTCCGGGCTTCGTCTTCTTTTGCATGTTCCTCGTCTTCATGCCCCTGGCGATTGAATGCCGTAGCATTTTTAGCGATGTCGGCGCCGAGTTGCACATCACCTCCCACCGCAGTTGCCGCCAAAATACCGGTGAGTTGGGAAGCCATTAACTCCAGCTGTTTGTCACCCGCAGTCATTCCATCAAGTATTCCACTCAAGGCCTCATTGGCACCTGCCGCCGCTGCGCCTGTCTTGAAATCACCACCGATTATCTGCGCCAGCAATCCCCCCATCAACGTATGAGCCAGTACCTTTTCGAGACTTCCCGTAGGAAACTTCACATAATCGCCAACAAAGTTGAAACCTGTCGCCATAGCGACATTATTGGCTTGAGAGGCGATTGCCGTCTTTAGGTTATCGCCGAAACTGCCACCATTTATCAGGGTACCAATCCCCGCCTGCGTTACTCCCTGAACAGCGGAATACGCCAGGAATTTACTGATGTCACTCAAATTGCCCAGGTCGAAACCTTTCGCAATTCCTGCGGTAGGATTACTGGATGCGCCAAAGGCACCATCGAGGTAACCGGTAGTAAAACCTGCCGTCAGTGCGGAAGTAGCGTACCCCTTCAAGCTATCGCTACTGGTCAGATCCTTGATCACGGCCCCAATATCACCTTTATGGTTGATCGTTCCCACCGCGGCCGAACTGGCCATCGATGTCAGCACGCTAGTTGCCATAACGTTGCCCCATCCTGCAGCAGCCGTCGCCGTCCCTGCCGCCATAGCGGTGCCGGAGCCCGCCGTGGCGCCAGCTGCAGTGCCGACTGCTGCACTGGCCGCACCTGCGGTCAGTACTGTCACAATAATAATGATGGCTAGCATCGCGCCTTGGCCCAGGCTCGAATTGCTGTATTTGAACGACTCGTGGGTTTCCTTGATCAGGTGCCAATCGACGTCACCCCGCTGCTCAGCGTCCTTGAGCCACGCAAGTTTCGGGTCAGCCTTCACCATGGCATCAATAGCCTGACTTACGGTTTGCTGGTTGACTTGTTTAACATCAATGTTCAAACCATTAACCGCATTGATCGTCAGTTTTCCTTCGTTCACCATCTGAGTCTGTTTCAGGGTTTCGTCGGTATTACCCTTTCCTGACATCGACGTCCAAGCCTGACTGGAGCTGCTTTTTTCGTGGCTTTCCTGATGCAGATCCTTTACCCCTTCAAATGTGATTGCTCCACCACTATTGATAGTCAGGTCCGCACCACTTTGCAGTTGAGCGGCTTGATAGTGCTGGTCCCCGCCACTGGCAATTACCATATTAGAGCCAGACGTAATTTCACTACCGATATGGGTAACCTGGGTCACCTCATCTCGCTTGGTTTTCTTCGATCCGAATGAGCCTTTCTTCTTCTTGTCGTACAAGGAGTAATCAGTGTCCTGCGCAGCCAGAATATCGATCTTGTCCCCTGCAACCAGATAAGCCTCATCACCTGCATTAATGCGACTGGAGATCACTGACATGTCATCACCGGCACTCAGGGCGACACTACCTCCTGCCCTGATCTCGCTCATGACCTGGCTGACATGATCTTCCTGTACAGTCAGTTTCTTGCTCTTTGATAAGGAGTGGTCTTCATCGGCAGCGGAACTGATTATCAAGTCACCGGTGGCAGCCATCGCAATATTGCGCTCAGCGTCAATCTTGCTGGCGATGACCGAAATATCACGCCCCGCCTGCATCGTTACATCACGGCCAGCCTCCAAGTCCGCACCCGATTGAGTGACATCGCTGCTGTTGTGATTACTGTCATAAAACACGCTGTTTGCAACTTGCGTAGACGCAACATTGATGTCCCTTCCCGCGTTGAAGTTCATGTCCCTACCGCTTTGGACCACCCCACCGACTATATTGATGTCCTGGCCAGCCATCACCGTCAAATCATTAGCTGCCTCAATTCTCGCTGCGTTATCGGCAAAGTCATGACTCTGGTTACCAAAACGAGTATCCGTCACTTGAGAGGTAATCGTTCTTTCGTTGAGCACATCCCCCCGGACCGCTGTCACCGTTACGTCCCGACCGGTGATGACTCCTCCAGATTTATTGACAACATCGTTACCTGCCAGTATGTCCAGACGGTTGCCTGCCTCTATCAAACCGCTGTTGACAACATCGTTAGCCGCTACAGCCAATAGGTTATTCGTCGCCTTCAACGTCCCGACGTTATCCAGGTTCTCACCGGCAATCAGCGTCACATCGTTACCGGCAATCAACGCCCCGGTCGGGCCCAAACGGCCATTGGCTTGCGCCAGATACACCACCGGCACCAGCACTTTTTCGCCATTCACTTCGTGCTCTTCGAGCCAGACGATGTCGTGGGTCAGTGCCGCGACTTGCTGCGATGTGAGACCGACGCCGACGGACAGGTTGAGTGCGTCCTTGCTGGCGATGGCGTTGTTCATCAGGTACTTGAACATGCCCTCGTTGGAGGTCTGGCCATCGATGAAAGCCTGGCCGGTGCGCGCAGTGACGGCTTGCTGGATCAGGCGCTGTTCGTAGAGACCGTCACCGAGGCGTTTGGCGCTCTGGTCGGGGTCATAACCGAGTTTTTCCAGCAGGTAGTCGGAGCTCATGAACGACTTGAGGTCGGTGAGTACCGGGTTGGTTTCGATCAGGTATTTGTGCGCGTTGGACGGCGCCTTGGTGTCCGGTAGACCCGTGACGCGGGTCACCGGCCGGGTGTCGATCGATTCCTTGGCGTCGTTGCCGCGATCTTTCATGCCCGGCCCGGCGGGGTTCACTGGCACGTTGACGTCGACCGTACTCGCCACGGCCTGAACCACGCTCGGGGTGCGATAGAAGGTGTCTACCGCACGCGTGCTGTCGGAAACTGCAGGAGGTGCATCAATGAAAAGATTGCGCGGGCCGCCACTGCTGCCTGCCACGATGTGCTCTTGTGTGGCGACGGTTTGCCCACCCACGGTCCAGGTTGGCGCCGGACCCGTGGCGCCCACGGGCGCACTATCGCTGGCGCCCTGACCGCTCAGGCGGAACAGGCCGTTTTCACCGGTTGGCAGTGAGAAGCCTGGCAAGGACAGCGGATTGACTTGCTGTTGGGCAAGGTCCGGCGGCAGTTGGCTGTTGATGCGAATGACGGTGGTGCCAGTATTGCCGACATTGGTGTTGCCGACCTTGTTGGAGCCTCCGGTGGAGCCGTAATCTTCGTGGATTACGCTGTTTTGCAGAGTCTGGGTGGCAGTGATCGAAACATTGCCACCGGCCTGGATGACCGCATTGCGACCCGCGACGGGACTGGTGCCGTCAGTGGCGACTTCTTTATCAGAGGTCAGCGTGAAGCCCTGCAGCCTGGTCGGCATTTCGACCAGGTTATTAGGGTCGTATTGAGACTGCGGGCTGGTGTTGCCCCAGCTATAACCGGAGACAGTGAGATCGCCGACAGACTTGTTCGTCACCGAGTCCTTGATCACAACCACTCGTGTCAGACCACCGTCGTGACCGGGTTCCCGGCCCGTTGCCGAGGTAACGACACCCTGGGCAAAATTCCCCGTTCCGTCAATGTAATAGACGTTCGGAAAGTCAGGATTATTGCGCTGGTTGTACGCCACTACCTCCGGCATGAAGACATTGAAAGAGCCCAAGTCGATGGCGCCGGTACGGAAAATTCGCGTGCGCTCGATGCTGCCGCTGACCGCACCGACGTTCCTCATGTTGTTGGCATTGATAGTGATGTTGCCGGAGGCGCTGAGCGTACTTTTGCTGTTGAGGAATTCACCGCCGTTGAAGATGAAATCGCTACCGGCCGTCAACAATGATGAAGCCGTGGTGTCATTGTCCTGCCCACCTTCGAAGACCTCGTGGGCAATCAGGTTGACGTCGTAGGTGCCACCCGAACAATCGCCGCATTGAACGCCGATAAAGCCGGACACCAGTTTACGATTCAGCGCGAAGCTCTGCGTCCCATCGTCCCCCGAGGTACGGTTGGCGAAGTTGGCGGCGTCAATCTTGAAGGTCTTGCCGCTCTCCATCGAACCTGACAGGTTCGACACCTGACTGGCCTGTGCGGTCCCGTAACCTTTGATCGTCACGTTCCCCAGCCCGTAGAAGTCACCGTTCTGGTTGGTCAGGTTGCCTACGCTGAGCGTCATGTCGTTGCCGCTGAAAATCAGCCCGCGATCATTGAGCAATGAAGGCGTGTTGATGTTCAGGTTCTGCGCCGCACCCAAGGTGCCGTAATTGGCGAGGCTGCCGGCGTTGACGGTCAGGTCTTCGCTGGAGGTGATGCGTCCGGCATTGATGAGCTGCCCGCCGACACTGATGGTCGAGGTCGCACCCGCCGCAAAGCTTCCAGCGGCACCGAGGTTCATCTGGGCGGCAGAGAGGTAAGTCCCTCTCTGACTCGACAGCCGGCCATTGCCGCTGTAGGCGCCACTCAACTGCATATCGATCAAGCCGTCGCTGGCGATCAAACCGTCGTTGATCCAGTTGCCGCCGCGCACCTGTAACAGATCCGAAGCGAGCAACTTGCCGTTAGCGGCCTGACTGAACTGCCGAACATTGACGTTCAGACGCCCGGCCTGGATGACACTGCTGTTATTCCAGGTATCGGCATTGAGTTCCAGCAATCCGCCGGTGGTGATGCTGCCCCCCGCACCGATCACATTGGCCGTGGATATCTCGAACTTGCCGCGACCAACGTGGTTGAGTTGCCCGCCGCCATTGAGGAAGCTGCCAACGTTGACGGTCATGTCGGTGTTGGCGGTTTCCAGAACGCCGTTGCGGTTGTCGAGTTGCCCGCCGAGCTGGAATTCGGTCTTGCCAGAGTTGCCCAGCGAACGCAGGCGGCCATTCTGGTTGTTGACGCTGGCCGCTCTGACGTTCAGTTGCGTGTTGCTTTCAATGACACCCGCGCCGTTGTTCAGCGCGCCGCTGAGACCGAAGTCGATACGCTCAGCGGCAATCTGCCCGGCGCCGTTATCCAGACCAGTGCCGCTGACGCTCACCAGGCCTTTTGCATAGAGCACACCGTTGCGGTTATCGAAACCTGCCGTGGTGATGACTGCATCGGCCGCTTGCGCGGAGATTCGCCCGCCGTTGTTGTCCAGCCCGGCCAATGCCGACACGATCAGACCCTGTGCCTGAATGATGCCGCCCTGGCGGTTGTTGTTGAGATCAAAGCCATTGCGCAGCACACCGACGGTGCGCGCCTCGAGTGCGCCCTTGATGCTGGACAGAATCCCGCCACGGTTATCGATATTGGCAGCACTGATGCTCACATCGCCGTTCTGGGCGATGACTTTGCCGCTCTGGTTGTCGAGATCGCCGGTGATATTCAGGGACAGGCCGGTTTCGCTTTGCAGCGCGCCCTTGCCGTTATTCAGGCTCGCAGCCTTCAGTTGGAGGGCTGCGTTCTGGCTATAGATCAAACCGTCAGCATTATTACGCACTGCGCCGCTGGCGGTGATCTGCAACAGATCCCTGGCAGCGATGGTGCCCTTGTTGCTGTTGTCCAGCGATCCGGTCAGCAGTTCCAGAGTTTTCTGGCTGGCGAGTTGGCCGTTCTGGTTGCTCAGGTCAGTTACGCCCTTGATCAGCACCGGACCTGCGCCGGCCAGTCGGCCGCCGTTGTTGTTGAGGTCGCCACTGAGGTCAAGGGTGATCGCGTCGTTACTGGCGATCTGGCCGCCACTGTTGTCCAGTCGCGAAACCGTAGCGCTGATCGCCTGCTGCGCATTGATCGCGCCGCCGACGTTGGTCAGCGCCATGCTGACCAGATCCAGCGCCGCACCACTGGCGATCAAACCGCCCTGATTGTTATTGAGCGCGCCGCTCAGCGTCAGGCTCTGCCCTGCGCCACTGCTCAGAATGCCTTTGTTGCTGTTATCGAGGCTGCCGGCCTTGACCGTCAGGCTGCCCTCGGCGACCAACGCACCGGCGCCGCTGTTGAGCAACGCGTCTTTGAGGTCGACCGAGATATCACCGAGTTTGCTGGAGAGCGTGCCGCTGTCGCGGTTGTCGAGGCTGTCGCCGCTTACGCCCAAATCCTGCCAACCGGATATCAAGCCCTTCTGGTTGGTCAGTGTGGTGCCGCGCAACAAGAGTTTTTCGCCGCTGATCAACTTGCCGGCGCTGTTGTTCACAGCCCGGGCGATGACGTCGAAACTCAGGTTGCTGGAGATTTCACCGCGCTGGTTGTTCAGGTCGCGCAAACGCTTGAGGGTCAACGGACCTTTGGCAGTGAGCAGACCGTTCTGGTTGTCGAGGTCGCCGTTGGCCAGGTCCAGCGTGACGGCTTTGTCGCCCAACAGGCGTCCACCGTTCTGGGTCAACGAGGTCAAGACGAGATTGATGTCGCCGGCAGCGGAGACTTCACCGCCATTGCTGGAATCCAGACCGGTAGCGGTCAGCGTCAGGCTGCCTTTGCTATTGATCAAACCATTGGCGCGGTTGTTCAGCGCCATCGCATTGAGCGTTAGCGCGCTGACACCCAACAACGTGCCGCTCTGGTTGTTCAGGTCGGCGCTGGCGATATTCAACGCTTGTGCGGCACTGATCAACCCGCCGGCATCGTTGCGCAGCAGGCCATCGACCGTAAGTTCAAGATCGCCACGGCTGACCAGGCTGCCGCCGCTGTTGTTCAGGCTACCCGCGCGCACATCGACCGACGCCGCGCCGATCAGGCCTTTGACGTTGTCCAGCGCGTTGGCGATGCGCAAGGTCAGACCCTGATTGCTCAGGAGTTTGCCGTTGCTGTTGTCCAGATTTTCAGCACTGAGGGTGAACGCTTCGGTGCTGGAAATCGTGCCGCCCTGGTTGTTGACGCCATTGAGTTGTTTAAGCAGCAACGTGCCGGGCGCACTGATCACACCGTTGATGTTGTTCAGTTGGCCGTGGTTCAGGTCCAGGCTCAGGCGCGTGTTGCTGAACAGCTTGCCGCTCTGTTGATCGAAGCCTGTGACCGAGGCCGTCAACGCCCCCTGACTGCCGATACTGCCTGCATTGCTGTTGGTGACCTGAGCGGCGAGGAGGTTGAGGGTGTCGGCGCTGCTCAACGAACCGCTGCTGTTGTCGAAGGCACCGGTCGTGACCGTGACCGCGCCTTTGCCACTTAGCGTGCCCTTCTGGCGGTTATCGAGACCGGTGCTGTTGAGCACGAGTGCGCCATCGGTGACGATCCGGCCTCCCTGGTTATCGACGTTGCCAGTGCTGTCGAGGGTCAGGTCCGCCGCGCTGGACAGGCTGCCCTCGGTGTTGCTCAGTTGCGCGGTGCTGACGGTCAGCGCCCCTTCGCTGCTGACTTTGCCGAGGTGGTTGGCGAAGTCGCCACTTAGGCTCAGGCCCATGTCCTGTTGGCTGAGCAATTCACCACCGCTGTTATCCAGCGCACGTCCCTGCAGCTTCAACAGCGTGCCCGCGTCGATCAGGCCTTTGTTACGGTTGAGCAATTGATCGACCGTCAGGGTCAGGGATTTGCCGGTGAAAACCTTGCCGCCATCGCTGTTATCAAGTTTTTTACCGGTAATCAGCAGCTCGCTATTGGAGGTGATTTCGCCGCCACGGTTGTCCAGCTCATCGACCGTCAAGGTCATGGCTTTGGTCGAGCCGAGCAAACCGCCCTGACGGTTGTCGAGGGTCTCGGCGTTCAGTTTGAGCACACCGGTGGCGATCAGTTGACCGTCCTGGTTGTTCAGGCTTTTGACCTGAACGCTGGCATCCGACTTGCCGGCGATGCTGCCCTGCTGGTTGACCAGCGCATCGGCGGTCAGCGTCAGTTCACCGTCGGCGACAAGTGTGCCGAGCTGGTTGTTCAAGGTCTTGTCAGTGGTCAGCGTGAGGAGGCCACCGCTGCTGATCAAGCCATCCTGATTGTCGAGGCTGGCGGAATGGCTGCCCAGCGTCGCGGCAGAAATAACGCCTTTGACGTTGTTCAACGCTTGGGCAATGCGCAGGGTCAGCCCCTGCTGACTGATCAATTTGCCACTGCTGTTGTCCAGATCGTTGGCGGCGAGCGTAAACGCTTGCTGGCTGGAGATCTCGCCGTTCTTGTTGATCACACCGTTGAGGTTTTTCAGCAGCAACGTGCCAGGCGCGTTGATCAAACCGTTCTGGTTGTTCAATTGTCCGTTGTTCAGGTCAAGGGTCAGATCGGCCTTGCTGAACAATTCACCGCCCTGCTGATCCAGCCCGCGCACCGAAGCGGTAAGGGCCTGCTGACTGGCAATCCGCCCGGTAGCGTTATTGACCTGCGCCGCGTCGAGCTCCAGCGTCGCGCCACTGATCAGCCGACCGCCCTGGCTGTTGTCGACATCGCCGGTGGTGATACGTGTTGCACCCGCCCCCGAGATCAGGCCTTGGCGGCTGTTATCCAGCGTGCCGCTTTTGAACGTCAACGTGCTGTCGGTACTGATCGAACCGGCCTGATTGAGCACTGCCCCGGCGCTGGTGATGCGCAGGCTGCCGGCGCTGCCCAGCGCACCGGCACTGTTGTCGATCCGACCGACAGTGGCCGTCAACGTGCCTTCGCTGCTGAGGTTGCCTTGAGCGTTGATCAAGGCATCGTCGAGGGTGATCACCAGACCCTTGAGGCTGTCGAAGCGACCGCCGCTGTTGTCCAGGCTGTTGCCGGTCAGCGTCGTGGTGCCTTTGGCACTGATCAGGCCTTTGCTCAGGTTGATCAGCTTCGCCACAGTGAGGCCCAGGTCGGTGCCGGCCAGCAGCTTGCCGCCGTTGCTGTTGTCCAGCCTCTGGCCCTGAATGTTGAGCAGCAGGTTGCTGGAGATCTCGCCGCTGCGGTTATCGATCTCGGCGACCGCCAGTGTCAACGCTTTTGTGGTACCGACCAGCCCGCCGTTGCGATTGTCGAGGGTCTTGCCGGTCAGGCTCAGATTGCCTTGAGCGACCAGCGCACCCCCCTGTTGTTGTAGCAGACCGATGGTGGCCGTCAGGTCGCCCTGACTGGAAATGCGCCCAGCGGCGTTTTGCACTTCGCCGGCCTCAAGGCTGACCGGACCGACCGCACTGATCAGCCCGCCGCTGTTGTCCAGACGCGTACCGGTATAGGCGATACCGGCCTTGCCGGTGACCTGGCCCTTGTCGCGGTTATCCAGTCGATCGACCTTGAGCGTCAATTGCTGATCAGCCTGAATCACACCGGCACGGTTGTCCGCCGTGTCGCTGCGCAACGTCAGCGTGGTCTTGCCGATGACTTTACCGTCGCGGTTGTCGAGGCTGCCGGTTTGCGCGTCGATGGCGCCCTTGGCGGTGATCTCGCCCTTGTTGCGGTTGTCGAGCACACCGCGCACACGGACGGTCATGCTGCCGTCGCTGACCAGCGCACCGCCATCGCGGTTATCCAGGCTGGCAGCTTGCAGGTTCACCGACTGGCCGGAGCCGAGCACACCGTCACGGTTGTCCAGTGCACCACGCAGATCGATATTCAATCCCAGGTCGCCGAGGATCTGACCGCTGCGGTTATTCACTCCATCGGCGCTGAGTCGGATGACAGCGTTGCTGGAAAGCTCACCATTGCTGTTGTCCAGCAGGCCGAAGCTGCCGGTCAGGTTACCCGCGCTGTGGATCAACCCTTGAGTATTGAACGCCTGATTGGCGGTCACGCTCAGCGTAGCGTTGCCAAGCACACGCCCCGCGTTGCGATTGTCCAGAGAACCGGCGCTGACCGCTGTGCTCTGACCGCTCAGCGTGCCGCCCTGATTGTTCAGGGTTTGCGCGGTACTGACTGTCAGATTGCGGCTGGCGGTGAGCGTTTTGCCGGTGTTGTCGAGGTTCTGTGCGTTGAGGCTCAGATCGCCGCTGGCATTGCGGCTGCCATCGGCGTTGACGCCGGCGTCGATGGCGCCAGCGTTGGTCAGTTGGCCGCCAGCGCTGAGATTGATGCCGTCGCGGGCCGCGAGGGTCTGGCGGTTGATCAGATTGCCCTGGGTTTGCACATTGACGCTGGTGCCGGCGTAAACCGGGCCGCGGGCGTCGAGGCTGGCAGCCTTGACGTTGACCGCGCCAGTGGCCGACGTGTCGGCCAGACTCAACTGGCCGTTGGCATCGAGCTGAATATCACCACCGCTGGCAATCAGTTTGCCGTCGAGCTTCACCCCGACTCCGGCCTCAGTGCCGACCAGTTTGATCGCCCCGGCGTACATGCCGCCGAGTGCGGAGGAGTCGATGGCCAGTTGTGGTTTGCCGCTGCCGTCATCGGCGCGGGCGGTAGCACTCAGGGTTTGTGCGTTGACGTCGTTGCGACCGGCGACAATCGTCAGATTCTGTGCCTGAATCTCGGCGTTGATTTTCGCGCTGCGGGTGATGATTTCGAAGCGGTCGACGTTAGTCGCGTTAAGCCCCGCACCTTCGATGGCCACAGAACCCTGATCAACCTGAAAGCGATCCAGTCGACCGTTGTCGAGCACTGGTTTACCGGTGGTCAATGTCACCCGTGGCGAGTTGATGAAACCGCAACCGTTGCAGGTAATGCCATACGGGTTGGCGACGATGACGCGCGCCGACTGCCCCGCCACTTCGGTGTAACCGCGCAACTGGCTCGGGTTGCCGCTGATGACTTCGTTGAGAATCGCCTGCGCCGAACCGCTGTTCTTCAGATTCGGGTTGTCGACGATGTGCCCACCCAATTGAGTGAGATTATTCTGCGTCGAGCCGTTGTTGAGGATCAGCCCTTGCGCACCGACGTTATAGTCGTGGAACTGGTTATGCGACAGACCGCTGGCATTGGGCGTGGCGATGTTGATGATCGGAACGCCGTTGCCGGCTCGGTCCAGCGAGGTATTCGGGTTGGCCACCACGATACCGTCGGCCTGCGCCCACATCGGTTGCCAGAACATGACGTTCGCCAGCACAAAGGCCAGCCCGCGCTTGGGCATGCCCAGAAAGCGCTCGCGCGCTTTCACGGCCGCAGAAGGTTGGAGCGCAAGAAAGGCGAACTGACGAACGTCCATGTCGATGATCTCGAAAAGTTGTTTTTAGATGAAGAAATCAAGGCGGAAATAGATCGGTGCTTCACGCTCGGTCAGCGCGTCCGGCCGTTCAAGGGAATGGGCAAACGTCACGCTGGCGGCGACATGCTGGCCACGGGCGAACAGTTCCAGCGAGTTGCTCGACATGCGCCCGTGCTGATTGCCGTTGTACTGATTGTTCTGGATCACGCCTTGGTCGTAACCGAGGCTGGTGCCGTACTCGGCGAACACCGGCTGCAGCCACTCGGCAGTCACCGGACGGCTCCAGCGCAGATCGTTGCGCCAGTAGCCGCCGCTGTCTCCGGACAGCGACTGATCCTTGTAGCCACGGATCGATGACGATCCGCCGAGGCTGGTGCGCTGTGAACTGAACAACACGTCTTCACTGCGCTGACCGGTCATCAAACTGCTGAAACTGAACGACTCGCCCCACACTTTGAAGGGCTGCAGGTAGCTCAGGGTCGCGGTGTATTTCCGGTAGCGCGCGTCCGGCTCGCCAGGGCCGGGATCATGGCTGCCCTGTGCGTCGAATGCGCCGATGCCTTCCTGCATGCCGGCGTCAAAGTTGACGAAGGCACTGCCGACGCGGCGACCGTGGTTGAAGCCAAATTGTGCTTCGCTGATGCGGTTGCTGCTCAGTTTGAGTTTGCTGTCTTCGATGAAGTTGTTGGTACGCAGGTAAGACAGGCCAGCGCTGAGCGAAGTCTTGCTGACGGCATCGCGGTGGATCACCCGCTCGGCGCGCACCTGATGGTTTTCGCTGTCGCCGGTCTGTTTGAAGTTGTAGCCATTGGCGGCGATTTGCGAGCGGTACTCGCTCTGGCTGTAGGTGTAGCTGAACGTCCACCAGCCCCACGGCAGGCTGTAATTGAGCATGGCGTTGTTGGAGGTGTGCTGATGATCCGTCATCGCATCGTGACCACCGCGCAGGCTCAACTGATCGGCCAGGCCGAGCGGACTGTCCCAATCAAATGTGGTGCCCCACTGCTGCTCGCCGGTGCTGCGCTGGCCGTCGTTGTTGCGTGACAGCCCGACTCGCCAGGGCTTCTGCGGAGTGTTGGTGACCAGCACTTCGCTGCCGCCGACGTTCTGGCCGGGCGCCAGCTCCATTTTTGCCTGATTCGATGGCAGACGGTTGAGCTGATCGACCATTTGCTCGATCTCGCGAAGGTTGACCAGTTCACCGGTTTTGCCGGGAAAGGCCATGGCCAGTTCGCGCTCCGAGAGCTGGCTGTTTTGCGCACCCTTCATGCCTTCCAGCTTGCCTTCGACCACCAACACTTGCAGGTGCCCAGTGGACAGATCTTGCTGCGGCAAGTAGGCGCGACTGGTGACCAGGCCTTTCTCGATGTAGTGATCGGTGATGACCTTGAGCAGCTCGTTGAGCTGCGGCACGCCCAGGCATTCGCCGATATAGGGTTTGAGCAGACGAGTCTTGTCGCGCTCGGAAAGACTGTCCGCACCTTTGAGTTCGATGTCTTTGATCGGAAAGCAGCGGGTATCGGTGGGGGCTGCCGGTTGTGCAGGCCTGGCGTCCTTGCCGGGCAAATCCTTGAGCTCTTCGAGGCGCCGCTGCTGCTCTTCGAGCAAGCGATTCTGGCGATCACGGATAAGGTCGGTGTCGCCGGGTGTAGGGGCCGCGATGGCAATCTGGACGGGAGACAGGCACAGCAGCGCTACGCACAACCTCGCCACGAGGGCGGGTGAGGACATGTTCGATCCCTCGAGACAAAAAGTGACATCAAAATAGTGGCGCGATATTAGATGGCCATCATTTTGACGTCAAACAATCGCCTCGACCGCTTGTCGGATTTGTAACGAGGAATGTACAAATGGATTCGCTGGCCAGCCCCGAGCTCATTGAACTGACGACAGCGGGTCACTCAGTTCAAGCAGCGCCGCCCCTCAGTGTTCAACGCCCAGTCGTGTCGCGACGTCCTCCGGGGCCAGCACGCGACCATCGGCCGCCGTTAAGGTCAGCTTGCGAATAGGTTGACGGTTCTTCGTATCAACCATCACCGAACCCGGCTCACCCGGCGCGTACATGAATTCACCGCCCCACTGCGACAGCGCGACAATCACCGTCTGCAAGGCTTTGCCGCGCTCGGTCAGCACGTATTCCTTATACGCACCGCCATCGGCCGCTGGCAGCGCTTGCAAGATCCCCTGCTCGACCAGCCCCTTAAGGCGTGCGCTGAGCATGTTTTTAGCGATATCCAGACTCTTCTGAAAATCATTGAAACGGCGAATCCCGTCCAGCGCGTCACGGATGATCAGCAACGACCACCAGTCACCAATCAGGTCCAGCGTGCGGGCGACCGGGCAGGCATTGCCTTGCAGACTTTTGCGTTTCACGTAGGAGAACTCCATGCATTCATCGATTGGCCTCGCGGCTCACAGTTGCATCATACAACTCCAAGACACGTTCACGACCGAGCCGACGCAAAACCAGCACCTGCATACAAGTAGCCGGCGCGCTTTGCGCTGATAGTGAATGCCGCCATTTCGGCACTGAACCCCGAAGCAGGAGTTTCCATGAGTACATTCACCACGCAAGACGGTACCGAGATTTACTACAAGGATTGGGGCAGCGGTAAACCCGTGCTGTTCAGCCACGGCTGGCCGCTGGATGCCGACATGTGGGAATACCAGATGGAATACCTGAGCAGCCGTGGCTATCGCACCATTGCCTTCGATCGCCGTGGCTTCGGCCGTTCCGACCAGCCGTGGACCGGTTACGACTACGACACCTTCGCCGATGACATCGCGCAGCTGATCAACCATTTGGACCTGCGCGACGTGACCCTGGTGGGCTTCTCCATGGGCGGCGGCGACGTCAGCCGCTACATCGCCCGGCATGGCAGCGAGCGGGTTGCCGGCCTGGTGTTGTTGGGCGCGGTGACACCACTGTTCGGCAAGAAAGCCGACTTCCCGCAGGGCGTCGACACCTCGGTGTTCGACGGCATCAAGGCGGGCCTGCTGCAGGATCGCGCGCAATTCATCGCCGATTTCGCTGCGCCGTTCTATGGCACCAACCAAGGCCAGAAAGTCTCTGCCGGCGTGCTCACGCAAACCCTGAATGTCGCCCTGCTGGCGTCGCTCAAAGGCACGGTGGATTGCGTCACCGCATTTTCGGAAACCGACTTCCGCCCGGACATGGCGAAAATCGATGTGCCGACGCTGGTGATCCATGGCGACGGCGATCAGATCGTGCCGTTCGAAACCACCGGCAAACAGGCTGCTGCACAAATCAAAGGCGCCGAGTTGAAGGTCTACGCAGGGGCGCCACATGGCTTTGCGGTGACCCATGCGCAGGCATTGAATGAGGATTTGCTAGCGTTTCTCAAACGCTGAAAATTCGCCATTAAAAAAGTCCGTCGGCATCGGCTTGACGGACTTTTTTGTTACCTTCGTCAAATGACCCCTTCCGACCTCAAC
>Ga0207655_1001683_pt1 | contig 19489 bp, 15 predicted proteins | sample KBSM44metaG_FD_184398 | JGI IMG/M metagenome (GOLD analysis project Ga0207655, IMG submission 184398) | Miscanthus rhizosphere microbial communities from Kellogg Biological Station, Michigan, USA - KBS M4-4 metaG (SPAdes) (version 2) | ecosystem: Host-associated > Plants > Roots > Rhizosphere >...
GCCACCGATGTAAGTCCATAAGCGCAACGGCACCGTACTGAACGAGGTCACGCCCTCCAGCGCCAGGTTCCAGAGCTTCCAGCCATTGAACTTGCTGGTGCCCGCCACTCGCTCGGCTCGCTCGTACTCCACCACCACGGTGGTGAACCCGGCCCATGACAGCACGCCTTTCATGAACAACTGGTGCTCGGGAAGCGCGCGAATCACGTCGACCACCTTGCGGTCCATCAGACGAAAATCCCCGACGTTTTCTTCGATGCGGGTGTAAGCGATACGGTTCAGCACACGGTAGAACAGCGATGCGCTGTGGCGTTTCAGGTAACTATCGGCGGTGCGATTCCGGCGTTTGGCGAGCACCACATCCGCGCCTTTTTGCCATTCGCCAATCAATCGCGGGATGACGCTGATCGGGTCCTGCAAATCGACATCCATGGGAATCACCGCATCGCCGGTGGCATATTCCAGGCCGGCGAACAACGCCGGTTCCTTGCCGAAGTTGCGCGAGAAGTTGATCAGTAGAACTTGTTCATCGGCTTGCGCCAGGGCCTTGACCTCTTCAGCCGTGCGGTCGGAACTGCCATCGTTGATGAACACGATCTCGACCTCGGCCTGGTCAAGCCTCAACTCGCGACGCACGGCTTGATAGAACAGGCTGATCGCCTGTTCTTCATTGAATACCGGAACGATCAACGAGACTTTCATGCGTTACGCTCGCGAAAGACCACGTACTTTGAAAACAGAAAGCCGAGCACCAGGCTCAATGCTGAAAAGATAGCCACCGTCAGCAGGCCGTGAAGTCTCCACACGTCGCCTGCATGGCCGACGCCCAGACTCAGCGCCCCCATGGCTCCCAAGAATAGAAGATAACCGCCGACCGACGCCTTGGCATCGAAGGTATACAGCGCGTTCATATAGAAGGAAAACGAGGCGGCAACGCAGAAGGCTGCCAGGTTGCTGACAGCCTGACTGAGGCCGGCCCCCACGCTCAGCAGGAAGAAGATTTGCCAGTGGATCAGCGTGTTGGCAACCCCGACCACCGTGTAGCTGGAAAATCCTTTCCATAAAAGTTTCATGGTGAGCCTCCTGTTTCACGTCATAAAACTTTGAACCTGTCTACTGTCAGAAATCACAGGTTGGACCGCCTTTCAGACCAGCGGTCAGGGCTTGCCTCAACGCCAGGAGACATCCCGTAATATCCCGGTTTTGCAATTACCCGCGAATCACGCCACCCTGCGCGCCGCCGATGTGCCGCGCTACCTTTGGCGCCTTCGGTTACTCCTTATCTCAACACCCGTTCACGAGCCCGCCGTCATGACGTTTGAGCGCGATCACCGAATCGACTTTTTTCGCGGCCTGGCACTGATTTTCATTTTTTGGGATCACGTGCCTCACAACCCCCTCGGCCAAATCACCCTGCGCAATGTCGGATTCAGCGATGCCGCAGAAATATTCGTGTTTCTCGCCGGCTACGCGGCCGTTCTGGCTTACGGCAAAATCCTTGGGCGCGATGGTTACCTGATCGCCTGCGTGAAGATTCTGCGGCGCGCCTGGGTGCTCTACGTGGTCCATATTTTCCTGCTGGCCATGCTGATGGGCATCGTGTTCTTCGCCAACAGCCATGTGGAAACCCGCGATCTGGTGGAGGAAATGGGCCTGCATCACTTCATCACCAACCCCCAGCAAGCGTTGACGGATGAGTTACTGCTGCGCTTCAAGCCGAACCTGATGGACCCGCTGCCGCTGTACATCGTGCTGCTGGCGGGATTGCCACTGGTCCTGCCGTTGCTGGTGCGCAAGCCGTGGGCGGTCGTCGCGGTGTCATTGGCGGTGTACTTGCTGGCACCGCGGTTTGGCTGGAACCTTGCGGCCATCAAGGACGGTGTGTGGTACTTCAACCCCGTCACCTGGCAACTGCTGTTTATCCTCGGCGGCTTTGCGGCGATTCACGGGCTGCGGCCACGGTTGCCCGACACTCGCCCGCTGTTGCGCCAGCCCTTGTTTGTCAGCGCCGCGGTGTACGTGGTGGTGACTGGCGTGATTACCGTCTCCTGGCGCTGGCCGGAAATACACGATGCCGTGATGCCTGCCAGCCTGAGCAACCTGCTGTACCCGATCAGCAAGACCGATCTGTCGCCGGTCCGTCTGCTGCACTTCCTGGCGCTGGCTTATGTCACCGCCCGGCTCTTGCCCGGCAACGGCTGGACGCAAAACTGGCTGGCGCAGCAATGCTGCCGTATGGGGCGCTACTCACTGGAAGTTTTCTGCCTCGGCGTGCTGTTGGCACCCTTGGCGGACATGCTCAACGCCCTGACCGACGATGCGTTTGCCATGCAGGTTTTCACAGCGTTGGTGGGTGCCGGGGTGATGGCGTTGCTGGGGGCGTGGCTGGATTTCAACAAGCGGTTGAATCGGCCAATGTCGGTGGCGGCCGCTTAAGATCCAAACGCAAAAGCCCCGGCCAATGGACCGGGGCTTTTTCATTTCAGGCGTTACGTCTTACGAAGCCGAACGCACCGCACCCTGCGACACATTGGTCGGTTGCAGCTTGAACACGTAGAACAACACCGTCAGCAGGACCAGGAACGCCGGGCCCACATAGAGCGCCACGCGAGTGTCCGGGAAGTACGCCATCAGGCCGACCACCAGCACCAAAAACGCCAGCGCCAGGTACGAGCTGACCGGGTACAGCCACATCTTGTATTTCAGGCCGGCACGTTCGCTGGCGCTCAGGCCTTGGCGGAACTTGAGTTGGGCCAGCAGGATCATCACCCAGGTCCAGATCGCGCCGAAGGTGGCAATCGCCGTCACCCAGACGAAGACTTTTTCAGGCACCAGGTAGTTGAGCAGCACGCCCAGCAACAAGGCAGCGATCGACAGCAGCAAGGCGCGACGCGGCACGCCGTTGTTCGAGGTCTTGGCGAAGCCGGCCGGGGCCTGACCGTTCTGCGCCAGGCTGTAGAGCATGCGTCCGGTGCTGAAGATGCCGCCGTTGCAGGACGACAGTGCCGCGGTGATCACCACGAAGTTGATGATGCCGGCGGCGGTCTTGATGCCCAGACGCTCGAAGGTCATCACGAACGGGCTGCCCTGAGTGCCGATTTCGTTCCACGGGTAGATCGACAGAATCACGAACAACGCGCCGACGTAGAACAACAGAATCCGCCAGAACACCGAGCCGATCGCATTGGGAATGGTCTTCTGCGGGTTCTTCGCTTCACCGGCGGTCAGGCCGATCATCTCGACGCCGAGGTAAGCAAACATCACCATTTGCAGGGACATCAACACGCCTTGCACGCCGTTGGGCATGAAGCCGCCGTGCGCCCAGAGATTGGAAATCCCCAGCGCCACGCCGTCGTTGCCGAAGCCGAAAGCGATCACGCCGATACCGCCGAGCACCATCGCAATGATGGTGACGATCTTGATCAGGGCGAACCAGAACTCGAACTCACCGAAGGCTTTCACCGCGATCAGGTTGATCGAGCCCATGCTGATCAACGCAGCGAGTGCCCAGATCCAGCGCGGCACATCGGGGAACCAGACGCCCATGTACACCGCCACCGCGGTGATTTCCGCCACGCAGGTCACCAGCCACAGGAACCAGTAATTCCAACCGGTCAGGAAGCCCGCCAATGGGCCGAGGTAGTCTTGAGCATAACGGCTGAAGGAGCCGGCGACCGGGTTGTGCACCGCCATTTCGCCGAGGGCGCGCATGATCACCAGGATCGCCAGACCGCCGATGATGTAGGACAGCATGATTGCCGGGCCAGCCATCTCGATGGCCTTGGCCGAACCGAGGAACAGACCGACGCCGATACAGGCACCGAGCGCCATCAAGCGAATATGCCGTTCGCCGAGTTCGCGTTTGAGCGGGCCGCCTTGAGCGGTCTCGCCATGGGGCAGGTGATTGCCTGGCATAGGGGTACAACCTCGTCTTGTTATTGGATATGACCACCGAGTGTCGAAGCGCTGACCGGTAAGCCAATGCTTTTCTGAAACCGGGCCTGCTTCGTGGGCAAACCCGTCTTGTAGGACAAAACCTGCAAGATCAGCGGGGCGTGCAGTATAAAAAGCTTCCTACAGGGTTTTTCACTCTATAAACCACAACATTCAGCGAGAACTCTCGGGAAAAGCGCGGTTTGCGGAGGGGCATTACCTGCCTAAAGCGGGATTATTCGTAACTTAAACGGCGCGGAGTATTGCACGGTAATGGTGCATCGTCATGCCCCTATCCAGCCAGCATTCGCACGGTGATGGCTCTAGCTCAACCATTCCAGCACACATCAATACTGTGGCGAGGGAGCTTGCTCCCGCTCGACTGCGCAGCAGTCGCAACACCTGTAATCCATATTTGTCAGACCGATCACGATTGCAGGGTTTAGGGCCGCTTCGCAGCCCAGCGGGAGCAAGCTCCCTCGCCACAGGAATCTCCTTCGAAAGTTTCAGAAATTTCACTCAGGAGTTGCAGCCACTTGGGAATGATTGGATAGCTAAGGTGAATTCGAACAAATACTTAAATAAGGACGCAAAGGAATGCATCCACGCCCAAATTCACATCTGTTACGCCATGGACGCTGTTCAGAACAGGGTCGGGCCTATCTGATTACTGCGGTTACTCATCAGCGCTGCTGCATTTTCACCGATTGGCGGTTGGGTCGTTTGCTGGTCGCCGAACTCAGGCGAGCTCATGAACAGGAATGGGTCAACTCGATAGCCTGGGTCGTCATGCCGGATCACTTCCATTGGCTGGTGCAACTCGAACAACGCACCTTGGCGCAACTCATGCAGGCCATCAAATCACGCAGTACTCTCACAATTAACCAAGCGTCAAACCGCCGAGGGGCCTTCTGGCAAACCGGCTATCACGACCGGGCAATTCGAGATGGCGAAGAACTCCTGCCGTTCGCTCGATACATCGTCGCAAATCCATTACGTGCAGGCCTGGTGGAAAAAATCGGTGATTACCCGCTCTGGGATGCCTGCTGGCTCTAAACACTTCCTGAAGATTACTTTGCATTGTGGCGAGGGAGCTTGCTCCCGCTCGGCTGCGCAGCAGTCGCAAAATCTGTGAACCGCATTTATCAGACCAACCGCGGTTGCAGGGTTTAGGACCGCTTCGCGACCCAGCGGGAGCAAGCTCCCTCACCACAAGGAATGATGGGAATTCGATATTTGTGTATCCACAATTTTTTCACCGAGGCCAACCACCGTCTAAGCTTCAGACAAGTCCTCTCAATCTGCGTGAATGGATCAGTCGACTATGGGCGTTTTGTGGCAAACAGATCCGAGAAAGAATGTGGTTCCGACTGAATGTGTGGATGAAGCGCCTATACCTGAAAAACCCCCTCGCAGTCGCACAAAGCACGGGTGGGGGGCGTTCTGGTTGTTGTTGCTGATAATACTGATTGTCCTGGGGCTGGCCGCGGCCAAGGAAATGCGCACGTCAAAGTTTCAATCCCGCGAACTCAGCCAATACGCCGCCACCCTGAGCTACGAGCTGAAACCCGGTCCCAGCGATGCCATTCACTATCCCGGTGCCGGTCCTTTCGACCTGCGTCTGGGTTATAGCTCCCTGGGTGAATTCCTGCCGCGACTGATCAAGCGTGACTACGTCGTGGAGTCCCAGACCCGGTTTTCCAAAAAGTTGATGGACTACACCGACAAGGGCTTTTTCGTGCCCTACGCGGAGAAAATCCAGGCTGGGTTGTCGATCACCGATTGCCGTGCGGCACCGCTTTACCAGTACAAATACCCACAACAACTGTATTCAAGCTTTGCAGCGATCCCCCCGGTGGTGGTCAACAGTTTGCTGTTCATCGAAAACCGCTTTCTGCTCGATCCCCGTCAGCCCCGGGCCAACCCTGCCGTGGATTGGCCTCGGTTCGGCATGGCGGCGTGGTCACAGGTCGCCAAGTTAATGCACTTGCCGGGCCAGTCGGCGGGCGGCAGTACCCTGGCAACGCAACTTGAGAAGTACCGGCACTCACCCGATGGCCTGACCGTGTCCGGTGCGGAAAAAATCCGTCAGATGATTTCTGCCAGTGTGCGCGCCTATCAGGCCGGACCGGACACCCTCGAAGCCCGGCAGAACGTGATTCGCGATTACCTCAACAGCGTGCCCCTGTCGGCAGTACCGGGCCACGGTGAAGTGCATGGCATGGCCGAAGGTTTGCGCGTCTGGTACGGCGCCGATTTCAACCAGGCGAACGAGCGGCTGGCCAGCAAGGAGACAGATCCGAAAAGCATGTCGGAAAAAGGTCTGGCCCTGCGTGAGATGCTGTCTTTGATGATTGCCCAGCGCCGTCCTTCCCACTACCTGACCAAGGGCCGCGATGAACTGGCCGAACTCACCGACAGCCACATTCGCCTGCTGGCACTGAATGGCGTGATCGATGCGCCACTCGCCGCATCGGCATTGGCCAGCAAAGTGACCTATCGCGACTGGCAGACACAGCCGACCATTCAGCCGATCGAAACCAACAAGGGCATCAGCGTGGCACGCAGTCGTCTGGGCGGGTTGCTCAACCGTCCGCTGTACGACCTCGATCGCCTTGATCTTTCCGCCACCAGCACCCTGCAAGGCGAGTTGCAAGCCCAGGCTACCGAGTACCTGAAGCATCTGGCCGACCCTGTGTTTGCGGCGCAGATCGGCTTGATGGGCGAACGCCTGCTGACCCCCACCAGTACCGCCCAAGTGCGCTACAGCTTCACGCTGTTCGAACTGACCCCGGACGGCTCGCGGGTGCGGGTACAGACCGACAGCACCGACCAGCCGTTCGATATCAATGAAGGCAGCAAGCTGGAACTGGGCTCCACCGCCAAGATGCGTGTGCTGACCACCTATTTGCAGATCATGGCCGAGTTGCACGATAAATACGCAACGATGACCGTCCCGGAACTGAAGAAGGTCGACGTCCCTGAACAGGACCGCCTGAGTCGCTGGGCCGTCGATTACCTGATCCAGAACAAAGACCGTAACTTGCCAGCCATGCTCGGCGCGGCCCTGGATCGCAAATACTCGGCCAGCCCCGGCGAAGCTTTTTTCACCGGTGGCGGGCTGCACACATTCGTTAACTTTCGCAAAGAAGACAACGGCCGCCTCCCTACCCTGCGTGATGCCCTGCGGGAGTCGATCAACCTGCCGTTCATTCGGTTGATGCGTGACCTGGTGCGCTACACCACGTATTCCGGCCCCAGCAGCAGCGCCGAACTGCTCAAGGACGACCGCGACCCTCGGCGTCAGGAATACCTGGCCTCGTTCGCCGACCGCGAAGGCACGTCGTTCCTGCTGAAGTTCTGGAAGAGGTACAAGAACAAGGACACCCAGGCGCGGCTCGAGACCTTCCTCGACGGCATGCGCCCGACCCCGATCCGCATGGCCGCGGTGCATCGTTATCTGTTGCCACAGGCCAGTCAGGAAAGCTTCAACATGTTCGTGCGCTCGCACCTCTCCGGCGCCAAGCTCACCGAGAAACTGACCGACGAACGCCTTCAACGGCTCTACGAAAGCTACGGCCCTGGAGCCTACGACCTGCCGGACCAGGGCTTCATCGCCAAGGTTCACCCGCTGGATCTATGGTTGATCGGCTACTTGTTGAACAACCCCGATGCCAAGTTCAGCCAGATCGTCAAAGCCAGCCAGTTCGAACGCCAGGAAGTCTACAGCTGGCTGTTCAAAAGCCGTCACAAGGGGGCCCGCGACAGCCGCATTCGCACCATTCTGGAGATCGAGGCGTTCCTCGACATTCACCAGCGCTGGCAGAAAGTCGGCTACCCGTTCGATCACCTGGTACCGTCGCTGGCCACCGCCATCGGCAGTTCCGGCGATCGCCCCGCAGCCTTGGCGGAATTGATCGGTACCATCCTCAATGACGGCGTGCGCATGCCGACGTTGCGCATCGACAGCCTGCACTTCGCAGCGAACACGCCGTACGAAACCAAACTGATCAATGACCCGGATGTCGGTAAACGAGTGATGCCTTCCGAAGTCGCCGCCGCCATGCGCGAAGCGTTGTCGCAGGTGGTGGATGCCGGCACAGCCAAACGCATCTCCGGCAGCTTCGTAACGCCCGATGGCAAACCGTTGGCCATGGGCGGCAAAACCGGTACGGGCGATAACCGCATCGAAGCCTTCGGTTCGGGTGGGCGAATTCTGAGTTCGAAATCCATTAACCGCACCGCGACTTTCGTGTTCTACATCGGCGATCGTCACTTCGGCACGATGACGGCGTTCGTGCCCGGGCAATCGGCCGAAACGTTCAAGTTCACCTCGGCCCTGCCCGTGCAAGTGCTCAAGGGGATGGCGCCGATCCTCACGCCCTATTTGCAACCGGGCAGCGCGTCACGCTGTCTCCCGGTTGAAGCGTCGAAAGTAGCCGCAGCGGATAAACAGCATTGAATAATGGGTATGCATTGCAATATTAAATGAGTCCCTTGTTTCACCCTGCACCGGTGTGGTCACCATGCCAAGCACCGCCGCTATGGCCCCCCGGTTAGATGCCACACACTCATGGATTCACCGCTTCGAACATCAGGTGCACCGTCCCGAAGTACGAACCGGGGACGTAACCATCGGCCGGCTTCACCGCCTCGATCTCCAGCTGTACCCGCTGCCCGGCACGCGCCTGTTCGTCATTGATCACCGGCGTATCGAGCAACGACAACAACTCCCGGTTGAACCGCACGTTCAGCTCGATACGCTCGCGCCCATTGAACAGGTAAGGCATCGCCGCCAACCGTGCAGAAATGCTGCCGTTCACATTCTTCACATCGAACGGTTCGCGCAACGAACGCAATTGGGCGGTTACCGGATTCCAGTGCATGACCTGTTCCTGCTCCAGAAACCCCGCGTTCACCGGCAGCACATAGAACGCATGGTTGGGGATGGTGACCGAGACATGAAATACCTCTTCTTCACGGATGCCCCACGCCAGGCTGCTGACCAGCAGCAAGGCTGCCCCCACCATCGTGCCAATCCCTGGTCCCGGGTAACGATTCACCCTTTCACCTCATGCTTTTTCAGCTCACTACCTTCCACCAGCGTGAAGTTGTAGTGCCGACCAGCCTGCTTCTCGAAGCTGAAGGCCTTGCCTGGCATCACATGACTTTTGATCACAGGACGGCAGTCGTTTTCATCCTTGACTGCGCAGTCCTTGAACTCGTCGACCACCACCACCGTATTACCCTTATTGGTCAACGTATAGCTAACGGCGCCGTCGTCAATTTGAGTGCTATAGCGTGTGTCCTTGGGGCGCACGAAAAAAATCGTGCCGTAGCCCGCCAGCACATTGACCCCGGCCGACAGTGATTGCTTGTATTGCTCCCGCTCTTCGGCGGGGATCGCGAATTCGTCTTCTTTTTCGGGGACGACCGGGACAAAGCGCACCCGAAAATAGCGCTCGCGATCACGCGGGCCCATGAACAGCAGTCGCGTACCCTGCATGCCGTTGGCCGGGACAATCAACCGCGCCGGGCTGGCCATCAGGCCGTCTCGGGAAGCCGCGTCGCTTTGCGGCTTGAGCTCCACTTCTTGGGGTTTACCCTGGGCGTCGTAGATGATTTCCAGAATGTTGACCTTGACGAAGGCCGTACTGTCACCGCCATTGAATACCCGTTTCAGGTAAGTACTTTTATCCCCGTCCAGGTAGTCGTAAACCACCCCTACATTGATTGCCGGTCCGGCGTGGGCGATCAGCGGCAACAATCCTGCAAACGGCAGTGCCCATCGATAGTTCATGTGCTTGTCCTCTTGGTCATATAACAGGGGGCGGGGGCAGGCGGTCTGGATAATCAGATTTCAGAATCCCAGATCACCGTGACGTTTCCGGAGTAGGTTTTGGCGGAACCGGTGAGCATTTCCTCGACTGCCGGGCGGGCGATTTCGAAGTGCAGGGTGCCCGGTTTTCGATCAACGTAATGACCGGGTTGAAAGAGTTCGGTGCCGCTGCCATCAAGCAACAACCGGCGCCGGTTGACCGGTTGACCGGCCGCGTCGGTCATGCCGTTGGGCAGCGTGACGGCGATATCCACAGGCACCGCGCCCCCGGAGTTCGGCTCATACAACATGCAGGTATTGCCACCGTCGCCGTACTGACACTCGAGGCGCATCTTGAAACGGCTGGACGCCGACAGATTGAAGGTCTGGTCGCGGAACAGGCGCTCCGGTTTGCGGTTGCGTTGCAACCAGGCCTGCCAGCCACCTTGAGGGACCAACTCAACCCGGTTACCACCCGGAGGCACTTCCACCTTGAGGGTGTGCTCAACATTCAGGGTGAAGTTGAAGGTCATTTGGCTATCCACCGGGATCATGATGTCGCCAAAATCGAAATCGCCCCCTGGGACCATCGTGTAGGTCAGGCTGCCGACATATTGCCCGGTGGACATTTCCAGCGGCTTGGGTGTTTTAAGTTCGTAGGCATATTCGAGCGTACGATATTCCAGAGACGGGATTTCGATTCCTGGAGTGACCGTACAAGCGCCGGCACCTTCCGGCACCACCCAGAAAAAGTTGGCATTTTTGATATCCGCCGTAAAGAAGCCCGTTGCAACACAGGGCGATGGCGGCGCCCGCCAGGGTCGGTCCCAACTAACGCCAGGCCAAGCCCAAACCCCTACGCCAGGTGATCTCCAATGGCTTCCAATCCCGGCAATACGCACCTCAACCGTCGCCACTTCGCCGGTACCGACATGGGTGACTTGCACAGGTCGAAATTCCGACGGCACCTTGAACATTGCCGCACGTCGAGAATCAGGCCCCGCCGCCAGTGCAGGCATCGGTCCAGAGGCCAGCGCCCTAAAGGCCTCATCTCGCAGACTGAAAATCCCCAGCCGCTCGCATTGAGTCGGAATATGCCCCCGGCAAATGGAACTGATGGGGGTGGTGTTCTTGAATTTATTCACCTGAGGATTATTAGGATCTGGCCGAAACACTGCCGTGATCTCATGGGTCACGGCGCGTGCTGGGTCAGCGAACAGCATGCCGATTAACAGCAAGCCCCGAATGCCTTGCTCAAACTGCTTTTTCATCATCACCCCGCCTTTTGAACATTGAGAGTCGAGTCGGCGAGCGTGTCCGGCGTGCAACGCAAGTCGCCAATCATCAGAACATCCTGCTCGACGCGGGCCTTGCCCGGATCAAGACGGAACTGACACAGCAGTTGATTGCCTGAACGCACTTCCAGCGTCGGCGAACCGGCGTTCATTTCCATCGAAAAGAACCCGTCGACCTCGGTCACACCCCGACTGGCGTGGTTGATGATGTGATGCCCTCTGAGCGGTTGGCCCTGAGGGTCGACCAAGCGACCGAGCACGCTCACGGTTCTCATCACCTGCACCTTGCGATAAGCCACGCCGCCCTTGTTCAGGTGGTAGTTCATGCGGGCCGGTTGAATGGTGGCGGCCGGCACGTGATTGCCTTCGAAATCGAAGCTCACGGAGCTGTTCTTGTAAGCCGTAATCGGCACAAAGTTGCGCCCTGGGCGCAGGGCCGTGCTGGCGCCGCTCAGGTCGTCGGCACGCAGGGCGATGCCATCCACGTCCGACTCCACATCGATAATCATCCCGGCGCCGCGTCCAGTGTGCTGGCTGGTGAGAGCGATTTTCTGACCGCCCACGGCCAAGGTGCTGTTCAAGTTCAGGCCGCCGGTGAAGTCGTCGCTGAAAGAAGAGCGTTGGACGAAGGCGTCGCCTATCAGGGTGTCCGTCATGAAATTCGCGGTGCCGGACACGCCCACACCGTAAGTGTCGGTAATACCGGTGGCCGAGACGCTTTGCAGCACATGGTTTTGCAGGTCTTTGCGGTAAGTCAGCGATGCATTGTTGTCGCGCCCGCCATCGCGCGACGTACGCGAACCGATGCTGCCGGAGATTTGCTCCCCCGGTGCCCCAAGGGCCAGGCTGACGCTCAGGTCCACGCCCCGGTTGCGGTCATTGCCGCTGCTGACACTGCCCGGTCGATCAAATACGGTAAATCGCCAATTGGCATCGCTGCCAAACAGGTTGCCGCGCTGACTCCATCCCAGGTCCAGGCCCATGCCCTCGACGTTGCCTTCGCTATGCGACACGCGGGCGTTGAGCGAGGTGCGCTGGCTCAAACGATGGCTCAGCGATAACGACGAATTGCTGGTTTGGCCGTTGAAAACATTACGCTGACGAATGCGCGTACCGTCGGGCAGGGTTTCGTAAGTGTTGCGCGTATCCAGCCAACTACGATTGTGACTGGCCACCACGTTGCCCGAGCCATAGCTGTAGAGCGTTTGTAAATCGAGGCCAGTGCCGTGGTTCTGGGTTTGATAGACGTTGGCGAACAGGCTGGCGTTGTTGGCCACCGTCCAGTCGACCGAGGTGCCCAATTGCAATGAGTCGCGAACCTGACGCCCCGACATCCCAAGGATCACCCGTGGGTGCAACAGGAAGTTGAACGCGGCACCGGCCGTCATGTCGCCCTCGGCCTGTTGCTCCCAGTTGCTCAGCAGTTTGCTTTCGCGACCGGCAAACAGGTTGTAGCGCCAGCGTTCATCGTGGTTACGCCAGTTGTTGGGCTTGTAGACCAGTTCCTGGGTGGTGGAGGTGATCTGGCCGTCTTCGATCAGGCGTATTTCGACTTCATAAATACCGCCGGGCAATGGCCGGGTATCGAGGGTCTGTAAACCGGCAGGTACCGGCTGGGTATTGATCAACAAACCGTTGCGATAGATTTCCACCGACCCCAGACGATTGGCCGTGACGTAAATCGGGTAGAGGCTGGGTGTGGGGGTGTTGACCGCCAGGCTGTCGGAACTGCCGTACATCACGCCGATCGCGGTATCCGGGCTGGCACCAAACGCACGCGGCTGGCGACTCAAACCCTCGGAGTTAGGGGTGAAATACCCCAGGCGCACAAACGTGCCCTGCAATTCGCGCTGGCTGTAGAGTTCGTACACCGCGTGATAGAGCTTGTCATCCTGGCCCCCCAGGCGAGCCAGTTGCATGTTCACGCTTTGGGTCCAGTTGCCCAGGCTGCCGCTGGCCTCAAGACCATAACGACCGCCCAGATCCTGCCCCTGCCCACCGTTGAGGTTCACCTGGTTGTGCAAGATCAGGCCACTGCTGCCGCCTTCGGGCAACTCGTAGTGGCGTTTGGCTTCAGTGTCGCGCTCAGCGTTTTCAGTAACGATCGATACCAGCGAATTAGCCAGGTTGTAATGCACGGCCAGCATCTGCTCTGGGCAACTGCCTTCGCAGGCGCCCAAGGCCACGCCTTTTTGCAAGTAAGCCGACCAGACTTCACGTTCACTGGCATTGAAGTGACTGTCGCTGCTATCGGTGAATTCAAGCAAGGTGATGCGATCATCGCGCGTTAAAACAATCATCGCCTCACCAAGATTTTGTTGGTCCAGTTCCACCCGAACAGCCAGCGGCACGTCAAAGAAGTGCTCTTCGAATTCCGCAGGCAAACCTTTGGCTTGTGCGAGCAAACCTCTAGGAGTTGTACTGTCTTTAGTGGGCGCAGCTAATGCACTTGCACTTGCGCACGCCCACAAAATAAGCGCAGCCGCGATCGGCGTCATCGGGAACATGAACGAAATACTCAAGTTTCGGAAACTTAAAAAAGATCCGACAGGCCGCCGATAACGACGACCTTTCGGTTTACACCATCAAACAACTAATGCGTGTAAATCACGGCTTGATGACAGGTTCATAAACGACGGTGAACGTCCCGGCAAAGTTACCGGTCTGGCTTTTCGTCGGCGTGGCGGTCCTGATCGACATTGCGCGTTGTACGCCGGCGACGGAGTCCGTTTCGTTGACGATTTCCACAGAGTCGTCAGTCAACATAACACCGCCCATGTAAACCGCCATTGGAATACCGCTAGTGCCATTGTAGAGGGTCGCAGCAGCCTGACCACCCTCGATGTAAGCATTAATCGCGCCTTTCGGATCGGTGTGCTTGAGGTTATGAACGGCACTCACAGGTCGAAAACCGGCACTGCTGTCGTTGTTATCGACCAGGACAATTTCCAGGTCCTTGCCGAAGTCGACATCCTGCGGCGCAACGTTAAAGGTGGCCGTCGGAACGAATGCACGTACGTTAATGGATTGCGAGATGGGCTCAACAGCAAATGCCATGGAAGTGTTCAGTGCCAACACAGCCAGCGGGGAGACGATTGCGAGTTTCTTGAACATTATTCTTTACCTGTTTTTCAAATTGATCGGGCCGTCGAATTGAACAAGCTGCCTTAGCCGCCACCGCTTACGAGATGATGGTGATTTGCCTCATTTCGACGCCGGGAATAGTCGATCAATTGTTCCGGAAAGTAAGCCGGAAAGTTCCTAAACCCCTGTAACCATAGTGCTATAACGCCCGAGTGAAAAAACTCTAAATAACGCAAAAGAGAAAGTACTGCTGTAAGAGACAGACTACAAAGCGCGGAGACTCGGCAATTAATGGTTCACACTCACTAACTAGCATCTGTAAGACAAGTACCACATCTACCGCAAATATTGGCTCCGATGAATCAATTAGAGAGTTTGCACTAATTCAACTTATTTACTTCAACTAAAAGCGCTGACTTTTCCAATCAATAGGTTTTTCGGCGGGGCCTGCCGGGCAAGCGGGTGGAAAGCCATTCGTCGGGGGGCATTGATCTTCTCGCAAGATATATCTTAAGTTGTATCTAAATACGACGAGAGCAGCGAAAAAATGAGAGACCATCATTCCCCCCACCGCGAACACGGTGACGGCCGCGACGGCTTCGAAAAACGCCCAGGCCCCGGCCGCGAACGGGGTGGCCGAGGCCCGCGGGTGTTCGCCCCAGGTGACCTGAAACTGCTGCTGCTGGCGCTGATCGCCGAGCAGCCCTGCCATGGCTACGACCTGATCCGCCAGATCGAAAGCATGTTCGACGGCGCGTACAGCCCCAGCCCCGGTGTGATTTACCCGACCCTGACCTTCCTTGAAGAAAGCGAAATGATCCTGGGCGACGCCGAGGGCGGAAAAAAACGCTACACCATCACCGACGCCGGCCGACTGTCGTTAAGCGACCAGGCGATCGCACTGGATGGCGTACGGATGCGCATCGAGGTCAGCAAGCGCTCATTGCGCGGCCATGACCGCCCCGCCGAGATCCACGAAGCGGTGCATAACTTGCGTCATGCCTTGCAGATGCATCACGGCCGCTGGAGCCCGGAAGAAATCCTGCGGGTGCGCGACCTGCTCAACAACACCGCTAAAGCGATCGTCGATGGCTCTGCCGTTCAACCCGCTCAGGAGCAAGCCGAATGACTGAAGTGATCGTGCAAACCATTCACCGCGTCATGCATGAAATCAAACGCCGTCGGCTGCAAGTCGTGCGGGTGGTCGACCTGACGCCGCGCATGCGCCGCATCACGCTGGGTGGACCGGAGTTGGCGGGCTTCGTCAGTCTCGGCACGGACGACCACGTCAAACTGTTGTTCCCTCAAAACGCGGCGGAACAAGCCGCCCTGGAAACCCTGGTGCTCGGTGCCGGCAAAGACAACGGGCCGATGCCGGCGATGCGTGATTACACCCCGCGGCGCATTGACCTCGACGCATTGGAACTGGACATCGACTTCGTGCTGCACGGCGACGGCCCTGCCGCGACGTGGGCCGAGCAGGCCAAACCCGGCCAATTCCTGCACATCGGCGGCCCACGGGGCTCGATGATCGTGCCGGACATCTTCGACAGCTACTTGCTGATCGGTGACGAAACCGCCCTGCCCGCGATTGCTCGGCGGCTGGAAGGCCTGGCAGCCAATCGCCGGGCATTGGTGATCGTGGAAGTCGAGAACGGCGCCGAACAGCAGCTTCTGGAAAGCGCCGCGCAGGTCAATGTGATCTGGGTATTGCGCGAGGGCGGCAAGGACAACCTGCTCAAGACCGTGAAGCAGCTGCAAGTGCCCAGCGGCAATCTGTACGCATGGGTGGCGACCGAGAGCAAAGTATCGCGGCAGATACGCCGGGTGTTGCTGGATGAGCACGGGCTTAGCGAGCAGTCCGTCAAAGCCGTGGGTTACTGGCGGCTGGAAGACAGCGACGAAGATTGATTCTGGCTGGCGGCGCTATCGGCGCCGCCCAAGCTGACGGTCGACCCCCATCACTAGCAAGGCAATCACCACAAACCCCACCAATAACCCCCCGGCATTCACAAACACCTGTGGATAACCCAGCTTGGCGACATCAATGAACGGATAGGGATAAACCGCCAGCAGATGCCCGCGCCACAACGAGTACGCGAAATACACCACGGGATAGATCACCCACGCCGCGACATGCCGCAGTCGCAACGTGCCTTTCGGCACACAGCACCACCAATACGCCAGAAACAGCAGTGGCATGACGTCATGCATCAGCTCATCGGCCAGCCATTGCCAGCCTTGCGGATGCCATAAATGGCGCAACAACACGTTGTACCCCAGGCCGACCACGGCGATGCTCACGGCAATGCCGCTACTGACCCACGGCTGTAAAAACCAGCGTCGCGCGGCCGACTCGCGGGACGTCAGCTCACACGTCAGCACGGTCGCCACCAGCGTATTGCTCAGCACGGTGAAATAGCTGAAGAAGCTGATCAGCCCACCGAGCAGGCTGGCTGCCAGCGTCCAGCGTGAGTAGAAAATCAGGTACAGCTGAATGGCCAGTCCCGCCCAGCCGAGCACCGCCGCCACAGCGACAAAACGACGCCTCGCGGCAGAACCTGGCGTCGGTGGGTTGACCATGCTCAGACCGGTCGCTTGGTGCGCATCAACTTAACGTACAAGCGTTCGACCTTCTCCCGCGCCCACGGAGTTTTGCGCAGGAAGGTCAGGCTCGACTTGATGCTCGGATCACTCTTGAAGCAGCGGATATCGATGCGCTCGGCCAGCCCCGACCATTCGTAGTGTTCAACCAGCGCGTTGAGGATTTGCTCCAGCGTCACGCCGTGCAGCGGGTTGTTGTTCTGTTCGGTCATGCCGGGCCTTCGAGCGGTGAAAGAATGGGAAGCCGCGCACCTTAGCCGAGGGGCTGGTCAGGTGGAAGGGCTCTGTGCGCTATCTGTTAAATGTAGGTGAACCCGCAAAGATCGCCTCCCGGCACTGTTACCGAATACGAAAGAATTCATGTCGTTAAAAGCGCTTTCTCTATTTGTAACAGGACATTATCCTTGCGCCCGTCAAGCTGAAACGCTTCCGCTGCCCGCGACATACTGCCGCTTCAGTTCACCCCCCAGAAAAAGACCCAGAATTACTTCCCCTATGCCTTATTTTCAAACTCCGCGAGACAGCGCTGTCTGCACCGCTATTGCCCATCGAAAAGCCCTGAACCTGATCGGCGGATTCACCGCGCTGGGCCTCGCTACTTGCACCCAGGCCGCTCCGGCTTTCGATAGTGATTCGCCGTGGATGCTCGGCGACTGGAACGGCACGCGCACCGAACTTTCGGAAAAAGGCTACGACTTCAAAGTCGATTACACCGGCGAAATGGGCAGCAATCTGCACGGCGGCTACGACCATGACCGCACCGCTCGCTACAGCGACCAGTTTGGCCTCGGCACCCACATGGACCTGCAGAAGATTCTGGGCTGGGACGACGCCGAATTTCAGCTGACCATCACCGAGCGCAACGGCAACAACATCAGCAACGACCGCATCAATGATCCGCGCGTAGGCGGGTTCACCTCGGCTCAGGAAGTCTGGGGTCGCGGACAAACCTGGCGCCTGACGCAGATGTGGTATCAGCAGAAATTCTTCGATCAAAAGCTCGACATCAAGGTCGGTCGTTTTGGCGAAGGCGAAGACTTCAACAGCTTCCCTTGCGACTTCCAGAACCTCGCGTTCTGCGGCTCGCAGGTCGGCAACTGGGTCGGTGGCATCTGGTACAACTGGCCGGTCAGCCAGTGGGCGATGCGGGTCAAATATCACCTGACGCCGGAGCTGTATGCGCAGATCGGAGCCTACGAGCAAAACCCGTCGAACCTCGATCGCGACAATGGTTTCAAGCTCAGCGGCAGTGGCACCCAGGGTGCGATCCTGCCGGTAGAACTGGTGTGGTCACCGAAGCTCAACGGCCTGCCGGGTGAATACCGCGCCGGCTATTACTACAGCAGTGCCAACGCCACCGACGTTTACAAGGACAGCAACGGTCAGCCGGCCGCCCTGAGCGGCGAGGCTTACCGCAGCGCGTCGAGCAAACACGGTGTGTGGCTGGGTGTGCAGCAACAATTGACCACCCGCGCCAGCGACAACTCCCGCGGCCTGAGCGTGTTCGCCAACGGCACGATGCACGACAAGAAGACCAACGCCATCGACAACTATGTCCAGGCAGGTGTCGTCTACAAAGGCTTGTTCGATGCACGCGCCAAGGACGACATCGGTTTCGCCCTGGCCCGCGTTCACGTCAACCCGGCCTTTCGCAAGAACGCCGAGGCGACCAATCAGGCCCGCGCGGTCTTCGACTACAACGATCCGTCCTTCCTGCCGCCGCAAGACACCGAATACAGCGCCGAACTCTATTACGGCGTGCACGTCACGAACTGGCTGACCGTGCGCCCGAACCTGCAATACATCCGCCACCCCGGTGGCGTGGACCAGGTCGATGACGCGCTGATTGGCGGGATCAAGATCCAGTCCTCGTTCTAACCAACACCACAAAACCCTGTGGGAGCGAGCTTGCTCGCGATAAGGCCAGCACAGCCAATATTGATGTTGACTGACCCACCGCTATCGCGAGCAGGCTCACTCCTACAGGGATCGCATCAACCCAACCATTTTTATATGAACCCTGCCCGCGCCAGATCGTCATCTACAGTGAACTTGCGCGGGACTACTTAAAACGTCACGGAGAACCACACTATGAGCACTGATGGTGCTTTGAGTCGAAGCCGTCTGCTGCCGAGCCTGCTCGGTATCCTGCTTCTGCTAATGGGCCTGGCCATGCTGGCCGGGGGGATCAAGCTGAGCATGCTCGGCGGCTCGCTGTATTACCTGCTGGCCGGTATTGGCCTGGCGCTGACCGGGGGCCTGCTGATCGCTGCCCGCCGCTCTGCGCTGGGGCTGTATGCAGTGGTGCTGTTCGCCAGCACCGTCTGGGCCCTGTGGGAAGTCGGCCTCGATTGGTGGCAACTGGTGCCGCGTCTGGCGATGTTGTTTGCCCTCGGTATCGTCCTGCTGCTGCCGTGGGTCCGCCGCCCGCTGCATCTCGGTGAGTTCAATCCGGTCGGCACGGGTGCGCTGAGCGCTGCCGTGGTGATTGCCGGTGTTGCCGCGCTGGCCAGCCAGTTCACCAACCCCGGTGAAATCAAAGGCCAACTGGACCGCGACAGCGTGCCGGGCATGACCAACACCGCCCCGGCCATGCCCGACGGTGACTGGAACTCCTACGGCCGCAGCGCCCATGGCGATCGTTACTCGCCACTGGCGCAGATCACCCCGCAGAACGCGAACAAGCTCGTTCCGGCCTGGACCTTCCGCACCGGCGACCTGCCAGGGCCGAACGACCCGGGTGAAACCACTGCCG
>Ga0207655_1001684_pt1 | contig 19460 bp, 22 predicted proteins | sample KBSM44metaG_FD_184398 | JGI IMG/M metagenome (GOLD analysis project Ga0207655, IMG submission 184398) | Miscanthus rhizosphere microbial communities from Kellogg Biological Station, Michigan, USA - KBS M4-4 metaG (SPAdes) (version 2) | ecosystem: Host-associated > Plants > Roots > Rhizosphere >...
AATTACTGAGATGTGACGAACAAGGGCCCCACTACTGAGGCGGCTGCGGAGATCAAGCGGCTGCCGAGGGAGAACGCGGAGCTTCGCAAGGCCAACGAGATCCTCAAGGATGCGAGCGTGTTCTTCGCGAGGGAGCTCGACCGCCCCTGACCGAGATCGTCCGGTTCATCAACGATCATCTCTGATACGCGAGCAGCTGGCACAGTGTCTTTCTCCCGGATGTCCGCATCGACAGTCGCCGCGGCTTTGTGAATAGCTGGTGTGGCGGGCGATCGCCGCACCTTCGCCCCTGATGACGCACGCTCCGGTCCAACCCCGTGAGGCCGTTCTGACGCATTTCTGCCGCAAAGCCGAGGAGATGATGCGCTCGTTGTCGCCTAAGAACGCGACTGCAACCACCGCTGCCTGGTTGTCGCAGCGCTTCGTCGTCTTCGCGGACCGTCTTCGTCGCCCCCTGTGGTCGCCTCCATCAGACCCAGAGTGCCTCAGATCGCGCGGCGGCGGCCGGAGTCGTTCGTCGAGCGGGGCGGTTCGGATACGTTGGCGATGAGATCGCCCCGGATTAGCGCCCGGAAGCGCAACGCAGTGGTGTGGGCGCCGAACACCGGGCCGCGAGGCTGGAGGATACGGCTGCGTTCCAGGTCGCCGACGCTGACGGGGTCATAGCCGAGTCGGGTGAGAAACTCCGCGACCTCGAGCGCCGCATCCGGGTCGTCGGCAGCGACACCGACGGCGAGGCGTTCGGACGGGGAAGTGGAGGGCTCGGCCGCATCGATCTCGTGATAGCCGATGTGGTTGAGCGTCTTCACAAGTCGCACCGAGCTCGGCAGGGCGTCGCGGACGATGACGCTGCTGGGGATGTCGGTGCCGTCGAACTCGGGGATGATCCCGTCGGTCGGTGGCCAGTAGTTCATCATGTCGATCACGGCGTGCCCGGCCATCTGCTCCAGCGGAAGGCCCAGGAAGCCTCGCAGCGGTACCGCGATCAACAGCAGCTCCGAGCGAGCGGCGAGCTCACCGCTGTCGACCCCGCTCGCGCCCGGGGTGACGATGTCGGCGATGAACTGCGTCTCGGCGGCGGGATGGGACGAGGCAATGTTGACCGGATACCCGGCCGCCAGCGCCCGTCGGGCGACTGCGGTCCCGGACTTGCCGGCGCCGTAGATCCCGACCACGGGAAGACAGCCATTCGTCATTGAGTCGCTCATGGCTGCGCCGCGCTTTCGTTGTCGGTGGCCTGCTTCTGTGTGGACGTCTGGCCGTGGCCCCGGTGAGCTTGGGCGAGGGAGGCAGCGGTCGCATCCTCGACAGTGCTCGGCATGGTGCGTCGCTGATCTTCCGCGGCGGAGGTCGCGCTCGCGGCTATGGCGTTGTCGGGCAGGAGTGCGGCCAGCGCCGCAGACAGTACCTGGTCGGGAGTGGGGATGCCGGTGGCGCGGAAGACTTCCGCCCCGGCAGCGTTGCGGATGATCGTCGTCGGTGTCGCGGTGATGTCCCGCGACTCGGCCAATGACGGTTCGAAGGCGACGTCGTATTCGATCAGATGCAATTGGGGCACCACCTCTGTCACGGTGTTCAGCACCTGACGGGTCCGAGCACACGCTGCGCAGAACGACGACGTGAACAGCTCCAGGTGCGCATCCTGCAGCACGCTCTGATCGGTCACGGGTCCACACCTCCGGAGGTGGCGGGCGGCGACCGTGTGCGCCGCCCGCCACGGGTCAGTCGATGGAGATGACGAGCTTGCCGAGCGTCCCGGCGCCGAAGTCGCCGAGCGCGGCCGGCGCGTCGGCGAGGTCGTACACCCGCTGCACGGTCAGGGTGGTGTGGCCGGACTCGTGGTTCTCCGCGATCCGGTCCAGCGTTGACGCGGACGGCACCGCGTAGATCGCAACGACGCGCACATTCTCGGCCGGGACCTGGTCCGCACTCATGATCGCGGTCGATACCAGAACCCCGCCGGGCTTCACGACGGACACGAGGCTCGTCGGGTCGCCGGCGAAGTGGAACACGACGTCCACACCCTCCGGGTGGGCCTCGCGGGTCTGCGCGGACGCATCACCGGTGTAGTCCACCGTTGCCGCTGCACCCAGGGCCGTGACCAGCTCGATCTCCTCGGACGTGTGGGCGGTGGCGATGACCGTCGCTCCCGCCCGCACCGCGAGCTGCACGACCTGCTGACCGACTCCGCCGGTTGCGCCCGAGACGAGCACCGTCGCCCCCGCCGTGATGTCCGCGGCGTCGAACGAATCCACGGCCGCCGTGCCCGCGAGGGCAAGAGCCCCTGCCTCGGTGAACTCGATCCCATCCGCGAGCTTCGTGACTCCTACGGTCACGGGAACGGTGACGTACTCGGCGAACGAGCCGTCACCGAGGAAGTCCTTCGTGACGACTCCGAACACTCGGTCACCGACCGCGAACCCGTCCACGCCCTCGCCGAGCGCGTCGACCGTGCCGGCGAAGTCCTTGCCCAACACAACCGGGAAACGGTGCTCCATCGCCCCATTGAGGTATCCGTTTGCGACCGCAAGGTCGAACCCGTTCACCGACGCCGCGTGCACCCGTACGCGAATCTCTCCCGGGGCCGGCTCCGGAGTCTCGATCTCTGTGACCGTCGGTGCCTGGTCGAACCCGCCGAACGCAACTACCTTCATGCTCTCGTTTCCTGTCTGACCCCGCAGGGCCGTAGTGGAGGAGTTATTCCGATTCGGGATAACCATGAAGCGGAGCAGGTATTCCAAATCGGTAGGATCGGATGATGACGACGACCGAGCGCCCGCTGCGGGCCGACGCCGAACGCAACCGGCAGTCGATCATCTGCGCGGCAGGCAAGGTGTTCGCCGAGCGCGGGACGGATGTGACGCTGGAATACATCGCCGAGGTCGCTGGAGTCGGCGTCGGCACCATCTACCGGCGTTTCTCCAGTGTCGCCGAGTTGGTTGCCGTGGTTCTCGACGAGAAGATGAAGCGCTACGCGGATCGTACGGAGGCCGCCGCCGAGCAGGCCGCAACCGATCCTCGCGGGGCCTTCGAGGACTACATCCTCTACATCCTCCAGCAGCAGGCCGACGACCTCGCGTTCAGCGAACAGATCGTCGCGCCCTCGGGCGTCAGCAACGTCTTCCGCGGCCACATCCACCGCACCCTCCGGGCGTCGACGATCCTCATCGAGCGGGCGCAGGCGGCGGGGACGTTGCGGCCGGACTTCGACCACAGCGACATCTATCTGCTGCTGCAGGCGAACGCCGGTTTGGTCAGGGCCACCCGCAGCTCCGCCCCCGACGCGTGGCAGCGACTCGGGCGCTACATGCTGCAGGCCTTCCGTCACCCGGGTGACGAACCGCTGCCCCCTGTGCCCACCGTCTGGGCACGCGCGCGACGCGCGGGCGACTGATCGGCACGTGGCAACCCGCCGCGCACCGCAGGTCATCGACGCGCGGCCACGCGAGCACACGCGTCCTCGAACAAATGGAATAAATTCTCCATATATGTGTTGCGGAGAGCAACAGCATGGAAGGACGCACATGGAACTCGGCATCTACTCATTCGGCGAGCTGACGGAGGAGACGGCGCCCGGCGCGGCCGGATCGATCCACGGCCGGTTCCAGCAGATCCTGGAACTCGGACGCCTGGCCGATCAAGGCGGGCTGGACATCATCAGCCTCGGCGAACACCACCGACCCGACTTCAGCATGTCCGCTCCCGAGGTCGTCCTCGCCGCGATCGCCGCGACCACCACGCGGCTCCGCGTTTCGAGCGGCGTCACCGTGCTCTCGAGCCAAGACCCGGTGCGCGTGTTCCAACAGTTCGCCACCCTCGACAACGTCTCGAACGGACGCGCCGAGATCTTTGCCGGCCGCGGCGCTTTCATCGAGTCCTTCCCCCTGTTCGGCTACGATCTCGCCGACTACGACGACCTGTTCGACGAGAAGCTTCGGCTGCTCGTCCAGCTTCGAGAAGAAAGCACGGTCACCTGGTCCGGGCGGTTCCGCGCCCCGCTCCGCGACGCACCGATCGTCCCGCGCCCGGTGCAGCCGACCTTGCCGATCTGGGTCGCGATCGGAGGCACGCCCGCATCAGCGGTACGCGCCGGGATGCTCGGCCTGCCCATGATCATGGGATTCTTCGCCGGACCGCATCAGTTCGTGTCGCGCGTCGACCTCTATCGGCGCGCCGCTGAAAGCGCCGGGCACGACCCGGCCGCACTCCGCTTGGGCGTGAGCGGCCACATGTACATCGGGAAGAGTTCGCAGAAGGCTCGTGACGAGTTCTTTCCCTATTACGAGCGCTACCTCCGTGCCGCGTTCCCCGCGAGCGGCTTCCCCCGCGAGGCCTACGACGCATGGATCGCGCAGAGCCTGCCCGTGGGCAGCCCTCAACAGGTCATCGATGCGATCATGCTCCGCGTCGAACTGCTCGAGATCGATCGCTTCCTCGGGCAGATCGATGTGGGCAATCTTCCCTGGTCCATGACCATGGATTCCCTCGAGCTCTACATGACCGAAGTCGCCCCGGTGCTCCGGCGCGAAACCGCGCGGTCGGCGAAAATCGTGGATGCCGACGTCGCGGCATCTTGACGCCACGCTGATTCCCCGTCAGAGCCTGGCGGGAATACCCACCCGGGGTATATGGTTGGTGGCTGTACAGATACCCCCTAGGGGTACTCCGAAAGAAGGGGAACTGCCATGGCAACGAGCGAATACCAGGTCACTGGAATGACGTGCAGCCACTGCGAGATGTCGGTCCGCGAAGAGGTGGCCGAGATCGCCGGCGTGGGAGACATCCAGGTGAGCGCGCAGACCGGCAAGCTCATCGTGAACTTCGCGGACGCGATCGACGACGCCGCCGTGCTGGCCGCCGTCGAGGAAGCCGGGTACTCAGCGGTGCGGGTCTGATGAACACGGCAGGGCGGCTCGCGCTCTACGGCGGGGGACTGGTCGTCGCCTTCGGTGCGGCCTTCGGTCTCGCGGGAGTCTTCGTTCCCGAGAGTTTGGTCGCGGCGTGGCAGGAGGAATCACCCATGGACGGGCACGACACAACGGAATCGGCATCATCCTCGGTCGCCGATGCGCTGCCCGGGCTCGCGCTCGAGGCGGACGGTTACACGCTGTCACCCGTGGAGGCGCCCGGCGCGGTCTCGGAGCGCGGAGCGCTCCGCTTTCAGATACAGGATGACGCCGGCGCGCCGGTGACAGAGTTCACGACGACCCACGACAAGGATCTGCATCTGATCGTGGTGCGTACGGATGGCACGCAGTTCCGCCACGTCCACCCCGAGCTCGACACCGCCACGGGCACCTGGTCGCTGCCGTGGGCGTGGGATGCGGCCGGCTCCTACCGTGTGTACGCCGACACCACGCCCGCGGGTGCGTCGAGCGTGACGCTGACCCGCACGATCGAGGTGGCCGGGGACGTCGTCCCCGTCGAGCGCACGGCGCAGCGCACCGATGAGGTAGCAGGATTCACGGTCACGCTCGACGGAGATCTCGTCGCGGGCGCGACGAGTGATCTCACGCTGACGATCTCGCGGGACGGCGAACCCGTGACGACACTGCAGCCGTACCTCGGGGCGTTCGGGCACCTCGTCACGCTGCGTGCGGGCGACCTCGCGTACCTCCATGTTCACCCCGAAGGCGAGGAGCCCGAGGCGGGGGATGAGGGGGGGACCGGAGATCCGGTTCGCGGCTCAGATCCCTACGGCCGGTCGTTACCTGCTCTACCTGGACTTCCAGGTCGACGGCGACGTGCATACCGCGGAGTTCGTGGTCGATGCCGCGCACGGTGACGGGGCACACGGCGACGGGGCACAGCCGGAGGGCGATTCGCACTCCGAGGGTCACTGACAGGCGCGGATGCCGGAGCACGGCAGCAAGCTGAGAGAAGGAAGAGGATGAGCGCGGTGACATCGCCCGAGGGCGGAACCAGCATCGAGCTGGAGATCGGCGGGATGACCTGCGCCTCGTGCGCGAACCGCATCGAGCGGAAGCTGAACAGGCTCGACGGCGTCTCTGCGACCGTGAACTATGCGACGGAGAAAGCCAAGGTCATCGTTCCCGCAGGGTACGACGCCGCGCTCCTTGTCGCGGAAGTCGAGAAGACCGGCTACACGGCCGTCCTGCCGCAGCCTCCGCGCTCACACGCCGACGGCCGTGACGACGCGGGGGGCCTCGACCCGGAACTGAGGTCGCTGCGAACACGGCTGATCGGCTCGATCGTGCTCTCCGTTCCGGTGATCGCGATGTCGATGATCCCGGCTCTGCAGTTCACCTACTGGCAGTGGGCATCTCTCGCCCTCGCCGCGCCGGTGATCGTCTGGGCGGCATGGCCGTTCCACCGAGCCGCGTGGATCAACCTCAAGCACGGTGCGGCGACCATGGACACGCTCGTCTCGATGGGTACCGCCGCGGCATTCCTCTGGTCGCTGTATGCACTGTTCTTCGGCACGGCCGGGACCCCCGGCATGACGCACCCGTTCGAGTTGACGATCGCGCCCTCGGATGGTGCGGCGAACATCTACCTCGAGGTCGCCGCCGGGGTGACGATGTTCATCCTCGCGGGCCGCTACTTCGAGAAGCGGTCCAAGCGGCAGGCCGGTGCGGCACTGCGCGCGCTGCTCGAGTTGGGTGCAAAGGAGGTCTCCGTGCTGCGCGGCGGTGTGGAGAGCAAGATCCCCACCGACCAGCTGCAGGTCGGCGACGAGTTCGTCGTGCGGCCCGGAGAGAAGATCGCCACGGACGGCGTGGTCGTGTCGGGCACGTCCGCGGTGGACGCATCCATGCTCACGGGTGAGTCCGTGCCCGTCGAGGTGGGTGAGGGCGATACGGTCGCCGGCGCGACCGTCAACGCGGGTGGTCGCCTCGTCATCCGCGCCGCGCGGATCGGATCGGACACGCAGCTCGCTCAGATGGCCCGCCTCGTCGAAGACGCGCAGACCGGCAAGGCCGAGGTTCAGCGTCTCGCCGACCGCATCTCCGGGGTGTTCGTGCCCATCGTGATCGCGATCGCGGTGATCACCCTCGGTGCGTGGCTCGGAGCCGGATTCCCCGCAACCGCCGGGTTCACCGCCGCCGTGGCCGTGTTGGTCATCGCGTGCCCGTGTGCCCTGGGTCTGGCGACACCGACGGCGCTGCTCGTGGGAACCGGACGCGGTGCTCAGATGGGCATCCTGATCAAGGGACCCGAGGTGCTCGAGTCCACCCGCCAGGTCGACACCATCGTCGTGGACAAGACCGGCACCGTCACCACCGGGAAGATGACCCTGGTCGACGTCGTCACCGAGCCAGGAGTGGAGCGCGCCGAGCTGCTGCGATTCGCGGGAGCTCTGGAGGACGCCTCCGAGCACCCGATCGCACAGGCGATCGCGAAGGGCGCGACCGAGGGCGTGGGCCCCCTGCCCACGCCCGAGGACTTCACGAACATCGAGGGCAAGGGCGTGCAAGGCGTCGTCGATGGCGTGGCGGTGATCGTCGGACGAGAGTCATTGCTCGCCGACTGGTCGCAGCGGCTCTCCGACGAGGTCGCGTCCGCCAAGGCCCGCGCCGAGGAGCAGGGCAAGACCGTCGTCGCGATCGGCTGGGATGGCCGGGCTCGCGGCATCCTGATCGTGTCCGACACCGTCAAACCGACCAGCGCCGACGCGCTCCGCGGGCTCACGCAGATGGGGCTCACACCGATCCTGCTGACCGGTGACAACCGCGCCGTGGCGGAGCGCATTGCGGCGGAGGTCGGCATCGATCGGGTCATCGCCGAAGTGCTGCCGAAGGACAAGGTCGAGGTTGTCGCGCGACTGCAGGCCGAGGGCAAGGTCGTCGCAATGGTCGGGGACGGCGTCAACGATGCCCCCGCGCTCGCGCAAGCCGATCTGGGGCTCGCGATGGGCACCGGCACGGATGTCGCGATCGAAGCATCCGACATCACCCTCGTCCGGGGTGATCTGCGCAGCGCGGTCGACGCCATCCGACTCTCCCGCTCGACGCTGGGCACGATCAAGACGAATCTCTTCTGGGCTTTCGCCTACAACGTCGCAGCCATTCCCGTTGCCGCGCTCGGAATGCTCAACCCCATGCTCGCGGGTGCGGCCATGGCGTTCTCGAGCGTTTTCGTCGTGGGCAACAGCCTGCGCCTGCGTGGATTCCGCGGCTTCGCCCAGCGCTGACCCCGCAGAACCCCGCCGCCCCGCCCGACACACGAAAGGCAGAAAACATGACAACTCACGACCACGGAACCCACGACCACGGCGCATCGACGTGTTCCGGGCATTCGACCCCCGCGAGCGAGGGACGCATCAACCTCCTGGGCGGCGACCGCGATGACATGACGACGTGCCCTGTCATGGTCGGCAGTGCGGTGAGCAAGAAGACCGCGGAGGCCAAGGGCCTGTTCCGGGACTACGAGGGTGAGCGGTACTACTTCTGCTGCGCAGGATGCGGGCCCGCGTTCGACTCGAACCCCGCCCTCTACGCGGCAAACATGGCCTGAGGCCGTGGTGCCCGCGTCGAGAGAACCACACACCATCCGACAGCGGCACGAAGGGATCTGAGCGGTGAGCGATCAGAGTCTGCACGACCATCACCACGGCACGGCCGTCCATGGCGGACATCACGAGCCCGAGCAGCACGGCGGGCACGGCGAGCGCGCGGAACACGGCCAGCACGGCGGTCACGCCGGTCATGCCGGGCACGGAGACCACATCGGCCAGTTCCGCCGCCTGTTCTGGATCAACCTGATCCTGGCCATCCCGGTCGTCGCGTTCTCATCGATGTTCGCGATGGTCCTGGGCTACACCGTGCCCGGCTGGGCGCTGTGGATCGCGCCGCTGCTGGGCACCGTCATGTACGGCTGGGGTGGATGGCCGTTCCTCACGGGCGCGTGGAGCGAACTGCGATCCCGCAAGCCCGGCATGATGCTGCTGATCGCGCTCGCGATCACGGTGGCGTTCTTCGCCTCCTGGGCGGCGACCCTCGGGCTCGTCCATCACGAACTCGAGTTCTGGTGGGAACTCGCGCTGCTGATCACGATCATGCTGCTGGGCCACTGGATCGAGATGCGGTCATTGGCGCAGACCACCTCCGCGCTCGATTCGCTGGCGGCGCTGCTGCCGGACGAGGCGGAACGCGTCGAGGGTGATCAGGTCGTCACGGTCGCCCCCGCCGACCTGAGCGTCGGCGACGTCGTGATCGTCCGTCCCGGCGGAAGCATCCCCGCCGACGGCACGATCGTCGACGGTCGGGCGGACATCGATGAGTCGATGATCACGGGGGAGTCCCGCCCGGTGTCTCGCGGCCTCGGAGAGGCCGTGACGGCCGGCACCGTCGCCACCGACTCCGGGCTGCGGGTGAAGATCACGGCGACGGGGGACGACACGGCACTGGCCGGCATCAACCGGCTCGTCGCCGAGGCGCAGAACTCCTCCTCGCGCGCACAGCGGCTGGCGGATCGCGCCGCAGCCATGCTGTTCTGGTTTGCGCTCGGCGCCGCGCTCCTCACCGCCGTCGTGTGGACCCTCGTCGGAAACCCCGACGAGGCGGTTGTCCGCAGCATCACGGTCCTGGTGATCGCTTGCCCGCACGCGCTGGGTCTGGCGATCCCGCTCGTCGTGTCGATCGCCACCGAGCGGGCGGCTCGCGGCGGTGTGCTGGTCAAGGACCGCCTGGCGCTCGAGTCCATGCGCCAGGTCGACGCCGTGCTCTTCGACAAGACGGGAACGCTCACGAAGGGCAAGCCGACCGTGACGGCCGTCGAGCCCGTCGCCGGATGGGACGCCGATGACGTGCTGGCACTGGCAGCCGCTGCCGAGGCGGACAGTGAGCACCCGCTCGCTCGTGCCATCGTCGCCGCCGCGCACGAGCGCGGACTCGCCGTGCCGCGGGCCAGTGGATTCCTCTCCTCACCCGCGGTCGGCGTCACCGCGACCGTCGGCGGGAGGCAGGTCCGCGTCGGCGGCCCGCGCCTGCTGGAGGAGACGGGGCAGGCCGAGGTCCGCACCGTCGACGAGTGGCGCTCGGAAGGCGCCATCATCCTCCACGTCGTCCGCGATGGTCAGGTGGTCGGCGGGCTGAAGCTGACCGACGAGATCCGACCTGAATCCCGCGAAGCCGTGGACGCGCTCCGCCGTCTGAGGGTCGAGGTGGTCATGATCACCGGGGACGCCGAAGCCGTGGCGAACGAGGTCGCTCGTGAGCTCGGCATCGATCGCGTGTTCGCCGGCGTTCGGCCCGAGGACAAGTCGGCGAAGGTGGCTGAGCTGCAGGGCGAGAGCAAGAAGGTCGCGATGGTCGGCGACGGCGTCAATGACGCCCCGGCGCTCGCGCAGGCCGACGTCGGAATCGCGATCGGCGCCGGCACGGATGTCGCGATCGCCTCGGCGGGAGTCATCCTCGCCGGTTCCGACCCGCGTTCCGTGCTCTCCGTCATCCAGCTCTCGCGCGCCGCCTATCGAAAGATGAAGCAGAACCTGTGGTGGGCCGCCGGGTACAACCTGATTTCGGTGCCGCTGGCGGCCGGTATTCTGGCTCCCGTGGGATTCGTGCTCCCCATGTCGGTCGGAGCGATCCTGATGTCCCTCTCGACCGTCGTGGTCGCGCTCAACGCCCAGCTCCTGCGGCGCATCGATCTCACACCCGAAGCCAGCGCGCGCTCCGTCTCGGGGCTCTCGATTGAAGGATCCCGGCCATGAGCTCCGACACGACGACCTCCTCCGATGGTGCCGATGCAACGCATCGGCACGGCTACATCGACGACAAGACGCAGTATCTCCAGCGGATGAAGCGCATCGAAGGTCAGGCTCGCGGCATCGCGAAGATGATCGACGAGGAGCAGTACTGCATCGACATCCTCACCCAGATCAGCGCGCTCACCCGGGCGATCCAGGGTGTCGCCACGGGCCTGCTCGACGACCATCTGAAGCACTGTGTCCTGGATGCGGCGAAGCTGAGTGAGGAGGACGCGCTCGCGAAGATCCAGGAGGCCGCCGACGCCATCAACCGCCTGGTGCGCTCCTGATTCGCGGCCGGTCCCTCCCGCCCTAGCGGGTGATGTCGCGTCGGCGGAAGCCGGCGAAGCTCGCCGCGAGCAGGACCACCGTCACGCCGCCGACCCACACCAGACCCGCGGGGCTCGCGCCGTCAGAGATCACCGGAACGTGCCAGAACGGGCTGATGCCGAGGACCCAGTCGTCGAGGTGGAAGGTCGGGCCGAGGAGGGTCTGGGCGAAGGAGATCACCACTCCCGCCCACGCGGCCAGCGCGATCTGAGGACGTGCGCCGATCACCAGGGCGGCCACGGCGACAAGAGCCCATGCGGCGGGAACCGTCGTCAGTGCCTGCACGAACTTGTCCCGGGGGATGGCCGCGAGAATCCCCACGAGGCTGAACATGGTGACGAGAAATCCGGAGATGAGCGTCTCCGAGGTCGTCGCCCCCGCAGCGAGGAAACCTGCCACGGCTGGGTTGTTTCCGAGAAGGTCGCGGATCGAGGTCACGAAGTAGCCGAACACGAACGCGAGGGCGATGAAGGCCACGCCCCACACCACGGCCGTGCTTCGGTTCAGTCGCCCAGCCGGGCGCTTCGACGGCATAGGCGACTCCGCGTAAGACCAACAGGGTTCCGAGGACCCCGACAGGATGGGCGCATGCGCGGACTCGCGTTGGCCTCTTCGCACCTGTTCGGTGTGGCGGTGGGCCGCTACATCCTCGAGATGCCGATGCTCACCGAGATGACCCGGCGGGAGCTCGTCGACGCCATCGGTCCGACGCGGCAGCGGTACCTGACTTCGCCCGACATCTGAGGGCGGTCGGGAGCGGTCCTACCTGCCGCGGGCCCAGCGCAGCGTGCTGACGAGCGCGAACCCCGCCGGGAGCAGCACGAACACGGCGACGGTGAGGGCGAGGTAACCGGCTCCGGCCCTGATGCCGTATTGGTAGCCGAGGAGGGCGGCGAGCACCACGGTGAGGATGCCCAGCACGAACACGATCCACGCTGTCGCGCGGGACTGACCGAGGGTTGACAGCAAGGTGGGAAGAAACGCGATGCCGAGGGCGATCGTCCACACCCACATGGCCGCGTCCTCGAGTCCCGCGAACTCTGCGGGGACACCCTTGAGGAGCGTCGCGAGGACATGGAGCACGATGTAGAGCAGCAAGCCGATCCCGGTGACCGTCCATAGGTGGGTGGCGCGCCGTGCAGCCGAAGACGCAGGGGAGGCGGTGGTGTTGTTCGTCACGGTGTTCTCTCTCATCGGGTCAACGGGTCGGGTTGATGCGCCAGCCGCCGGCGCGCTCACGCTCACGCCAGAAGGACGCGTAGCGGGTCTCCAGGGCGAGCAGCTCGTCGTGGGTGCCGCGTTCGGCGATGCCCCCGTCTTCGAGCACCAGGATCTGGTCGGCCGAGGCGATGGTCTGCAGCCGATGGGCGACGACGATCAGGGTTCGGTCCGCGGTCAGGGCACTCAGAGCTTCTTGGATGAGCGCTTCGTTCTCGGGGTCCAGGGCTGCGGTGGCCTCGTCGAGGAGCACGATCGGGGCGTCCTTGAGCAGAGCGCGAGCGATCGAGACCCGCTGGCGCTCGCCGCCGGACAGCGCGAATCCGCCCTCGCCGACGTGGGTATCGAGTCCGGCAGGCAGGCGCAGCGCCATCTCGTCGACGCGCGCGAGACGCACCACCCGCGCCAGCTCATCCTCCGTTGCCGAGGGGTTGGCGAGAAGGATGTTGTCTCGAATCGTGCCGGAGAACAAGTACACGTCCTGGAACACGAATGACAGCTGCCGCATCAGATCGTCCGGGGTGAGGGCGGCGATGTCCTTCCCGCCGATCCGGATCGTTCCCGCCGTGGTGTCCCAGAACCGCGCGATCAGGCGAGTGACGGTGGTCTTCCCGGCCCCGGACGGTCCGACGAGGGCCGTCATGGACCGGGCCGGCACCGTGAAGCTGACATCCTTGAGGACCGGACGAGCGGGGTCGTATCCGAAGGTGACGCCTTCGAACTCCACAGAGGGTTCGGTCGGTGCCGAGGCGGTGCCGACCGTCGGCAGCGTCGGTGTGTTGAGGATGGTCTCCATCCGATCGAGGGTGTTGCGCACCGAACGCAAACCGGCGGAGATGTCACCGCCGTCCAGGAGCGGCTGCACATAGCGGGTGGTGAGGATCAGCAGCGCGATGAGCTCGACGGGGCCGAGGGTGAGGCCCAGCGTGAGGGCGATTCCGGCGAGGATGACGGTGGTGAACGCCGCCTGCACGACGAGCCCGAAGCCGAACTGCGCGACCGTGACGCGGGTCAGCATCTTGCGGTCGGCGGCGCGCTGCGTCACGAGTGCGTCGTCGAGGAGGCGCCCGCTCTCAGCCTGACGTCCGAAGGCGCGCAGCACGGGCTGTGCTTGGGCGAACTCCACGAGCCGGTTGGCGGTGTCGACCGCCGCGTCATGCGTGTGCTTATCGGTGGACATCATCAGGCGACCGGCGAAGTGGTAGGCGAGCACCAGGAAGGGAGTGGTCGCCGCCGTGATGAGCGCGAGCTGCACGTTGAAGAAGAACATGGCCACCACCACGACCGCGGGCGTGACGAAGGTGTCGATGAGCGGGCGCAGGAGGTTCGTCGGCAGTCCCATGACGTCCAGCACGCCGGCGGACACGGTCTTGGAAGCCTGCCCGACGCGCGCAGGACCGAACCAGCCCAAAGGCAGCTGGGCGATATGGTCACCCATCCGCTGCCACAGATTGGTGGCGACGACCCTTGATGTGTCGGCAGAGGCGATCTTGGACCGGTAGACCACGATGGCGTAGACGGCCAACAGGATCACCTCGATGCCGAGCCACATCCAGGCCGCGCTCCAGTCCGCGGCGAGAATCGCCGTGATCAGCGGCACCATGAGCGCGAAGGCGATGCCCTGGAGGATCGCACTGGTCACCAGTGCGATGAGGAGTCTGCGGAACGTTCCGGCGTCGGGTCCGAGGATGCGGATCATTTGACGGATCATCGGCGTGCCCCCTCGGTCGTCATGCTCGTGCTGGCTGCGGAGGTATGCCGCGGCGTCCACGAGGACGCTCGCTCATGATCCGCCCACAGCTGCGCGTAGATGCCGTCCGCCGCGACGAGCTCGAGGTGTGTGCCGCGCTCGGCAATCCGACCGGAGTCGAGGACGACGATCTGGTCGGCGTGTTCGATCGTGGACAGCCGGTGGGCGATCACGAGCAGGGTCCTGCCTGTGGTCAGTTCGGAGAGGGCGTCCTGGATGAGTGCTTCGGACTCCGGGTCGGCAAAGGCCGTCGCCTCATCGAGCACGAGAATCGGCGTGTCGGCCAGGATCGCCCTGGCGATGGACACCCGTTGCGCCTCACCACCCGACAGCAGCGCGTCCTCGCCGATGATCGAGTCGTACCCCCGCGGCAGCTCCAGGATGCGGTCATGGATCTGTGCCGAGCGGGCTGCCGCGTGCACCTCTCCGGCCGTGGCCTGGGGACGTGCCATCCGGATGTTGTCGAGCACGGTGGTGCGCAGCAGTTGTACGTCCTGGAACACGAAACTGACGTGCCGGAACAGCTCCTCGGTGCTGAGCGTGCGGAGGTCCTGTCCACCGAGGAGGATCTGCCCGGACGAGGGATCCCAGAATCGAGGGATCAGGCGGGAGACGGTCGTCTTTCCTGAGCCGGACCGGCCCACGAGGGCGGTGGTGGTCCCGGGGGAGAGGGTCAGATCGACTCCGCGCAGTGCATCGTGCTCGCCGTCATAGCTGAAGGACACTCCGCGCAGTTGCAGGACCTCGTCCTCCGGCACCGCGTTCGTCTCGGATTCGTCGAGGACGGGCGTGTCGAGCAGCTCCTGCACGCGGACGGCCGCTGACTGAGCCTGCTGGACGGAGGTCAGTGCGTACCACATCGCGAACAGCGGGCCGGTGAGACCCAGTCCGAGCAGTGCGAAAGGAATGATCGTGACGGGTTCGATCCAGCCCAGCTGTGCGAAAAGAGCACCGCCGCCGAGGACGACGACGAGGGAGGCGATAGGGGCGAGGACGACATCGCCCGCGGCGGTCGTACGACGCGTGCCCATCACCATGCCCCAGAAGAAGTCGATGAATGCGGTCGTCGCGTCGAGGAATCGCCGATGGGCGCGGCCGCTCTGCCCGAAGGTCTTCACCACGGCGATGCCCTGCATGAACTCGATGCCCGCAGACGTCACCCGTTCCATCGACGCCGAGTACTCCTGCATCTTTCCGGCGCCCGCTTTCAGCTGGAGGCCGTATAGGTAGAACCCGAGGACCATGGGGACGAGCACCACGAGCGCGAGCGCCCAATTGATGCTGAACAGGTAGACGAGGGTGACGAGCGGCACCACGATCGCATTCGTCAGCTCCAGCTCGGCGTGCGATACGAGGTGGTGCATCGCGGCGACGTCGTCGGCAACCCCCTTCTTCACCGCGCCCGCGCTGCGTTGCGTGAACCAGCCGAGAGGCGCCCGCTCCAGGCGAGCCGCGAGACGTCGACGCAGGATCAACTGCAGATCGTTGTCGGCATAGTGCGTGATCGCGCCCGCGATCAGCGTCGCGAGGGCTCGGATCACCAGTGCAACGACCGCGACCCATCCCCACCGCCAGATCTCATCGGGCTGCGAGAGGCCGTGTTGGATCAGCGCATTCGCCAGCGACGCCACGGCGATGAACGGCACGACCGACGCTGCCGCGGCGACGACCTGCACGAGCACGGCGACCATCAACTGCCCGCGCACGGGCCTCAGCAAGCGCCACAGTGCGGCCCCCTGCTCTCGCATCGATGGACCCGATGCGTCCGTCACTGCCGCAGTACTCATACCCAGACCTCAACTTCACCGACGCCAAAAGCATCCTGAACGATCAGGATGTTTCGTCCGAAACTATACTGAACGCATGTCCGAGAAACAAGGAAGAAGTTAGGTTTGCCTAGCCTGATTTCGAGGCGGCGGAAAGAGAGCTGACGATGGTGACCAAGCGCGAGCAGGCTGAGCGCACGAAACAGGCCGTGTTGCAGGCTGCCGCCGAGGAGTTCGACGCCAACGGCTACGTCGGGGGCAGCATCGGGAGCATCGCCGGTCGCCTCGGCCTGACGAAGGGCTCGGTGGCGTATCACTTCACCTCGAAGGCCAACCTCGCGGCCGCCATCGTCGAAGAGGAGATCGCGCAGATCGACCAGATCATCGAGTCGACCCGCGCACGCGGTCTCGCCGGGCTCGATGCGCTCATCGTCGCGATCCACGACATCACCCTGCGCACCGACACCAACACGGTGTTCCGCGCCGCGTTCCGCCTCAATCGGGAGCACGCCGTCATCGATGCCGAGCTCCCTCGCCCCCACCTGCTGTGGATGGCCCACATCGAAACGCTGCTACTGCAGGCCAGGGACCGGGGCGAGGTATCCGTCGATCTCGACACCACCTCCGCGACGCGCGCCGTGACGGCGATGTTCCTCGGCGAATACCAGCTCACCCACGAACTCGACAGTCACCGCGAGCACGACGCCTCATCGATGGCGATGTGGCAGTATCTCCTCTCCAGCTTCGGGGCCGATTCCCGCGCAGTCCTCGCCAGGCACTTCGATCCGGCGGGTCGGTTCACCGTCTCGCGGTGAAGGAGATCACCGCGGCGATCTCGGGAGGCTCCGCGAACCTTCCGAGCGGCGTGCGCGCGACGATGGGGCCGACTTGCAGCTTGCCGGATTCGATCTGGACGTTGGTGAGCGCGGTCCGGACGTATCCGGGTGCGGCCGCGTTGACTCGGATGCGCACGGCCTTGTCACCTCGGCCGGCATCATCCCGCGCGGACGGCGGCTGGTGGCAGACGTCTGCCGCTTCATCCGCGACCACGCTACTGTGCGCTGAGACCGGCGTCGATCACGAACTCCGAACCGGTGGAGTAGCTCGATTCGTCTGCCGCCAGGTACAACACGAGGTTGCTGACCTCTTGCGACGTGCCGATCCGCCCGAGCGGGATCGCCTTGGCGAGTTCGTCCAGATACTCGAGCCCGGACTCGGCAACCATCGGCGTCTCGATGACACCGGGGTGGACGGAGTTGATCCGGATGCCGAATTTGGCGAACTCCACGGCGGTCGCCTTCGTCAGCCCTCGTACGCCGAACTTCGACGCCGTGTACGCGGAGGCGTCCGGCGATCCCACCAGCCCGGCCAGGGAGGAGATGTTGACGATCGAACCGCCGCCTGCCGCCCGCATCGACGGCACGACAGCCTTCGTGCCCAGCCACGGGCCGAGCAGGTTGATGTCGATGACCATCCGGAACTGGTCCTCGGTCATCTCTTCCATCGGACCGGTCGTTCCAATGCCTGCGTTGTTGACGAGCACGTTCGGGAGCCCGAACGTCGACGTCGTGGTCTCGACGATGTTGCTCCAGTCGTCGCTGCTGGTGACGTCATGGCGGACGAACACGACGGCTTCGCCGAGCTCCTCTGCAAGGGCGCGGCCTTCGTCCTCACGGAGGTCGCCGAAGACGACCCGAGCTCCCTCGTGGACGAAGCGGCGGACGTGTGAAGCGCCCATTCCTCTCGCCCCTCCGGTGATGATGGCGATCTTGTTTTCCAGTCGAGTCATGGACTTCTCCACTTTCTGTTCAGACGCCCGCGACATCAGGGGTGGGCCGGTCGCGGTCTGTGCGACGGCAGCTTCTGCCTCGCCACGGCGACGATGCCGCGGATAGGGCGAGACTACACCCGCAAAATCCTGAACGGTCAGGATCTGCATCCGTCGCCTGCGACCGCTGTCGGGCAAGCGGATACGGCAATTCGGGCCGTGTACCTCCTGCGAGTCGTAGAGTTTCACATACATCCTGGCTGTTCAGGATGTCAGCGACGAGAGATTCGAAGGAGAACAAGATGTCCGGACGTCTGCAGGGCAAAATCGCCATCGTGACCGGTGGAGCTCAGGGGCAGGGGAGGGCTACGGCGGAGCTGTTCGCCGACGAGGGCGCGGTCGTGTACGCGTGCGATGTGCGTCCCGGTGACTACGAGCACAGTGGAGTGCACCAACGCGCCTTGGACATCAGCGACGAGGCCGGATGGGGAGCGCTCGTCGCAGAGATCTCCGAGACGCACGGCCGTCTGGACATCCTCGTGAACAACGCCGGCATCGTCCTCTCGAACGACAACATCGTCGACGTTGCCATCGACGACCTCGAGAAGGTGATCCATGTCAACGTGCTCGGCGCGACCCTCGGAGCCCGCGCGGTGATCCCCGCCATGCTCGAGGGCGGGTCCGGCTCGATCGTGAACATCATCTCGACTCTCGCCCAGCACGCCGCTCCGGTCCAGGGGGCTTACCAGGTCTCGAAGGGTGCCCTGCGCTCGCTGACCCGCCACCTCGCCGTGACGTACGCCCGGTCGGGTGTGCGCGTGAACGCGATCCTCCCCGGCATGGTCGACACCCCGATGCTCGCCGGAAGTCCCGCGGACGCGCTCGAGGCCGCGGCCGCCATGATTCCCATGGGTCGGTTCGCGAAGCCGATCGAGATCGCCTACGGCTCGCTCTTCCTCGCCAGCGACGAGTCGAGCTTCATGACCGGCTCGGAAGTCGTCATCGATGGCGGCGTGCTCGCCTGAGCGACCGACATGGAGTTGGGCGCCTACAGTTTCGGTGACACGCAGCGCAACGCGGACGGGAGTCTCCGTGCGACTTCTGAAGCGATCAAGAACCTCTTCGAAGCGATAGTGCACGCCGACCGGATCGGTTGAGTGTCGTCGCACGTGACGACTCGCGGCAGCCACGGACGCGGCCGCGAAGATCGAGACGATCTCGTCCGTCAACGTGGACGGCTGCGTCACCGACGCCTCCGAGGCGGCCGATGACGCCACCTGTCGCCCCGCCACCGGCGAACTGTTCAGCGCCACCGCGTCGAACGACGTCGGACTGAACGCGATCACGACGATCGGTGTCCGCAGGCGCACAGAACGGGTTCAGACGGCGGGCAACGGCACGTTCGTCAGTTGTTGGGTGAGCTCCCACATCCGGGACGCGTCCTCCGGGCTGCGCAGCCGTGAGTAGAGGGGCTGCTCCGCCGGGCGCCCGCCGAGACCGCGAATGCCGCTCGGCCCGTAGAACGTGCCGCCCCGGTCTCCGGGTGAGGTTGCGGCCATGAGCGCGGGGAGCGCGGCGGTGGCGACCGTGCCCATGATCCCGATCCGCGACAGAACGCTGATCAGCCGGCGGGCGGGAATGGGCTCGGCGCGTCCGATCTCCGGGCGGGCGGCGAGCAGGTTGGTGGGCGCGACGCCGGGATGCGACAAGTTCGCGGTGATGCCCCACCCGGCCTCGGCGCTGCGTCGATTCAGTTCGAGCCCGAACAGTCCGTACGCGATCTTCGACTGGCTGTAGGCACCCATGCTGTCGTACGACCGCTCCCAGTTCGGGTCGTCCCAGTTCACGCCGCCCTGATTCGCCGCGATGCTGATCTGCAGCGTGACGCGTGCGCGGCCTTCGCGCAGGAGCGGCATC
>Ga0207655_1001690_pt1 | contig 19413 bp, 10 predicted proteins | sample KBSM44metaG_FD_184398 | JGI IMG/M metagenome (GOLD analysis project Ga0207655, IMG submission 184398) | Miscanthus rhizosphere microbial communities from Kellogg Biological Station, Michigan, USA - KBS M4-4 metaG (SPAdes) (version 2) | ecosystem: Host-associated > Plants > Roots > Rhizosphere >...
AAAGATGTCGTACTCGCGCGCGGCCACACCCAATTCGGCATCATCCATGTGCTCCAGCTGATAACCGGTGATGGCGGAGTCGCTGTTACCAATGCCCAACATCTGACCAATCGCCATCGCGGTTTCCGGGTGATCGCCGGTGATCATCTTCACGCGAATTCCGGCCTGCTGGCAGTCGCGAATGGCGCTAATGGCTTCCGGACGCGGCGGATCCATCATGCAGGCCAGTCCCAGCATCTGCATGCCGTGACGTAAATCATCGTGATCAATAGAGTGCTGCGCTTCCGGCAGCCAGCGCCACGCGGCGGCGACGGTGCGCAAGCCTTCGCTGGCGTAAGTGGTGATCGCCGCTTCCCAATAGCGGCGATCAATGACTTCCGCCTCTGTCGCGCCCTGCTGCTGCTGACACAGCGCAAGCAACACATCAGGCGCGCCGGTCATCAGCAAGCAAGGCTTGCCATCAATCAGGCAGCTTACCGCCATGTATTTATAGGCCGAATCAAACGGCAGCTTGCTCAGGATCTGCACGTTGTCACTCTGAATGCCCGCCTTGGCGGCCAGCACTTTTAGCGCACCTTCGGTTGGGCCACCGACAATGCCCCAGTTGCCGTTGGCATCCTGACGCAGCTGGCTCTCGTTACAGATATCTACCACCTGCAAAAAACCCTGCATCAGCGCATCGCACTGCTGGCCGGCTTCAAGGGTAAACTCACCTTTAGGTTCATAGCTGTTGCCGCTGATGCGCCACTGGCTATTCGCCAGCACCACTGCTTTTACCGTCATTTCGTTCATGGTTAGCGTGCCGGTTTTATCCGAGCAGATCACCGTCATGGCGCCGAGCGTTTCGACAGTCGGCAGCTTACGAATGATGGCGTGATTGCGCGCCATCGACTGCACGCCGAGCGACAGAATGATCGAGATAATCGCCGGTAAGCCTTCCGGCACGGCTGCCACCGCGAGGCTGATCACCGACAGCAGCAGCTCCGTCACCGCGATGTCACGCAGCAGATAACCAAACACGAACAGCGCCGCCATCATCAACATAATGATGCCGAAGATGGCTTTACCGAGTTTGTCGATCTGCACCAGCAACGGGGTTTTCGCCTCTTCAATCGCGGAGATCATCGCATTGATGTGGCCTAACTCCGTGTCGCCGCCGGTGGCGATCACCACGCCCAGCGCGGTACCCGAGCTGACGGTCGTGCCGGAATAGGCCAGGTTCAGGCGATCGCCGAGCGCTTTCTCGCCCTCCAGTGCCACGGTATTCTTAGATACCACCGTCGATTCACCGGTCAAAATCGCCTCTTCGACGCGCAGGTTATGCACTTCAAACAGACGCAAATCCGCCGGGATCTTATCGCCAGGGCGCAGCATGACCACATCGCCCACCACCAGATCCTGAGTGGCGACGGTAATCTGCTGGCCATCGCGTAGCACCATGGCATCGCTCGACATCATGTTCTGAATACTTTTCAGCGACTTTTCTGCGTTACTTTCCTGAATGAAGCCGATTAGCGCGTTAATAACGGCCACGCCGAGAATGACAAAGGTATCGACCCAATGGCCCATCACCGCAGTGATCACCGCGGCCGCCAGCAGGATATAGATCAGCACATCTTTGAAATGCGCCAGAAAACGCATCAGCAGTGATTTTTCCGCTTTCTGCGGCAGCACGTTTGGCCCGTTGGCGGTTAATCGTTGCTGAGCGTCGATTGTGCTCAATCCCGCGGGTGAGCTGTTTATTGCTTTAAATACGGCGGCGTTATCCTGCTGATAATAGGGCCGCGCGGTTGCCTCCGAACGTTTTGGCTGAATAGGAATAACGGTCATAATTAACCCCGTGAGATTTAAATGAAAATATAAAAGCGTGCGAAAATAAAAAACACATTTTAATTATATTTTCCCGAAGCATACTGACCGCGGTCATGTTTTTACCGATTTGAAAGTGTGATGCTAATAAAGAAAGCACTAATTACTCAGTGTTATTATTTTCACCCGATTAGAAAGCTCACGTAACGAATATATCTTCACCTTTTGTGCCAGACTCTATTAACCTGATGGGGAATTATTTTGAATAAAATACATAAACTGACATTTCCGATGATTATCTTCTTTATTTTCATTGCGGTATCATCAACTACCGCAATTGGTTTTCTGACCTACAATATCGTTTCGCGTATGGCGGGATAATTAGTTTCGCTATACACAGCGAAATTAAACGAAAGTTAAACATCTTTAATCCACCCCTGTTAATGACCCTTATATTGCGGAGGGTCATTATTCACTGCTTCATCTAATGGCATATTCCCGCCCTTTCTTTCTTATTGAGGCAGGGGCATGAATAATTGGCCAGTGCTGGGCGCACTTCTAATTTGTTTGGTTTTGATTGGCTGTGACAATAAAAGCGGTGGTGAAATCACCACACCTCGCGTAATTAAAGCGTTAACACTGAGTGAAAATACCACAGAGAAAGTCAGGCTATTTCCGGCGCGTATTTCAGCCGGCGATTACACCGAGTTAGCCTTTAAGCGTACCGGTCGGCTAGCGCAGCTGCAGGTGCGTGAAGGCAGCCATGTTAAGGCTGGCGAGGTGATTGGCCGGCTGATCGATACTGATGCGCAACTGCGGGTCAACGATCAGCAGAACAGATTCATGCTGGCAGATCGCCAGTATCAACGCTTTAGTGCGCTGGCCACGCGCAGTGCCGTTTCGCAAGCTGATATGGATGTGCAAAAGGCGAACCGCGACGCCGCCTCCGTGGCGCTCAACATCGCCAAACAGGAGCTGGATTACCATACCTTGCGCGCACCTTTTGACGGCATCGTCACCAGCGTCGCGTCACAAAATCATCAGGTGGTCGCCGCCGGACAAACGGTGGCGGTGATCAGCCGTAACGATGTGCTGGATGTGATTTTTAGCGTGCCGGAAAACCTGTTTACCAGCCTTGACGTGCAGAACGCGACCTATCAGCCGGAGATCAGCCTGAATGCGCTGCCGGGCCGTACGTTTCGCGCGGCATATAAAGAACATCGCGCAGAAGCTGATGCCGCCACGCTAACCTGGCAAGTGGTGCTGACGATGCCGCGTCCCACAGATTTACCGCAGGTCAGCGGCTTGAGCGGCACGGTAAAAGTGCAGATGCACAACCTGCCCACGTCCGATGGCACCCCGCTGCTGCGCGTACCCGCCAACGCGGTGTTTAACCCGGATCACAGCCTGCCAAATCAGCCTTACGTGTGGCTAATCAGCGGTGAAGGCGATGTGCTTAACGTTCAGCAGCAGCCAGTGGTGGTGGGAAAACTCAATGCACAGGGCATCGAAATCCTTTCCGGGCTGAACGTGGGCGATCGTATTGTGGTCGCGGGCGTCAGCGATCTGCGTGATGGTCAGGCGGTACGCTTGTGGACACGCGAGCGAGGTCTGTGATGCGCCTGCTGGAACAGTTCCTTAAATACCCGATTCGCAGCTGGCTGGTGATCCTGCTGCTCGGCGTGGGCGGCATTTTTGCGCTGCTCAATATCGGTCGCCTGGAAGATCCGCTTTTTACCATCAAATCGGCGGTGATTGTGACGCACTATCCCGGCGCTTCGGCCCAGCAGGTGGAAGAGGAAGTGACGCTGCCGCTGGAGAACGCCTTGCAGCGTTTGCCGTCCCTCGACAACGTCAGTTCGATTTCCAGCAACGGCTTATCGCAGATCACCGTCACGATTCACAGCCATTATCGCGCCGACGACTTGCCGCAGGTGTGGGATGAACTGCGTCGCCGCGTGGACGATGCCACGCGCCAGTTTCCGCCCGGCGTCAGCGCGCCCATCGTCAATGACGACTTTGGCGATGTGTACGGCTACTTCTTTACCCTTTCGGGAGAGAACTTCAGCAACGGCGAGCTGCGAACTTATGCCGATCAGCTGCGGCGTGAGCTGAATCTGGTGCCCGGCGTGGCGAAAGTGGCGATCGCCGGCATCGAACAGGAGCAAGTGAACATCACACTCTCTAGCCAGCAGATGGCGGCGCTGGGCATTACGCCACAGCGTGTGGCCGCCGTGCTCAACAGCGTTAATGCCGTTTCCGATGCGGGCCAGATTCGCATCGGCAATGAAGCGATCCGTTTCCATCCCACCGGCGAATTTCAATCGCTGGACGAGATCAGCGCGCTGCCGATCTCCGCGCCTGGCAGCAGCCAGCAAGTGCTGCTGCGTGATATCGCTACGGTCAGCTATGGCGTCACCGAGCAGCCGGGTAATCTCTATCATGCTAACGGCGATGCCGCATTGGCGATGGGCGTCTCCTTTGCGCCTGGCGTCAACGTCATTGATGTCGGTGATGCGTTAAGCGCCAAAATTCAGCAGCATCAGCAGGCCAAACCCCTCGGCATCGCGCTGGACGTGTTTTATAACCAGGCGCAGGAAGTGAAGCAGTCCGTCGATGGCTTCATTAATAACTTCCTGATGGCATTGGCGATTGTGGTAGGTACGCTGCTGCTGTTTATGGGCGTTCGCAGCGGCATGGTGATTGCTGCCTCGCTGGCGCTCAATGTGCTTGGCACGTTGTTGATCATGTATTTGTTTAAGCTTGAGCTGCAGCGCGTGTCGCTGGGCGCACTGATTATCTCGCTCAGCATGCTGGTGGATAACGCCATCGTGGTGGTGGAAGGCATCAAGGTCGATCGTCAGCGCGGCAAGCCGTTGCAACAGGCGATGATGCAGATGGTAAAACGCAGCGCGCTGCCGCTGCTTGGCGCCACGGTGATCGCCATCATTGCTTTCGCACCGATTGGTTTATCGCAGGATTCCACCGGCGAATACTGCAAATCGCTGTTCCAGGTCCTGCTGATTTCCCTGCTACTGAGTTGGATCACCGCGCTAACGCTAACGCCGGTGTTCGTGCAGTGGATGGATGGCCGTCAGGTGGTCAGTAAAACAGCCGCGCAGCCGTATCAGGGCGTGCTGTTCCGCCTGTATCGCCGCGTGCTCACCACGCTGCTGCACTTCCGCATCACGACCTTGGTGCTGATGGCGGCGTGTCTGGCGGCATCGATCTATGGCTTTGGCTACGTGAAGCAGAACTTCTTCCCCGCCTCCAATACACCGATTTTCTTCACCGATCTGTGGCTGCCGTATGGCACTGACATCCATTACACCGCGCAAACCGCGCGCGAGATTGAAGGCTGGATCAGCCAGCAGACCGGGGTGACCAGCACCGTGACCACCATTGGTCAGGGCGCGATGCGTTTTACGCTGACCTACGATGCCACGCGGCAGTACAGTAATTACGGGCAGATAATGGTGCGTGTGCAGGACGCGAAGCAGCTGGAAACGCTCGCCCAGCAGACCGAGCAGCACATCCGGGATAACTTCCCGCAGGTGACGGAGCGCATCAAACGCATTAATTTCGGTAGCGCCAGCGACAGCACGATTGCGTTACGCGTCACCGGCCCCGATCCCATCACGTTGCGCCAGATTGCCAGCCAGATTGACGACATTTTCCTCGCCGAAGGCAGCGCGTTTCCGCCACGTCATGACTGGCAGGCGCGTAGTAAAGTGATCCGTCCGCAGTATTCGCCGCTACGCGGTCAGCAACTTGGCGTGGATAAGCGTGATATCGATCGCGCGCTGCGTATTAACTTCAGCGGCGACGCGGTCGGCCTGCTGCGAGAAGGCTCGCGGCTGATGCCGATCATGCTAGAAACTTCGGCGTTCGAGCGACAAAATATCGATCATCTTGGCAATATTCAGGTGTGGAGTCAGGCGCAGCAGCGCTATGTGCCGCTGGCCAGTCTGGTGAGCGATTTCCAACTGGAGTGGGAAGATCCGCTGATTATGCGCCGCGACCGCATGCGCGTGTTAACGGTGCAGACCGATCCCGATCCGGCCAGCGGCCGCACCGCGGCGGAAATTGTGGCGCGCGTGCAGCCGGCTATCGATCAGCTGAGCTTACCCGCGGGATATCATCTGGAATGGGGCGGCGAGTTGGAGAGTTCACGCGATGCCCAGAGCGGCCTGCTCGGTTCGCTGCCGCTGGGTTTCCTCGCGATGTTTGTGATTACCGTGCTGATGTTCAACTCGCTGCGCGATGCGCTGGCAATCTGGATTACCGTGCCGCTGGCGCTGATTGGCGTCACCTGCGGATTCCTGCTCACTGGCATTCCGTTTGGTTTCATGGCGTTGATTGGTTTGCTGAGTTTGTCGGGAATGTTGATTCGTAACGGTATCGTGTTGGTTGAGGAAACGCGCCAGCTCGCGCTACATCAGCCGTTGCAGCACGCGATCCTGGATGCCGCGACTTCGCGTCTGCGCCCGATTCTGCTCACCGCCTTCACCACCGTGCTCGGACTGCTGCCGCTGCTGCGCGATGTCTTTTTCCAGAGCATGGCGGTGGTGATCATTTTCGGTCTGGGATTCGCCACCGTGCTGACGTTGCTGGTGTTGCCGGTGCTGTATCAAAGTTTTCATACTGTTAAAAAGGCTTGAGCGCTAACAACGCACACGCCGTAGCGGCGCGAACCAGCGCGCCGCTACGAAACGTCATTAATATGTTGTCCTGCGCTCGCCAGTAATATCTTTTTCAACATAAAGGTCAGCGGAATCGCCAGAATCGCGCCGATGATGCCCAGCAGCGATTGCCAGATGAGAAACGCCAGCAGCTGGGTGGTCAACGCCATATTTAACCGCTTGCCCAATAATAGTGGCTCAATGACTGAGCTAAGGATGAGATTTAGCGCGACAAAAAACAGCGCGACCACCAATGCGGTTTGGATATCAAACAACATATAACTTTGTAGCACCGGCGGGATGGCCGCCATAAATGAACCCAGCACCGGAATATAGTTGAACACAAACATCATCACACCCCAGAAAAAGGCAAACTTTAGGCCGAGAAGATGCGCGCCAGCCCATACAATAATGCCACCGACAATACTGGTTAACGTTTTCACCTGAGCGTAAACAATAACGCTTTGCACTCCCTCTTCAAGCGCCACGTAATAGCGTTGATATTTCCCTTCGGCCTGTTTGCGTAGCAGGATTTTTAAATTTCTCATTTCATACAACATGAAAAACAGCATCAGAAATACCATCAGCCACCAGGAAAGAATGCTGGGTATTTGCGTGAGAAAACTGGTGACAAAGCGCACCACCGCACCCGCATCAACAAACGCCAGCATGTCGTTGGGCGTCAAAACAATGCCCAGATGACTAAACGTCTGCGTCACCGGCTCGAAGCGTTCGGCCAGCAGCAGCGGTGCCTGGCGGCTCAGCTGAATTAAATCGGGTGTTAATACGGTCAGCTTGATGATGGTGAAGACGATCACCAGTAACAGCAATACGATCACCAGCAGGGATGACAGCAAACGCGGCACGCGTTTTCTTTCAAGCCGACTAATTAACGGATCGAGCATAATCGCCAGAAACAGCGACAGCATCACCTGATTAATTAACGCTGAAGCCAGATAGATACCGGTAAGAATTATGGTTAGCGTGGCGAGAATTAATAGTACGCGCAAAAGCCTCGACCAGAGAGGAAATTCGTTCAGTCCCATCATAAAGATCCTTCATCCTATACAAAATGTATTATAGAGAAAAACCTGTGCGCGGGGCCTTGTTTGAGGTCAAGTGAGGAAAAACATTCAGGCCATGATAACACCGGCCTGAATGTCACACGTTATTAGTTGATTCTGAATCTCCGCGTTAAAGGTTTCTCGATTTCGACAATTAAAAACATCACGAAGCCAATAATCAGGGTAATAATCCAGTAGCGTAACGGTAGCGCGGTGGTACCAAAAAGCAGTTGCATAAACGGTGCGTAGATAATCAGTAATTGCAGGACTAACAGCACCCCGCTGACAATCCAGATACCTTTATTCATCAGCAACCCTTTGCTTAATGAGAAGCCGTTGGAAACACGGCAGTTCAACATATAGAACCACTGCGCCGTCACCAGCGTTTGTAATAACACGGTACGAATAAATTCTGGTGAATAGCCGCGCGGTTGCAGCCACGCCTCCAGCACGAAGGCACTGATAGCGATCATCGAACCGACAAAGATTACGCGCCAGATGGCGAAACCATCCATTACATGCAGTTTGGGATCGCGCGGCGGACGACGCATGATATTTTGCTCGCCCGCTTCAAACGCCAGCCCAAAAGAGAGCGTGGCGGACGTCGCCATGTTCATCCACAAAATCAACACCGGCGTGAGCGGAATTAAGTTCCCCGCCAGCAACGCAATGATGATCAACAAGCCCTGCGCAAGGTTGGTTGGCATGATGAACAAAATGGTCTTTTTCAGATTGTCATAAACCCGGCGTCCTTCTCGCACCGCGCTGGCGATGGTGGCGAAGTTATCGTCGGTCAGCACCATGTCGGCAGCTTCTTTGGTCACTTCGGTGCCTTTGATGCCCATGGCGATACCGACATCCGCCTGCTTGAGCGCGGGCGCATCGTTTACGCCATCGCCGGTCATCCCGACCACCTCTTTTTTGCTCTGCAAAGCCTGTACCAAGCGGAACTTGTCTTCCGGACTGGTGCGGGCAAAGATGTCGTAAGCCTGCGCCGCCTCGCTCAGTTGATGATCATCCATGACTTCCAGCTCATGTCCGGTGATCGCGGTGCTGGCGTTGCCGATACCCAACATCTGACCAATACTCATCGCGGTTTGCGGATGGTCACCGGTGATCATTTTGACGCGAATCCCGGCTTGCAGGCAGTCACCAATGGCGGTGATGGCTTCTGGTCGCGGTGGATCCATCATCCCAGCGATGCCGAGCAGTATCATGCCCTGATGTAGATCCTGATGCGTCAGTTCGCTTTGACCTGGCGTGGCCGGTTTCCAGGCCGCCGCCACCATGCGTAATCCCTCGCGCGCATACTCTTCTATCCTGGCTTCCCACCACGGCAGATCGATTGGCTGCAGCCCGGCTTCCGTTTGCTGCTGCTGACAATGTCTGAACAGCACGTCCGGCGCACCGGTCAGCAGCACGCACTCTTCATCGCCGATCAGATAGTGCGTCGACATGTATTTGTATTGCGAATCAAAGGGAATTTTATTGCGCAGTTCGGTGGTGACGGAGGGTAAATGTCCTTTGGCGGCCAGCACCTTGAGCGCACCTTCCGTCGGCCCGCCGGTGATTTTCCACAAGCCGGTTTCATCTTTAATCAGCTGACTGTCGTTACACAGATCGATGGTGCGCAGATAGCGCTCCAGTATTGAGCCTTGCGTCACCTTTACCGGCGAAGCGTCGTCGGCTTTATGGATGGCGCCCACCGGTTCATAGCTGACGCCATCGACGCGATAAATCTGATCGGCGGTAATAATCGCTTTCACCGTCATTTCATTCATGGTCAGCGTGCCGGTTTTATCCGAGCAGATAACTGTCATCGCACCCAGCGTTTCCACGGTGGGCAGTTTGCGGATGATCGCCTGCTGCTTCGCCATGGTTTGCACGCCGAGAGAGAGAATAATTGAGATAATCGCCGGTAAACCTTCAGGTACCGATGCCACGGCGAGGCTAATCAGCGATAGCATCAGCTCAGAAACCGGCATATCGCGGAACAGCAGACTGAAGACAAACAGCGCGGCCATCATCGCCAGGATGATCAGGAAAATGGCTTTGCCGAGTTTATCCATCTGCACCAGCAGCGGCGTGCGGTGCTTTTCGATATCGGACATCATCTGATTAATGTGCCCAAGCTCCGTGGCACCGCCGGTTGCGACCACCAGCCCTTTGCCTCCGCCGGAGCTGACGGTCGTGCCTGAGAACAGCAAATTAGTGCGGTCGCCCAGCGGCAACTCGCCGGTAAGTGCGTCCGTGCCTTTTTCAACAACCGTCGATTCGCCCGTCAGAATCGCTTCCTCAACGCGCAGATTATGCGCTTCGATGACGCGCAGGTCCGCCGGTATGCGATCGCCCGCGCGGATTACCACCACATCACCCGGCACTAGCGCGGTGGTGGGCAGCGTCTCATGATTACCCGCGCGGATCACCACCGTTTCGCTGGAGAGCATGTTGCGAATACTTTGCAGGGATTTTTCCGCGTTGCTCTCCTGAATATGGCCAATCAGGGCATTCACCACCGCGACGCCGAGGATCACCAGCGTATCAACCCAGTGTCCCATTACGGCCGTCAGTACCGCAGCGGCCAGCAGAACATAGATTAAGACATCGTTGAAGTGAGCGAGAAAACGTAACCAAGCCGGCTTACCGGGTTTCTGTGGCAGGGCATTTTCCCCGTATTGCGTTAAGCGCGCCGCCGCTTCAGCACCGCTGATTCCCTCGGTTGAACTTTGCGTACTGGCCAGCGTTTCATCGACAGAAAGTTGATAGTAGGTACTTTCCGGTTTAGCAGTATTCATCGCTTTCTCCTCAAATCCTGTTTCGGAAATCAAGGCGGTGATATCCCGTGATTAACAAGACGCCATTGAACGAAAAGAACAGACCTGACGTGCTCGTTTTGAGCAATGGTCCGTTTCAGTTTGAAATATATGTCATTAATGCCTGCTGAGTTGCAGAGTAACTGCCCTATTTTCTCAATAAAAAAGATATTATTTTGAAAAATTAACGTTATAAACGTAGCACAGGGATATTCATCGCATTCATCTCGCAATAAAACGTTTGAAGCTGAACACGCCTCTCTCATCAGACTAATCCGACCCTGCTAATAATTTATAAAAAGAGTGGCGATTCATAAAGATGGATAATTTAATGCGGATATTAATGTTGATCCTGATCAGCATATCATGCCGACATGATGGTTTATATATCCAATAATGTAGATTTTTACAGCATTAAATAATGATTATCTCATTAAAAATATTACAAGCTACACACCTTTACTTTTTTTGACATCTGCGTCTATGCTCATCGATGACAAAACATCTTGTTAATACTTCTCACCTTTTAGGGCGATGGCGTGGTTATTCTGCGCTCATGGTTAATGGAGGCAACGATGTATGGTTATAGCCTGCTCCGACTAAGTCTTTATGTCATTTTTGCGATCATCACTTGCTCTGCCGTGGGACTGTTCACCTTTGCGGTGGTATCTATGCTTGGCAGATAAATTCGCCACTAATAATAACGTCAACGATTAAACCGTTGTTGCTGAGGATAAAACAGTGACTCGTTATTTCACTCTGGTTGCCATTGTTATTTTTATAACAACCGGTTGCGATCAAAAAAAACAGGAAGTTCCCCCGCCGCCGCGCATGGTTAAAGTCGTTGAGGTGATGGCTTCCGGTGAATCTCAACAACGCATCTTCCCGGCACGGATTGAATCCGGTGACTCCACCGATTTGTCATTCAAACGGGGAGGACAGATCGAAACGCTGGATATTCGCCAGGGCAACCGCATCGAGCAGGGTCAGCTTATCGCCAGGCTCACCGCACGCGAAGCACAGCAGCGCGTCAATGAACGCCAGACTGCGGCCACGCTTGCCCAACGGCAATTTGCCCGATTCCAGACGCTGTCTGGGCGACAGGCGATCTCGCAGGCAGAAATGGATGTACAGCGCGCCAACCGCGATGCAGCCAATGCCGCTTTGCAAATCGCCCGGGAAGAGTTAAGCCAAATGACGCTGACGGCGCCATTCAGCGGTGTAGCCGCGGTCGTCAACGTGCGCAATCATCAGGTGGTCGCCGCCGGGCAAACTATCGCCACCCTGACCCGCAACGACTTACTCGATGTGGTGTTCAGCGTGCCGGAAAATCTGTTTACCGCACTGGATATGCGCAATCTGGCTTATCGCCCGGTGGTGCGCATTAACAGCATGCCGGAGCGCGAATTCCAGGCCGAATACAAAGAGCACACCGGGAGCAGCAACACGCATTCGCTGACCTGGCAGATCATTCTCACCATGCCACGTCCGGCGGACTTCCCGGCGGTGGGCGGCGTCAGTGGCACGGTGACGATCAACCTCGCCAATCTTCCCGCCAACGTAAATCGTGAATCGTTGGTGGTGCCGGTGGAAGCGGTATTCAATCCCGATAACCGCCAGCGCAATGAACCGCATGTTTGGGTGGTGCAAGGCAGCGGCGACCAGCTGACATTAGAGGATCGCAAAGTCAGCGTGGGTGAAGTCACCGATCGTGGCGTGGTGATTACCGCCGGGTTGCAGGCAGGTGACCGCGTGGTCGCCGCAGGCGTCAATGAGTTGCATGCCCAACAGCCGGTGCGTATCTGGACCCGTGAGCGGGGGCTGTAATGGATATCTCTCGGCAGTTTATCGATAATCCGGTCCGCGTCTGGCTGGCGATGCTGTTACTGGGCGTCGGCGGCATTTTCGCCTTGCTCAACATTGGTCGTCTCGAAGATCCGGCTTTTACCATTAAGACCGCGGTAGTTGTCACGCACTATCCCGGCGCGTCTGCGCAACAGGTTGAAGAGGAAGTCACCCTGCCACTGGAAAATGCGCTGCAGCAATTGCCCTATCTGGATAATGTCAGCTCTATCTCCTCCAACGGTCTGTCACAGATTACAGTGAACATTGATTCGCGTTACCACTCCAATCAATTACCGCAAATCTGGGATGAACTGCGGCGCAGAGTGGGCGACGCGGCGCGTTTCTTTCCTCCCGGCGTGGCGGCACCTTTCGTCAATGATGATTTTGGCGATGTGTTTGGTTTCTTCTTCGCCATTTCTGGCGACAACTTCAGCAACCCGGAACTGGTGCAATACGCAGAACAGCTGCGTCGTGAACTGGTGCTGGTGCCGGGCGTGGGAAAAGTCGCGCTGGGCGGCGTGATCCCGCAGCAGATCAATATCGATGTTTCCCTGACGATGATGGCTGCGCGCGGCATTACGCTGCCGCAACTCGCCAGCGTACTGAGCCGCCTCAATGTGGTCTCTAATGCGGGCGACATCAAAGCCGGGACGGAAGCGATCCGTTTGCATCCTACCGGCGAGTTTCAAAACATTGAGGAGTTGAGTGATCTGCTGGTCAGTCCGCCGGGCGATCACGCCACGACTCGCTTGCGCGATATCGCTACGCTATCGCGCGGGCTGAGCGAATCGCCCTCCAGCATTTACCATGCCAGCGGACGTCAGGCCGTCACCATGGGGATTTCGTTTATTCCCGGCGTGAATGTGATTGATGTCGGACACGCGCTGGAGGCCAAACTGCAGCAAATGTCGGCTGAAAAACCGGCGGGCATTCAGATCAACGTGTTTTACGATCAGGCGGCGGAAGTCGCGCACTCCGTGAATGGATTTATTGCTAACTTCCTGATGGCGCTGGCCATTGTCGTTGGCGTGCTGTTGATTTTTATGGGTGTGCGCAGCGGCATTATTATTGCGCTGTCGCTGGCGCTTAATGTGCTGGGCACGCTGCTGATCATGTATCTGTGCGGCATCGAATTGCAGCGCATTTCGCTGGGCGCGCTGATTATCGCGCTTAGCATGCTGGTGGATAATGCGATTGTGATTGTCGAAGGGGTGCTCATCGCGCGCCAGCAAAATTCGCCGCTGATGACCACCATCAATTTTGTGATTCGCCGTACCGCCTTTCCGCTATTGGGCGCGACCATCATCGCCATTCTGGCGTTTGCGCCGATTGGTTTATCGCAGGATTCCACCGGCGAGTACTGCAAATCGCTGTTCCAGGTGCTGCTGATTTCCCTGCTGCTGAGCTGGTTCTCGGCACTGACGATTACGCCGGTGTTGATTAAATGGTGGCTATTTAAAACTCAGGCACCCGCCAAGGCTGCGGCCGACGTTTCACCTTACGACGGCGGTTTTTATCGCCTTTATCAGCGCACACTGAACGTGTTACTCAGGCAAAAAACCCTCACGCTTTCACTGATGGCGGTGCTGCTAGCGCTGGCAATTTGGGGCTTTGGTTCGGTGCGGCAAAACTTTTTCCCGTCTGCGAATACGCCCATCTTCTTTGTCGATCTCTGGCTGCCGTATGGCACCGACATTAATGCCACCGAGCAGATGGCCAGCGATATTGAAAAATCGATCACCGGGCAAAAAGGGGTCGTTTCAACGGTCACCACCATCGGTCAGGGCAGCATGCGTTTTATTCTCACCTATAACGGGCAACGCCAGTACAGCAACTATGCGCAGATCATGGTGCGTATGGATGATCAACGTAATATTGCCGCGCTTTCACACCGTATTGATGCCTATATTGCGCGCCAGTATCCGCAGGTTAACGCCAGTACTAAACGGGTGATGTTTGGCCCTTCAGGGGGCAGCGCAATTGAAGTGCGTATCAAAGGCCCCGATCCCGACAGAATGCGCCTGATTGCCAGCCAGGTGGGCGACATCCTGACCGCCGATTCCGCCACCGACAGCGTACGAAATGACTGGCAAAACCGCAGCAAAGTGATCCGCCCACAATACAATCTTGCACTGGGACGTGAATTGGGCGTGGATAAGCAGGATGTGGATAACGCGCTGGAGATGAATTTCACAGGTAGCCGCGTTGGACTGTACCGTGAAGGCGCTGATCTGCTGCCGGTTATCGTGCGTCCCCCCGCCAGCGAGCGGCAGGATGCCAATCATCTTAATAACGTACTGGTGTGGAGCCAGAGCCAACAGCAGTACATCCCGCTCAGCAACGTGGTGAGCGGCTTTACGCTGCAATGGGAAGATCCGCTGATTCTGCGCCGCGATCGCAGCCGTGTTCTCACCGTGCAGACCGATCCCAATCCCCTCAGTAATGACACGTCCGGTGATATTCTGGCGCGCGTTAAACCGCAGATTGACCAGATCCCGTTGCCGCACGGCTACAGCATTGAGTGGGGTGGCGATGCCGAAAGCTCCAGTGAAGCGCAGCAAGGCGTATTTACCTCGCTGCCGCTGGGTTATCTGGTGATGTTCGTCATCACCGTACTGATGTTCAGTTCGCTTAAGAACGCTGTCGCTATCTGGCTGACGGTACCGCTGGCATTGATTGGCGTGACGCCGGGCTTTTTGATCACCGGCATTCCGTTTGGCTTTATGGCGCTGATCGGCCTGCTGAGCCTAAGTGGCATGCTGATCCGCAACGGTATTGTGCTGGTCGAGGAGATTGAGCAACAGAAACGGTTGAAGCCACAGGCTGAAGCGATCATCTACGCCGCCACCTCGCGTCTGCGCCCTATTCTGCTGACCGCCTTTACCACCGTGCTCGGGCTGGCGCCGCTGCTGCGAGATGTTTTCTTCCAGAGCATGGCGGTGGTGATCATGTTTGGTTTAGGCTTTGCTACTGTGCTAACACTGCTGGTGCTGCCGGTGATTTACGCCTGCTTCCACCGCCAGCAGGTGGCGATCGCCTCATGAATGTGACCGGCCTCAATGTGATTAAAACGCTGGGATGTATGACGGCGGTGACATTTTTCACCGTGTATAACACCTGGGATCGCTACGATTATGATTACCACTGGATCCTGGCGTTTCTGACCTTTATCTCCACCATCGCCACGCCGCTGTTTTTTGTCGTTGCCGGGATTATGGATGCCCGTTCTGAGCAGGATGTAAACTGGCAGATGGGCAAGATTCGCAATCTGGTGATCGTGTTTCTGTTCTGGATGACGGTCTATTACCTGTGGGAACCGTATCAGCGCGGCTACCTGATTCAGCCGTGGTTTGTCTTCTCGTTCATTATCATCTACAGCTTTCACCCGCTGATGATCTGGCTCAGCCAGCATCGGCGCGCGTTCTGCGCGCTGGTGTTTGCGCTGCTGGCCTTCTCGTATGGCTACGATTTGCTGGCGGTGCTGCATCCGGACGATCCGCTGTTCCGCCTTGAGCCGCAGTATCGGCTCTGGACCTGGCTGCTGTTTTACTTAACCGGCCAGCTACTGTGCGACCCCGCGATCGCCGACTGGATGGAGCGTAAAAAAGTGGCGCGCGGCGCGGTGATCGCCCTGCCCTTTATCTACCTGTTTACCTGGTTTTATGAGCAGCATTTCTTCTTTGCCCTGTTCAAAGCCGATCGTAACGCCTTTATTCTCACCGGCTCACAGATCTATCTGCTGGTGGTGGTGCTGGTGATCGCGGCCAGCCAGGTACGCTTCCGCCGCAATGCCGCCGTCAAAGAGACCATACTGGCAACCATCAGCAAAACCATGACCGGGGTGTATATTCTTCACTACTCGGTTTTCCATCTGCTCACCGCGCTGATTCCAATCACGTCACTGGCCACTAAGTTGACGCTGATTGCCGTGACGTTTGCCGCCTCGGTGCTGCTGTCAAAGCTGATCCTCGCCAGCGGTTGGCTGAAAAAGGTCATAACGCTTTGAGGCATGTCGCGATTTCAGCCTGACTGCTGCAGTCAATGCGCCCTTTTATTTGCAGCATCATGTAATCAAAAAACGGATTGGAGGTGTTGCGCATTAGCGTATCCAACCCAACGATCAGGCTGGCGGTTTCACCGCGCAGCGAGATAGTGCCAAAGCTGATGCCATAACGATTCTTTTCCGTTGGCACGCGGCCATACAGCGAGTCGCTGAGCGGGAACGGCACGGCAATATGCGATAACGAATAGGTATCCAGCGGCCAGGCTTCATGCATCGAACGCACGATCTCTTGTGTCTGGTCGGCCGGTGTTGTACGCGCTACGGTTTGATAGGTCGTGGGGGATGCGTTGGTGATCACCGTTGATGCGTAGCGACGCGGCGCAGGCGGCAATAAACTGTTCACCGCTGAATAGAGTGTGGGCCTGAAGAGTGCGCGTAAATTCGCGGCCTGGTTAACATCAAACATGACCAGTTCACTGCCGTTATCCGGTAAATAGCGATAGAACCCATTCACCACCGCGCGGGTGCTAACGGTGGAATCCAGTACCGATTGGAAGGTCAACACGGGGGGAAACGCCTGCAGGGTGCCGCTGCGTATCACATGCAGCAGCTGATCCTGCATCGCCTGCGTTAACAGCCACGATTGACGCGCCGCGCGCACCGGAAACGAGTTGTACTTAAAGGGATTGTATTCCGGGATGATGCTCAGCCACGCCGCTTTGGCAAAGCCTGGAATGATAGCGGGCCAGCCAGCTAAACCGGCAAAGCGCGCATAGGCAGTAACGCCAATCATCGGCGACAGCAATACCAGCTGTTGCGGCTTGCGCAGCGCATTATTCTGCAACGTATCGAGGCTGTATTTCACCGCCAGTGCGCCGCCATTCGAATAACCAACCAGATGCAAAGGCACGTTGGTTCCCGCGAGGCGCGTGGCTTCGCGCACCGCTAAACGCGTTGCCGCCATCCACATTTGCCAGTCAACGTTGGTGAGCGAACCGGGCGCCGTGCCGTGCCCCGGCAATCGCGGCACCACCGCCACAAAACCCTTTTGCTGATATGCCTGCGCCAGATAGCGCATGCTATAGGGCGAATCGGTTAATCCATGCAGCAATACCACCGCGCCTATCACTTTTCCTTCTGGCTGGAGGATATAAGAGCGGTTCCAGTCAGTATCAAATCGCGCCGGATAAACCGGGCTCTGTGCGTTGAACCGGTTCAGCGCCGTTTTCTCATCGTCACTGAGTTGATCGGTCACGCTGACTTTCATGTCGCGGAAAATCGCCGCTTCGCGCGTCAGATAATCTGCGAAGCTGGCGCGATCGATCTCATCCACGGACATTTCATCTGCTGACCAGGTATGCCAGCGATGGAGTGGCGGCCCCTGTTCAGATTGGTAACCGCGGATCACCAGGAACATCACCAGTAAAACCAGCAAACCCAGCGCGATGCGCTTAAGGACTTTGCTGATGCGATCTTTGTGTAACGCGTTAGCGGAATCAGAAGGCATAGCGCAACCAGGCGAACAGCACGTTACCGTTGTTGTAAGTGCCAGGAATATAGGTGAACTGCACGTTGAGGCGTTTATAACCGGCGGAGAACAGCGGCAGCACAATGGGCAGCGGTACGTAATTGGCGAAGTCATCGCGTGCGGTAATCCCGGCAGTGAGTCCGAGCCCGAGACGAAAATCGCGCTGTTGATCCAGATACCAGCCTTTCTCCCAGCCATAACCAATGATCGGCTGCCATTCGTTATGCGAATCTTTGAACGCCATCGCATAGAGCGCGCTCCAGTTACCGTCTTCATTAATGCGCGAGACGCCCAATCCGCCGCCCCACGGCGTTTCATTGTAGTTATCGGTTTTATCTTTATCGTAGGCGAAACGGGCATGCCAGCTGATGAAAGGCAGATAGAGATCGTAATATTGCGGTTCTTGCCAGGTTTGAGAAACGTCCTGCTTGAGCCATTCCCAGCCGTCGCTGAGCGAGTTAGCCGCTGTGGCGGGGAAAATAAACAGGACAAGAATAAGAGACCAGGCCACCTGAAGTGTTCGCATAATGTATGCCTCTGAAATTCACCGCCACGAAAAGGGAGTGGAAAAGCTGATGTGCTCAACGGGCAGATCAAGCCACTTAACCGGTTAGATTATATACCCTAAATAATTCGAGGTTGAACGCGGGATGGCAAAACGTCAGACGGCATCTGCTTATCTTAAGCAACTCGTTGAGATCGGTGTGCTTGAAGTATTGAGTTTCGGGCGCGAGAAGTTGTATCTGAACACGCGGTGATGACAAGAGTTGAACCTGTAGATCAGAAGTTTAGATCATTGCTATGCGAAGTTGCGAGGAAGCCCCTTTCAGGCTTCCTCATGTGTTATCAGAACGGTCCCCAGTTAATCGCCACGCCAATCAGTAGCATCACCACGCAGATAACAAACCACACGGCGATGACTGGGGCGACGAAACGCAGCCATTTGCCAAAGGATACGTTCGCGGTAGCGAGCACTGCCATCAACACGCCGGAGGTTGGGCTCATGCAGTTGACGATGCCTTCGCCGAGCAGCACCGTCTGCACCATCACCTGACGGGTCAAACCGAGGTTATCGCCGAGCGGAGAGAAGATTGGGATCAGCAGTGCCGATTCGCCGGAACCGGATGAGATGCCGAAATGCATTAAGGCGGCGCTGACAAACATACCAATTGCTGCCGCCGTTGGCGGAATCGGTGCGAGCAGATCTGACAGGAATCCAACAATCGGATCCAGCACATTGCCCTGTTGCAGCACCAGCGAAATGGAAGCCGCCATGCCGACGATAAACGCGCCTTTCACCAGCTTGGAACAGCCGCCGAGGAAGGTATTAGCGATATCCGAACCTGTCATGCGCCCCATCAATCCCACCGCGATGGAGAGCAGAATAAACATCGCTGACATCTCACTGGTGCCCCAGTGGAACTTCACCGCGCCGCTGATAAACAGCAGCAGCGACAGCGCGACCGTGCTCAAAATCAGCTTATGACGACCGGTGACAATTGCCGCCTGTTCGCTGCCTTGCGCCTGCTTTGGGCGCAAATAGCCATCCTGACGCGCGCGACGAATTGACCACATCAAGTAAGCCACGGCGCTAACCACAAATAACAGGCAGGTAATGCCGCGCAGCAGCATGCCGGAGAACAGCGGCAGTTGCGCCAGATGCTGCGTC
>Ga0207655_1001692_pt1 | contig 19409 bp, 17 predicted proteins | sample KBSM44metaG_FD_184398 | JGI IMG/M metagenome (GOLD analysis project Ga0207655, IMG submission 184398) | Miscanthus rhizosphere microbial communities from Kellogg Biological Station, Michigan, USA - KBS M4-4 metaG (SPAdes) (version 2) | ecosystem: Host-associated > Plants > Roots > Rhizosphere >...
GGAATAGCCGGCCTCGATGAAGGTATCGAGCATCGGCACATCCCCCCTTCGGGCGGCATCGAAATAGTAATCCTGTAATTGCGCTTTCAGCGCCTCGGGGTCCTTCGAGACTTGCGCGTCAGGCCCGGCGAATACACCGAACGACACGCACGCCAGAAACACAGACAGATAAACACGCATGGCGGGACTCCTTGGTCAGACGGGACCTCGTACGAGGCCCCGCTTCAGGCAGATAGATCAGTCGACCAGTTTGGCCGCCAACGCCTTGACCCGGGCCAGATCACCCTTGGCCACTTTGGTTACGCCTGTCCCGTATTCCGGGTCGGCCTTGTACAGGAAGGACAGAATGATGTGCTTGCTCTCGTCATCGGTGGTGGCCAGGGAGCCGCCGAAGCTGTCGATCAGGTCCTGACGTTCCTTCTGGTTGAACGAGCGATACAGATCACCGGCCTGCTTGAAGTTCTGCTCACGTTGAATCTTCGCCTGCTGCGTGCTGCCCGACAGGGTCGACTGGCTGTAACGCGCAGTTTGCGGCTCCTCACGGGGCAGCAGACGGCTCGGCTGGTAATTCACCCCCGTGCTGCTGGCGCCGATGTTCATCGCACCATCCTGATTACCGTTGTTCACGGCGACTTTCGGTGCGTTGATCGGCAACTGCAGTGCATTGGCCCCCAGGCGATACAGTTGGGTATCGGCATACGAGAACACTCGCCCCTGCAATAAGCGATCTTCCGAAGGCTCGATACCCGGAACCAAGTTGGCCGGTGCCATCGCCACTTGTTCGGTTTCCTGGAATACATTCGCCGGATTACGGTTCAATACCATCTGTCCAACTTTTCGCTCAGGAACACCGGGCCAGATCTTGGTGGCATCCAATGGATCGAAATCAAACTTGGACAAATCTTGAGGATTTAGAACCTGGACGTACAAGTCCCACTTCGGAAAGTCCCCCTTGTTAATATGAGCAACCAAGTCGTTGGTCATATGACTGTAATCTTGACCTTGAACATTGGCGACTTCTTTAGGAGTGAGATTTTTTATTCCCTGCAAACTTTTCCAGTGAAACTTTACATAGTGAACTTCGCCCTGGGCGTTAACCAACTTGTAGGCATGCACACTGTTGCCGTCCATCTCCCGATAACTGGCCGGGGTGCCGGAGTTGGAATACAACTCGGTCAAGGTGCGAGTGGCTTCCGGAACATGAGAGAAGAAATCGAAACGACGGGAGTCATCGTCAAGATTGGTGCGCGGGTCCGGCTTGAAGGCATGGACCATGTCCGGAAACTTGATGGCGTCCCGAATGAAGAAGGTCGGGAAATTGTTGCCGACCAGGTCCCAGTTACCGTCGGCGGTGTAGAACTTGGTGGCGAACCCCCGCGGGTCACGCAGGGTTTCCGGGGAGTGGTTGCCATGGACCACTGCGGAGAAACGCACAAATACTGGCGTGCTCTGGCCGCCGGCGAATACCTTGGCCTTGGTCAAGTCACTGAGGTCGTCAGTCACGGTGAACGTGCCATGGGCGCCAGTGCCACGGGCATGCACCACACGCTCAGGAATGCGTTCACGGTCGAAACGCTGGAGCTTCTGAATCAACTGTACGTCTTGCAACAGCACCGGCCCGGTCGCGCCGGCGGTTTGCGAGTTCTGGTTGTCGCCGACAGCGGCACCATTATCACGGGTCAACGTCGCAGCGTTGATGGAGAAGGACAGCAGGCTGACGCTCAGAACGCCGAAGGTACGACGAAGGGGAAAAGCCCCGAGGCCAAGGGGAGTTGTCATGGAAGTTTCCTCTGGTTTTATTAAGCGCATCCTGGTGCGCACCACAGAGGCTAGTGACCCAAAGGCCAAAACATAAATAGAAATCCCGTACCGGGCCGATAGCGAAAAGGTTCTGGAAAGCCCGGTCTAGAGCGGGTAGACGCGCGCGAAGAGTGGCATTTTGTAAACTAATAACCGGAAGTTGTGTCGATAGACACGGGCATTGTAAGAAGGCGTTTCAAGCAAGGGGCGCTTTGCTGATTTACACTGCGTTCACCAACCTCATCTGTAACAAGGAAATAACCTATGGGCGTGATAAGTGAGTTCAAGGCCTTCGCGGTCAAAGGTAATGTGGTCGACATGGCCGTCGGTATTATCATCGGCGCCGCCTTCGGCAAAATCGTTACGTCATTTGTCGGCGACGTGGTGATGCCACCCATCGGACTGCTGATCGGTGGGGTGGACTTCAGTGACCTGGCCATTACGCTCAAGGCTGCCAACGGTGATGTCCCGGCGGTGATGCTGGCCTACGGCAAGTTCATCCAGAGCATGATCGACTTCATCATTGTCGCCTTCGCGATCTTCATGGGCGTCAAGGCCATTAACCGTCTGAAACGCGAAGAGGCCGTTGCGCCAACCCTGCCGCCGGTTCCGACCAAGGAAGAAGAATTGCTGAGCGAGATCCGCGATCTGCTCAAGGCTCAGAACAATCGGCCCTGATCGCTGATTGCCCAGAGAAACGGCGCCTCCGGGGCGCCGTTTGTTTACCAGTAGGTTTCCACCGCCACTTGGCCAGGTCGGCGACTGAGGCTCAAGTGCATGTCCCGTTGTTTCAGCAGCTTACGCGTCTCATCGATCATCTGTGGGTTACCGCAGAGCATCACCCGCGAATGCTCGGCTGTCAGCGCTACACCGGCCGTCTGTTCCAGTTCGCCATTCTCGATGAGGCTGGTGATCCGCCCGTTCAAGGCACCCGGATGCTGTTCGCGGGTGACGGTGGGAATGAATTGCAGTTTGTGCGCGTACTCGGCCAGGTAGTCACGCTGCGCTAGCTCCGCAATCAATGCCTGGTACGCCAGCTCCCGCGCTTCGCGCACGCTGTAGACCAGGATGATTCGTTCGAATTTCTCCCAAACTTCGAAGTCCTGCAGGATCGACAGAAAGGGCGCCACGCCCGTGCCTGTGGATAACAACCAGAGATCACGGCCATCGACGAAGCGATCCAGCGTCAGATAACCGAAGGCCTGACGGTCGACCAGCAGCGTATCGCCAGCTTCCAGCCGACACAGCTCACTGGTGAATTCCCCTCCCGGCACAACAATAGAGAAGAACTCGAGGAACTCGTCATAGGGCGAAGAGACCATGGAATAAGCCCGCCATACCGTGCTGCCGTCTGTCTTGGTGACACCCAGCCGGGCGAACTGCCCCGCTCGGAAACGAAAGCCCGCATCCCTGGTGGTACGCAGGGTGAACAGGTTCGGAGTCAACGGCTGGACCTCAAGCAAGGTCTGACGAGTGAATTTTTCAACACTGGCAGTCATGGGCCGCTCCGATCAACAGATGACACCAGTGTCCCCCAAAGCAGACGACGTAAACACCGATGGTTTGTAGTGTTATTCGTGCAGAGACTTGGGCAGTGCAATAAAGAACTAGTACCGGAGTGTTGATTTTGTATAACCCTAAAACAACGCTAAGAACTAGTTATGCAGCTACAGAATTTTTCAAGAGCAAAATAGTTCAGCATGCTTGTAAGAATTCTCCTACACTCTGGGACGTGCCGGATCTTGGATCCAATCGGCACCCCCCCCAAGAAATTCCGCATGGAGTTACCAAATGAAAGTGTGGAAGGAGTCACAGCTAACACAGCTTTCTTGCGCTCAAAAAATAGAGACCGCGTACGAGATATCGCTTAACCTCGTTAAAAATATGGGCTTTAATTTTTGTGCATTTTCAATAACATCCCCAACAACAGGGACACACCGCCATAAGATAATCCTGAATAATTACCCTAGCGAATGGAACACGAAATATCAAAACGAGCATTACGATGCGGTTGATCCAATACTAGCCCACTGCTGCGGCTCCGAAGTACCGATTCTCTGGCAAGAAGAGTGCTATTCAAAAACACCACGGCTGTGGCAAGCGCAAAAAAACCAGGGGTTGCACTACGGTTGGTCCCAATCCGTTCATGATAAGAACGGGCTTTGCAGCATCTTGAGCGTGGCCAGAACCCATTGCCCGATTACCGCGTATGAACTGTACAAAAATCTGGGCTACGCGATGTTTATCAACCGTCACCTGCACGGGATTATCGCGAAAGACCTGCCGGCCTCCTCGCTGAAGCCGCCCACAACGAGTTTGTCATGCAGAGAAATCGAGGTGCTGAAATACTCAGCCGTCGGCAAGACGGCCTGCGAGATCGCAATCATCCTCTGCGTGAGCGAAAGCACTGTGCATTTCCATGTAAAGAACGCCATCCACAAACTTGGCGTCAATAACAAGATCGCGGCGGTGATCAGGGCAGCGAAAGCTGGCGTCATCTGAAACTGTTCGAATCAGGTAATCCCTGCAAGTAATCCAGACCAAAAAAACGTACCATCTGCGTTCCATCCCGAGTGATGTCGTGTGAAGCGTCCACGACGCAGTCCGCTCGGATGGCTCCGCCCGCTACAACGTCCGGCGGCCACTCGTTGATTATCTCCGCTGACTACCCAGAGCCCTCCGCCTCATGCCTCTGCTCGAAACTTCTTTCGCCCAACTCGACCTGATCCGCCAGCCAGAACAGCAGAACGAACCACTGCAAGCGTTTGATGCCGCAGACGAATACCTGCTCAATCATCTGGCCGGGCAACAACCGACGGCAGATACTCGCGTACTGGTGCTCAACGACAGCTTCGGCGCATTGGCCGTTAGCCTGGCGGGCAAGGTCCGAGTGACCAGCAGCGGCGATTCATTTCTGGCCTTTCAGGGGCTCGAAAAAAACCTCACGCGCAATAGCCAGGCGTTTGATGCGGTGCCGAGCGTACCAGCCAGCGAAGCGTTCGTCGGGCCGTTTGACCGAGTATTGATCCGGGTACCGAAAACCCTGGCCTTGCTGGAAGAGCAACTGATCCGGCTACAGGGTCAATTGGCTCCCGGTGCTCAAGTGATTGCCGCCGCGATGGTCAAGCACCTGCCACGTGCCGCGGGCGATCTGCTGGAGCGCTACATCGGCCCGGTGCAAGCCTCGCTGGCCGTGAAGAAGGCTCGGATGCTGATCGCCACGCCCGAAACCAAAGCCCCCGCTGTCTCTCCATACCCCACGCGCTATCGACTCGACACGCCTGCAATCGAACTGCTCAATCACGCCAACGTGTTCTGTCGCGAAGGGCTGGATATCGGCACGCGAGCCTTTCTGCCGCATTTGCCGAACAACCTCGGCACAGCGCGGGTCGCCGATCTGGGGTGTGGCAACGGTGTGCTGGCGATCGCCAGCGCCCTGCAAAACCCCGAGGCCCATTACACATTGGTGGACGAGTCATTCATGGCCGTGCAATCGGCCGCTGAAAACTGGCGCGCGGCGCTGGGTGATCGTGACGTGATCGTACGTGCCGGCGATGGGTTGGCGGGGCAGGAACCCCAATCCCTCGACGTGGTGCTGTGCAATCCGCCATTCCACCAACAACAAGTGGTCGGCGATTTCCTGGCCTGGCGGATGTTCCAGCAAGCGCGCGAAGCGCTGGTGGTGGGCGGCGCGCTGTACATCGTCGGCAACCGTCATCTGGGCTATCACAGCAAGCTTGCGCGGCTGTTCCGCGGCGTCGAACAAGTAGCCGCTACTCCCAAGTTCGTGATTCTCAAGGCACGCAAATAAAAGCAGGCAAAAAAAACCCTCCGTCGCAGGAGGGTTAAAAATCCGTGCCGCAAGGCAACGGGATGGGAATTTCAGTGGGTGCTCAGGCCCGCGGCATTCATGAACATGCGCATCAGCGTGGCCACGATGAACAGTGCCCCAACGCTGCCGGCCCAGATCAACGCCAGCCAGCCGAGTCGTTGCCAAAGCGGCTTTTTCTCTGCGGCTTCGATTTCCTGCAAATCAGGTTTGCCAGCCATCATCGCGTTCTCCTCTGCAACGGCGCAGGTATCAACCTTGCGCCGTATTCGTATGGGCTAGTGGTAACCGTCTTCATGGGTGACCTTGCCGCGGAACACGTAGTAGCTCCAGAAGGTGTAACCCAGGATGAACGGGATGATGAACAGCGTGCCCACCAGCATGAAGCCCTGGCTCTGCGGCGGTGCGGCAGCGTCCCAGATCGAGATCGACGGCGGCACGATGTTCGGCCACAGACTGATTCCCAAACCGCTGTAGCCTAAGAAGATCAGCACCAGGGTCAGCAGGAATGGCGTGTAATGCGCATTGCGAGCCACCGCGCGAATCAGACCGTACAGGGTTACCAGCACCAGAATCGGCACCGGCAGGAACCAGAACAGATTAGGCAGGGTGAACCAGCGTGCGGCGATCTCGGCGTGGGCCAACGGCGTCCAGACGCTGACGATGCCAATCACCGCCAGCAACACGAAGGCCAATGGTCGCGCCAGGTCATGCATCTGCTCCTGCAGCTTGCCTTCGGTCTTCATGATCAGCCAGGTGCAACCGAGCAGCGCATAAGCCACGACCAGCGCCGCGCCACAGAACATCGTGAACGGCGTCAGCCAGTCGAGTGAACCACCGGCAAACTGACGATTGACCACCGGCAGCCCATCGATGAACGCACCCAATGCCACGCCCTGGAAGAAGGTCGCGGCGATCGAACCACCGATGAATGCCTTGTCCCACAAGTGGCGCTTGGCGTCCTTGGCCTTGAAGCGAAACTCAAAGGCCACGCCACGGAAAATCAGCCCGATCAGCATGAAAATCAGCGGCAGGTACAACGCCGAGAGCACCACCGAATAGGCCAGCGGGAAGGCGCCGAACAATGCCGCGCCGCCCAATACCAACCAGGTTTCGTTGCCGTCCCAGACCGGGGCGACGGTGTTCATCATCACGTCACGGTCGGTCTTGCCCTTGATGAACGGAAAAAGAATCCCGATCCCCAGGTCGAAGCCGTCCATGACCACGTACATCATGATGCCGAAGATGATGATCACGGCCCAGATCAGCGGAAGATCAATACCCATGATTCAAATCTCCTTGGTCAGGCTGTGGTTGTGATCGCCGTCACCGTTGTCGTCGGCGGCGGACAGCGGACGGGCCGGCGTGCGCTTCTGGCCAGGACCGCCTTCGTTGGTTTCCTTGCCTTCGTCGATCTTCGGCCCTTTGCGCACCAGGCGCATCATGTAACCAAGACCGGCACCAAACAGCGCGAAATACACCACGACGAACATGATCAAGGTGATGCTCATCTGCACGAAGCTATGCCCGGAGGACGCATCCGCCGTGCGCATCAAGCCGTAGACCACCCACGGTTGACGGCCGATTTCAGTGGTGAACCAGCCAGCGAGAATCGCGATCAGGCCGGATGGGCCCATCCACAGCGCCAGGTACAGGAACGGACGCGAGGTATACAGCGTGTCGCGCTTGCGCAGCCACAGGCTCCACAAACCGGTGAAGATCATCAGGAAACCCAGGCCGACCATGACCCGGAACGACCAGAACACGATGGTCGAATTCGGCCGGTCTTCAGGCGGGAACTCCTTGAGCGCCGGCACCTGTTTGTCCAGGGTGTGGGTCAGGATCAAGCTGCCCAGGTACGGAATCTCGACCGCGAATTTGGTCTTTTCGGCTTTCATGTCCGGCCAGCCGAACAGGATCAACGGGGTCGGCTCATCGCCGACATTTTCCCAGTGACCTTCAATCGCAGCGATTTTCGCCGGCTGGTGCTCGAGGGTATTGAGGCCGTGGAAGTCACCGATGACGGCCTGAATCGGCGCCACGATCAGTGCCATCCACATGGCCATCGAGAGCATGGTGCGGATGGCCGGGTTGTCCTTGCCGCGCAGCAAATGCCAGGCCGCCGACGAACCGACGAAGAAGGCGGTAGCGACGAACGCCGCCGTGGCCATGTGCATCAGGCGGTAAGGGAACGACGGGTTGAAAATGATCGCCAGCCAGTCCACTGGAATGACTTGGCCGTTGACGATTTCGTAGCCCTGCGGGGTCTGCATCCAGCTGTTGGAGGCGAGAATCCAGAAGGTCGAGATCAGGGTACCGATGGCGACCATGACGGTGGCGAAGAAGTGCAGCTTGCGCCCGACCCTGTTCCAGCCGAACAGCATGACGCCGAGGAAGCCGGCTTCGAGGAAGAACGCAGTGAGTACCTCGTAGGTCAGCAACGGCCCGGTCACGGAACCGGCGAAATCCGAGAAGCGGCTCCAGTTGGTGCCGAACTGATAGGCCATGACCAGGCCGGACACCACGCCCATGCCGAAGTTGACGGCAAAGATCTTCGACCAGAAATGGTACAGATCGCGGTAAGTGTCGTTGTGCGTCTTCAGCCACAGGCCTTCGAGTACCGCCAGGTAACTCGCCAGGCCAATGGTGATGGCCGGGAACAGGATGTGGAACGAAATGGTGAACGCGAACTGAATCCGGGCGAGATCAAGCGCCTCCAAACCGAACATAAGTCTTCCTCTGTCAGGTAATACTGGCTGAAGGCTCGCGGCCTGCACCCACTGCCCCCACGGTTATGGAGTGTGGCGAATTTGAACTCGTTCTTTTTCTACCATCATCACAACGTAGGGAATCTGGCCATCTGGCCACCGGATCATTTCCACGAAGGGTCTTGATCTGGATCAAGCAACGTTGAAAGAGTAGTCGCATTTTTGCCGATGGACGGTGTGGTCTATTGCCGCGTGACAGGTTGCCTCACGGGTTTGGTCATGCGTTGCAATGCATTGTGGCGAGGGAGCTTGCTCCCGCTCGGCTGCGCAGCAGTCGTAAAACCGGGTAACGCGATGTGCCTGTGGTATGGGGTAGCAGGTTCGGGGCTGCTTCGCATCCCAGCGGGAGCAAGCTCCTTCGCCACAGGGAATTTGTATCTTCTGAGAGATCGGTGTCTAGCTAACTAAATTTTCCGTGCTCGCAACTCCTGGTTACAGGTTGGTGATAATCTCGCCCTTCCCCTCACCCAGACTTGCCTTCAGATGCCCAGCCAAGCGCCCCTGCTGTTACGTCATCACCGCCCTTTTATTGCGTTCTGGCTGGCTCGGGTATTTACCGCCAGCGGTTTTCAAATGCTGACCGTGGCCATCGGCTGGAATCTGTATCAACTGACCGGCAATGTGCTCGATCTGGGTCTGGTGGGTCTGGTGGAATTTGCCCCGCGGGTGTTGTTCATGCTGCACACCGGGCATGTGGCGGATCGCTATGACCGGCGCAAGGTCGCGGCGATCTGTCAGTCCGTGCAAGCGCTGATCGCCCTGTCGCTGGCCATCGGCAGCGCGACGGACCATGTCACCCGGGAGATGATCTTCATCCTCGCATTCCTGCTCGGCGCCGCCCGCTCCTTCGAGATGCCAACCACCCAGGCCTTGCTGCCGAGCATCGTCCCCAGTGCCTTATTCCCGCGCGCGGTTGCTGCCGCGCAATCTGCGCAGCAATCGGCCACCATCGTTGCCCCGGCGCTGGGCGGTTTGCTTTACGCCTTCGGCAGCGTCTGGGTGTATGGCCCGACGGTGATCCTCTACCTCATCGCCTGTGCGCTGATGCTTAACCTACCGGCTCGGCAGACACCGTTGAACAAGGGCAAGGCAACCCTGGATTCGCTGCTCGCAGGCATCCGCTTCATTCGCAGCCGTCCGGATATTCTCGGGGCGATTTCCCTGGATCTGTTTGCCGTCTTGCTGGGTGGCGCGACTGCGCTGCTGCCGGTGTTCGCCAAAGATATTCTGCTGACCGGCCCTTGGGGTCTGGGCCTGCTGCGTTCGGCCCCGGCGGTGGGCGCACTGCTGATGTCGCTGTTTCTGGCGCGATTTGCCGTGGAACGCAACGTCGGACGGGTGATGTTTACCGCCGTGGGTGTATTCGGCGTGGCAACCATCGCTTTCGGCCTGTCGACTTCGTTCTGGTTCTCTCTCGCTGTGTTGGTGGTTTTAGGCGCGGCAGACATGATCAGCATGGTGATCCGCGCCTCGTTCGTGCAGCTGGAAACTCCGGACGAGATGCGCGGCCGGGTCAGTGCCGTGAATGGCTTGTTCATCGGTGCTTCGAATCAGCTCGGCGAATTCGAGTCTGGCTTGACGGCCCACTGGTTCGGCACCGTACCGGCCGTGGTGATGGGCGGCATCGGCACACTGATGGTGACCGGGGTCTGGGTCAAACTGTTCCCGACCCTGGCCAACCGCGACCGCATGCATGTGCCGGTGGAAGAGGTCAGGGCCTGAAGCCGTCTTCTACACCAGCAATTCCCCCGCCACCGTCGACCGCGTGGCTTTGCCGCAGAGTTGCTCCACCAGCGTCAGCGCAAACTCCAACGCGGCGCCCGAACCCTGGGCGGTGATGCAGTTGCCATCGACCACCACCGGTTGATCGACGAAGTTGCAGCCCGACAATTGATGGCTGACGGAAGGCAGGCACGTCATGCGCCGCTGACGCAGCACGCCAAAAGTCTGCAGCGCCAGCGCCGGCGCTTCGGCAATGCCGGCGAACAAGCGCCCGGCGGCGACCTGGTCCTTGATCAATTGTTGCAGGGGTTGGTGGGCCGCCAAATGCTGCGCCCCCACGGCGCCGCCGGGCAAAACGATCAAGTCGAAGGGTTGGGCCAGCAAATCGATCAGCATCGCATCGGCGGTCAGGCGGGTGCCGCGAGCGCAGGTCAGCATGCGCCGCGACTCGATACTGGCCACCACCACTTCAACCTTGGCGCGGCGCAGAACATCGATCAGGGTCACGGTTTGCAGATCGTCGATGCCCTCGGCGAGGGTAATCAGGGCTCTAAAGGTCATGGGCGCGGTCCAGAGAATGATCTTTAAAGCGTAGTCAGCTTTCCTGACCCTTGTTCGAGCCGGGCCGTTACTTGATGTAAAGCTGCGTCGACATCGTGTTGCCCGGCGCGTTGATGGAGGTGTTGCTGAATGTGAAGATGCCGTCCTGCTTGCCTGCCAGGTTAAAGATGTACAGATAGCCGACAGTTTTTTTCCCGGCTGAGCACTCGGTCAGGTTGCCGGTATCAAAAGCACAGACAGGGGTCCGGGTGCCATCCACTTCGAAACCGTCCAGGGCAACATGGGCTTCGCGACCGTAACCGACTTCCAGCACGTACACCTTGATGTTCGGCCCCTGGTGATCGCAACGGGTCTGCTCCTGCTTGTCCGCAATATCTTCAAAGCCACAGTTGGGCGACTCGACCTTGAGCACCTTGACCTGACTCAGTGGTGGGGCCGTCGCTGCCGAGGCGGTTTGGGCACCCAGGAACAACGCGATCAACATCGTGAATACGGCAACCACGCGCGTGCTCATGTACTTCATATTCCGCCCTTCCCTGCCCTAAAAAAACAGCGCGCAGTATGGCGCAGTTCCCTTTTTGGCAAAACATCGACGACGATCGCAGCCATAAGCAGCCATGGCTCCACGCTGCTGGTATGATGCGCGGCTTTTTCCGACCCACAGAAAATTCCCAGGCGCCTACGGCGGTCTGTGCTTTGCTGTTGAGGTCGATACATTCACGGCGCCGGGCGCGCCACGGGGAGCAGACATGCTGGAAAGGCTGTTTCAACTCAAGGCACACAACACCAACGTGCGGACCGAGATTCTGGCGGGCGTCACGACCTTTTTGGCCATGGCCTACATTCTGTTCGTCAACCCGAGCATCCTCGGCGAGACCGGCATGGACAAAGGCGCGGTGTTTGTCGCCACCTGCCTGGCAGCCGCCATCGGCTCGACGACCATGGGCCTGATCGCCAACTACCCGATCGCCCTGGCACCGGGCATGGGCCTGAACGCCTTCTTCACCTACACCGTGGTCCTGCACATGGGCCACACCTGGCAAGTGGCGCTGGGTGCGGTGTTCCTCTCGGCGGTGATGTTTTTCCTGCTGTCGATCTTCCGCATCCGTGAATGGATCATCAACAGCATCCCGTTGGCGCTACGTTCGGCGATTGCCGCCGGCATCGGCCTGTTCCTGGCACTGATCGCCCTGCACAACGCTGGCATCGTCGTCAGCAACCCGGCGACCATGGTCGGCCTCGGCGACCTGAAGCAACCGGCGCCGATCCTCGCAACCCTGGGCTTTGCCCTGATCGTTGCCCTGGAGGCCCTGAAAGTGCGCGGTGCGGTGCTGATCGGCATTCTGTCGGTGACCATCGTTTCCATCCTGCTGGGCTTCAGCCCGTTCGGCGGCGTGATGTCGATGCCACCGTCGCTGGCACCGACCTTCCTGCAACTGGACATCAAAGGCGCACTGGACATCGGTCTGGTCAGCGTGATCTTCGCGTTCCTCTTTGTCGATCTGTTCGACAACTCCGGCACCCTGATCGGCGTCGCCAAGCGCGCCGGCCTGATGGGCAAGGACGGCCACATGCCGAAAATGGGTCGTGCCCTGATCGCCGACAGCACCGCGGCCATGGCCGGTTCGTTGCTGGGCACCTCGACCACCACCAGCTATATCGAATCCGCAGCCGGCGTGAGTGCCGGTGGCCGCACCGGCCTGACCGCCGTCGTGGTGGCGATTCTGTTCCTGCTGGCGCTGTTCTTCGCACCACTGGCCGCCAGCGTACCGGCCTTCGCCACCGCACCTGCCTTGCTGTTCGTCGCCGTATTGATGACCTCGGGGCTGGCGGAAATAGACTGGGACGACATCACCGTTGCCGCGCCAGTGGTAGTCACCGCGCTGGCTATGCCATTCACTTACTCCATCGCCAACGGTATCGCGTTCGGATTCATTTCCTGGACCGCCATCAAGTTGCTGTCCGGCCGTGGCCGTGAGCTGAACTCGGCGTTGGTGGTTCTGTCGATTCTGTTCGTGATCAAGTTAGGTTGGTTCAACGCATGACTTTTGATTCCCAGGCCTACGCCGTTCAGCTCGAAGAAAAGGTCACGCGCCTGCGTGATCTGCTGACCCCGTTCGGTGCGCCCGAGCCTGCGGTGTTCGATTCGCCGCTGAAAAACTTCCGCCTGCGTGCCGAATTCCGCCTGTGGCGTGAAGCCGGCGAGCGCCACTACGCAATGTTTTCCCAGGAAGACAAGCGCACGCCGATCCTGATCGAAGAGTTCCCGATCGCAAGCCTGCGCATCAACCAGTTGATGCCGCAGCTCAAGGCGGCGTGGCAAGCGAGTGCTGCCCTGAGCCACAAACTGTTCCAAGTGGAGTTCCTGACCACGCTGGCCGGCGATGCGATGATCACCCTGTGCTACCACCGCCCGCTGGACGAGCACTGGCACGCGGCGGCGTCGAAGCTGGCAGCCGACCTGAACGTCAGCATCATCGGTCGCTCGAAGGGCAAACGCGAAGTGATCGGTCACGATTACGTGGTCGAGCAACTTGAAGTCGGCGGCCGCACCTTCAGCTATCGCCAGCCGGAAGGCGCGTTCACCCAACCCAACGGCACGGTGAACCAGAAGATGCTCAACTGGGCGTATGACGCCCTTGGCGATCGTTCCGACGACTTGCTGGAGCTGTATTGCGGCAACGGCAACTTCACTTTGCCGCTCGCTACGCGCGTGCGCAAAGTGCTGGCCACCGAAATCAGCAAGACCTCGGTCAACGCAGCGCTCAGCAACCTGAGCGAAAACGCGGTGGATAACGTCACGCTGGTGCGTTTGTCTGCCGAAGAATTGACCGAAGCCCTGAACGAAGTTCGCCCGTTCCGTCGCCTGCACGGCATCGACCTCAAGAGCTACGAGTTCGGTAGCGTGTTCGTCGATCCGCCCCGCGCCGGCATGGACCCGGATACTTGCGAACTGACCCGGCGCTTCGACAACATCCTCTACATCTCCTGCAACCCGGAAACCCTCGCGGCCAACATCGCCCAACTAAACGACACTCACCGCATTACTCAATGCGCGATGTTCGACCAGTTCCCGTGGACCCATCACATGGAATCCGGAGTGTTGTTGACCCGTCGTTGATTGCAACCGTTACACAGATCAGCCGTCCTCGGGACGGCTTTTTTGTGGGCGATCAAAGAGCCGCATCGACCTTGCGTGGGCGACCGCCCTTCTTGCCGTTGGCCCGAGCTGCCTCGGCTTTGGCGGTGCTGCTCTGACGACCATTGCGCGAGGCGACCACCGAGGCCGCCATATCCATCAGCGGTTTGCTCGCCGAAATCAAACCGGCGATGGAGACCTGCAGATCCTTGTCTTCATGAAAAAGCGCGGCTCCGGCGAAACCGATTTTCAAACCGGCGAAATCCTCGGTCTCAAAACCATCGAACTCTGGATAGTTTTTCACTGGCAACAACACACCGCTGCCATCCTCGAAACCGACGGCGAGACATGGATCGAGAAAGATCACCGTCGTTGCATTCAATCCACTGCGACGGCGTAACTCGCCACTCTCGATCGCTTCGTCCAAAACGCCTTCGGTCACAGGGTGATCTACCTGCATTTTTGCACTTATCGTTTTCATAATTCGATCTCCACGCCCTCCGGTGCTCCCATCAGCGTCAATAAGGTCTTGTTTCCTTCAGGCTCATAGCGAGCCGAACCAATCATGTAAGTCGTGCCTGGCAACCCTCTTCATCACGACCACTTCATTGCCCTGCCAATCCCATAACTGATTGTCGAGGCAGGCCGTCTGCAATTTGCTCCACCAGATGCCACGGGCTCGCCGCAAATGGGCAGGTTGCCTGAGCGCCTGGCGTAACCCCTCCAGCATGGCCAGAGGAGGTCTATGCGAATGAGGAATGACATCCCAGAGCTCTACGCCGTTGTGCCAGAAGCTGAACCGAAAGCGTGCGCTCCATGTGCCTCCATCGACGTGAACGTGTGGTGGGCAATGCTCGTCACGCAACATGACTACCAGTGACAATCCCTTGTAGCGGCATACATTCATGCTAACCCATCCGTTAGGTTATAGAATCCGAAGATTCGCCATTCCTTGAAAAATCCGATAACTGGCGCTAACCGTTCGATCAGCTGACCACGTTTGAGCCTAGCGTTTCAGGTCGACTGCCCCCTGCCAATCAGGGCAAAAAAGAGTAAGCAATCCTTTCACTGCCAATATCTGGCCGGTGACGAACTCAACGGCGCTGGTGGTTGAAACGAATCCTGTATTTGTACGCCTGCATTTGATAAATACCACCTCAGGCATCCCATTTGATTCTTGGTGTAATCAATCATGCAGCGACATTTCGACGATCTTCAGCTCGGCAGCATCGAACTGTTTTGCCTGGCCGCCGAAGCGGGCAGCTTTACCGCCGCGGCCCTGGTGGCGGGTGTGACCCCGGCCGCGGTCAGCCGCTCGGTGTCGCGGATGGAAGAACGTCTGGGTGTGCGGCTGTTCGCGCGTACCACCCGCAGCGTCAAGCTGACCGACAGTGGCCGGCGCTATTTTGAGGAGTGTCGCCTGGCCCTTGCGCAACTGGTCGAGGCTCAGCGCGAAGTCATGGGTCAACAGCAGGAACCCTCCGGCACCTTGCGTATCAGCATTCCCACCACCTATGCCCACCACCGCATCCTGCCGCTGCTGCCGGCGTTCCGGGCGCGTTTTCCCGCCGTGAAAGTCGAGGTGCACATCAGCAATCGCAACATCGATTTCGTCGGCGAAGGCTATGACATGGCCATCCGTGTGCGGGCGATTCCCGACTCCGGACTGATTGCCCGGCCACTGGAAGACGCCGCGCTGGTGATGATCGCCAGCCCTGACTATCTGAAGCGTGCCGGCATGCCACAAACCCTGGACGACCTGGCGCACCACGAATGCATCCAGTTCGAGCTACCCAGCAGCGGGCGGCGGATTGCCTGGCTGTTCAACGATAACGGCGTGCCGCTGGAGATTTTGGCCGAAGGTAATTACTGCTGTTCCGATGATGTATTGGGCGGCGTGACGCTGGCGAAACACGGCGCCGGGCTGTTTCAAACCTATCGCTTCATCGTCGAAAACGAACTGGCGGATGGCTCGCTGGTGGAAGTGCTCAAGCCCTATGGCGGGCGCTCCCGCCCCTTCACTTTGCTGTATCCGCAAAGCCGCCATGTGCCGTTGCGGCTCAGGGCGTTTATCGATTTTCTGGTTGAGCATCTTCCGCGCTGAATGTTCGATCACCGCACAGATAATCCAGGGCCGGCGCCTCTTCAATTGACCTTATTAACCAGTTAGTACAATTTATCTCCACAGGCTGAGACCCTCGGCCAATGCCAACAATAATAAGTGGAGAGACCCGATGTCCCCTATCGTTCTGGTGCTCAACGGCCCGAACCTGAACCTGCTCGGCACCCGTGAACCGGCGACTTATGGCCACGAAACCCTGGCGGATATTTCAGCGCTGTGCGGTCGCGCCGCCGAAGAGTTCGGCCTGAAGGTGGAGTTTCGCCAGACCAACCATGAAGGCGAACTGCTCGACTGGATTCATGCCGCCCGTGGCCGCTGCGCCGGGATCGTCATCAATCCGGCTGCCTGGACCCACACCTCGGTCGCCATTCGCGATGCGCTGGTCGCCAGCGAACTGCCCGTGATCGAAGTGCACCTGTCCAACGTCCATGCCCGCGAACCCTTCCGGCATCACTCCTTTGTCTCGTCCATCGCCACGGCGGTGATGTGCGGTTTCGGCAGCCACGGCTATCGTTTGGCGCTGGAGCATTTCAGCCAACGTTTGAAAGGTTAAGCGTGATGACACAGAACACCGTGGTATTGGCCGGGCTGATCGGCGCCGGCATTCAGGCTTCCCGCACTCCGGCGCTGCACGAGCACGAAGGCGATGCGCAGGGTCTGCGCTACCTGTATCGACTGATCGACCTGGATCAGCTGAAACTCGACAGCGGCGCCCTGCCCGACCTGCTGATGGCCGCCGAGCGGATGAATTTCACCGGGCTGAACATCACCTTCCCGTGCAAGCAGACAATCATCCCGTTGCTCGACGAATTGTCGCCGGAAGCCCGCGGCATTGGTGCGGTGAACACGGTGGTGTTGAAGGACGGGAAACGCATCGGCCACAACACCGATTGCCTGGGCTTCGCCGAAGGGTTTCGTCGCGGCCTGCAGGACGTTGCCCGTGAGCGAGTGGTGCAAATGGGCGCCGGTGGCGCAGGCGCAGCGGTGGCCCACGCGTTATTGAGCGAAGGCGTACAACTGCTGAGCATTTTCGATGTGGATCACAGCCGGGCTCTGTCTTTGGCGGACAACCTGAATCAGCATTTCGGTTTTGGCCGCGCCGTGGCCGGTCATGACTTGCCGGGGACGCTGGGTCAGGCTGATGGACTGGTGAATACCACGCCCATGGGCATGAAAAAGCTGCCTGGCATGCCGGTGCCGGTAGAACTGCTTCGGCCGCAGTTGTGGGTGGCGGAGATCGTTTACTTCCCGCTGGAAACCGAACTGCTGCGCAATGCTCGCGCGCTGGGTTGCCGAACCCTGGACGGCGGCAACATGGCGGTGTTTCAGGCGGTGAAGGCGTTTGAATTATTCAGCGGCGTGGTGCCGGATGCCCAGCGGATGCTGGAGCATTTTCAGAGTATGAATGGTTGAAAAGCTTCGCAGGCAAGCATCGTCCGTAGGAGCGAGGCTTGCCTGCGAAGGCGTCAGGCCTGCAGATACCGCAACACCGACTCGCAGATCATCTCCCGATGACGCTGCTTGATACTTTCGTCCGGCAAGTCGATCTGAAAGATCTCACCAAAGGTATGACGGTTCGACACGCGATAGAAGCAAAACGAACTGATCAGCAGGTGCACATCCAGCGGATCGAGGCCGGCGCGGAATACACCCTCTGCGGCCCCGCGACGCAAAATCTCGCCCAGTGAATCGAGGATGGTGTTGTTCATCGCCTTGATCGCATCGGAGCGCTTCACATACTCGGCGTTGTGAATGTTCTCGATGCAGACGATACGCACGAAATCAACGTTGCGATCATGGTGGTCGAAGGTGAATTCCACCAACCGCCGAATCGCCTCCACCGGCGCCAGCTCGGCCAGGTGCAAGCGACTTTCGGTGCTGCGGATATCTCCGTAGAGTTTTTCCAGCACCTCGACGTAGAGCTGTTCCTTACTGCCGAAGTAGTAATAGATCATGCGTTTGGAGGTGTGGATGCGCTCGGCGATCGCATCGACGCGCGCACCGGAAAGCCCCTGCTGGACGAACTCGACAATGGCCTCTTGAAGGATGTTCTCGCGGGTTTTTTCCGGGTTGTTCTTGCGACTCTTGCGAGGCTCGGCAATTGGCTTTTCGGGCGCTACGGAGAGTTTTGAAATTATTGTCATTGCGGGCTCACGGCCATCACTGCACAAGTAGGCGATTATGGGCCGCTGCGCACAGTGAAGGAAGCCACGCGGCAGCGGTTTTGTACCCGTGTTTACGATTTTCCTACAACTTTGTCTGACGTACGCCACCACTTCGGGATTTGGCCATAGCCGCCAGTCGCACGGCTACGTTGGCCGCGCCGTAACCCGCATAGCCGTTTTTGCGCTGGATGATTTCAAAGAAAAACCGCCCTTCGAACGGCTCGGTGTACACGTGAAACAGCTCGCCACCCTGGGCATCACGGTCGTAGAGGACGTTGAAATACGCTAGCTCGCTGAGGAATTCGTCGTCGAAATCGAAGCGTGCGGCGAGGTCATCGTAGTAGTTGAGCGGGATATCCAGCAGCGGCACGCCCGCCTCCTTGGCACGGCTGACTTCGGCAAAGATGTCATCACAATCGAAAGCGATGTGATGCACGCCGGAACCGCGATAACTCGACAGTGCGTGTGAGATCGCGGTGTTGCGATTCTCGGAAATGTTCAGCGGCAGGCGGATCGAACTGCAACGGCTGCGCAAGGCACGGCTCTTCACCAGACCATACGGGTCGGGCAGCACCACTTCATCGTCGGCTTCGAAATCCAGCAGGCTTTTATAGAACAACACCCAGCTGTCGAGACTGTCGGCGGGCAGTGCCATGGCCATGTGGTCGATGCGCTTGAGGCCTCCGCTGGCCACGGCCGCCGGTTGCAGATTGAAGTCGGTGCCATAGACGTCGGCGTCCTGGTCCACCAGGTAAATCAGACTGCCGTCCGGCGCACGCACGGCGGCGAGTTCCAGTTCATTGGGGCCTACCAGTCCGCGATACGGCTGGCCTTTGTAAGCCACGGCTCGGGCCAACGCACTGGCGCTGTCCTTGACCCGCACGGCGGTGGCGCACAGCGATGGCCCATGGGCCTCGAAAAAACTGTGGGCGAAGGAATAAGGTTCGGAGTTGAGGATCAGGTTGATATCGCCCTGACGCAACAGGCTGACACTCTTGGAACGGTGTTGCCCAGCCTTGACGAAACCCAGCCGCTCCAGCCAATGGGACAACTTCGCACCGAGGCTTTCGTCCACGGCGAACTCAAGAAACTCGATGCCGTTGTATTCGCTGGCGCCTGGGGTATCGAACAGAATGTCGCGATTGGCCACAGGCGTGGCTTCCTGCTCCAGACGCTCGCGGGTTTTCTCTTCCAGGTACAGCAACGAACGCAAGCCGTCGGCGGCGTTGGCCCGGGGTGGCGCGGCGCGGAAACCGTCGTTGAAGATCTCCAGCGACAGCGGGCCTGTATAGCCGCTCTTGAT
>Ga0207655_1001704_pt1 | contig 19337 bp, 8 predicted proteins | sample KBSM44metaG_FD_184398 | JGI IMG/M metagenome (GOLD analysis project Ga0207655, IMG submission 184398) | Miscanthus rhizosphere microbial communities from Kellogg Biological Station, Michigan, USA - KBS M4-4 metaG (SPAdes) (version 2) | ecosystem: Host-associated > Plants > Roots > Rhizosphere >...
TCCAGGTAACTCAGGTTCACCTGCACTCCCTGCGCGCCACCGAGCCCGAACGGGCAACGGTAATCGTAGGGATACGGCATGAACTGCACGCCATTGCCGAGCAAGGCACCCAACGGCTTTTTCGGTCCCAGACTGCCCATCAGGCTCAGCGCGCCCTGACTCATGCCGTGGTAACCGCCCTGGAACGACAAGACGGTGCTGCGCCCGGTGGCGGTACGCACCAGCTTCAGCGCGGCTTCCACCGCATCGGTGCCGGTGGGGCCACAGAACTGAATCTTCACTTCAGCGGCCAATGCCGGCGGCAGCAGGCCGAACAGGTCCTGGACAAACCGGTCCTTGACCGGCGTGGTCAGGTCGAGGGTGTGCAGCGGCAGTTCATCGCTCAGCACTTGCTGGATCGCTTCGATCACCACCGGATGGTTGTGCCCCAGGGCCAGGGTCCCGGCACCGGCCAGGCAATCGATGAAACAACGGCCTTCGACGTCTTCGACATAAATGCCCTTGGCACGCTTGAGTGCCAGGGGTATGCGTCGCGGGTAGCTGCGGGCGTTCGATTCCTGTTGGCTCTGACGGGCCAGCAGCGGCGATTCGTTGAACTGATAAAGCGTCTCGGCAGGCGTCGGGGCAATCCGGGCCGGCTGATCTTCGATAAGGCTGGTAGCGACTGACATCTCTCGACCCCTGTTGATAGTGACCAAAACTGCACACCGGGCAGGTGCGCATTCCGTTCACGGGGCGCACTTGCAGGTTTTCCTGTTCTGGAAACGCATCAAGGGCTCGAGGATTTAGACCCTCGATCAGCTTTCTATGAAGGTGGTGGCAGCGCCTTGTGCATGGGAATGGCGTGGAGCCCCGCCACCGTGAAAGCTTCAGCGCAAGCCCGGTAACCCAGGCGGTGGTAAAACGCTTCGCCGGTGCGCGTGCTGTTGAGACGTGCCTGGGGCAAACCCTGAGCAATCAACCACGTCTCCAGATCATGCACCAACGCTTGTCCGGCGCCCCGTCGAAACCATTCCGGTTGCACGTAACAAAACGCAACCTTGCCGCTGATCGCCGCCATGGCGACGCCGACCGGTTTGTCTTGCAACAGAGCGATGTTCAGGTACAACCGCGGGTCGTTCAGCCAGGGCTGCACGTGTTCGATGGTTTTGTTGTGGGTCCAGGTGGCGACGGTTCGCGGGTCGTTACGGTGGTCGAGCGCGCAGCCGACGCGAATGGAGCGCTCGACGATTCGGCTGATGATGCCGGCGTCGGCAGACGTTGCCTTGCAGATGTGTATCGATGCAGTCATGGCGCTGTTACCTCAATCCATTGAGTCAAAGCTGCCGGGGACGATAACGCCGTGGGGGCCGGGAGGCCAACGGAGAGACGTTACATTTGGTGTGCGACAACATAGACACCCTGTGGGAGCGGTGTCTGTTAGACAGGTTGCAACGGCATCGTCAATTCAACCCGCAGGCCATCCGGCCGGCTGTCGAAATGCAGGGTACAGCCGCAGCGCTGGACGATGGCCTGGACAATCGCCAGACCGAGGCCGCAACCGGTGCTCTGGCCATTGCGCCAGAAGCGTTGGGTCAGGTGTTGCAAGTCGTCTTCGGCAATTCCCGGACCGTGGTCGCGCACCAGAAAGTGCACGCGATTGCCATTGGTTTCCAGGCTCAGCTCCACCGCCCTATCGCCCGGCGTGTGGCGCAGGGCGTTGTCGAGCAAGTTGCGTAATGCAGCAATCGACAGCACTGCGGGCATTTGCAGCGGCGCATCGGAGAATCTGGCCGGCACCTGAAACTTGATCCGCTGACGATCGCCGCTGGCGGCATCCTGAATCGCCAGTTTTGCCACCTGCTCAGCGCTGCACTGCACGCCATCATCGAACGACAAGCTGCCCTCGACACGCGCCAGCAGCAGCAATTGTTCAAGGGTACGGTGCAGGCGGTCGGCGCCCTCTTCAGCCCGGGCCAGGGACTGATCCCGCGCGGCACCGTCGGTCATGCGCGCCACTTGCAGGTGGGTTTTGATCGCAGTCAGCGGGCTACGCAATTCGTGCGCCGCATCACCGGTCAGGCGCCGTTCACGCTCGATGGTCTTGCCGATGCGCTGGAACAGCTGATTCTGGGTTTCCAGCAGCGGTTGCAATTCGCTGGGCAACGGCTGGATCTGCAATGGCTCCAGAGAATCGGCGCTACGCCGCATCAACGCATCGCGCATACGATTGAGCGGTGCCAGCCCCTGACCGATACCGAGCCACAACAGGCACAGGCAGCCAAGCAGCGCCACGCCGACGGGCACCGAAGCCGCCAGCAGAATGGACATGTTCAGCGCTTCACGCTCGATCTGCCGGTCGGCGGTGGTAATGCGCACATCGCCCCGCGCCAAGGTGAAACTGCGCCATGGCGCGCCGTCGATAATCTGATCGTGGAAGCCCATTTTCTCGGCTTCCAGCGCTTGCTCGGGGTTGCTGTGGCTGCGGGCCAGAATCTCGCCGCGCAACGAGCTGACCTGACAGGCCATGCCGCCGGGGATATTCAGCTGTTCAGCGCTGAAATGGGTGCCCTCGCCCTTGCTCGGCAATGCCGGCAGTTGCTCCAGTAACCCGGCGACCATCCGCGCCGAGGCAACCAGCCGTTGGTCGAGGGAAAACATCATCTGGTTGCGCAGATCGCTGAGCATCCAGGCGGCGGCCAGGGCCCAGATCAGCGCAAATGCGGCGCCGAGGGTCAGGCTCAGACGCAAACGCAGGCTCATCACTTCGATTCTTCTCCGCCATCGGCCGGCCCCAGGCGATAGCCCAGGCCACGCACCGTCTCGACAATGCCATTGCCGAGTTTACGCCGCAGGTGATGGATATGGACGTTAAGGGCGTTGCTTTCCAGCTCATCGTTGAAACCGTAGACGCTGTCTTTCAGTTGCTCTGTTGAGAGTACGCGACCACGGTTGTGCAGCAAGGCTTGCAACAGCGATTGCTCGCGACGGGAAAGGTCCACCGGCTGGCCGCCCAGCATGGTTTCGCGGCTGCTCGGATCGTAGGTCAAACGACCGTGCTCGATCAGGTTGACGCTGCGCCCCGCCACTCGTCGCAGCAAGGTGTGCAGGCGCGCTGCCAGTTCGCGCAGGTCAAAAGGCTTGAGCAAATAATCGTCAGCCCCGGCCTGCAAGCCGTCGACGCGATCGGTGACCGAATCCCGCGCCGTGAGAATCAACACCGGAATCTCCAGGCCACTGTGACGCAACTGCTGCAACAGCTTCAGGCCATCCTCATCGGGAAGGCCAAGGTCGAGCACCATGACATCGAACTCAGCCACCTTGAGCATCGCCCGGGCAGCCGACGCGGTGGCGACGTGCTCGACGGTCAGGCCTTGCGCGGTCAGGCCGGCAACAATACCGCTGGCGATCAGCTCATCGTCTTCGCAAACCAGTACATGCATGGGAGCCCCCAGGACAAAAAAGCGAGTGAAGCAGCTGAGGATTAAGCCGCAATTATGGCAAGGCCCGCCGCTGACGAGAAGCAGCGCCTCCCTCGCAGGCGTCGCGACCGCTAAGCGACGAAGTTGAAAGTGAAGTTCGCTGTTAATGCACGGCCGAACGCCTGCGCACATGTCGTTTCAAACCGAAACATATTCCATCCTGAAAACAGGACCACAGCGTAAAACATCACGCTACCCTAGCACGGCTCCACTCCAGGCCAATCATTACCTGGAAGAAAGTCATTTAAGACCCGAACCATACTTAATTATCTGAAAGGAATCAGATCATGCCGACACTTAAAAACATCGTGACCGTCGATTGGCGTTCAGGAAAAGACAAGATCTACTTCATCTTCAAAGACACCGATACTTATTCCCGCTTTGATATTCCCGATAACAAGGTCTCTGATGGATACCCCTGGCCGATTAAAGGAAACTGGGGGACGCTGGAAAACCACATGAAAAACCTGCGGTTTGGATTTACGACCACGGGCATAACGCTTGATCGTCCCATGGACTCTTCTGACCTCGATATCCTTTGGCTTTTCTATTACGAGCGCACTACGCCGATGGTCTGCGCCTACAATCAGGATACCGATGCGGTAATGCAGACCCGCAAGGTCGAAGACACTAAATGGAAGCTGCTGTTGCCTCACTTTGATCGAATCGTTGCAGGGACATGGTGGCAAGTAAGTCGCCCCTCACTCTTTCGATTCATCATGAATGACGGGAACTCCCTCTATCTGGATATGGACGAGGATCCCAACCGGGACCACGGCTATATCGGTGGCAAACTTGACGACGACCTCCCTCCTCCTGTTGTGACCCCGGTCCAGTCACTGAGGACAGAGCCCATTACAGAGGCTACCTGGCCCGGTCTTGCTCCCTACAAAGACCGGATCATTACGGCGGTGCAAAACGATCGGACTTTCGCCGACAGTTATTACTATATCTTTCTGACTGACAATCAGTTTCTGACTTACAACATTCCGGAAAATCGCCTGGTTTCCGGTCCGCATGCGGTCGACAGCCAATCCTGGCCAGGCCTGTTGCGCAACTGAAGTTTCAAGCCGTAGTGACTGCCTTCTGACGGGGCAAGCGGGCGGTACCGGCGGCGGTTAATCATCGGTTAATCGCCGCCACCCATTGTGCAGTCAACTTGCACAGGGATAAGGCTTACCCATGCGTCGACTGTTTCTATTTTTTGTTCTCTTGATCTCGGGTGTGGCCCAGGCAGGGATAAATCCGTTCGACACCAAACCTGAATTCTTGCCAGTGGAAAAGGCCTTTGCCTTTACCTCCGAACGCCTCGAATCAGGTGAAACACAGCTCTATTGGCAGATTACCGACGGTTATTACCTTTATCAGAAACGCCTGAATTTCGAGGGTTTGTCTGCGCAACAGCACCCGGTATTACCTGACGGCGAAGCACACAGCGATGAGTTCTTCGGCGAACAAGAGGTTTATCGCCAAGGCCTGGAGCTGAAGATTCCGGCGGGAGCCACCGGTCAGATCAAGGTGGGTTTCCAGGGGTGTGCCGATGCCGGTTTGTGTTATCCGCCGCAAACCCAGATCGTGGACCTGGGCGGCAAGGCTACTGCATCTGCGGCCAGCGAAGCGCCGGACCAAGCCTTGGCCAGCGGCCTGCAACAACGTGCGCTGGGCTGGAGCTTGTTGGTGTTCTTTGGTCTGGGCCTGTTGCTGGCCTTCACCCCTTGCTCGTTGCCGATGCTGCCGATTCTGGCGGGGTTGATCGTTGGCAGTGGTGCCACGCCCAAACGCGGTTTTGCCCTCGCCGGCAGTTATGTGATCAGCATGGCGCTGGTGTATGCGGCGATGGGTGTTCTGGCGGCGTCGCTTGGCGCGAACCTTCAAGCGCTGTTGCAGAATCCATGGCTGTTGGGCAGCTTTGCGGCGGTGTTCGTGCTGCTGGCCTTGCCGATGTTCGGTTTTTTTGAACTGCAATTGCCGGTGGCCGTGCGGGATCGGCTGGAACATGTTTCACGCAGCCAGCGCGGTGGCAACCTGATGGGCGCCGGTGTGCTGGGGGCCTTGTCCGGTCTGTTGGTGGGACCGTGCATGACTGCCCCATTGGCCGGCGCCCTGCTCTATATCGCCCAGAGCGGCAATGCGCTGCACGGCGGGTTGATTCTGTTCGCCCTGGGCATCGGCATCGGTGTGCCGCTGTTGCTGCTGGTGACCGTCGGCAATCGCTTCCTGCCTAAACCTGGCGCCTGGATGAACCTGCTCAAGGGTGTGTTCGGTTTCCTGTTTCTCGCCACGGCTTTGCTGATGCTGCGCCCGGTGCTGGATGAATCGCTGTGGCTCGGTATGTGTGGCGGTTTGCTGCTGATCGCCGCCTACAGCGCCTGGAAGCAGTCCCAGGGGTTTGGCCGCGTTGCCCACCTGTTCGGCGCCAGTTCGCTGCTCTTGGGTTTATGGGGCAGCCTGCTGGTGGTCGGTGCGGCGGGCGGCAGTGACGATCCGTATCAGCCGTTGCAGGTGTACAGCGCCGGTCGTACCGGCGCTGTCTCGCCAAGCGCTCACGATGCATTCACTACGATCAAGGAGCCCGCGTCCCTGCAACGCGAGCTCGACGCTGCCAAGGCCCAGGGCCAATGGGTGCTGCTGGACTATTACGCCGACTGGTGTGTGTCGTGCAAAGTCATGGAAAAACAGGTCTTCGGCAAACCCCAGGTACTGGATGCGCTGAGCGATGTGCGCTTGCTACGGCTGGACGTCACCGCCGACAATGCCGCCAGCCGCGAACTGCTCGGCCGTTATAAAGTGCCGGGGCCGCCGAGCCTGTTGTGGATCGGCACCGACGGCGAAGAGCGTCGCAGCCAGCGCATCACCGGCGAGGTCGATGCCGGCACTTTCCTGCAACGCTGGACCACCACCCGAGACGCTCGTTAATGCTGACCTTTACCCTCGGCACCTTTGCCATCGCGCTTAACCATTTGCTGCTGATCAGTGCCCTGGCGCTGGCGACGTTTGTCGGCTGGCGGGTGGCCAAGCGTGGCGGCGAGAACCCGGAATCGGTGCTGTTCAGCCTGTTCCTGCTGGGCATGCTGGCGGCCCGGGTCGGCTTCGTGATTGCCTACTGGGCACAGTATCGCAACGATCCGTGGCAGATCATCGACCTGCGCGACGGTGGTTTTCTCGCCTGGCCGGGGGTGGTCGTGCTCTTGCTGGCGGCGTTGTACCGCGGCTGGCGTCAACCGGGCCTGCGTCGGCCATTGGGCTTTGGCGTGGCCAGCGGTCTGGTGTTCTGGCTGCTGGCGAGTTTCTCCCTGAGTATTTACGAACAAGGCACGCGCCTGCCGCAGATCACCCTGCGCAATGCCGCCGGCCAGACCATCCAACTCAGCGATTACCAGGGTGGCCCGTTGGTCATCAACCTCTGGGCCACCTGGTGCCCGCCGTGCCGCCGGGAAATGCCGGTGCTGGAGAACGCCCAGCAACAGCGCCCGGACCTGACCTTCCTGTTCGTCAACCAGAGCGAAAGCATGCAGAGCGTCGCCACTTTCCTCGAAACCCAGGGCCTGAGCCTGACCAACGTGCTGTTCGATGGCAGCGGTCGATTGAGCCATGCCGTGGGTTCCATGGCATTGCCGACTACGCTGTTCTATAGCCCCAACGGGTATCTGTTGGGCAGTCACCTGGGTGAGTTGTCGGAAGCCAGCCTGGCCCGCGCCCTGGAACACTTCGACACCCCGAACCCGGCCACCTCGGCCACGCCTTCAAGGAAATTGCCATGCTCCGCCTCCGCCACCTGCTGACACTGACCCTGGGTGCTGCCCTGCTGCACCTGCCGTCGGTACAGGCCGAAGAACTGCCTGAAGCGATCAAGAAGATCGAAGCCAAGGGCGCCAAAATCGTCGGTACCTTCGACGCGCCCGACGGCCTGCGCGGTTACGCGGCGCAGTACCAGAACCGCGGCATGACGCTGTACCTGACCCCGGACGGCAAACATGTGCTGCTCGGCAATCTGTACGACGCCGACGGCAATGACCTGAGCAGCGCACCGTTGCAGAAACTGGTCTACGCGCCGATGGCCAAGGAAGTCTGGGGCAAGATGGAAGCAAGCAGCTGGATCGGTGACGGCAACAAGGACGCACCACGGGTCGTCTACCTGTTCAGCGACCCGAACTGCCCGTACTGCAACATGTTCTGGGAACAGGCACGGCCGTGGGTCCAGGCCGGCAAGGTGCAGCTGCGGCACATCATGGTCGGTATCATTCGCGAAGACAGCCCCGGCAAATCCGCCGCGCTGCTGGCCGCCAAGGACCCGCAGAAAGCCCTGGAAGAACACGAGAAATCCGGCAAGGGCAGCTCGCTCAAGGCCTTGAAGGACGTACCACCGGCGGTTCAGGCGAAACTGGCGGCGAACATGAAGTTGATGGAAGACCTGGAACTGGCCGCCACCCCGGCGATTTTCTACATGGATGAAAAGGGCCAGTTGCAACAACAGCAAGGCGCGCCGTCGCCGGACAAGTTGCTGAAGATTCTCGGGCCCAAATAAAGATCAAAAAATCGCAGCCTTCGCCCTACGCGCCTGTGGGCACCACCGAAGGCTGCGATCTTTTTAATCAAGCGCTACACGGATTTCTGTCGGCCAGAAACTTCAGCAGCGCCTCAGTGACGAACTTGGGGTTCTCCAGACTGGAAATATGCCCCGCCTCCGGCACCAGCACATACGGGCAATCGATCAACTCAGCCATTTCTCTGGTTTCCGACGGCGGCCGCGGTTTGTCCTGGTCGCCACACATCAACAGTGTGGTTTCAGGGTTCAGCTGAGCCAGGCGCGGCAACAAATCATCACGACTAAACGTGATCCGTCCCATCGGCACAATGCTTTCACGCAGCCGGTTGACTGGCAACGCAGCCAGTTTTGCGCGGAAATCCTGATACAGCGCCGACTGAGGATCGATGCCCGTGCGGAAGAAGATCGGCACAATAATGTCGAGAAGTTGCGGCGAGATCTCACCGCTGTCTTCGATCTGTTTGAACAGCGAGAAGTAATACTGACGAGTCGGTTCCGGTTCGACACCAACGTAGGTGTCCATCAGCACCAACCCGTTGAGCCGCTGCGGCGCCGACAGTGCCAGGCGAACGCCCCACATGCCACCGACCGAAAGACCGACCAGCGTGACGCGATCGATGTCCAGATGATCGAGCAATGCCAGTGCCTGACGCGCCACGTCATCCAGCGACGTCATGCCCTCGGGCATCCGCCCGGACTCGCCATGGCCCCAGAGGTCCAGGGCAATGACCCGATAGTACTGCGACAGCGCCGCAATCTGCGGTGCCCACATGGCTTGGTCCCACAGGTAGCTCCCGGCCAGCAATACCGCCGGGCCCGTACCTTGATCTATGTAGTGAAGCGCTTGTCCATCAACCGTTACGAAGGGCATCGACTGTCTCCCTGGTGAAGATAGGATCCATTAAAAAACCACGGGAAGCCTGAGCCGCGTGGGCTCGGCAGTCAACCCGGGTTAAAGGCCCTCCAGCTCCGCCATCAGGTCATTCAACCGATCCACCTTCTCCTCGGTAATGTCGCTCGCCGCCAACCCATCGATGTACTCGGCCAATTCCGCCACCGTGCTGCACTCGAACATCGCCCGCAGCGGCACGTTGCGTTGCAGGGCTTTTTGTACCCGCGAGGCAATTTGCGTGGCCAGCAGCGAATGCCCACCCAGCTCGAAGAAGTTGTCACGCACGCCAACCTTCTCGACCTTCAACACTTCGGCCCAGATATCCGCCAAGGTCTGCTCCAGCTCATTGCCCGGCGCCTGATAGTCCTGGCTCTGCAACTGGCCGATCTCCAGTGCCGGCAAGGCCTTGCGATCGAGTTTGCCGTTGGCGTTGAGCGGCAGCTTGTCGAGCCACAACCAATGCAGCGGCACCATGTATTCCGGCAACTCGGCACGCAGGCGCTGCTTGATCCGCTCCAGTCGTTCGTTCGGATTGAGCGCCGAATCCGCTGCCACCAGATAGCCGACCAGATGCTTGCCGTTGACGCCCTCCTGCACCCCGACCGCCGCGTCGCGGACTTCCGGCTGCTCATGCAGACGCGCTTCGATTTCACCCAGCTCGATACGGTACCCGCGAATCTTCACTTGATGATCGATACGCCCGACGTATTCCAGCACGCCATCACTGCGCCGACGGGCCAGGTCACCGGTGCGATACAGCCGATCCCCTGGCGCACCGAACGGGTTCGGCACAAACACCTGCGCGGTGCGCAACGGATCGCTCACATAACCGCGCCCCACCCCGGTGCCGGCCACGCACAACTCACCCACCGCCCCCAACGGCACCAGCTCCAGCGCGCCATCGAGCAAGTACAAACGGTTGTTGTCGGTCGGCGTACCGATCGGCAGATAACTGCCACGGGTCGAGGCCAGGTCGATGCGGAAGAACGCCACATCGTCCGAGCATTCCGCCGGGCCATAAGCGTTCACCAGCCCCATCTGCGGGTAACGCAGCAACCATTGGTGCGCCAATTCCGGCGGCATCGCTTCACCGGTCGGCAACATCCAGCGCAGGCCATCGAGGCTCATGCAGTCCTGGGCGAGCATGCCCTGTATCAGTGACGGCACGCTTTCCAGCACGCTAATGCCCTGGCTCTGGACGTGGGCCAGCAAGCCTTGGGGATCGTGAGCGATGGTGTTCGGCACGATGTCCACCCGAGCGCCGAACAACGGCGCCGCGAGGAACTGCCAGACCGAAATATCGAAGCTTTGCGAAGCGGTCTGGGCGATCACATCGGCGTCGCTCAGCTTCAGGTACGGTACCTTGCTCAACTGGTTATTGAGCATGCCGCGCTGCTCGACCATCACGCCCTTCGGCAGGCCGGTGGAGCCCGAGGTGTAGATCACGTAGGCGAGGTTGTCCGGGCCACTGTAGATACCCGGATTGGCCACCGAAACGTCGCTCGCCTGCACGTCTTCCCAGACCAGCAATCGAGGCCGGTTGGCACATCCGAATTCCTCCAGCAGCGCGACGGCTTGGTCACGGCACGCCTGGGTGCAGACCAGCAACGGCGTGCGGCTCAGGTCAATGATCCGGCTCAGGCGCTGACTCGGCAGGCCCGGGTCCAGCGGCAGGTAACCGGCACCGGCCTTGAAGCTGCCGATAATCATGCCCAGCAGATCGAGATTACGCTCGGCGAGCAGCGCCACCGGTTGATCGAGGCCGACGCCTGCAGCGATCAAGGCATGGCCGAGACGGTTGCTGCGCTGGTTCAACTCAACATAGCTGTGTTGCTGATCGAGATAACTGGCGGCAATCCGCTGCGGATGCCGGGCAACCTGCGCTTCGAACAATGAGACATAGCTCTGCTCCAGCGGATAGTCGTGTTCGCTCTGGTTGCAGCCATGGATCAGGAAGTCCTGCTCCTCGACGCCCAGCAGCGGCAAATCGGCCATGTCACCGTGGAAGCCCTCGACCAGCGCCAGCAACAGGCGCTTGAACTCACCGAGCATGCGCTCGACGGTGGATTCGTCGAAATAACGCTGGTCGTAGGACAAGTGCAAGCCCAGGTCATCCCCCGGATAGCAGACCGCCGTCAACGGGAAGTTGGTGTGGGTGCGGCCCGAATCCGAAGTGGCATTGAGGCTTTGCGCACGGTCCAGCACCGAGACTTCCACCGGGGCGTTTTCGAACACGAACAGGCTGTCGAACAGCGGCTGGCCTTTCGGCAACTCGCTGTTTTCCTGGATGCTCACCAACGGCAGGTACTCGTATTCGCGCAGTTGCATGTTGCTGTCGAGCAAACCGCTGAGCCACTGACGAACGCTGCAGCGCTGATCGTCCTCGGGCATTTTCACCCGCAGGGCGATGCTGTTGATGAACAGCCCGACGGTGCGCTGCATCTCTGGCATCTCCACCGGACGCCCGGCCACCGTGACGCCGAACAACACGTCGCGATCGCCGCTCAAGCGACGCAGCACCAGCGCCCACGCCGCCTGGGCGAAGGTGTTGACGGTCAACTGATGGGCCTGGGCCAGTTCGCGCAATTGTGCGCCATCCCGGGGATCAAGCCTTGTGTAACGGTCGCCGACGATCATGCCGCCGCTGTCGCCGGCATGTTCACGCAGGAACGGCCGGTCGCTCGGAATCGGCGTGGTGCGCTCGAAACCTTGCAGGTTCTGCCGCCACCACTGCCGCGCCTCGGCCAGACTCTGGCGTTGCAGCCAGCCGATGTAATCGCGATAACGCGGCGGCACGGCCAGTTGCGCTTGCCGGCCTTCGCCGAGGGCGGTGTAGATTTCGAAGAAGTCGTTCATCAGCAGCGAACGGCACCAGGCATCGATGAGGATGTGGTGGTTGCTCATCATGAACCAGTAGCGCGCCGCGCCCACGCGGATCAAGCGCAGGTGGAACGGCGCCTGATTGAGCAGATCGAACCCGGTCTCGCGCTCGCTTTTCAGCAGCGCCTGCAGCTTCGGTTCTTGCTCGGTTTCGGCAACCGCGCTCCAGTCCAGATACTCGATCGGCGTGCTGCCCGGCTTATGGATCACTTGCAGCATGTCTTCGCCGACGTTCCAGCAGAACGAGGCGCGCAAGGCTTCGTGACGGGCGATCACCGCTTGCCAGGCCTGGGCGAAACGCACCGGGTCGAGCTCGCTGTTGATGCGGTAGCGGTCCTGCATGTAGTAGAGGCCGGTGCCCGGTTCGAGCAAGGTGTGCAGCAGCATGCCTTCCTGCATCGGGGTCAGCGGGTAGACGTCTTCGATCATCGCCGCCGGCACGGGCAGTGCATCGAGTTGCGGTTGAGTCAGTCTGGCCAACGGGAAGTCCGACGGCGTCAGGCCGCCCGCGTGGTCGCTCAGGCAGTGCTGGATCAGGCTGTGCAATTCATCCCGATACGCCTGCGCCAGGTCGGCGATGGTTTGCCGGTCGTGGCGTTCGGCGCTGAAGGTCCAGCGCAGCACCAGTTCACCACCGTACACCTGACTGTCGATGCTCAGTTCGTTGGGCAGCGGCGCATGCGGATCATGGGCCGCGCCGACCGGCTCATCGAGCGGACGGAACAGCGCATCGCTGCCGAAGCTCTGGTCGAACTGGCCAAGGTAGTTGAAGGTGATCGGCGCCACCGGCAGCGCGGCCATGGTCTGCCGACACAGGCCATCGGCCAGGTAACGCAGCACGCCATACCCCAGGCCTTTATGCGGCACCGCGCGCAGTTGCTCCTTGATCGCCTTGATCGACGCACCCTGTTCACTCACCGGCGTGAGGCGCAGTGGATAAGCACTGGTAAACCAGCCGACGGTGCGGGTCAGGTCGATGTCGTCGAACAGCATTTCGCGGCCGTGGCCTTCGAGTTGAATCAACGCCGACTCATGACCGCTCCAGCGGCACAACACACGGGCCAATGCAGCCAGCAGCAAATCGTTGACCTGGGTGCGATAGGCCGCCGGCGCCTGTTGCAACAGTTGGCGGGTGCGCTCGCTGTCGAGGCGCACGCTGACGGTTTGTGCGTGACGATTCTGCTGCCCACCCCGAGGCTGATCACAAGGCAATTCAGCGCTTGGGCCTGCCAGTTGCGCCTGCCACCAGCTCAATTCTTCCCGCAAGGATTCGCTGCCGGCATAAGCCTGCAACCGTGAGGCCCAGTCCCTGAAGGCACTGGTTTTCGCTGGCAGTTTTACTGACTGCTCTGCGTCCAGTTGACGATAAACCGTTTGCAGATCGTCCAGCAGCACCCGCCACGACACCCCGTCCACCACCAAGTGGTGAACGGCAATGAACAACCGTTGTTGCCCCTCGGGATCGTCGACCAACAGCGCCCGCATCAGCGGCCCTTGCTCAAGGTCGAGGCTGCGCTGGGCATCGGCGAACAGCGCGGCGCACGCGTCCAGGGTCGGCACGTGTACCTGCCACAGCACAGCGGCATCGGAAACCGCCTGATGCTCGGCTTGCCAACGGCCGGCGATCTCAGTGAAACGCAGGCGCAAGGCGTCGTGCTGCTCGATCACCGCCAACAGCGCTTGCTCCAGGCGATGCGGCTCCAGCACCACGGTCGGTTCCAGCAGCAACGCCTGGTTCCAGTGTTGACGCTGCGGGATTTCGGTGTCGAAGAACCAGTGCTGAATTGGCGTCAGACGCGATTCACCCGTGAGCAAACCTTGTTCGGCGGTGACCTGCTCGGTACGAGTCGCCACCGCAGCCAACGTCTGCACTGTCTGGTGCTGGAACAGGTCGCGCGGGCTGAAGTGGATACCCTGCTGCCGCGCCCGGCTGACCACCTGGATCGACAGGATCGAATCGCCGCCCAGTTCGAAGAAGTTGTCGTTGAGGCCGACCTGTTGAACGTTGAGCACTTCACACCAGATGCCGGCCAGGATCATCTCAAGTTCGTTGCTCGGCGCCACGTATTGCTGACGATTCAACTCCGGGTCCGGTGCCGGCAGTGCGCGACGGTCGAGTTTGCCGTTGGCGGTCAGCGGCATGCTGGCCAGCAGGATCAAGTGCGTCGGCACCATGTAATCCGGCAACTGAGATTTGAGGTGCGCCTTCAACGCTTCGCGCAGTGCAGTTTGTTGCGCTTCATCCTGCTCGGCCACGTTTGTAACCAGATAGCCCACCAGTTGCTTGCCGCTCGGCGCATCGAGCGCCAGCACGACCGCTTCACGGATCGACTCATGTTCCAGCAGACGGGTTTCGATCTCGCCCAGTTCGATGCGGAAACCACGGATCTTCACTTGATGGTCGATACGGCCGAGGTACTCGACCAGGCCATCGGCGCGCTGACGGACAAGGTCGCCGGTGCGGTACAAGCGTCCGCCGTTCGCGGCAAAAGGATCAGCGACAAAGCGTTCGGCGGTCATCCCCGGACGCTGGTGATAACCCTGCGCCAGACCGGCGCCACCGACATACAACTCGCCGGTCGCGCCTTGCGGCAGCAACGCCAGATCGGCGTCGAGAATGTACGCCACCCGAGCGCCGATCACGCTGCCAATCGGCACACTGCCCAGCCCTTCTTCCAATTGCTCCGGTGCCAGACTGGCGAGCGGCATGACCACGGTTTCGGTCGGGCCATACGCGTTGAAAAACAGGCTCGGTTTGAACGCCGCGCGAATCCGCTGCAAGTGTTCGCCAGTCAGGGCTTCGCCACCGGTGATGCACATGCGCACCGGCAGGGTTTCGCCCTGGGTCGCCAGCCATTGCGCCAACTGGCTGCCGTAGCTTGGGGTGAAGCCGAGGATGTTGATGTGGTGGCGACGAATCAGCCCGCAGATTTCTTGCGCATCCCACTGGCCTTGAGCGCGAAGGACCACCTGCGCACCACTCAATAGCGGCACCAGCAGACGCTCGGTCGCAGCATCGAAGTTGATTGAATAAAAATGCAGCTCGCAATCATCCGGACGCATGCCGAAACGCTCGATCACCGCGCGGCAATGCATGGCGATTTCACCGTGGGACACCACCACGCCTTTCGGTTTTCCGGTCGAGCCCGAGGTGTAAATCAGGTACGCCTGATGCTGCGGCAAGCTGATAAACGGCAGCTCGCTGGCCGGGTAATTGGCCAGGTCCGCGGCATCGTCTTCCAGGCACCAACGACCGACGCTGGCCGGCAATTCACCGAGCGCCGCGAACATCGCCGCATCGCTGAGCAACAAACCGATGCCGCTGTCTTCGATCATGTAGTGCAGGCGATCCAGCGGGTATTCCGGGTCCAGCGGCACATAGGCGCCGCCCGCCTTGAGGATTGCCAGCAAGCCGATGACCATCTCCAGCGAACGCTCCAACGCCAAGCCGACCCGCACCTGCGGCCCGACACCGCGCTCACGGAGCATCCAGGCCAGACGATTGGCGCGGCTGTCGAGCTCGGCGTAGCTGAGGGTTTGCCCGGCGAACGTCAGCGCCGGCGCGCCCTTGCGTACCAGCGCCTGCTCAGCGAACAGCTGATGGATGCATTGATCGAGGCGATGCTCACCCGGCTCGATGCCGAGGCTGTCGAGCAGGTTTTGCTGTTCAGTGGCGTCGAGCAATGGCAGCTCACTCAAGCGCTGTTGCGGATCGGCCAGCAACGCTTCCAGCAGATTGCGCCAGTGCCCGGCCATGCGCGCAATGCGCGGCTCATCGAACAGATCGGTGCTGTAAGTCAGGCAGCAACCGAGGCGATGGTCGAGGTCGGTGACTTCCAGGTTGAGGTCGAACTTGGTCGCTCGCGCATCGTTGGCCAGGTACTCGACGGTCATCCCGGCCAGGGTGCGGCGCTGCTGGAACTCCCAGCGCTGCACGTTGCACATCACCTGGAACAGCGGGTTGTAAGCGGCGCTGCGCGGTGGCTGCAAGGCTTCGACCAAGTGATCGAACGGCAGGTCCTGATGGGACTGGCCTTCGATCACCGTGTGGCGAACCTGCTCGAACAACTCGCCGACGGACATCTGCCCATAGAGCTGGCAACGCAGCACTTGGGTGTTGAGGAACGCGCCGATCAGCCCTTCGCTTTCCGGGCGAATGCGGTTGGCCACCGGCGCACCAATGCGCAGGTCGGTCTGGCCGCTGTAGCGGTAAAGCAGCACGGCCAGGGCGGCGGTCATGGTCATGAACAGGGTCAGGCCGTTGTCTGCGTTGAAGGCACGAACCCGTGCCGCGAGGTCATCGCTGAGGTCGAAGCGGAACAGTTCGCCCTGATGACTTTGCACCGGCGGACGCGGACGATCGGCCGGCAATTCCAGCAGCGGATGTTCGCGGCCCAGTTGCGCGGTCCAGTAATCGAGCTGGCGCTGACGTTCGCCGGATTCCAGCCATTGACGCTGCCACACGCTGTAATCCAGGTACTGCACCGGCAAGGGTTGCAGCGGTGATTCGCGGTCATCGACGAATGCTTCGTAGAGCGCGCTGAGTTCCCGGGCGAAGATGTCCATCGCCCAGCCTTCGGTGACGATGTGGTGCAGGGTCAGCACCAGGTAATGTTCATTCTCGGCGGTATTGACCAGGCAGGCGCGCAGCAACGGTCCGGTTTCCAGATCGAAAGGCGTGTGCGCCTCGCTGTCGGCCAGTTGCTGGACTCGCTGCTCACGGGCATCGGCCGCCAGTGCGGAGAAATCCTTCCAGTCCATGCGCATACCGGTGTCCGGATGCACCTGTTGCCGGGCCACGCCGTCGACGCTCGGGAACGTCGTGCGCAGGGTTTCATGACGCATGATCAGCGCTTGCAGCGCCGCTTCGAAACGCCCGACATCCAGCACGCCGCGCAACCGCGCCATGCCGCCGACGTTGTAGGCCGGGCTGTCCGGTTCCATCTGCCACAAGAACCACATGCGTTGCTGGGAATAGGACAACGGCACCGGTTGGCGGCGGTCGACCTTCTCGATCGGTGGCTGCCGGTTGGTTTCGCCGCTGGCCTGGATCAAGCGAACCTGTTCGGCAAACGCGCCCAGCTCACTGGCCTCGAACAGCGCCCGCAACGGCAACTCGACGTCGCAGGCCTGACGGGTACGAGAGATGATTTGCGTGGCCAGCAGCGAGTGGCCGCCAAGGGCGAAGAAGTCGTCGCGCAGACCGATCTGCGTCTGGCCCAGCACTTCGCGCCAGATGCCGGCGATTTGTTGCTCAAGCGCCGTGACCGGTTCGACGTGCTCGCGGACGTGCCACTGAGGTTCCGGCAAGGCGCGACGATCGAGTTTGCCGCTCGGGCTCAAGGGCATTTGGTCCAGACGCATCAGTTGCGCCGGGACCATGTATTCCGGCAACTCGGCGGCCAGTGCGGCTTTCAGGCGTGCGGTTTGAGTGTCGAGGTCTTCAGTGGAATCAGTGGCGGTGTAGTAACCGATCAACTGCCCGCCGACCGCTGTTTCGCGCACCAGCACCACCGCTTGGGCGACGCCGGATTGTGCCAACAGCCGCGCTTCGATCTCTTGCGGCTCGACACGAAAGCCACGCAGTTTGACCTGCTGATCGAGACGACCGAGGTATTCGATTACGCCATCGGCTGTCCAGCGCGCACGGTCGCCGGTGCGGTACAGACGCGCGCCCTGCTCGCCCAGTGGATCGACCACGAAACGCTCAGCGGTCAGCCCCGGACGGCCCAGATAGCCCCGAGCCAAACCGATACCGCTGATGCACAGTTCACCCGGCACGCCGGCCGGCACCGGGTTGAGGTCACTGTCGAGCACCCGGCACAGCACGTTGCCCAATGGCCGGCCAATCGGCGAGCGCTCGCCATCGGCGGTTGTGCAGTGCCAGTGGGTGACGTTGATCGCGGTTTCGGTGGGGCCGTAGCGGTTGTGCAGTTGCACCGCCGGCAATTGCGTCAGCACGCGGTTGCGCAGTTCGACGGGCAAGGCTTCGCCGCCGGAAAACACCCGGCGCAGGCTGGTGCATTCGGCGGTCAGCGGTTCGTTGATGAACAGCGAAAGCAGCGGCGGCACAAAGTGCAGCGTGGTCACACCGTACTGCTTGACCAGTTGTGCGATGCGGTGTGGATCGCGGTGTTCGCCGGGACCGGCGATCAGCAAGCGGCACCCGGTGATCAGCGGCCAGAAACACTCCCACACCGACACGTCAAAACTGATCGGGGCTTTTTGCATCAGCACGTCGGTATCGTTCAGGCGATAAGTGCTCTGCATCCATTGCAGACGTTCAGCGAGCGCTGCGTGAGTGTTGCCAACGCCCTTGGGCAGGCCGGTGGAACCCGAGGTATAAATCACGTAGGCCAGGTTGTCGCCGTGCAGGTGCAGACCCGGTGCATGGCTTGGCCAGTTCTCCAGGTGCAGGGCGTCCATGGCAATCACGCTGACGCCGTCGGTGGCCGGCAAGCGGTCGAGCAATTCGGTTTGGGTCAGCAACAACTCGACGCCACTGTCGCGGAGCATGTAGGCCAGGCGCTCGGCCGGGTAATCCGGGTCCAGCGGCACATAAGCGCCGCCGGCCTTGATGATCGCCAGCAAGCCGATCAGCAACTGCGGCGAACGCTCGGCGGCGATGGCCACGCACACGTCCGGGCCGACGCCTTTGTCGCGCAGGTAATGCGCCAGGCGGTTGGCCTGAGTATGCAGTTCGGCGAAGTCCAGGCTGCCGCCGTCCCACAGTAACGCGGTGCGCTCCGGGGTCTGGCGCACTTGTTCGTTGAGCAGTTCCGGCAACCACTGCTGCGCCGGGTTGCAGGGGGCAACGCTCCAGTCATTTTGCTGAGCGTGTTCGGCGGTAGTCAGTAGTTGCAGGTCACCGATCGCTTGTTGCGGACGTTCGCAGATAGCTCGCAGCAAATTGCTGAAATGCTCGGCCAGACGCTCGATGGTCGGCGCGTCAAACAGTTCGCTGGCGTAGTCGAACGACAGGCTCAAACGTCCGTTGCGGTCTTCCTCACTGTGCAGTTGCAAGTCGAACTTGGCTTCGCGGCTGTGCCACGGCAGCTCTTCGGCGAGCAGCCCCGGCAGACGACGCAGAGCGCCGAGATCCCGTTGCTGATGGTTGAACATGACCTGGAACAGACCTTGTTCGCGGGCCTGCGGGAAAGCTTCGAGCAGTTGTTCGAACGGCAGGTCCTGATGCGCTTGCGCACCCAAGGCGGCTTGACGGGTTTGCGCCAGCAACTCCACGAATGGCTGTCGCGAATCCACTTCGGCACGCAGCACCTGGGTGTTGATGAAGAAGCCGATCAGCCCCTGGGTTTCCAGGCGTGGACGGTTGGCATTCGGCACGCCGATGCGGATGTCACGCTGACCACTGTAGCGATGCAGCAGGCTCTGGAATGCCGCGAGCAACAGCATGAACGGCGTCGACTCATGAGCCTGGGCGGTCTGGCGAATCGCGTTGCTCAGGCTCGCGTCCAACCGCAGGGTGTGGCGGGCGGCGCTGTGGGTGTGTTGTGCCGAACGTGGGTGGTCGGTGGCCAGGCTCAGGGTCGGATGCTCA
>Ga0207655_1001705_pt1 | contig 19334 bp, 27 predicted proteins | sample KBSM44metaG_FD_184398 | JGI IMG/M metagenome (GOLD analysis project Ga0207655, IMG submission 184398) | Miscanthus rhizosphere microbial communities from Kellogg Biological Station, Michigan, USA - KBS M4-4 metaG (SPAdes) (version 2) | ecosystem: Host-associated > Plants > Roots > Rhizosphere >...
GTTACGATAAAAAATTGAAAAAAATGATGAAAAATCATTATCGCAATCAATTAAATGAATGTGATCATTACCTTTTCTCTTTTTTTACTGAATATGTGTATATTCATCGAAGTCAAAAACAATACACGCATAAAATTTTTCAAGAAAAAGAAAAAGCTATTGCTTATTTTCAAGAACAATTGCACAAAGAAATAATGGAAAGTGAACAATAAAAAAACGCAGCATAAGCTGCGTTTTTTTATTTGTGTAAAGCGTCGCTAATGACTTTCCACGTTTCATTTAATGTGTATTTTCTCTCCCAAACACCAACACCTGCTAAATCGTATTGATGAACAAGATCAACACGTCTAGTTAAAGATTTATGATCTTCAATCCAAATTTTATAGAGAGCATTTCCTTCTTTAATTTCAATATAATTTTGCTTTGTTTTGCTATCTTCATTTGGACGAAGGTTATGGGAAATTAACCAGTTTCGCGTATCGATCATAGCAAATACGTCTGAAGAAACTTTACCATTTTCCTCTTTCCACATACGTGTATAAGTAGGCATTCCTAAAATAATTTTTTCATGAGGAACTTGTCCGATTAAATTTGTCACGCTTTGTTCTGTCCATGGTAGTGACGCAACAGAACCTGACTTTGGACTTGAAGCCCAGTGTTCATCGTATGCCATAAGCGCCATATAATCAACTGTTTCCCCAATAGCTTCTCGATTTAAAAAGTTAGACCACATATCAGAGTTTGCAATAGGTGGTACATCGATACTAACAAATAATCCCTTGGCATGGAAAACAGGAGTTAATTCACGGATAAATTGAATAAGTGAATCTTTTTCCTCTGTATGAACATTCTCAAAATCTACATTAATTCCGTTTAATTGATGAGCTGTTGCATAAGAAATCATTTGAGAAATAGCGCGCTGTCTTGCTGTGTAGCTATGAAGCATCTGTTTGGTAGTACCTGGATCAAAATCATTGCTAAATAATCCCCAAACTTGATAACCTCTTGCATGTGCCCATGCTACATAATCAAGATCTGCAATGCTTCGCACATTTCCATCTCCATCTGCTAAAGAATACCACGTAGGAGAAATGACGTTTACACCTTCCATTGGTGGAATAGTAGCAGTATTAATTTTTCCTTGAGAAATTAATTCCCACACTAAATTAATTTTCCCGTTGATAACAGGTGTTTTCTTTTCTGCTTTTTTCACAGTTTCTTTTGGTAATGATTTAGGTGAAGAAAGAGAATCTGTTTTAATGTAGCCATAATAGCCATTTTTCTTTTGAACAAGTGTCCAGTTATCACGGGTTTGTAATACAAATACTTTTTCACCTGGAGAAACGGTTGCATTAATAGGACTTTTAATCGACGCTTCTAAACGAATGTTTTGTTTTTTCTCTTCTTTAAGAATAGAAGTTTTACGTTCTTCTGTTAAAAGATGAAGCGAGAAAAGGCTATTTTTTTCAGAATACGTGATAGATACAGGGTAATATTCCTTTAATAAAGAAAGGGGGACATACCAGGTACGATCTTGTTTAAATGCACTGTTTGTTACTTGTTTTTTCACTTCGTTATCCCAAACAATACCTGTTCCGTTTTCGATTCGAATCACATGTTCAGCGTTGGTGATGATCAAATTATTTATCTTGGTATCATTGTAAATATAAGGATCAATTTTTTCTTTAATTAGTTCATAGGGAATAAAAATGTCCTTATTTTTCTTTATACCTTGATAATCTAATACATCACCATCATATACGATGTGGTTGTCTTTGTTTTTAAATTCATTAGACAAAGAATGATTGGGCTTTTCTTTGATATAAAAGCCTAATCCTATGATCAAAATAATGATCGAAAAAAAGATTACTAACGTTTTTTTCAACGGATATCTCACCTCTTTTTGTAAATCCTCTTACTTTAATATAATTATTTAAAAAGAAGGAGATTCCTTATGTAAAAAAAAGACTCCCGATTGGGAGTCTTTTTTACTTATGCTTTGTTTACGTTATCAGCTTGTGGTCCGCGAGCGCCTTCCACGATTTCAAACGTTACTTCTTGACCTTCGTCAAGAGATTTGAACCCTTCGCCTTGAATTGCAGAAAAGTGAACAAATACGTCTTCGCCTCCATCATACTCGATGAAACCGAAACCTTTTTTAGCATTGAACCATTTTACTTTACCTGTTAACATGAAAAATTCCTCCAAAAAAATAAATTGTTACTATTGTTGCTCTGCGTGTTTCTTCAAGACGAAAAAATCAACGAACAAAATAGGTTATTCTTAGAATAACAAATACAAATGAAAAAAACAATACCCTTTTTTATCTTTTTTAAAAAAAAATTAAGAAATCGTGATTCCAAGCATTTCTAATTTTTGAATAATTTCTAAACGTGAGCGTTCTCCTAATTGATAAATAGCACTTAATTGATTTTTTGTAAGAAGAGAAATTTGTCCTACGGTTGTATATCCTTCTCTCGTTAAACAGGTATGAGCTCGCATAGAAAGATCCAAATCAGTGATTGCCATATAAAACAATCGGTGATCAAAAGGTAAAATAGAAACTTTTGATGTATGGGTTTGCTGTAATAATCGAATGCGATGAACAGAAGTAGTAAAAAACCATGTTTCCATCGATGTTTTAATCTCAGGAAAAATCGTGCACTTTTTTTCTTCGGGAATGTTGTTCAAAGGATAAACGGACGCAAGTAGTTGATGGGATGTTTTCTCAATATGTATTCCTCCAACTTCTTCTCCTGTTTTACGAAGAGAGATAGTGATATGTTCAGAAGTAATATCATCTTTTTTTGTTGATGAAGAAGGTGAAAATGAATACAAACTTTCTTGAAATGTTTCGTTTAAAAAATCGGATAGATGCAAAAAAATTCCTCCTATATATGTAATGATTAAATTTTAGCAAAAATAAGAAAAAAGAAAAAGCCCGCAAGGGACTTTATTTATCTTCTGTAAAGAAATTTTGTTCTTCGAATGAAACATAGGCGTCTTCTGCTTTTTTCTTTTGTTCTTTTACTTTTTCCCATTCTAGTTTTCGTTGTTCGTCATTAAGATGCTCATATTTTTGAAAATATTGACCAACAGCTCCGTAATAGTCTGTTGTTCTTGCAAAGAGTACTAAAAAGAATGAATTATACTCATAATTTGTGTTTTGAAGTTGATTAAAATCGTTCCAATATACACGTACAAGTTCTAAATAATCTTCTATTTGTTCTTTTGTTAAGGGTTGAGTTGGATTGTTTTCATAGTTTAAGAATCTATTATTTTCAAAAAATAATTTATAATGATCAAAAACAATACGTTCTGGTTCTTTTAAAGTTGATTCTTTTACTCGCTCACTTTCATTACCTCTTTCGTTATCGTTTTTAAACGTTTGAATGTTGTTGGTGTTTTTTAAAGCTTTTTTTTCTTTTGCTTGTGCTTCTTTTAATTTTTGTGCTTCTTTTTTTAAATATATTTCAGTTTCTTTTTCTTTATTTTCTTCGCCGCGATTTTCTCCAAGTTTATAAGAAATACCCATACCTATGAGTAAGGCGATGCCTGTTAATATGATCGGTTTTTTCATGTTCTCACCTTCCTTTTTCCCGACTATAAAGAAAATAAAAAAAGAAACAAGTATTTTATTCACTTATTCCTTTTTTCTCATTTTCTAATGCTTGATTAAACCACATTTCGACAGATTCGCGCAAACGAGGAAAACTAAAGGCGACAATAACTGCAATAACCGCTAAAACAATAATGTATTCAATGACTTTTCCTTCTTCTTCTTTGAAAAATCTAACTAAATGAGACAAAACACCACCCCTTTTCGTTATTTAAAAATAACTATAGTAAAAAAGAAAAAAAATGCAAGTAAAAAAACAGATGAAGTTTCATCTGTTTTTTTTGTATGTAGTATCTTTGGTTGTTTTTTTATACGAGTGAATGTTTTGAATGGCATCTCGTATAGAATATTCAATGGTCGAACGAAGGTGCTTCATTTTTTTCAACTCACGTTCAAATTCATTTGAAAGTTGGAGGCATTTTTTTTTATTCATTTAAGCACTCCTTGTATATAATGGCGTAATTATTTATGAAAACGCGGAGTTCCGCGGAGTTTTTTTAATATAAATAATCGATTATTAATTTTTTTTGTGAGAGAAAGATTTTCTTTTTCCACTATAGATAACTGATTGGAAAGTTGTTGATTGGCTAATTTTCTCTCAAACACAACTTCTTGTAAATGAGACACGAACGATTCAAGTGACTGCAATTCAAAGGATAAGGCTTTTTCTTGTTTTTTTGCTTCCTCTGCTTGTTTTACTGAATTTATTTGATACGTTTTGTATTCACTTTTGGTAAAATAACGTTTTTGGATTCTTCTTTTTTTTGTGAAAGCTCCTACAAAAAATGAAAGAACAAATAAAATGAAAAGCGCTAAAACGAGCATATTATTTCCTCCCTATGGTCTGTTATAAAACATTTTGAATTTTTTGTTTTTCTTTTTGTAATACATCTTGAATGTCTTTTTTCTTATCGAGTTGAAGAGAAAGATGTTCGTGTTTTTTATCAAGTTGACATAAAGTTGTTTGGAGATCTTGTTGTTTTTTTCGAAGCGAATGAAATTTCTTTTCGTATGTTTTACGTTTGGTAGTTAATGATTGTAAAGAAAGCTGATAATCACGATGAACATCTTGATAACTTTCTGGATGCACCATTTTTTTCGGTAAAAAAAGATACATTGTTTTTTCTCCGATAAACCAACCCAAAACAGAAACGACGATCGCCAGTAATAAAAACAACAATACGATCCCTCCTAAATGTTTTCTTGAATAATGGAACCATCTATATTAAAATTGTATATGTGGCGATTATATCGTATAATAGAAAGTTTGGTAAAAAAATAATCTTTTTTTTAAACCAAGGAGTTAAAAAGAGAGTATAGTAGAAGCAGTTTATAAAAGAAAGGACCGAAAGAATTGGAAAAAAGAATCAACGAGAAAATAAAACAACTAAAAAAAGCAATTGCTACTTATGTAGTCTTAATGATGATTGCCACGTTTATTAGCATAAACGTATTAGAAGCACATCTACATATTTTTTATCTTCCATTAACTTTGGTGTTTGTGATTTATGTGATTCGTTTGTTTTTTATTGGAAGAAAGATTAAACGATTAAACACTAAGAAACAAACAATCACAGAATCATTAATCATAGAAAAATAAAAGAATAGGAGAGAAGTGGGATGAAAAAAGAAATAATTAAACAAGAATTGATAAATTTATTTGTTTTTATTGTAGGAATAAGTTCTGGTATATTTTTAATTCTTTATTTACACCTTGAAAAATCAATTTTAACGGCTTTTATATCTTTGGCAATTGCTGTATGGTTATTCCAAATAAAAAAGTCGGTTCAACATTTAGTAAGTATGAGCAAGGAAAAAATAAAATGAAAGACATAATGGCATCGATGATAGTAAGTATAGGCGGATTAATAGGCTTAGTTTTTTTAATCAGTAGATGGGAGCTATCTAATCCTATTCATGTTGGCATGATGGCGGTCGGGTTATTTTGGTTTTCATATGTAATTTATGCTTCTATTCAACAAATTTCTATTCGTAAGAGAATAAAAAAATTGGAGGAAAAATGATATGGCAAAACAAATTCAAAATCTAATTTTAGAAATCTTAGGGTTAATGCTTGGAATTTTTTTAGTTGCTGAAGGACTCGTAGAAAATGTTGTTCAAATTATCATGATCTCTTTTGGAACGTTGTGGTTTTTACGTTCGATCTATCAATCAATTCGAAACATTCAACTGCTTAAGGAGACAAAATAAAATCATGATAAAAGGATTAATTAAACTACTTATCCATGGTCTTAGAGGTCCTTACGACACAATCGAAGAAAGTAAAAACAAAAAACGTAGTTAAATTAACTACGTTTTTTTATCGTTTTTTCTTCTTTTTCTTTTTCTTCATTTTTTTATTCATTTTACCCATTAAAGCAGGCATGTTGTTCATCATTTTTTGCATTTCGTAAAACTGTTTGATTAATCGGTTCACTTCACCAATGGATGTTCCGCTTCCTTTGGCGATTCTCACTTTTCGACTGTTGTTTAAAATGCTTGGATCAAGTCGCTCTTTTTTTGTCATTGAAAGAATAATGGCTTCAGTATGTGCCATTTGTTTTTCGTCAATTTGGACATTTTTCATAGGTCCAAGTTTATTCGCACCAGGGACCATTTTTAATAAATCTTCAAGCGGACCCATTTTTTTCATTTGTTGCATCGATTCTAAAAACATGTCAAAGGTAAATTGTCCTTCTTTTAATTGTTCTTCAATTTCTTTTGCTTTTTCTTGATCAATGGTCGATTGTGCTTTTTCAATTAGAGATAACACATCACCCATACCTAAAATGCGAGAAGCCATACGCTCAGGGAAAAAGGGTTCTAACTCATTTGTTTTTTCGCCTGTTCCGATAAATTTAATAGGCGTTCCTGTTAGAGCTTTAATCGATAAAGCGGCTCCTCCTCGTGTATCTCCATCTAGTTTTGTTAGGATTACACCTGTTAGTGAAAGAAGGGAATGGAAATGATGAGCTACATTTGCTGCATCTTGACCTGTCATTGCATCTACCACTAAAAGCGTTTCAGCTGGTTGTAAATCAATTGAAATATCTTTTAATTCATTCATTAACTCTTCATCTACATGAAGGCGCCCTGCTGTATCAATGATGAGATAATCTATTTTCTCATCATACGCTTGTTGACATGCTTTTTTTGCAATATCAAGAGCGGGTGTACCACTTGGCATAGAAAAAACAGGAACGTTTAATTCTTTTCCTAATATTTGAAGTTGGTTAACGGCTGCGGGTCGATAAATATCGCATGCTGCGAGTAAAACAGTTTTATTCTTTTTTTGTAGATGTTTTGCAAGTTTAGCAGTCGTGGTTGTTTTTCCTGCTCCTTGAAGTCCGACCATCATAATAACTGTAGGTCCTTTTTTACTTTCTTGTAACGGTGCATGTTCGCCGCCTAGAATCGTGGTTAATTCTTCGTTTACAATTTTTACAACCATTTGACCAGGTGTTAAACTTTTCATCACCTCTTGTCCTAGCGCGCGTTCCTTGACAGAAGCGATAAATTGTTTTACGACTTTAATATTTACATCGGCATCTAATAATGCCAAACGAATTTCACGAATAGAAATATTTAACGTTTCTTCGTCTATTTTCCCTTTTCTTTTTAATTTGGAAAAGGTATCTTGTAAACGTTGAGATAAAGAATCAAACGCCATAATGATTCACTCCTTTTTTAGTTCGCATCTATTTGTATGTTTATCTAGGAAACGGAAAAGTCCTCAAGAAACAAACAGATAAAAATGTCGAAAAAATTTGATCAAATGAATTTTTTTGATTAATGTATAAAAAAGTAAGGAGGTATTTTACATTGGATGAAAAGAGACAATTAATACATAAACGAAACACTTTAATGGTGTATGTGATGTGGATCATTCTATTGTTAGATTTAATGGCTAATATTTTTGCCAAAACAGAACCTACACGAATTTTAACAAACGTAGGATCAGGGATTGTATTAACAACAGTCATTACCATATTAGTATATAAACGAACCTTTGTCCAAGGAACCATGTATATGATTACCTTAAGTTTATTTGCAGTGGCAACCTTAACAGTTCATGGTTCAGAGACACCATATAAAATTACAGCAAATTTATTTTATTTATTACTTGCTCCAAGTTTTTCCTTGCTTTATCAAAATTGGAAAAATATCATTATTACTACATTTTTATCAATGCTATCATTTGCTTATTTTGGGATGGAAAAACTTCCTGAAACATTAAGTGATTTTCATTCGTTAGGTATCGTACATTTTCTAGTTGTGTTTGTTGTGTTTGCCATTGTTGGTATTGTTCAAACAAACTTTAGTGAAACGCTTTTACGTACCACAAAAGAAAGTGGTGTAATAGCTCAAAGGCACAAAGAAGAAGCGATGCAGACGATGTCAATTATGAGAGATAATGGAAAAGCGATTGGTGATTTTAGTGATAAATTAAATGACAATATTTCAGAAACCAATAAAAGCTCAGAAGATATTGCACAGGGATTTGAACAAATGGGTATGTCGTTTAATGAAACCAATAATGCTATTTCGCTGATCAATCTACAAGTTAGTGGTATTACAAAAGATATTGACGAATTATATGCTAGTGCAAATAATTTAGAATCATCAACTCATGGAAGTGGAAGCGTTGTAAAAGAAGCAGTAGGGGAAATCCAAATGTTACAAAGTACAATGGAAAAACTAAATGACGGTATTACTGAGAATTCAGAAATTACAAAACGAGTAAATGAAAAATCAAATAAAATTGAAACAATTATCGAGGTCATCTCTAATATTTCTTCGCAAACAGGATTATTAGCATTAAATGCAAGTATTGAAGCGGCTCGTGCAGGTGAGCATGGAAAAGGATTTATGGTTGTGGCAGATGAAGTAAAGAAATTAGCAGAAGAAGCGGATCATTCGGCAAAAGAAATTGCTGCCATTTTGAATGAATTAAAAAAAGAAGCAAGTGGCGCTTATCATATTGCTGAACGAAATAAATCGGATATTTTAGAAAGTATGAATGCTTCAAAGAATGTGAAATTTGCGTTTGAAAACATTGAATCAAACAACGGGCAAATCTCCAAGCACTCATCGGAAATAGAAGAGCATTTATTAGCTTTATCTAAATCAGCAAATGGCATTAAAAACAACATTCAATCCATCTCAACTGTTTCAGAACAAAATATAAGTAGTTTAGATACTTTAAATACAGAATTAAACCGTGTAAGTCAAATGATTAAAAATATTACAAATGATTTTGATGAGTTGCATCAAAAAACCATTTATTTTGAAGAGTAAAAGAAAACGCCTGGGCGTTTTCTTTTTTAATCATAAAAACGTTTGGTAAAATCATCTGGATGAAAAGGGGAAACAAGGGCTTGTTTTTTTTGAACAATTGGATGCGAAAAAAGTTGACGAGTAAGAGATTTTTGTTGATTGGTAAAACAAGAAGTAGGATAAGAAAAGTGTGTAAATTTTACATCGGTTGCTTTTTCTTTAAATAAATGATTGGTTTGCTTTTCGTAAATAATACGAAACGGGTAAGAGGATTCTTTAATTGTAAACGTAATGCTCATCAAAGAATCGGACACATGTAATTCTTTTACATCTTCTACCGTTATTTGCTTAAACATAGGGTCTTCCCATTTTTCCACTTCGTTTGTCAAATGTTCCATGTAGCTTCTCTCCCTTAATTGAATGTAGTACTTTACCTTATGTTAAAAAGAATCCCATTATACCACTTTCTATTGGTTTAAATACCCGCTTAAACAAAAGATATTCGTCCATCCCTTTATTTTTTCATATCCGCTAGGTGGATATGTTTCCGCTGCGGATGTAAGAGGTATAATCCAGATGGATACAAAAAGAGCAGACAATTGTCCGCTCTTTTTTTCTGTCAGCTTTAAGGTAAATTTAATGTACGAAACACGTATAAATCGTACGGTTGAAACGTTTTAAGTATTATGGTTGCTCTACACCTTATAAGGACATCAACAAATAAGGGAGAGTTTTTAGGTGCTTATCCTAAAAAATTAGAGAGGAAAGTCCTGCAGAATTTTCCGCACTTTCCAGGTTTTTTTCTAGTTTATCATATGATAAACTAGAAAGTAAAGGGGGAGTACGATGAATTTTTCCATTTCTTATGAAAATATACGATTCGACTATTATTATAAAACGAGGTTTTATTTTGATCGCTATGATAATCTTCCTGTATATAGAGCAGATATTCTTTGCGAAATTGAAACAAAGAATGAAAGATTTACAAAAATATATCCTGTTGTGTATCGAAAGAATTTAAACGGGATCGGTAAAAAGCAGCATCACCTTTATACCGATGATTTGGAAATTTCTCTTCCGCGTTTAATGATTCAAGGCTATGAAAAAAAAGAGATCCAAAAAATGAAGCGGGAAATTGTAAAAGAGATAAAAAAGGTGCTCCCAAAAATAAAAGAACAAATAGAAGAAGAAATCGAAAAAAACAGACCTGTTATTGTAAAAGCAAAAATTGTTCCGCTTCAAACGCAGTATATGATTGATTTTTATCTAAAAGGGTACAAAAAGAAATGCAAAACCTTTTTATTTGTAACAGAAGAAGGTTTTCGGTTAGATGAAATTGAAGAGTTAAAGCAAAAAAAATGGCAAACGTGCCAGGGATGGACGTATTACTTTTACGATGATGTATTAGAACAACTCAGTCGATGGATAAAACATCATGCTTCTTATCGATTGAGGTTGCTTCATGTGAGAGATTGTTTTTTTCATGATTATACGTTTCGCTCATATAAACCTCTGATACAGAAAATAAAAGATGCTTCGTAGCATCTTTTTTTTCTTGAAACTTGATCAAAAAGTCGAAATGAGTATAGTGATCGAAAAATAGTCTTAGGAGGAAATTTCTTTGGATTTTCTAATGGATAATAAAGTGATCATTCTACTTGTATGTGAAATTTTAGATTGGACAATGTTTTTTCTTTATTTTTATGGAAAGATTAGATTGAAAAACAATACGTTTGCTTATACAAATCTCATACTGTCGTTTTTGTTCGGAGAAGTACCATGTATTTTTTACGGATGGGAAGCGATTAAGAATGGAGATATTGGGTTAGTTGACATTGCAATGATCGGATTTTTTGTTTATATGCTAACTTTTGGAAAAAAACACGAAGCAAAAGCAGAAAAAGCAATTGAAAAGTGGTTGGAAACAAGAAAAGAAAAAAGAAAATTTTCATTTAAGTTATTACAACGAAGCCAGTATTAAAAAAGAAAGACAACCAAAAATTTGTTGTCTTTTTTCTTTTTTTTGAAAAAAGTATGGTATAGTGTGTCAAATCTGAAAAAAAAGGTGGAATTTTGATGAAAACAACGGCTAAAAACTTACAAAGGGAACAAAAATATTCATTCGCTAATATTAATCTTTTAGGAAAATGTAATGCTAATTGTTATTTTTGCTTAGGAAAAGACATTGAAGATGTACTGTCTAAACAAAATCAATTAAACGTTCATTTCTCTAAATGGGATAAACTAGATGAATACTTAGAACTTTGCCAAAGTTATGGAGTAGAAAAAATTTATCTAACAGGTGAAAATACAGATCCGCTTATTTATACATATCTTGGCGAATTAATTGATTACGTCCAAGATAAAGGATTTCATGTAGGCATTCGAAACAATGGCTATTTAGCACTTAAAAAGCTAAATGACATCAATCGATGCAAAGATGAAATTGGCTATTCTGTTAATGCTATTTCAGCGGAAGCGAATCAACATGTAATGGGTAGGAAAGATATTCCGAATTGGAAAGAAATTATTCCAAATACGAATAATCCTCGAACATCTATTATCGTGAGTCGCTATAATGAGTCTGAATTTTTTGATATTGTAAAATTTTTGTCACAGTTTGAAAATATTCGATATATCCAAGCTCGCTGCATTGTCAGCGAAACAAGAAATGATCAAATGGTTCCAGATCAAGAAGCATTTGAACGATTACATCAAAAAGTAAAAGAAATATATAAAGAAGTTGATAATTTTCATGGCGCGCCAATTTACGAAATTCACGGCAAAAAAGTGAGTTTCTGGAGAAATTGGAACACGGATATTAATTCACTAAACTATTTTTCAGATGGAACGATTAGCGAATCTTATTTTATTATTAATGGGTATTTGCAAAATCAAACAATCACAGTATAATGATGTGAAAAAACGTAGTTTTTGACTACGTTTTTTTCTTTTCAGGAATTAATATAAAAAATGAAAATAAGTTGTGTTGATATTTTTTCATTCTTTTTTCATTTTAAAATGATACACTCTATCTATTTGAAAGATTTTTTGGAGGCGGAATATATGAGTAATTCATTGTTACAAATGAATACAATTTTTATTAGTATATTAATTGAAGCATTGCCTTTTATTTTACTTGGCGTAATTGTTTCAGGAATCATTGAAATGTTTGTAACCGATGAAATGTTAGCAAAAGTCATCCCGAAAAACAAAGTAGGAGCTATAGTTGTAGCAAGTGTAATCGGCGCTTTATTTCCAGCTTGTGAATGCGGCATTATTCCTATTACAAGAAGACTGATGGCAAAAGGTGTTCCTCTTTATGCAGCCATTCCATTTATGTTGACAGGACCGATTATTAATCCTGTTGTATTATTTTCAACGTATGCAGCGTTCGGTAATAATTGGAACATGGTAATTGAACGTGCTAGTGTTGCGTTTTTGGTTTCTGTTTGTGTGGGGATTGTGTTAAGTATTCAATTTAAAACAACACAAGTTCGACATGACATGCACGTGCATCATCACGAGAAAACGTTTGGAAAAAAAGTTGTACATGGACTTCAACACATTATCGATGAATTTTTCTCGGTTGGGAAATTTTTAATTATTGGAGCATTAATTGCTGCAGGCATGCAAACGTTTGTGAAAACGGCTTTTTTAACCTCGCTTGGACAAGGTCCTGTTTCTTCCCATTTAGTAATGATGGGGCTTGCGTACGTGTTATCTATTTGTTCATCAGCGGATGCGTTTATTGCGTCTTCATTTCGAAGTAGTTTTAATGAAAGTGCAATTATTGCCTTTTTAGTATTTGGACCTATGTTTGATATTAAAAATACCATGATGATGTTTAGTCAATTTAAAACTAAATTTGTCTTTATTTTACTAGGATATGTTGTCGTGTTTGTTTTAATCTTTTCATTGCTACTTGTGCATTAAGGAGGGAGAAAGGTGTTTCGAGTTCTTACACTAATTGGATTTACATTTATTTTCATCCATCTTCATGTAACAGGAAATATTTCAAAATATATTAACATGAAGTATTCATGGATTTCATTTAGTACAATTTTTGTGTTGTTGGCATTAACCATTGCAGAAATGGCATTTTACTGGCGCGGTGGAGAAGAAAAACATGAACATGTCCACTGTGAGTGTGATCATGATCATGGAACTCATAAACATAAGCTTCGTTTATGGGTGTATCCTCTTTATTTTCTGCCCGTTATCACTATTTTATGTCTTCCTGTAGCGACGCTTGATTCAAATATTGTCGAGAAAAAGGGCTTTAATTTCTCGATTTATGATAAAAAAGATCCGTACTCTTCTCATCAATTTTTACAACCGAATACAAGTTCATTTTATGGACAAGAAGCGTATGATGAGATGATGAAAAAAGAATTTAAAAAATACGGAACAAAAGATACGTTGAATTTAGAAGATGAAGAATTTTTAAATGCAATGGAAACTATTTATGATTTTCCAGGAGAATTTGTAGGAAAAACCATTAGCATGAAAGGATTTATGTATCATACAAATGAACTTCAACAAAACCAATACTTTCTATTTCGATTTGGTATTATTCATTGCATTGCTGATTCAGGTGTGTTTGGAATGTTAGTTGAGTTTCCAAAAGATGTATCTTATGAAAATGATGATTGGGTGAAAATTACAGGAAAAATTGATACGATGTATTATCAACCGTTTAAAAAAACCATTCCTGTGATTCATGTCACCAAAGTAACATCGATTTCAAAACCAAGCAATCCGTATGTATATCGAAATAATCAATAAAAAAATGCGCTTTGCGCATTTTTTTATTGTATAATAAGGAAGAATTTTGGAAATAAGAAAGGGGAAAAAGGATGACACACTTATCACTTGGGCAAATCGAAAAATGGATGGAAAAGGTACAAGTTCGAGCAAATGAAGCGTATGCTATGTATGAAAAAGAAAAGCAGATTCAATTATGCATGCAAGAAATAAAAGAAACAAAAAAAGCATTGGAGCCTGTTAAAGATATCCGAAAACACGATATTTTAGTACAAGAAATCGATCATTTATTAGATGTGTTGTTTCATCAAGAAGAGGAAGAAGAAACGATTATCGAACAATTTAAACAAATTCTAACGCTTATTTTAAATTACACAACGAAAGTAACGATCGAAAAAGAAAAAGCGTTGGAATTTCAAGTAGCGCTTGAAACAGTAAGAGAAACATTAACACAAGCAAAAAATATTTATATGGAAACAACGACTGTTCGTAAAACGTATAGTGCGAAAAAAGTAAACGAAGAATATCAAAAAGTGATAGAAAAAGCAAAAAAAGAGAAAGAACAAGTACATGAGTTGTATTGTGCTATTGTTGCTCATTTCCCTGCAACTAAAATGGACCTATATTTTCTATCAAAAGCATGTGCTTTTGAAAACACGTATAAAGGCGGACCGAAATCATGGTGTTACGGTTCATAAGATAATAAATGATAAAAAAAGCGGATTTTATATCTGCTTTTTCCTTTTATAGTATAATAAAGATAGTAAGTATGAAAGGATGGGAAAAATGAACTATATAGCCTGGAGCGATGGTAGTATTAAAAATAACAAAAAATATTCAAAAGTAGCTTATACAATTCATACAAAAGAGGGGAAATTGATTACACAATATAAAGGAAAGTTAGGAAAAGGGCAACTTAATGATAGCGCAGAAACAGAATATTACGCATTATATTTATTACTAAAAGAAATAAAACGTTTGAAAATAGACACAAAATCTCTTGTTATTTATATGGATGCAAATACGATTATAGATAATTTTGTTCGAATAAAAATGCCGTTTAAAGGAAAAATTATAAATTTATACGAATGCATTGTGAAAGAAATTGGTATAGATTTTTATGAAAAAGTAGCGCCGTGTATAAAATGGAGAACACGAGAAGATAATCTGGCTGATGCTGTGTTGCGTTCAGATTTAAAAGCTGAAAATATTAACATCGATCCCTTATGGAGAGAAGAACGTAAAATGAATATTGTAAATTCTCTAATAGATATTCCTGATACGTCGTTGAAACTTCCTATGTCTATATTTCGAAAATTTCACAATGGTACCATGCAAATGAAAGAGGCGAACGAAGCAAAAACACTTCAGTTAATCAGCGAAAAAATACAAAAATCAATGATTATTGAAGAAACTGATCGATTAATTTGTGTAAAAGGCAGACTTCAAGTATATGTAAAAGGAAACATTGTTAAAAAATTTTCATTTATAAAATCACCTTTAACGGAGCAGTATAAAAAGAAGAAAAAGGAAATAAATCTAGAATACAATCGTTGTCTTTTAAAAAATCTATGATATAGTACAGAAAAACCCTTGGAGGCATATATGATTGTAGATTTTTTAGAAACGTATAAATGGAGCATTGTCATTACATGTGAAATACTTGCATGGATCTTTTTCATTGGATTTTTCTGGATTTCTTATTTTTTAGAAAAAAAAGTAATAGGAAGAATATCTTTGGTATTATCAGGTGTATTTGATTATTCTCCCGTTCTTTATTACGGATGGGATTCTATTAAAAAAGGTCAGTTAGGATCTTTTGAATGGTTTATTCTTGCGTTTCTTGCATTTGCCATTGTTTTTGGGAAAAGAATCGATGCTTTTTTGCAAAATTGGGTTAAAACAAAGAAAATAAAGCTAAATAAAAAAAGACAAGTGAGTTAACTTGTCTTTTTTAGTTAATATATGCCATACTGTTCATCACTTTTATACTTTCTTTTACGCCTCCGTTGTACGTAAAATCATAGACAATGTTGTCTTTGTTTTGCCAAACAATTGTAACTTCTGTTCGATGCGCGTGCTCAGTTACGTACATTTTTGCTTTTCGAATATCTTTATCGTTTAACCAATCTACTTTTTTCATTTCGTTTAAACATTCTTTATTTATTTTTTTAGAGCCATGAACAAGTATCGTCCATTTTCCGTTTTTAGCATAGAAATCTTTGTGTGTGTGTCGATCGTACCATACAGGAACATCCTCGATTTTTTTACTAGCGACATAGTGATAAGGTCGTTTAATTGAATAAAATGGTTTTTTATCACTATATAAGTTACCTAGTTCATTTTCAAGGGGTGTAAATTCTAAATGAGCATCATTTGGTTTGTAGGCTTTTTTCATTTGAAAAAAATAAAGTTCGTATCCATTTTTACTCGTTTTATATCGAACCGACGGAAAAGGATTTTCTGTTTTTGATAAATCAGACCAGTACGTGGGTAAAAGTAAAGGCATTTCTGTTTTATTTTCTATTTTTTCTACGATTGGTTGTAAAAAAGGAACCACCTGATCAGATGTTTTTGTCATAGCACCAAGAAATAAAAAAGAAGCAACGAATAAATAAACAGCTTTGCTCATTTTTTCCTGTCTCCTTTGCAAATTTTAGTCTTAGTATATGACAAATAAAGGTGATTTATGTCGTTATTTTTTGCCAATTTAAAAAGAAAGATTTCGTTTATATTCATCAAGAAAATAATCGATTTCTTCTAAACATTCTTTGTATTTTTCTCCTTCTGTGTAAGAGAAAGAAAAAGAAGAAATATGGTAATGTGCAGAACCTGAAGCTGTAAGTTTTTTTAACTCAACGGTTATTAGATGGAAATTAACATTAAATTGTATATCCACAAGTAATGCAGTGAAAAACTGATTGTATTGAATGGAAACTAAGTAGTGTTCTATCCCGTGGGCATGATCTTTTTTTAATAAAACGGGTGTGAAAAATTGCTCAGGTTGAAATAATTGCTCAAAATTTTCGAAAAAAACTTCTTGAAAAGTTTTCATTGTACCGTCCCCTTTCTTGTATAATAATGAGAAAGGAAAAGAAAAGATCCTTCTTTTTAATAAAAAGGAAACAAATGTAAAATTATTAATCATTAAAAAGGGAGGGAACAAAAATATGAAAAAATCTAATAAAACAACATCTATCTGGGGAGCAATTCTGGCAGGAGGATTATTTCTTGCAGGAAAATTAAAATTTTTACTATTCTTTGTTAAATTTTTAAAAATCCCAACGCTTATTAGTATGGCAATTTATTTAGGTATTTACGCATTGATTTTTGGATGGAAATTTGCTATAGCTATTGTTTATTTAATTTTCGTTCATGAAATGGGTCATTTATATGCCGCTAAAAAAATGAAATTACCTACAACACCTGCTATTTTTATTCCGTTTTTAGGAGCGGCAATTGGGATGAAAGAAATGCCTAAAAATGCAAAGGATGAAGCCTATATCGCTTATATGGGACCTGTGTTTGGACTGTTAGCTTTTTTACCTGCTATTCCGCTTTATTACGTCACAAATGAACCATTTTGGGCACTAGTAATCTTTTTGGGAGGACTTCTTAATTTGTTTAATTTAATTCCGATAACTCCGTTAGACGGAGGGCGAATAGCTGCAGGAATTAGCACTAAACTTTGGGGAGTAGGTCTTGCTATTTTACTGACATATTCCATTTTACACGTAAGCATTCTTGGATTTTATATTGTGGCAATTGGAAGCATTCAGTGGTATTCCATTTTTAAAAAACGAAAAACATTAAAAAAAGAAAAAGAAGAAATAACCTATCTTGAAAATGTTTATGAGCAAATAAAAACGTATGTAGAACAAGGGAAAATGGATGAAATGATGGATTATTACCAAAAAATAAAAGAAGAAATAGAAGATACCAATGTGGGAACAAGCATGAAACAACTAGAAAAATTATATGATAGTGAAACAACAGATGAAACGAAAAAAGAAATTTTTGAAGAAGTGTTGTATTCGATTCATCAAAAAATAAATGACATGAAACAAGAAGTTGAAAAACGCGAGAATTATTATCAAACAAACAATAAAACGAAAATGGGTTTACTTGCTATCTATTTAGGTCTTGCGTTAGTTTTAGGAGCAAGTGCGTATTACGGAGATCAGATACTAAAAAGTTATCCTGAAATTCAGCAGCAATTAAACAGATAAAAAAGACTCTTTAACAGAGTCTTTTTCTATTCAAGGATGGTGATTTTCATTGTTTTGGCACGACTTGCTAAGGTGTTGATATCTATCCCATCAATTTCGTAAAAAACAGAACCATGGTAATCCTCTTCGCATTCTAAAGGTACTCCTTCTACAACCAAAATAAAATGACTAGAAAGAGAGCTGATAGCTGCTTTAATTTTACGTTTGATATAAACATCATCTTGTATTTCTGTAGAATCTATTTCTAGTGTGGTTAAAGGTGTTTTTTCTCCGTTTTTAGTTACTTTTTCAAAGATTAAAGAAAACATTGGAGAATAATCGTGATATTGATAAACAACGGTATCCAACACAACATCACAAATATCGTCATTATACTGTTGAATTAAAGAACGTGCTTTTTTAGAGAAATAAGCGCCTGCATGAAACAATGATTGGAAATAAGAAATGGCGTTTTTTTCGTCTTTAAATACAAGTAAATCTTGGTTGTAACCATCTCCATACGAAGAAGAAATAGCAAAAGGAATACTTCCTTTAAAATCTTTAGAAGTAAATAATCCATAGACGGCATCTTTTCCAAAATCAGAAGAAGTGTAGTCAATATATAAATCTTCAAACAAGTTATTTGTTGTTGAAAAGGAAAGGGCAGCTTGTGGAAATGCTCGCGTAAAAGCTTTTTTTATTTGTGGAATTTTTTCAGAATGAGTCACCTCGCGTAAATAGCGAGAACTTAAATAATCAATCATTTCTTCTTTTGTTAAAAATGTTCGATTATCCAGTGTGCAAACATATTCTTTATTCATAAATATTCTCTCCTTTTTCTTCAAGTATTTCTACTCGAACTTTTATATGTTTTTTAAGTAATGTATTAATAGGTACACCGTTAATTTCGTACCAATAGCTGTGATCATTGATATATTTAGCGGAAGCTTTTGTAACTGTTCCTTCAAGAGAGGAAAAAAACTCTCCTTCTATTTTTCGTAGAGCAGACTCAATTTCTTTTTCAAGTTTTTCTTCACTTGCCAGATCATATTTATCTAAACTAAGCGTGCAAAACCGATAAAGTGTCCCGTCTTCTTTATAACAATTAACGGTGTACATATAAAAAGAATCAGATGTGCCGCTACTTTGATGAATGCTTTCTAGTTTATAGGTTAAAGGCATAAGAAGGTTTTGTTCTAACGTGTCTTGAACGGCATCTTTAAAACGCTCTGCTCCTGATAAAAAAAGAGAATAAAAAGAAAGAGCTTTTTCTAATGTAGAAAATGAACTAGGATCATGATATCCATAGGAGCTATCATCGCCGATCGTAAATTGTAAGTACGTATCTGAAATGTCAGGATGAGAAAGATTGACGAAAATTTGTTCTTCGTTATTTTCTATAAGTGTTTGTACATCTGCAATAAAACCAGGAAGTGTTTGTTCAATTTGTTTTTTAATACCTA